>Ga0179591_1358885_pt1 | contig 12399 bp, 14 predicted proteins | sample CZOMad2_1_08_16f_FD_182891 | JGI IMG/M metagenome (GOLD analysis project Ga0179591, IMG submission 182891) | Vadose zone soil fungal communities from Angelo Coast Range Reserve, California, USA - CZOMad2_1_08_16fungal (PacBio error correction) | ecosystem: Environmental > Terrestrial > Soil >... | reverse complement strand
TTTTTCAAACAATATGCATCCTTTTTAGAGTTCTTTTTCGGTCTTAGCGGTACACAGACCTTCGCGTTAGAAGGTGGTCGACGATTTCCCCCCCGACGAATTCCTTCTATCGTTATCATGTTCCCCATTTTTGGCGGAGTTTTCCTTCCCGTCTTTTCGTTCCTAGTCGCCCTAGCGGGACCAGCCCCCGATCTGACATGCTCTTTTGTACGTTTTCATCCTCCCCTTTGGATCTGATGGCACGCCCCTACGCAAACCGGCACGTCCTGTTGTTTGCCCCGGCATTTCCCGGGTTTCCTTTGGTTTAATGAAGTCTGTCGCTAGACAGATGGGCAACGTCTCATGGTTCTCTGAACAATGATAGGCATTGCCCCGCTTAGGTTCTTCCTGAAGTCTGGTGAAATCGCCGGGGATCATCTCTCTTTACGTGGATCTTCCGCCGATCCGCTAGGGAAACATTTTTCCCCTGCGCGTCGTTCATCTCGACCCAACTACCTGGGAGGCATCCCTCCTCCAAAACCCCCCCATAGCCCGCTTTTTGTTTCTGAACGGATGGAGTATTTCATGTACGACCTTGACGGAGATTAGATGCCCGAAGCAACAACTTTCCTTGCACTCCTTTTTCGAACCGTCTTTGTCGCCTTTTTTTTTTTTTCAAATCCGTTTTGCTTTTTTTTGGAGCCGTAGGTTTTTTAGCCCCTTTTTCACCTAACTTGAACGAAGAGTCATTAGTCCCGGTCTCGGACCGGGGAGCCTGTTCCTCCGAATGCTGTTATTGCCAGCCATTTGCTTGATGTGACGCCAACCCCCCCAGAATAGGCCGCCTCCTGCAACTGACTTTCAGTCTCCGTGTAGAGCACGAACCGAGATTGTACGCGAAAGATCCATACGCGCTTCTCGGCTTAGAAATGTTTTCCCCTTTTCTTCGGGCCCTACTCGTCCCTTTGGCCCTTTTTTTTTATGTTTTATCGAGGGCTTTGAGGTCGCCGTGGAGGCGACTCCCCACGCGGATGGCAATTGCTTTCCTGCGGATTTAGTCGGCGTCTGACCCCTTCCCCCATGCGTCTCGCTTCCTTCTCTTCTTTTTCGATGACAGCGGCCCCGTCGGGTCGACTTGACGATCGCCACCTTTCCTTGAAAAATTTCTAGGGTAACGATAGAGACCCCCTCCCCGGTAGACGGCGATCTCTCTCTCCTTTTGTTTTTTGAGAGAGATTCCTCCAATTCGGATATTGTTGGTTATCGGTGTTCCCTTTGCCCTCTTTTGGATCGTCAAGACCTAATTGTAAGCTGGTTTTTGGCCGGGTTCAGACTTTGCATTTCAGTCTAGATGGTTTTTCGTAACCCCCGCCGAAATCCGCGGAGATGCCATTGCCCAGGTGAGCGCAGCGTCCCGGCGAAGCTTTCTCACGCTCTTGTCATATCGGGCATTTTACGCCCCAGTACGGCTAGCGGCACTTCCCCCCTTTTTTCCCAAAAACCCCCTCCCTAATGACGAGAATCCCCTTTAGCTGGGCTCTGTTTTCGTCCGTTTTCGTTTGGCTTTTTTTTGCGGATAACCTGGCGGCTTCCACTTTTCTTTGGTTTGGTTTCCTCTCATTTTCCTTTGAAGTGTATTTTCCAATCGATCCCTTTACGAATGGGACCAGGTCACCGTCATATTTTCGACCGGGCGGGTGGTGAACTATCCCTTCGGTCAATGTTTCTTTCTCCTTTTCAACGTTCATGGTCCAAACAGGATTTGCCTCCACTCATCGGGTCCGCAGGGAGTGCTTCAAGTTGTTGCATTCCTGTTTCGACATCTTCCCAAGGCTGTCTCAATCCCCAAACCCATCTGTTATGTGATTGGGATATGATATGGAGGGGCTCGTGGGGTGATTGGGTTTTTCCTCGCGCCGATGAACGATGAGCCGCTGGTTAGCCGCATTATTTGCACAAGCATCCGGCAGAGGATGCGCTATTTAGTACTTTCCGGCGAGGCCTATCCTGTGCAATGCCTTTTTCCCCCAGATTTCCCCGAAAATAACAAGGCGCCGGCGCCCGACCGGGAATTATGATGAGACGATTTTGACCCGCTCCCGTGGTCTTCTTGCCGTGGGCCGTACTTTTGCCTTCGGTTGAGGTTCCCTATCTCCCTTTTTGAAATGTCGGCCCTGCGCGAGCATGTGCTTTAGATGCTTTTGCGCTTGGCGGCTCCCCGAGAAGTTCTTCTTGGAAGACACAATAAACTTTTCCACGATTCTTCCCTCTTTCCCCACCTCGGAGACCATTACGAACAGCAGTTGGGTAAACGTATTGACCGTCATCAGAATGTGATCGTTTTCCCCCCCCTTTCCTTCCCTTTTGGAGAGCCTTGTTAACAATCTGCATAAGTTTGGACTTAGATAGGTCGCGTACCCTCCGGTAACCCCTCTTTTACCCGTCCACGCAGCCTTCTGGGGCACATTACCTACAATCAGTTACGCTTTTATTAAATTATCTGGCGGCGTTAATAACGAATTCCCTAGCGTCATTCTTCTTCTTAAGCGCAACCTATTTTTCCTAAGCCCGGAAGTGCCAATGGCTTCATCGCCACTTCTGAGTGACTGCCATAAACCGGAAGGTGACCGGCCACCTTCCCATCGCCCTTGTCTTTAGCTTTCGATTTCCTTTTCTAGTCATTAAGAAGGTCTTTCGGCCTGCGCCAGATTTTGGATCCACATGGTTAAATCTGACCCCCTGGCGGGTTTGGCTATCTTCCTCAGACCTCTTCGTCAGAAGCGGAACTAGGATATCCTTTTTTGATGGTCCGTTGCCTCAAGCGTCAACTCGGCGAACCCCAGCGGCTTCTCTTCTAGCTCGCGCCTTCCCGACCAAATCCCCCTTGATCGCCTCAAGAAAAAACTCTTAATCACATAGCAGATGCCCTGTAATGATTTTTTTCTTCATTACTACTTCTTTGACTTTTCTCTTTTCTCAGTGAAAAAATGGTCAAGGCACCCCTTCAGAACAAGATGAGTGGCGCAAAGCAGTGCCTGCGGACGTGGCGGTCCTTCCTAGTCCTGACATTGACCGCTTCTGACCTACATAGGCAGTCCTCGCGGATCAGAACTTTGTTCCCAGCCGCCTCTTTTTCCTTTCATCTGTCGTTTTCCCCCTCTACGCCCCCCACCTCCGCCGTGCCCCTTTCAAATGATCAGCGCTCGATGCAAAAACGAACGCTGGGACGAGTCTTGATCATCCCGTCGGCATGATGATGTCCTCTTTCAAACTTGTTCATATCCTTTTTGGACCCTTCTTTGATATCCGATGAGAGCTTGAGAAGTCCCTTTCTCCGCGGGCTACACACATGGCAATGTCATCTCCGCTTAGGAGTATTTTACCCTTCCCAACATCGGCTGACCCTAGCCCCTCGAAAGTGGATTAGATGCACCACCCACCCCCGCGGCCCCTATTTTTGATTGCCGATCGCCCCGCATCGAAACTTCTAGGGCCAACCGACCCAACGCCCCCTCCTTCGATCCTCCCCCTCATCCCTTTTTTCTAGACGTCGAGGAGATGTTGGTCTCTATCGTTTTAATTTGCTATGCGGCGATCGTCCACCTTCACCTTGCCTTGTTTATCCCCTACTGGCGCTGTTGACTCTCTCTCCTTTTTAGGCACAGATTGTTCTGTTAAAATACGCCGCCCTACTCGAGATGAGCATTGCCAATCCTCCTGTGGTTGATTCTAGTCCAAGGAGAGCTTTATCAGGAATCATCTTCTTCCCCCGACGAAGCTGGCACACTTCCGGAGTTTTTTTTATCCCCCGGGTGGAACCCCTCTCAATAACCTCTCGCTGCCTTATTTTCGTCCCCCCCCTCCCATCCCGTGTGCTGTGCTCTGATCATTTTTTTTGCCCTTTCGGAGATGGTTTGGGTCACATCTTTTGACCGCAGCTGTTGAAAATTATCTCATTAACGGCTTTTTGGTTTCCCCGCGAAGGGACGCATACTGGTTTAACCTTCGTTAGAAGACTCGCTTCCCTATTCGCGATACGCCCGTCGCATTTCTTTCAAAACGGATTTTTTACTAATCGGTTTTCTCTCCGGGATGCTCCCCGTGTGTTTTCCGCGAATCTGTCACATACCGATGGTCGTAACATCCACCAAAATCCTGTTTCATTAAACCATGTCTATGTGATGGTTTCTTTTGTTTTGCTGTGATTTTCTTCTGATTACCCCGTGATTTGTTTTCCTCCGTTCTGCCCGTGAGACGATGCTGCGATGAGTTGATCGGTTTTAAAAGGACATCAGAGGATGCATCCCTCGGGGACGCCAGGCTTTCTGAATATATGCGTGAATGTCCCCCCCACCCTAGCCCTTTTTTACATGGATCGTTCCAATTGGACGCATGCCAGACCGGGTTTTGTATGATGGCCTTTTCCTGGGTTACCCCCTTGTTTTTTACGTCGAAGGTCCGGCTTTTTGTGAGGATGACGGCAAGATCAATAATTTTGATTATCTTTCCACCATTTTAAGGATGTTTCAGGAGGAGATTCCCCTCCCCCGCTGGTCTCCTTTTAGGAACGAGTGGTATGAACGCGCCCCTATGGGATCCTGGTCACGATTATGACTTTGTTCCCCAGATATCCTTCCCCCCAACCTCTTCCAGCGTTGGGTAACCGCGACTGGACTCTTTAACAGAGCCAACTGCAGATTGCTCTCACCCTATCTATATAGTGATAATCCCCCTGTTTTGAGAGATTCCAGACTTTTTTCCTATGAGATCGCGTAGAGGTACCCACGGCGTCTTTTGAAGTTGTTCTCTAGATGCCAGTCCACTGATAGTTCTCCTTCCCAGTATTCATTGTTAATACCCTGATCTGACTTGACAGAAGCGGCCCAAAAGGCCGAACTCGAGCAGACCGCCCCCTTTCACCTTTCGAAAACCGGGGGGCAGTCGAGCCCTGAGGAGAGGGCAGGAAGACAGCACTGATTTCCCCGACCTTACCTTTCGGGTTTGCAGCCTCCCCCGTACAAAGGCGCCAAACCTGGCCCCTGCTTTTTTTCATCTATTGCTGAATTTTGAAGTACCTCCCCCCTACCCATCTCGCTGCGGTACCCTGGCCCGATATCGAATATCTCTCACCCTCCTACCGACGCCGAAGGACCACAGTTTCGAAAAGTAGGGAAGTCGACAGTCATTGCCCCTCTTCAGGCCGAAAAACATTGGGTTCCCGACTCCTGTCCAAACGCTGCAATGCCGAGAGTGAGGAGACTGTTTAAGATTTTGATACCAATCTCCAGGAGGAGCACAGGAAGCTTTGGCGGGGGGAGTCGCCCGGCAAGCATTAGGCCAAAGCGGAATGCCGCTGATGGTCCTGCAGATTGAAAACAAAGAAAACCCTTTAATCTCAGCCCGCAATCTTATCCCCATCACATTTGATGGTTGTAAAAGGTCTAGCTATGTACGACATCAGTGGACGGATATGTCGCGCCTCTCAACAACGGCGTCATCCGTCGGATCTACCGTCTTTCAGCAAATCGTGGGTTAACTTTTTTTTTCCTATCCTCCTACTCTCCTTCCCCAAATTTTACTAAGCTTCCCTTCTGTCACCATAGGCCCCGTCCCCCCTGCGGATCAGATAACGGGAGCCTGTTCCCAGTCCTTGCTTCCGTGAGCTGCCCTTTTTTCTGCGGGCGGCTTTTCCGGTTCCCCTCCAACCAAAGTGGAGGCCGGCCCTTTCTGATCATAAGACGTCTTAACCCGAAACGCTTTTTTCGACCCCCCCTCCCCCCATCGCATTCCGTCGGCAGGATTATTTGTCTTTCCAACTGTTTGGCGGGCTCTCCTCTATCCCTTCCTCGCCCGATTTTTCATTTTACTAGGCCGGCGCGGCGGTCCCGGATTGGCAATGCTAATCTTTCGTCGGCGCATTTCACAATCGGCATCCCGCGTGTTTCCCTTTTTCCCCAGCTCGTTCCTGAAAAAGGCAGTGGGAAACCGGGTTTCCTCTTGACGTCTTCAATCGACCCAATTGAACAACCCTTCCCATATCTTATATATCTTCTTCCTCTATCAGTTGTTGTGTTTCCTTCTATCCGCCGTCGATAAGTGATATTCGTTCCTCTAGCGGTTGGTTCCTTGATCCTTCTTTATAGTCAAGCGTTACCCCTCTTTGAAGGGTTGATTCTACTGGCCGGGGAAGTCGAGACTCTTTTTGTAGGACGATTGTTCTAAAATACGCGACTACCCGCGATTCATGGCCAACTCCGCGGATTTTCTTCACGCTCTCATAGGGAGACGGCGTTAAAGTATATGCAGGCGTAAGTATTCCGTCCCAAATTTGCCTCTCAATAATCCTTACGGAATCGCCTTATGGATCTGTTTTTCCCGGCACAATCCCTTTTTAAGGCTTTGATGATCGGGAATGGACGGTGCCTTATTTGGTTTTGGCCCCATCGCATACCGTCCCTTTTTCGGTTGGCAAAGTCAGCTCCCTTTGCGGCTGGGCCCACTTCCCCCGTTTTCCCCCCTCGGGGAAGATGGTTATTCGTTCGATACGGTACAATGGGAATTCCGTTCGACCGACGTATGCCCCCATGGCAACCCCTCCCGCCATGAGCCCCTACCTCGATAGAAGGAGTGCCACGTTGTTGCATTCGGCCGAGCGACACTCCTTTCATTTCCTTCTTCGCCCAATACTCGCACTTTCCCAACACACAATCTGGCTTTACTGGTTGAGAAGAGTTACTCGGTTTTTCGTTCTAATTTGTCTTTGTTCTGCCTGCGAAGATGACGACCGTTAGCCGCGTTTTCGCCTTGATCGTTTCCCCCAGACCTCCGGTAGAGGATCACCCTTTTCGCCCTCTCGGGCTGCCCTCATCGCTATTCACTTGCATTCCCCAAAAAAACAGATTACTTGACAACTTGCCACTCGGCTCAAAGACCGGATTTTGCGACCAATCGAGCTGTTTAAAACGATCCCCAGCTTATAGTGTTCCCCCCCTCCGGACTTTTGTTGAGTATTTGCCGTACCTCATGATCATATTGGCGATTTTTTACAATTTTTTGTCCCCCCGTCGAGCATTTTATGTCTATGCGTGCGCTGTCCTGGAGTTCGCCTCGGAAGTCAGTTAGGGAACGGTTTTACTTCCCCAGATGGAACTATCTCTGATTTCGTCATCGATATCTTACCACCCTCGACTTTACGGTCATTCCCCGCGTTCTTTTTTTTAACCGACCGCAACTCTTCAACACATGCAGATTGTCACCTTTCAGAAGTTGTTTTTTGAAGATCACCTCGTGTTCACAACAGAGTGGAATTCTGTTGAGGTTCCTCAGTCGCGTTACCCCGACCTTTCTTCTTAGAGCCTTTGCCCCCCCCTCTTCTCGAGAGTCCCTCCTTCCCGCCATTGTTTTCTGAGGGCCATACGATGGCCTGACGAGGCGCCCCGCCGCGGACCTTTTGCACCTCATGCAATCTCCCCTTTAACTTTTCTTTCGGGTCAACGTTCTTTCTCTCCATGATCTGATTGCCGAAAAAGGACCGGCCCTTTTTGACCCCCGGCCCCCCTTTTACAAATTTTTTCGCAGCGCTCAGGCTATCCATAAGATTTTCTCCGGCGCGATGCCCGAGCCAATTGTTCAACCTCTGAACCCGTCGGCGGGTTTTTTATTCCCATCCAGTTTTCTGCTCGCCGGCGAAGCGGAAATCGAAGCTCTTCTGCCGGATGGTCCTTCTTCAGCTTTTCCCCGCTAGGAGCCCCCTTCAGCTGCGTCGTTCATCTCGTTTCTTTTCCCCCCCCTTTCCCCCCTTTGTTATTCAGGCACCCTTCTCCCATCATCGTTGTGTAGAAAATTATTGCTTTGTATTAGTCCCCCCAGTATTTTGATTGATGATTCCCTCGCTTTCTGCAACAACGGGTCATTTCTCGGATCGAACAGCTTCGCCAGAACCTTTTTGGGAACGTGGAGATCCTTATAGCTATGCCAAGAGAATACGTTCACCATAGGCCCCGTCCTCGCGGTATAAGATCACCTTTGTTCATAGCCGACATGATTCCTCTGCATGATTTCCCCCCCCCCCCCCTGGTTTCTGCTGTGAAGACCAACCAAACTTCTTTTTTCCGAATTCCCTTTCCACCTTTCTTGAAAGACGTATGCAAAAGAAACCCTTGTGGAAGATCACCGATAAATCCTCCTCCTCTTCATGACTGATCACTTTTCAAACCTTCTGGATTGGAATATAAGAACTCCTGTAATGGAAACCTTATGAAAGTCTCTCCCCTTTTGATTCGAGATTTGATTCTTTTCTCGATAGCTGTCTATCAACAGCGGATGGCCCCTTTCCATCTCGCGCATTTGGCGTACCCCTTCCCCCCTTTTACAAATTGTTTCTCGACTTCCATCCCGTAGGATCGAAACTTTGCAAGAGGACTTGTATTACGAATCGCCAACGCATCTCCACGAACAACCGATAGAGACCCCTCTCATTCTTCCTCCCCGATCTCCTTTCTCCTTTTTTACCCTCTGTGTTGCGATGAGATCCCCGTCGACCGCCTGATATTTATCGGTGGTTCAATAGAATTGCGATTGTTGGCGAAATCGTCCCTCCTCACCCTGGCCGCTGCATCTTTTCTCAGATCTCCTTCTATTCTGCTTTTTTTTTTTTTTTTTTTTTTACGACTTTTCGGTCGGCCTACTTTTCCGTTTAAAATACGCCGACCAATCGAGTGATGAGAATTGTCCTGTGGGTGTGGTGTGGATCTGACGTTTTCCCAAGGCTCAAGTCGGCATCGCTATTTTTTCGCTCTTATGGACCTTTCCTTGGCGCCTTCCCATTTTGGACCCACCAATAATCATGCCTGTTTCCTCATCGCGGCGTCTCATGTTTTTTTCGGACCACTCCGGCTCTAAGGATGCTCTCCTGGCGGCGTTTTTGTTATGTACATGCATCCGACAGCCCCCGACATGCCAAATTCCTCTTCACCTCCGCGTGACACAGGATAAACGTTATCTTTCCGCGACCGGGAGGTGCCTATCTGTCTCGGTCACCCTGGTCCATGACAGATCTCCCGTCGCCACGTCCTGGCAAACACCTGTGGCGACTGCATTTTATTACGACGGGCTTCAACCACGTTTTTCCCCCTCGAGACATCTCCGCCCAGTTGCATTCAAATGACATAGACAATCCTGTTCATAACCTCTGTATTGTGATTTGGGGAGTTTCCCCTTTTTTGATGCTTTCTTTTTGTGATAAGTTTTATTGTGGTCGCCCTTCTCGCCTCAACGACGCCTTCCTGCTTCTTTGCCGAGTGAGAGTCTGTCCTTCCAACGGACAAAATGAGGCTTCCCTTCGATCCGCCCCCCTCCCTTTCGGAGGTCGCGCATAATGTCTGGGTTTCCTAGCAACCCAGGCTTTTTGTTCAATGACCCGGATAGTTAAATGCAGGCCTAAAGCGCTTTTTCTTATGACTTCTCAGCGCGGTGTTCTGCCCTCCCAGCGCCTTTATGGCAGGTCCCACCCTCAGGTTGAGTTTGATTTCCCCAGGCAATCCTTATAATTGGTCCTCTGAACCACTTTCCGGCGTTTCTTTCGGCGGAGCTTTTTTCCCGATCCCGGAAGAGCAGTCACGTCGCCAGAAAATTTACCCTGGTGGAGAACGATCTCTGACGATTCTCTCATTACCTTTTTTTTTCTTTGGAGACCACCTTCTCTTAACCCGAGCCGTTCTTTGTCCCCAACCCCTTTTTTTTCTCTCATTCCTCAGGCCCAAAACGCTAGATGTTGACACCCTCCTTCATAATCATCAGTTGTTGTTTTGTCTCGGATGTGGTACAACAATCTGTCAGGCTTCGAGTTCTTTCTCTTTCCCCGGGACCGTACCGGCTGCGTTCTCGCCTTTTCAGCTCTATCTTCTGACTTCCTCAAGATATCTATGTTACATTGGATGGGCGGCAGTTCATACAGACCTCATGAGATTTTTAGAAGAGGGCCATTCCGATATAAGAAGAAACCTGACTCCCTTTCCCCCCGGTTATAATCTCCCCATCTTTCTATGGATTTCGTCTAAAAATGAACGGGTGCTTAAACGGAATAGCTGGACCCGCGGGTCACTTCTGTCTCTCCTTCACTCTTTCGCCGGCGCCATTTTAACGAGCCATGGCTTCCATTTCTACACAAGGCAGTCTTTAGTTTTTGGCTCCATTGCAACCTCCGTCCTTTGACGCCCTGAAAGCTTTGAAAGGGTTCCCTCATATCCTTATGTTGTAATTTCCTCCGATCAACGCTCGGCTCCCCCAGCGGTTAGTAGTTGCATCGCCTCGAGGCAGAACCCCCCATCCACCCCACGTTCATCGCCCCCGCAAAACCTCTTTCCCCCCCCCCCCCCCCTCACCCCTTTGCTTTTGTTGTTTATGCCAAAGGATTGTAGTATTTCTCCTTTTCCGTATGTGACGATCTCCCCGCTCGCCTAATTTCGTGTCAAGGCACTCCCCTGATCGAACCGGATCTCCCTCTAAGCAGCCCCTTAAGTTTGCCATTGTGGTCGAATTCGGTTATGCGACTGCCATTGACATTCCTTTTACGAGAGTTCACCCTTTCCAGTCCTTTTCGCACTTCTATCCTCTTCCACTTTGAGCAGTCCCTCTCTGCTACTTGAAGCTGCTTGTTTTTAACATCCATTATGCGGTCCTCGATGGGGACCTAAAACCCAGAATATGCCGCCTTGCCACCATCAGCACTTCCTTTCTCTCCCCCACCTCAACGGATGATTGTCGTTTTTTTCAAAGATAAATCTCCTCTTCCGTCAGGAATTCCTTTTCTCACATGTTTTTTCTGGAAGGCGGGTGTCCTCCGAACTTTGAACCCTGACACGCTTTCTTTCGTCTTCCCTCCCCCCTATCCAAGAGGAAGCTCGCCTGTTATGCCGCGGCAGCTCCCCACTTTTTTGGCAATGCTCCTCTCGGTGTCCCGGCGTATTTTAACTGTCAACCCCTCCCTAAACGGGTTCTTTTCCAGCGCCAGTCTTCGACCCTGCCCTGCAAGCGGTTTACTTTTGTCAGGATTGCACATCTTCCAAAACAAGCACCAAATTCTAGGGCCCCCTATAGAGACCCCCTCTCCTTCGGTCGACCTGGCCTCCTTTCTTTTCCTCCTACTCCGTTTGTTTCTCGATCCCCGTCGACCGAATTGATATCCTTCTCTATCAGGTTGTTCCCCTCTTGCGATTGTTGGCGATCGTCCCCACGGACACCCTGTCCTTTCTGCCAGGGTTCAGTATACCTTTTTGCGAATGGCCTATTCACCAAGTGGTTGTGGCGATTTCCCTTTTTTAAAAATACTTCCATCAGCTCCTTTGAGCATTGCCCGCTGTGTGGTGAGAGCCGCGTTCCGGCGAGATTACCCCTCTCGGAATCGATATCCTGCAGACGAGTGGCCAAGTATAGTCCCTCTTCTCTATGCCCCGCCGTTTTCCCCCTGACCATTTTATAATCATGCCCGCCCCCCGGAATCCGCGGTCCCGATTTGTCGTAGTCCCGTTCAATCTCGTCTTTGCTCTCCTTTGATCATGGGCCTTTCCAGGCAGTATTTCTTGGCTTTCCCCGTCCTCCGACCGCAGAATCTGGCAAATCAGCTAAGTCGATGGGGAACAGGGCTCCCCGTTTCTTCTCCCCGATCCCTTTCTGGTGCATATTCCCACTCTTCGTTCGAAGACTTTTGGTCAACTCCGTCTCCCGTGACCTCCTTCTCTTTTCAATGGCCCACAACGGTCTGTCGATTTGATCCGCCGGGAGTGCTTTGTGCATTCGGCGAGCGACCTTCAATACTGCTGTCGTACCTTCCACTAAAATCCTGTTTATTACCCCCCCATCTGTCTACTTTGATTTTTAGAAGAGGTTTTTGCTGATTGATCCCGTGGGGTGATTTGTTTCCTAGCCCGCGAGCTGAGCGCTGGTTCTCCCGAGCGTTTATCTGCTTCTCTCCAAGGGACCCTTCCCAGAGATGATCCACCTCTTTAGCAGAGCTCGGTTCGAGCCTAACGGCGTTCACAACCCCAGCCGCCGTGTTCAGCCCTTGAACATGTTCTTCACATATGGCGCCGGCCCTTCCCTTTTGACCGGGACCTCTCTGAGGCGGACCTGTAGCGCGGTGACCCGCTCCCTTGTCTCCGTGGCCTTTCAACCTTCATTAATGCCGGCCCTGATCATCATGCAGATCCACCAATTGGCGGACTGGCGAGCATGGTTTTCGGAGCTCTGCTTTGCGCTGCTTCGCGCCTCGGCAGTTTCGTATGACCCCTGCCGCCCATCCAATGGATCTTTTTTTTGACGATCACGCGTCGTCTTTGTTTTCCCGATATCGGCGACCACATTGATCGAACTCTGTTTGACCGCCCTCATAGACCAACCACGCTTTGTCAGATTGTTGACACC
>Ga0179591_1366292_pt1 | contig 12400 bp, 15 predicted proteins | sample CZOMad2_1_08_16f_FD_182891 | JGI IMG/M metagenome (GOLD analysis project Ga0179591, IMG submission 182891) | Vadose zone soil fungal communities from Angelo Coast Range Reserve, California, USA - CZOMad2_1_08_16fungal (PacBio error correction) | ecosystem: Environmental > Terrestrial > Soil >... | reverse complement strand
CCGCGATACTGTTTCTTTCCCAAGTCATTCTCTAAACTTCTTCTCTGACGCATTTTAATAAGTCTTTCGGGAATTTTTTACACTTACTTGTCCCTCCTCCCGCGACCCTCGCAAAGAGATCGTTCGTATGTTCCTTCCCCATTCCCGAACACCAATCCTTTCGTCCGTTCTGATTTCTCTCTTTAGTTAACTTGCTTTTCCCCTAGACCCCACACGCGGTCTCTCCAACGCCCATAGCGGCAGAGAGCATTTTTCCTCTATGTGGTCATCCCCATATTCCCCCCCCCCCCCCCACTTCCGGGTCCCATCTTTCCCTTCATCGGCCGGATGGCCGGTGTTGACTGTTGATCCCCTGTTCGCGCCTCTTTTGAGTCACAATTCCACCGCTCCCTTTCTTCAGGCACAGCGAAGAGTGCACGCGTTCCACGGCCTCTCTTCTGCGGACCCACCCTCTTTTTACTTTTCCCCTCTGACGATTCAAGCCCTCCCGTCCGGAAGTTTCCCCTTTTTCCATCCCGACTCGCCCTCCTTCCCCCTAGTGTTCTCATGTCACGACGCCTGCCCTCTTTACAAGGATGTCCCCCCTTTCCTCGAAAGTCGTCCCGGTTCCCGTGCTTTCCTTCCGGAATCCGCTGTTCTCTGTGAATTGATCTCCCCTTTCAGTTCAATCTCGCACGACCTTGACTCTCTGTCAGCATCTTTTCTGGTTTTTTTCCTCTAAGTCGAGGCCGCTGCTTGGCGAATTGCCCAGAACCACCTTCAGTGAGCCCAACGTACTCCCTTTCCCCCTTTTCCATACTTAGTCACTGTTTTTTTCCTCTATCTCTCCTCGTCGTTTATGTAAGGCTGACTGAGAGCCTTCTCCCTTCTCTGCTTTTCAAGGAACCAGTTCACCCCTCAGCTCCCCCCGCTCTCTCATCTTGTTTCTATAATCCTCTGCCCCCTCTCGTAGTTTTTCCGCACGTCCTCCCTTGCGAACTATTATCCTTTTTCCCCTTCCATTTCCACGTTTAGATTTCCCCCCCTTTCACTTTTTTTGACCCCTCGTGCAGCCCAACAAGTAAGCAAGGGACACTGACCCTCCCTTTCCTGCTTTCTTGTGTCTTGTTCCTTCAGTTACCTGCAGTTGCCGAAATTAAGCCGATTCCCGTCTTTACCCTGTTTCCAATTTTCCCCCTCCCCGTTTTTGTTCCCTTCTGCTGAGCTTCCAAATGCGGACCCCCCTCCCTGCTCGTGCCTTTCGACCAAAGCCTGGTCTTCCTCCCGCCGTCTCCAATTGCTCTTGTATCCGTCTTCTTGCACCATCCAAGGCAACTCTTCATCCTTGTTCTTCGCCCACTTTTCCTTCCCCCCACAGGGGAGCCCGTGTTCTGGGGCGGGTTTTAAGTCCTTTGCCTCCCCGCCCTTGGTCCTTGCGTGTGAAGTCTTGCCTTTCTTCCCCACCCAGCTACCACTGGTCGAAACCTCGCATTTTCTTATTTGCTTACCCCTTGTCTACGTGTAAGTTCTCCTGGGCTTTTCTTCCCGTCATCAGTTTTGCCGTCCCCCTTTTATCGACTCTAAACAAGAGCGGTATCCGCTCCTTAAGATCTTTGTCCCTTCTCCTAATTCCGTTTACAACCCTTTTTTTCCTGGATGAAACTTGAACCTCTCACTGCGAACCCCGTAAATGCTCTCCCTTCTCACAAAAGGTACTACTTCGCACTTTCTTGAACTTTCGGAAGTATATCGCCGAGGGTGGTTTTTTTTCTAGAGCCTAGTAGTTCTCTAGCTTTCGTTTTCATGCGCTAAGATATTTTAAGCTCCAGTAGTTTCAATGATTTCTGCCTCCCCTGTAACGCTCCCTTGTTCCTATGTAAGTCGGGTCGTTGCTGCGTCCACGTTCCCCCTACCCAGACCTCATGTGCTTTTAGACAGGCCACCCTCACCCTAACGTTGTTGTCTGTGAACTAAATGAAGCTTTTCGCGCAGGGCTCCTCCGAGAAATGAAACCACGCTGCTGTGACATTTTATCCTTCTGGCTTCCCAACGGAGGTGGTTAGTCGCTTCCTTTTTTTGCCCCGTGTATTTTTGCATAGTTTCACAACAAAAAGCCGTTCAATTCGTATGAACTGCTGGCGATTAAGTCTTACCTTTTCCCTCGTAGCTCTTGCTCGCGGTAGTTTCCCTGCTAATTCCCACCCAGAGGAGGCTTTTCCTTCTATGGCGGACTACCCTTTGTTTTCAGTGCGACCCCTACCGCACAGATCCAGAAGGTAGCTTTGCGAGTTTAATGGTGCTTCTATTCCTTATAGGTTTCTTTGTGTTTAGATAGATTTCTTCCCCTCGGTGCCCCCTTCCCCTGTCGGCCTTCTCTGTACACTACTCCCTCTCCTTTACCTAACTTCCCAATGCAGCTCTGATTTTGCCCTTTCGCTCCCTCTTTCTGTCGACAGCCTTGACTCAGGATGTGCTTGCCGACTGCCGAAGAATGGACCCTTTAACAAGCTGGTTGAAGAGGGGACCGCACGGTCTGTCTTGCATTACCCAAGAATATATCTGTAGAGAAGTACCCCCATTGGATCCTCTCTTCACTTCCCCATCTTTTTTCTAACCCCTATTACCAGACCTTCGCCATGGAGATCTGAGCGGCCTTTTAATGCCTTTTTGGCCCCAGATACTCCTTAAAGAAACTCCCCCCCGTTTAGTTTAGTGTCTTTCCCTGCCTTTTGGCCAAGATTGCTCTTCTGTGGTCTTAGCCCGACACCATCTCTTTCTTGATACCTATCTGGTTCTTTTCCGCCCTAGGAACCCCCCCGCCCTGTTTATTTTTTTTGTTTACGAAGCTCCTCTTTTTTCTCTCCCACGTCCCCCACCAGTCGACTCTCCATTTTTCTCTTCCCTAGCACTAGTCTCTAGTACGTCTCTGGATCTTTGAGCTGCCGCCATGCTTACATCTTGCATGGTGAGCGCAGACGGTATTTTTAGTATGTTTTTTTTTCCCCTCCCTTTCCTGGGTCTCCGCGAGATGAAGTTCGAAGTTTGACAATGGGGTCTCTTTATGGGTCTGCTGCTCCCCTGCCTCGTCCTTCTTTTTGCTTTTCGCGTCTCCTTTTATTCGACTTGATGCAGTCCCAAAAACTGAGACGTTTCCCCCTTCTTTTTGCCACTGTTGGTAATGGCCGAAAGAAATGCGCCCCTACCATCCCTCCCGTAACTTGATGTCTCTTTTTCAAGCCTTGTTGAGGACCCCCCCCATGAAAAGTTTTCTTTTTTTTCCCGCCCTTAACGACTCTTGGTCACTTGTTGCAACGACACCCTTTCCAAACCCCCCTGCCCCCTTTGTCCAACTTGTTGGTGTACTCTACCCCCCCAGATTTTTTAAGATCTTGCGCCCCTTAGGTGCAAGCTTTCCAAACCCCCTCAGCCAGTGGCATGCCGGTATGGCCAAGAAGAGGCGCCTCTGTTGCCGGCTTTTCGTCCCTCCCTCCTTCCCTCTTTTTTTTTTTTTTTAGTTTGGGCCAGAACCTATGATCGTCTTCCTAACTGGATGTTTCCCCTGCTTCAGTACCAAAGACGTTTACACCCCCTTCGAGAAACCCAGTGACCTACAGTCTCCCCTCCAACACCCCCCCCCCATCCCTTCAATCCTGAGATGGCCACCCTTTATGCCCTTGGAGGTGATTGCCCCCCCCCGATGTTTAAAAGACCCTTCCCCGAAGTACTTGGTACCACCCCGAAAGAGTGATACCAGGGCTTGCCGGAGGAGTCCCCAGTGTTTTTTCAGAGCCCTCTTGGGAGATATTTACAGAGTTGAATTAAGATCGCGCTTTTTCCACTTTGGACTTTTTTGTTTCTTTTCGAGGCGCATTTTTCTTCGCCAGGAGTCAATGAACTCGATCGACGCTATTACTGCGATCGTCCTCTCAGTAGTAGAGTTCTGTGCGTACATGTGACTCCCAGTCCCACTGTCTTGTCACGACCCCTCGTGTTTTTTCTTGCATGTTGCTCCCCCTTCTGCTCGGAGCCTATCTTCAACGCTGCCCCTCCTACACGCCAAGGTTTTACCTCGTCCGAGTCGGGTCCCAGTTTCTTTTCCCCTTCCACCGCTCTTTGCCGAGCCGACCAAATTCAGTCTTAATTTTCCCTCCTCCAAAGCTCTTCGAAAAGAAGTGCCGGGACTTTGTTCGCCATGGATGACCCATGGAATGGCCCCCGAGGTTCATCACACTGGAGTTTCCCCGATCCTTGCGACAGAACGTCCCTTGTTCTTCTCCTACGCTGTCGTTCTTAAGTACTTTGAGCGTGGTCGGCACCATCATTTCCATCGCTCCTCTTTTTTTGCTCCCCTTCCTGCTTCTCTACTGTTTACAGCTTTTTTGGTCTCCGGCTTGTCCCCAGAGATGGAGTAGAGGTTCCGCTCCAGGAAAACATGTGACTTCTTAGTAACCAGCATCCCAATAGATACACCCTTTAAGTGCAGATGTTGATGAAGGAACCCCTTCTCTAGCATCTTATCCGCGCATAGGTCTTCGCAGTTTCGCCGTCCTCTATAAGGTCCGATCCACCGTCTTTTTCTCTGGTAAAGTGGCGGCTCTTGTGACCCCCCTTTCGAAGTCACGTTGCTTTTTGTATGGCGCGGGAGGTAAGCTTTTGTCTCTTTTCTCCATGGTTCTTCCCCCGTAATACCCTCCAGCGTAGGTTTTAATGATTATTTCCTTTTCCCACCCCCTTTGCTCCTTCCCTCCCTCCCCCCTCCTTTGTGTTTTTTTCTTTTGAGCGACCTTGTTTCCAGTCCCATCTAACACCTTTCTTTTTCAGTTTTTTTCCTGGTGTGGCCCCTCTTTCCCTTTCTTTCGAACTTTTCCCATCTGTCCTCCTCGCCTGAGGTAATTGCAAAGTGCTTTGCGCTCTGGTAGACTCCCTCCCTCCCTCCCCGTTACTGTTAGAAAGTAGGTTTCCTCTGTAGTTTTCACGTTTTTCCAAACCCCCCGCGACACGCGGTACAACGAATAAACGCATGTCCCCCCATGGCGCTTGTTTCCTTACTTCTTTCGACAAGAGAACGATTCGGGATTTCTTTATCCCATAGAGAAAGGCTGTACTTTTTTTTATCCTTCCTCCTCCCCCTTCTGTACAAGCATTTCTTTGACCCCTCCGTACCTCACCGAAGGGTTTTGAATTAGTCCCCTTTTTTTTCTTCTCTTCTCTGATTAGACCCTAATCCTTCCTGCCTTCGTAGAGAAGCCATCCGCTCGTTCTTCAACCTCCTTTTTCCAAAGACTCCGGTTGCTGTCCTACCCTCAAATATTGACCCTCGACGTGAACGGGAGAACTATGGGCCCCCCGTTCGGACAGCCGGTTTGTTGTTGTTTTTTGTTGGTTTTTTGGGGCCCGGGTTGTTTTTCCCTTGCCTGTTTGTGTTTTTTTTTCTTTTTTTTTTTTTTTTTTTGGTTCCTTCTTGTTTCTTTCCCCCTCTCTTCCTTTTCTTTTTTTTTCTATATCCATTTTGGGTTTTTCCTCCTCCTCCTCCGGTTTTTTCTTTTTCTGGCCTTCAAGTTAGTCTTCACTGTAGCCAAGTCCTCCTTCTCCTCCCTCGCCATCCCCCGTCCCCCACCACGCCCCTCCTCCCCCACATTCGCCCTCCCCCTCGCTTCTTCACAACCCTCCCCCGCCCCCCCACCTCCTTTTTCTTCCCTCCGCCTTCCTCCCACCCCCCCCTTCATCCTTCCCCCCCGCCTCCCCCCCCCCTGATGCGGAGGGTATGACATGAGTCAGCTGACTTTCCGTCCTTCGGCCTCTCTCAAGCTCCCTTGCCTGACCTCGGTTTGGAAGTCAACTTCTGGTCTGTGCTGGCCCCTTAGCCGCGAATGCGGCCAGTCCCGCCTGTCGAGGGAGCCCCACGCCCGAGCCCCCCGGATGGTTTCCCACCCTTTTCGTCTGTTTAACATGTTTTTCCTACTTACTCTTCTTGACGATACTCTTCTCCTAACAGTTGACTGACTTCCCCTTCTGCACACTTCCCCCCGCAAAGTGAAACCCCCTACATTTCAGCCTTTACTAATCTGATATTAAGCTCCACTCTTTAGATGATTAAGCATCAGCGTCCTATACTCGAATATTGCTTCTTTTTTCCGTTCCCCTCCTTTTAGATCGGTTTTTGCGAACCCGCGTTAAACCATTCCCTCCTACCCACCCTGCCCCAATAATCCTTTCTTCAGTTCTTTCTAGTTTTTTGTCTAATTTCTGTTGGAGAAAATCTTCCGCTCCTTCGAGAAAGATTACACTTACGTCCCTTAACCGTTTTCCTTCTCTCATTCTTTTCCTGGCCACAAAATGAAATTTCCCCCCCCCCCCCCTACCTCTTTTCGCCTCCCAGCTCCCGTTGCTGCCCGGATTCAGACCTTTACCCCAAAGTTTTTTTCTGCTTCGTACGAGCTCCTGACGGCACAAGGTTATCAAAACTATGACATTAGTAAAACGTCCTTCCCTGGCCTCCCCCTTTTCTTTTGATTTTAAGGGGTTAGATCACAATGTGACCTTCGGACTTTAATCCAGTTAGTGAATTTGGAGAAGTTTGTTTGTCTGTCTTTTTATTTGTGTCTGTGTGGGGTGATCTTCGGGTTTTTCTTTTTTTTTTTTTTTTTTTTTTTTTTGTTTTTTTCTTTTTTTTTTTCTGATCCCCACTGCTAACTGGCATAGACCATGTTTCTGATCTTTCGGACTCTACAGTTGGTTCCCTTTCTTTCGTAAGATGCCTTCCAACGTGGAAGGTGCTTGTTCCACACCCCCCCTTCCCTCGATCTCAAACTCTGCGACGAAACAATGCCGTGACCTCTCGTTTCTTCAAGCCCTCTCCCACACCCCCTCTTCGTCCGAAGCGCGGAAACAACAAGGGCCCTTTTACTCATAGTACCGTGAACTCAACCTTACATGGGCGCCCCTCGGTACGGTTAGCTTCCCACTCCATCCGGCTCCTTCTGGTTTTTTTCGTGAGGTCTTTTTGATTAGCTCGTGAACTTGCCTCCAATGAGCTAAGATGTGGAGGTTCTTTCCCCCCTTCCTCACTTCTTTCTGGTTATCCTGCGTCCCCTTATGAACGTTCTTGGGTCTCGTATCCGAAACCGTCGCGATCGGACAGTCTTTGTCCCCTTCAGACACAACGAACCTTTTTTCTTGCGACCTTCTCCGTCCCTACTTTCCTCTTCTTTCTTGGTTTATTGCCCACAGTGCTCGTCCGGTTGTATCTCCGCTGCTTCCCCCTTTGTATTAGATTCCCGTCCCGAATGGCTGGCTTTCAATACCATCGTTGTCCCCTTCCAACACCCTTCTTCTGAGTCTGCTATTTGGATTCCTTCCTTTTTATCGTCCTCTTAGCTTCTTTCAATCTCTTACCACATAGGGTCCTTGGCCGTTCGATGCTGATGGGGATTCCTTGATGCAGACCACCCCACCAAAATCTTTCTTCCAGCTACGCCCATTATGCCTTTGTTCCCTCTTTATTTTCTGCAGTAGCGATTATATTTTTCCACCTCTTTTTGGTTGCGAGCGATTTCCGTACGACCTTTTTCCCCCCCCCCCTGAGCCTCTTCTCTGGTATTTTCCCTTCTCCAGGAATATTCGATCAGCGATTGACCACTCTCCAGCCTCCCTGTTGCCCCCTTTTCCCCCCTTCTTTTCTTTCCCGCAACATTCGTCCTCATGAGGTCCGTTTTGAGCCTTTAATCCCTCCTATTCCTCTGAAGCGAACGCCAGGTTTGACCTTTGGACCGGTTATGTATTTCCTCCTCCTCAGTTTCTCTTTTCTCTCCTACCCCCGATTGGTCCTCCTTCCGCTCTTTCGAAACTTTCTTTTTTACCAGACACGTTTGAGCCCAAGGTTTTTCGGCCCGACTCTTTGCGAAAATGATGTCTATATTTCTTTCCCGCACAAGCCCGTTTTAGTGCCTGGTGAGACGTGCCTTGCTCATAGGCGACCTTTGATGGTTCCCTTTGTGGAAAATGCCCCCTCTTTGACCGTTCTTTTGAGGGATGGGTGTATGACAGAGAGCAGATATTTAGTCCTCCACAGAGAAGAAGTTTTATTAATTAATCCTCCTCTCGTTACTTTTTTCGTTACCCACCCAATGGAGAAAGATCCCTCCTCCTCCCTTTCGCCCACCTACGAGATACCGGTCATGTAACGTTAGCCCCCTCCGTCCATGCCCTGCTTCCCCCTCTTGCTTTTTTAGGACTTATCTCGAAATGACGGTTCTTTCAGATGTGACTTTCGAGCATAACCCATTTTTTTCCTGGTAATTTTTGGAAGTATACCCCCGGCCTCTTCCCCTCGTTTCTCTTTCCCCTTTGCTCTCGATCGATGATCAGGGTTTGCTCCCAAACCCATACGACTCGTGCTTCCGCGTCGCGTGGAGTTTTTCCCCCTTCCTGCCCAAACCCGAGCCCCAGTCGATCGGTCAGGATTTACTTGAGAAGGGTTGCTCTGCCGTCAGAAAGAGGACCCCAAAGTAAGACTGGATACAAGGACCATGTTTAGCTAACGACTTCCCAACCCCCCAAACCTTTCCCCCCTTTCCTCCCGGGTCCAGGCCCAGGTTTGTTAATATATTGGTACCGTCAGGAAGCTCGTCCCCCCCCCCCTCCCGACTGTAGATGCTCCGTATAAGCCAGGTGACCCCGACATTTTCCTGAGTCACCGCTTTCTCCCTAATCTTTTCCTTCTTTGGTTTTACGCATTTTGGCCAGCTTCCCACTCATGTTTTTTCCTTCCCTGTCAAACCGGGATTCCTTCAGGACCCAATTTTCTAAAAGATTCCCGGCTCTCTCTCCTTTCGCTGCAACGCTGAATACACGACGAAACAAACATAACTTACTTAACTCTTCTGTCTTTTCAAGATCTTGAAATTTGGGCGTGTTTTTCTCCTTCCGAGTGACATTCTTTACTATCGCAACGTTCACAACTCGCAGGGAACCGCTCATATTCCGAAGGGCTTTCATGCTTGTGGTCAAATCGGGAGACTCTTCCTCCTGCTTTGTTGTGTGTCCTGTCTTGTCTGGTATTAGGGGTCGATCCCGAATATCGACTTGTTGGGACATGACTCCTTTTTCTCGTTGAGTTCATGTTCTGTCATTCTGACACATAGACAGTTTTCCTCCCCGAATCTCAACTGTCTATACCACTCTTTTATCGACCATCTATCGTCCATGTCTCCTGAAGAGTAAACCGGCCAACAAATGGCTGGTTTTTTCAAGGATTCCTCTTACGATTCTATCTCCATCATCTGTCTGCCTGTAATTTTGCCCTATTCCCCTAGGACGGTATCCGTGACAATCCACCATGTGCTCCTACGCCGATGTTCTAAGTGACAATCCGCCTTCACGGATTGATCGCCCCTTTCGCTCCCCTGCCTTCAGACGACCGTCCCCCTTCCCTGTCGAAAGACCGGACACTTTCGTCCCCCTTCCTGATCCCTGTTGCTTACGGGCCGGTCCCCCCTTCGTTAGACAACGCTGCGGTACCGTACTTTCATCCCGTCGGTGGTTCGTAGCGGCTTTAAATGACCTTCTGGGGAAACCTCTCCCCTTCCCTCTTTTACTTTCTTACGGCGATTCACCCTGGAACGATGACTAGCTATACCCCAAAGTCAGCGAGGGTGAAAGTCTTCCCCTAGAAGTGGATAGAAGTTGCGTCCGGAAAACCCCAAGTGCAAAGAAGGTTCTCTCCGATACTCTGCATTTTACTGGCGCAGGGGCCGAAAGGGACAAATTTCAGGTCCCCCAGAGAAAGATTTCCTCCCTTAGGGTCCCCCCGCTTCTGAGTCCTATAAGTTGGTCGCTTTTTTTCCCGGAGTCTCCCCTTCCTTTGGCCGCCCCTTAACGTGGATTGCTTGCCGCAACCAAGACTTTGTTGAAGGCCGATTTGCGAGTTTTCTCTGCGCTCTTTCTTTCCTCCCTGTCTGCCCTTCCCTGCATTCCTCCTACCCTGTCCCCACGCAATACTATCCCTTTTTTAGGAAGGGTTAGGGGACCTCCTTGAACCACAGCTTTTCTTTCCTCCCCTCTCTTTCTCCTCTCGTGTGTGTGCAGCTCCTTTTTCTTACTAAAGTCAGTAATCACACTTCCTACGCTTTGTGTATTGCTTGGGCTCATCCCTTTCTTTTTTGATTCGAGTCCCCCTCCTCCCTACAGAACCTCCCCCTTTGACCAAAGCCTTCTTTACCCGTGAAATATCTCCCCCCCGTGATTTTTCTCCTTCCTAAGCTTTTCCCGAAAAATACAATTCCTTCATCCCCCTTTGATATCTTTGAATGTGACGTTATTGTTACAGACAAAATCCGTTGCTTTCCTCTTTCATCGATCTCTCACTGCACGTTCTGTTTGTTCATCCCGACCGAAAACCTCGGGGACAAAGCAAGGGCTTTTTTTGAAACATGCCGCTTTTAGCGACCGGACCGCGTTAAGGTGCAGCTCAAGGCCTCTCTGAGGCTCTTTCCTCTACCCACTCCATGTTTGACTTGTTTGTGTTTTTTGCTGAATTCATCCGCGGTTGGTCCACCAGACTTTTCCCCCCCCCCCTCCCAGTTTTTTTTCCTCCTCGTCCCTCTTGGTACCTTTTGGTCAGATTGTTCCCGGCGTACCTCCTCGAACCTTCACTGGTTTACGCGGCATTCTTTCCCTTATCATGGCTTTCATGACCTTTTTCGATCGCCTTCCGAACGATGCAGTTTAACTCTCCTTTTAAGGCGCCTGCCTCCACGTTTTATGTGATGGATTGCTCAGTCCGAGCGTGAACCTAGATCCAGACCACTCCTGGGGCTTTTTTTTAACCATAATGGATTGAAACCACCTTACCTCAGATTTCTCTTCCCTTCTTTTTACTAGTTAATCTCTTCCCTCTCTGCAGCCCTTCGACATGTATCGTTTCCCAGCACCAGGAGAGCGCTGACGCCCTTCCCCAGCTTGAAAAGGCCCGACCCGCCTCAACGTATCCAACCAAAGCCCCACCCCTGAGCGATCCACCTCTTAAACTAATCTTTTGATACAACTCGGGTAGGTGCCATTTCCCTGCCTCCCATCGCATATCGTGGTTTCTTTTTTTTTCCCCAGTAATGGAAAAGGTATGTTCTATTCCCCTCCTGACACAAGCAATAATGGCCAGCCCTCGTGCTTTTCATTGATTTTTTCAGGTGTTGTTTTTCATTTTTTTCCTTTGCCTTTTTTGTTTGCCTTACCTTTACTAGGAAGACTGACGTCTTTTAAAACTGCTAACTTGCTGACCCCCCTTTTTTTTACGAGGATCCTTTGAGAGGTCCCCAACATGCTGACCCCCCCATATCGCCGATTGTGAACCGCCTGCCCGGGAGCTGCCCGGCTGAAGAGCTAGTGCACGGTTCCGCTTGTTTGCCGTTCTCTGAAGGAAAGGAATATCTTAACAACACGTGTCTGAAGTAAAACGGACGGAGCACGGGAAATTTGGTGGTTGAAGGTGTTTGTCGTTCACCCGATGAATGATCCGCTCGTTTTTTCAGGAATTTTTTGCTTGCTGGATGCCTCCCCCCACCTTGACTTTACTCCTAGCTCTTTTTCGGTCGCCTCCCGTTGCCCTTCTACGTCCCCCCACCCCCCCCCCCACAAATATTCCACAGTTCTACGCGGATCAAGTCGTCGTGTTTTTTGACTGCCCATCAGATTCGTGCACACGAGCTTTGAAAATTAATTTTCGTCCTTGATTCGATTTTATCACACCATTTTACCGAACGAACTACCGTTCTTACTTCGGACCTGCTCGATAACGGCATCACCATGGCCAGATGTGTGTCCCCCGCCTTGCGCAATCTATAATGCTGCTCTATGTATCGATGGAGTGGTTATCATGTGCTAGAGAGAATTAGTGTTGACTTTAAGAGCGCTCGACAGTTGACGCTCACAGATATTACTCAGGTTACAAACCGATCCCTTTCAGCAGCTCCGTCTTGTTGTCTTTTTATTTTCCCGGTACGACATAGACGCCCTTTTGACAGAATACAGCACCTCACCCGAAATGTTGCGGGAAGTCACCTTAGATAATACTGATTCTGGTGAAATCTATGTACCCCCTCTACCCTTTTTCCCCGCGCTGATGTTTCCCTGAGGGAGAAAGGTGCTTCAAGACCGATGGAACCAGGTGCGGGTCTGCGCCGCGTCCAAGAAAGTATTTCCTTCTTTTCATCAAAGGACCCCTTATGCCTTTCATTTCCTATGACCAATGAGGTTAAGTCCCCCCTCCTCTGAGCTAGTCCGTTAAACTTAATCTTGGTCAGGTGGCAAACCAGACCCTTCTTTGGCCTGGGCCTTTTTTTCCCTAATCTTCTGATTTGGAACTCTCTTACGCGAACGTCGGTGACATTCCGCCCGTCGCAGGTCCAGTTTTGGAGTCTCTGAG
>Ga0179591_1346118_pt1 | contig 12400 bp, 17 predicted proteins | sample CZOMad2_1_08_16f_FD_182891 | JGI IMG/M metagenome (GOLD analysis project Ga0179591, IMG submission 182891) | Vadose zone soil fungal communities from Angelo Coast Range Reserve, California, USA - CZOMad2_1_08_16fungal (PacBio error correction) | ecosystem: Environmental > Terrestrial > Soil >... | reverse complement strand
TTTCCCGCGGTTTCTTTATCTCATAGATGTTTGACGGTTCTGGACCCCGTCACCTCATAGTGCAAACGGCTCTGCTAGCAATTGTTTTCTCCCCTTCTGCAAGGCAAACTGTATTTTCTCTTTGGGAGCTATCTTTTTCTTCTCTAAAGCTCGCAATAATTCCCTTTCCCTTTGCATCGGAAAACTTACAATGCATTTTGCTCCGGTAGCCCCCATCCACTCCCACCACACCCATCACCCCCCACAGTTTTTGTCGTTTGGTCATACGCCCCATTAACTTTCATTTTGAATCCGCTTTTTCTGGCCTTAAGTTGCCACTTCATTAGGGGTACTTTTTATTGTGCCCAGGTGCGGTCCTCCTTTTCGCTGACTTGAGTTTTTTTTTCCAAACCCAGACCACTTCTTAAGCGAACTTGCCCAACTCTTGCCGCCTCGTTTCCCGACTAGTTCCGCCATTGCCCCCGAACAGAACATTGAAGATTTCCTCTACGGTTTCGTCCCACCTGATTATGTATGGTCAGGATGGCGGTCTCCCTCCGTTCCTATCCTTCTCTTCCAAGCAACCCCTGTCCGTGCCAGTCATTGCTTCTGTGTGAAATGTGGGCGTTTTATTCCTACCTCCGCTGTCCTTCTTGTTCCCCCTAGTTTTTTTCTTTCTCCTTTTCAGTACTTGAACAGAACTTGCTCTGCTAAAAACCTCGTCCTCCGTTCCAGCCGTCCGTTTACCCCTGATCAAGTTTTGATCTGAGGCCCATTGTTGTTGTTTGAAGGTACCCATTCCCCTCTGCCGTTCTTCCTGGACCCGTTTCCACCTATGTGGCATTCAGATTTTTTTCGGTTCCCCGCCCTAGTGAACCTAGTCTCCTAGGAATTTCTAGGCGAGTGCCTCCCCCGTCCAGCATCTTTTTCATCTTTTCCGCTGCCCATCATTTTCGTTACATGCCCGTTACTAGAGTCCTTCGCGGTAATCTATATGGGTCCTCTGAAGCACCCCTTGGCAAGGGCTTGTCAATCTTTTCTCTTTTCAGCACAGTCATACGAAGAGCTTGCAGTGTTTCACCCCCTTTTTCAACCCCGTAGTGATGTTTAAGAGTGGCTTAACTTGTTTCTCCCTCCCCGCTTCCTTCGCCATCCCTCGAACCGTATAAAATCAATTTCTTTTCTTTTCTTCTCTTCTTTCATTTACCTTTGCCCCAACTTTTCTATTTGTAGTCCATCCCTTCTTTCGATCCAACTTCTACAGTCTTTTCAGAGTGTGTTGGTTTTTAGGACGAGGCCTGCACGACCTTTTTCTATTTTCTGGTCTGAAGTGGCGTTGGCTTCATTTCCGGTTCACCGTCTAGACAGTTCCTCCTATCGGGGTTCTCCCTTCCACCCCCCTTCTTTCGGAATCTTTTCCTTAGCTGTTTTTACGTTTTGTTTTTTGTACGACTCGCATTGTAGCCCCCCCTCACCCCCTCTGACTTCCCGTCCCCTTTGCATTTTGCCCATGGGAAGAACCGTTCTACTTCTTCGCTTGTTATTTCGCTATTTTCCTCTTCCCAGCCCTTTGAATAGGTTTGCAGTTTCATCCTTCCCGGATTCCGTTGTTGCGATTTTGAGAGAGGATTGAGCTTTTTTCTTCAGCCAGTTTTCGTCCAGGACCAATTGTTTGTTTTTTCATGCTGGTTTGGTGTAGTTCAGTTTTTTTTTGCTTTTTTTTCCAAGATTGCTCTGTGCTCGATCTCCTCGGTTCAGACCTCCGCCTTTGTTTGTCAGAGTCCTTATACCTGAACCGTTTGATTTGTCGCTACCCCCCCCACCCAGTGTTCTTCTGACATCCCCCCTTTTTTTTTTAATCCCCTTTGTCTTCAATGCTTGCGACTCTGTACGAATATCTCTACCAACCTTGTTCGGCACCAAGAGTTTTTCCCCACGTTCCTGTTCTCGGAAGCTTGCTAGTTAATGAGAAATCTGGTCGGAATATCACGCACAGTTCCAACATTTCAGGCCCTTTATGGACTTTTTTCAAGGTCATGAGGGTCTTCCTGTTGGTGGGTTTTTTTAACTGTTTGCTGCGTAGCACAGTTTCGTGCGCGGCCTTCTTCAAGTACAGGGATTTGTTTTCATCAGGGTTCCCCCCATCCTTTCCGTCCCTGTTTCTTCTGGGTCCAACGGTTGCTGTTGTATTTACGCGTCACCCAAGTTACCCCCCCCTTCTTCCCCCAGGCCTGCTCTCCTCACCTGGCGTCTCGGGTGTTTTGTCTCTTTCTTTGGCAGTCGAGATTGAAACCGTTTTCCCTTTGGGAAAAGGGATCGACTGGATCCCCTCAGACTCCCGCCTTGACCCTCATTTGGAGTTTTTGGTTTTTCTTCTGGGACTCATGGATCCGGTTTCCACGATTTTTGCGGCTACACCGTGGTCCAAGCCCCATTTTTTGACAATTTGACCTTTGGTCCCCGGTGCCCAAGGCCAAGCTCTTCCCGATCTTCCCGCTTGGTACGATTTCACGTGCGGTAATAAGTACTAGTTTGTGAAGGTCGAAGTTTCCGATTTCTGTTAAACTCGCAGTTTTCTTCGTCGTGCATGATCGTTCCGACGGCGTCCTTTTTCCGTTTCTGGGCACGTTCACCCCCGAGTCCTCCAATGACTCTGGCGCGCTGGTACGTGATTTTCCCCCCCCCCGCGGTTTTCCCCTCGCCAATGTTAAGGTGACCCCGATTTCCCACTCAACGGCAGTAGCGCCGCGAAGAAGTCGCCATTGTTTTTTTTTTCCCCACACACCAAGTTTCTTTAGATTAAGCTCCTCTCCCCTTCTGTTTACTTACGTCTTCTTTCCCCCCTGCTCGCTGTGTTGAGTATTTTCCTCACTGTGGGTTTTATGTTGGCTCGATTCGTTGCCTTTGAATCGGCCCTTTCTTGTAAGCCCGTCATCTTTTTAGCAGTACCAGCTGAAGGTTTGTGTTGCACAACCGCTCAGTACGCTTGCACTTGTCGGGACTATGAAATCGTATGAGGTTTCCGCGTCTCTTCGGGACCCAGAATAAAACTCCTTTCCCAATCAATTTGGGTGGGGTGAGGGTTCAGACGCCGGAGGCTGCCCGTTTGGCTTTTTTTTTGGAGAGCCGGACATTTGCAACTTTTTCCCTAAAGTGCCTTTTATCTCTCAAAGTTGGTCGTCTGTTGTCAACATCGTCTCCTCTTTCTCACGGTTGCCTACCCGACCCACTTCCCCCACTAATTCTGGGCTTTTTCACTGCCTCAGTGGCCAAGATCTACCCCCTCCGTCGGGTTTCTTGCCCCCCCCCCCACTCTTGTCCAATTCAGGTGGTCCGCATTTTTTTTCCTTTGAACGTTGAAGATTTGCGAAAAGCGAGTTTCTTTCCCTATGTCGGTTATTGAGAACTACCGGCTTTTTTCCTCTCGTCCTTAGACGTCCCCCCCATGACCTTTTAGTTGCTTGTTTTTCCCCCTATTCAAATCCATGGAAGCTATGTCTTGAAGTTTTATCTGTTATTTTTAGTTCCTTTTTTAAGCAAAAACCCTTGCCAAAATCTTGAGTCTGTCCCCTTTCCCTAGTTTTTTATCTTTTGACTTTCTGCTGATTTAGATTCTTGGATTTTGAAAGACCAAGCTTTCTGTTGTCCCCGCCATAAATAGGACCTAAAGGTAAAAAGTGACCAATACTTCCGTTTTCATTTCTTTATATTAGCAAATTTAACCTACCGTATTTTTTCTCGTTTTGTTTTTTCTCCGCTCGTACTTGCGGCGATGTACCCCTTTATTTTCTCCAACCCATCACCTTTAATGCATGAACCATTCAAATCTCAGGTTTTCTTACGGTAGCCCTGCCCAGCTTCCCACACACATGATTTCCCCCCTTTTCTTTTTGTAAACACGCCGCTTCCTGTGATCTTCTTGATTCTTGCAGTTTCCCCATGATAGGGTCTCCGATTTTCATTGTCTTGTTTAAATTTCTACTTAGTTTACTTCGCTTCCCGCTTCGAGTTTTGACACCACCTAGAAAACCTTTCTCCTCTACATGTCACTTTCCTTAATCGCTGCTCGTTTCTCAATCGTCCGGCATAGAAATCGTCAGCACAGGCTCGAGGTGAATACCTCCCGGTTCGTCTGACCCCCCAATCTCCCTTTCCTTCATTTGGATGGCGGGAATCCCCCTCCAGCCTCCTTAAGTGGTCGTCCCTCAAACGCTTTCCTAGCTGAGGCGCCCCCCCTTCTTTTTTTTGTCGATTCCCGACGCGCTGACAGTTTATGTCCCACTCGGCTAAATCCCCCGCCTTTACGTTTTTTACTACGACCGCCCAGCCCCAGTTGAACTCCCACACCGCCTCCGTCCAGAGTTATTCCCACATAGAACAACTTGGGCTTTATATGATCCCGGAGGCGAAACTTTTCATTTAGCTTCCTGCCTATTTGGTCTGACCCGGTTTACGTTTCCCTCTTTGTCGACTTGGCGCGGTTCCTCCCCCTCGGTTTTTGGTGAGGATGTCTAGTGACCTCTTTCGCTCCCCCATACGGCCTTTTCGGCCGTTTGTTGAGGAGCTAACTGATTTTTCCTCGTGCGATCCTGAAACTCTGCTTGTTGCGCTCAGTTTGATCGACTAGAATCCCCACTGTTTTCGTCGACTTACGCCCCCTTGCCTTTTTCTATAAGCCCCAGCAGCTCATTCTTGCCCCTTTTTGTAATTGTTCCCTCCTTTTCTTGTACGACTCGTTTGCTTCTTTCCCAGAGTAGACGACTGCTTTTTTTTTTCTTCCTACTCCCTGTCAATTCTCCCTCAGCTCAGAAAAATGGTCTTCCGCCCTCGTATGGATCATTCCTCTTTGTCCATGAGCTTCTAATCTCTCTTACAGGAGCCTCTGTTTCCCCTTTTCTAGGTAACGTTTTTTTCTGGTCTGGCTTCTTGGCGACCTAGTGACGTGATTTGTTTCCTTTAGGTGTCGTTCCCAGGATTTCTTCTTCTCTTATAGGAACAGCCGTGGGGTCGTCTTCCAACCCCCTTTTTTTTCCCTCCCTTCGGTCTCAGTGGTTTTGCTAAAACCGCCAGGCTAATCCCTTGGTCGAACCACCTAGCCCCCTGTGTTGACCGGCCCCGTTCCCTAGTTCGTTCCGGCCCCATTTCTGAAGATGTTTGTTGTCTTTTACGTCCTTGATTTTCGCTTCAGTTTTTCCCCTTAAATTCGTGCTCCTTTTTGTCTTTCTGTACGGTGAATTTCAAATAGGGTTGCGCCCTTGTCTATTGTACACTTTCGCACTTAACGTGAATCTATCCTTTTGCGTGCCTCCCCCCACTGGTGCGTTCTGAGATTTGAAGCTTTCCTCTTTCCGTTAGAGGTGCATCCCCTTCTTCATAGGATCTTACGATCTCTCTTTCCGTTGTTTTGTTTTTTTCTCGGATTTTTATCTCTATAAAATGCTTCTCCCCGATCCTAAACCTGCTTGCCCGTATTCACCATTTTTGTTTGGTAACGTCCACTTTGGGTTCCCCAGTTTTTTCCCATATGTAACTCTCTCAACTATTCGCAACCTTCTTGTGACTGCGTCCCCCTGTCCTCCCCCAACTCGCTTCACCGTTTCTAGGATAAGCGACATCCCCGGAAGTTTCCAGACTCTCCCCCCTCCCTCCACAGAACCTTCCAGAGGGTTCCTGTCCATCACCTATTTTTTTTCCGGTGGTTTATGCTTTAGTTCCCTGTCTATAGACAAACTTCCTTTTACCGTCCCCAAGGACTTTTTTTTTCTTTTTTCCTTTCCGGACCCCATCTCCTGGTCCGCTTGCCGTTAGGACCTCCGCTCCTACGACCAATCACGTCCAACCTTTTTTTGCCAAGCGCGCCCTCACCAAAAAATTACTCTCGATTTGCTGAATCCGTCTCTCTCTCACCCCTTCTGCCCTTTACCCTAATGGTCCATGAGCCCACTCCTCCTTTACCTCACGACTTGTGATTTTTGGTTCTATTCGACTCATGCTGACGGAGGTCGCTGGTGTTCCTTCCTTTCTTGACATCAATGCATTTTGGTGTGCGGTTTTTTCAAGGTCCAGTCTTCCTAGCTTCTGCTTTGCTTAAGATTTGCACCCCCCCCGGCTTTAAGCCCCTGTTCCGAAACCCTTTTTGAAGGGTAGTTCTACCTCTTTTACATCCCCGGCTGCGAGTACCTCGTCGACTTTTCCTTGCGCGAGAAACGCCTGGTTTCGTTCAACCACGCCTAGAAACTTACGTATGGATTCGCTTTATCCTTTTGAATCTACCCCTCTTAAGGACTTCCCATCTCTGACTTGAAACGTAGCCGTCCTCCTCCTCTTCACATGTTTTTTTTGGTGGTGGGGGGGTGGTGTGTGTGCGCGTTTTGTTTCTTTTTGTTGGGGGGGTTTCCGTGTGGGGGTCTCTGGGTTTTGGTAGGTTGGGTTTGTGGTGGGGGGGTTTTGTTGGTGTTTGGTTTTTTTTGGGTTTGTGGTGTGGGGTCCCTCCTTGCGGGGGGGTGGTTGTGTGCTTTGAGGAGTTTGTGTTGTTTTGGTGAGGGGTGTGTGTGCCGGTGTGGTGGGGGTGTTTGGTGGGGTGTTTGGTCGTGTTTTTTTTTTTTTGGGGTTTCTCCTGGGTTTTGGTTTTTTTGTGGGGGTTCTTGTGTTGGTCGGTTTTGGCTGTTGGTTTTGTTTGGGTGGTTTTGTCTGTGTTTTTTTTTTTTTTCTTTTTGGCCTGGTTCTTTGCGTTTTTTTTTTGGGTGTGTTCTCTCTTTTTTTTTGGTTTTTTTTGGGGGGTGGGTGGTTGTTTTTGGTTTTTGGGGTGCGGGTGTTTTTTCGGTGTTTCCCTCTTTTGTGTGTGGTTTTTTTTTTTTTTTCTTTTTTTTTTTTTTTTTTTTTGCTTTGTTGGTCTGGGGCGGGTTTTTTTCTTTGTGTGTTTGTTTTTTTTTTCTTTTTTTTTTTTTTTTTTTGTTTTTTTTTTTTTCCCCTCCCCCCCTCCCCCCCCGGTGGGTTTTGTTGTGTTGTGGTGGTTGGTGTGGGTGTTGTTGTGGTTGGTTGTTTTTTTCTTGGGGGGGGGGTGGGTTTTTTCTTTTGTTTTAGGGGGTGTGTGGTTTGTGTGGTGGGGGGGTTTGGTGTGGTTTGTTTTTCCTGTTGTGTGGGTTTTTTTTTTTGGGTTCTTTTTTTTCTTTTTTTTTTTTGTTTGCGGGCTCCCCCCCACAAGTTCTAAGACAGGATCATCGCCTTTCTATGACGCTATTTTACCCGGATTCTCTTTTTCCCCGCACTTGTTCTTTTTGTTTTTTCTGCTAGTACGTGCCACAGTTGTTTATTCACTGGGACAATAGGTACGCGGCGTCAATTCCAAGCCATCGAGGGGGTCCGACGCTGCGAATTTTTCCACTGGTTAGTTTTTTCTTAGATACCCTCTATGAGGCGGGTGCGTTCTTTCCCATCCTGCCAAATATTTGTTAATCGCCTTTTGTCGACAGTTTCTTGCTCGGCCGCCTTTTCGCGACATCTTGACCCATGAGAGCTCCCGTTCCCTTTTATGATGTTTGGTACTGTCTTTCCTCCCACTTCAGGCTGTTGTTTATACCCAAGACAAATGGTCAAACAACCTCTCTTTTTGGAAATGATAAGGGCCACACTCAGCTCCATTTCCTGTCGGTAATTGAACTCCCCCAAAAAGATTTGCAATGTTAGTTTTCGATGTTCAGAAGCTGCAACTTCGAGTTGCGGGGGGTTTTTCCGTGCCCCCTCTGACCGATTTGGCGACTACCTTTAATTATTTCACTTCCTATAGTCACCTCACGAACTTCTTGGTTGGTGCGGTGTTTTTGATTCTCTCTTACCGTCGTTACGTCATGATGTTGCCTTTTCCCTCCCGGAGTGCTAGTTACTTTTTGGAAGACATTTGCTCTGGGCAGCCCAGGTCTTCCTCCTCGTTTGTTTTCTGAGAGAGATCTATGTTTTCTCCCCCTATCCGATTTCAGCCGGTGGATTGCCCTTAACCTCGCACTCCTCGGAAAAAGCTCCCCTTTATTTTCCAGTCTTGCTTTCTCGCCAACCTCCGTTTTTTTTTTTTTTTGTACTTCGCCCTGGCTGCGTAAGCGAAAGCCTAGTTTTCCCCTGGAAATCATTCGTCGCAAAACCATTCCCACCTCAGGTTGGCGCCTTCCCCCCGGTTCCCCAAACTGCCCCCCCCCCAATCTGTGTCCTCATTCACGACTCTCTTACTTTGCAGCCGTTTGGAGGCCTACTTTTCGGCACTGATGGGGTAGTACAGTTTAATTTCGTTTCAAACCGTTGAGTTTCCGACGCCCTTCGCCTTGCTCTTGAACACTTCCGTCCCAAACTTTAGCAGATCCCCAACACTTCCCACTTCCGGTTGCGGTCGCGGCAGATGGTGCTCTAGACCGCCCACGCCCCGGCGCGGGCTCCGTCTTCTTTCACTGGCGGAGTTCATTAATTGGCGGGCCCTCACCACCCGCCCTTCGGAAAGGACCCCTTGATGACTCGTTCAGGCTCCCTTTTCAGTGGTGGGACTGAAGACTCCTCCTGACCAGTTTCCTGTACAATAGTCCTAACTTTTCTTGGAAAAGACTCGCGCCCTCCCCTCCATCGTCCCAATCCGCTCGTAAAGAGAGCTCAGGACATCCCCTATTTTCTTTTTTTCGTCTGAGTTTTGGCGGAAACTTTTTTTTGTTTTCCACCTGATTTCGAACCTTTTGATGTGATGGCTTTTTCAACGGTTCACCTTCGGAGCTTGTTCGTTTTTCCGCGGTTATCTGTCGTGCCCCTTCGACATCGGTAAATTCGGTGTTGCGGCCCTACCCTTAAGCTTTTTTTCCGAGGGAATTATTCTCTTAACTCTTCCGTCCCGGGTTTTTGACGCTCGCTTTCTCCACTCGCCTTTTCCCCCCCGTTTCGTACCGGGTAAGCTGCTGGTGTCGTATGCAAATGCATGCTTTTCTTTTTGCTGTTGTCCCCTGTCCTCCAAGTTTCCCATTTTTCAGAGAAGCTTCTTTCCCCCGAGGTCGCACTCTTTCGTGTCTCCCACTTTCCCTTGCCCCCTCACGACCCTTCTTAAATCAAAGTCTCGTATCTCAATTGCTCCCATTTTTGCCCCCCCCTGTTACGGTCAACCGTCCGGCTTCCGCGAGGAGTCCCCACGAGAAGCTGTACTTGTGGTGGGTTTGTCCAGGTCCTGGGCGCGACCTAGTTTGAAGTGATTGGTTGACTCTTTTTTTTTCGCTCCCTGACCTTGGTTTGCCGCGTCTTTACAGTCGGAACAGCCTATTTTGGCTCTTTTCTACCCACTTGATTTCGCGAATTTTCTGTCAGAAGCTTTGGTATGAATTCTTCTAATCCCATTGAGACCGACCCGCCTCGTTGTGATTACTCGGGACTTTTTCCTTTGGGACTTGCCCTGCGTCCTCTTTTCTTCTGCCCCGTTCGTGATTGTTTTCGGAAAAATCGGAAGTTTTTGAATAGGGAGTACGTTCCCTTCCTTCGTTGTTGACCTTTGTTGAGGAGTCAGTCTTCGTCAACTTACGTCCGCCTCACATTTGCGCTAGACAACTGTCTTGCCCTTTTGCTGGTTTGGTTTTTGCCTCCCTAGGGAAGAGGTTTATATTTGCGCCTTAGCGTATGTACCCAAGAACATTCCGTTGTTGTTGTTAGCTCGCTACTTATTTGCCTGTGATTTTTTCCATGCTCCACCAGTAACATAAGCCCATTCGTTGGTCTTTGAAGGCCAATTCTCTCCCAGTAAGTGCCTTCCTGCAAATGGAAGAACTCTTCCACTCCCCCCAGCCGCTCCAAACTATGGATAACGTTCACGCTCCCCTTAACCAAGCGCTTCCGTGAGATCATAACCCCATTTTACCGTTTTTAAGACTCCAGAAAAGGCCCCCCTGGTGGGCCCCTTCCGAGTTCGTGTCATGTCACCCCCGTTTTGCGATGTGGTCTTTACAAATGTGCTTTTTTTTCTGCTTTCGTTAGCCCAAGTCAAGAAGAGTCCTGCACCTTAACTTTTTGGTCTTAACCCTCGCTCGGTCACTTACTCCCTTCTTCTGGAAACTGTGGCTGGAGATTGACATGACCCCCTTCCCCCCATCACCCAAGGTCTGGCTCACGTATCCAGCGCAGACACACATTGGGGATTTTCTCCAAGATTAAGTGACTCGGTCTTCACAAGTCGTTTTTTTTTTTTTTTTTTTTTTTTTCTCTTTCCTCCTTTTTTTTTTTTTTCTTGTTTTTTCTTTTTTTTTTTTTTTTTTTTTTTCCTTCCCTCTTCTTTTTTTTTTTTTCTTTCCTCTTTTTTCTTTTTTCCCTTGTTCCCTCTTTTTTTTTTTCTTCTCTTTCGTTTTTTATTTTCTTTTTTTTTTTTTTTCTTTTTCCTTCTTCTTCCCCCTTTCTTTTTTTTTTTCCTTCTCCCTCTCTTCTTTTTTTTTTCCTTCTTTTTTTTCTTTTCCTTTCCTCTTTTTTTTTCTTTCCCCTTTTCTCCTTCTTGACTTTTTTTCTATCTGTTTCTTTTCTCCCCCCCCTCCTTCTTCTCTTTTTTCCCCCTTCCCTTTCTTTTTCCCTTTTTTTTTTTTTTTCTTTTTTTCTTTTTTCTTTTTTTTTTTTTTTCTTTCTTCCCTCCCCTTCTTTTTTTTTTTTTTTTTTTTCCGTTCTCTTCTATTTTTTTTTTTTTTTTTTCTCTCCTTTTCTTTTTCTTTTTTTCTCTTTCTTTTTTTTTCCTTCTTCTTTTTTTTTTTTGTTTTGTTCTTTTTTTTTTTTTTTTCTTTTTTTTGTTTTTTCCTTTTCCTTTTCTTTTTTTTTTTTTTTTTTTTTTTTTTTTTTTTTTTCTTTCCTCTTTTTTTTTTCTTTTTTTTCTCCTCTCTTTTTCTTTTTTTTTTTTTTTTTTTTTTCTTCTTTTTTCTCTTCTTTTTTTTTTCTTTTTTTCTCTTTTTTCCCCCTCTTCTTTTTTTCCTTTCTTTTTTTTTTTTTCCTTTTTTTATTTCTTTCTTCTTTTCCTCTTTTCTTTTCTCTCTTTCTTACTCTTTTTTTTTTCTTTTTTTTTTTTTTTTTTTTTTTTTTCCCTTTCTTTTTTCCTTTCTTTTTTTTTTTTTTTTTTTTTTTTTTTTTCTTTTTTCTTTTTTTTTTTTTTTTTTTTTTTTTTCTTCTTTTTCTTTTTGGGCCCCCCTAGAATTTACCCCTGACGAATGTGATCCTCCCCCTTTTTTATGCTTGTGTTAGGTTATTAATGGGGGTCCTGCCCTGATATTGCGGCAAGTCCCCCTTTTCTCCCTCTTGATATTCATCCTTTGCCCCTTTTGGTCTTGGGACGGTGACCACAGTCCCCAGCTGCCTCGTTGTACCGATCTGAACAAGGCGGTCCTGCCCCGGGTCGTCCCCGTGCTTCCGGCGTGAGTTCCCCCCTTCCCCCTCTGATTTTTCTTACTCGTCCGGTGCCTAGTTTCCTTAGGCGAACTTGAGTGTGCCCTCTCTGCCACGTTTTCGTGGTCAACCCACGGCCTCCGAACTACATTCTTTTCGTTCCCCTGATTGGTCACTATCCCCCCACACCATCGTTCAGTCACTCGCATCTTCGGAAGTTTGAAGGCCTTCCATCGTCCCCAAGTTCGACCTCCCCTTTTCCCAAACACTTGCCCGGCTCTGTGCTCTCGTATTTCCGATTTTTTCCCTTCTCGATGTTTGGAATCACATGCATGTTTTTTGGAGGCGACCTTTACGTTCCCCTCCCTCCCTTCCATTGGTCCCGAACAGGTAGTCCTTCGTCTCAGTCCCAGGACATCTTAGTTGGGGCAACGCCGTTGCTTTCCACTCTTCTGTTCGTGGCGATGTCCCTCGTACTGCGGTGTTGCGTCTTTCCTCCCCATTCATTGCCAATCTTGCATTGTTAAAGTCTTTAGGATTGCCCCCCTCGCGTTGGCTTGCTGGCCGCTTTTCTCAGGGACATCCTGACCCCGGCCGCGTCCCCATTCCCCCTTTCTCTGCTACCTCCGCTGAGTTGTCCCCCCCCCTCTTTCCAGCTCGTAGGAATCCTATCCGGTTTGACCCCCAAATGTAACTCACCCACTCCTTTTTTCAGTTTCCCTGTTCCGGTTTTTTTATCCCTCCTTTGCTGCACCCCATTCCTTTTTATGCGGTTGTACAACCACTCAACCCAAACTCCCCCGGAAAGTTTGTTTGTGCATGCGGGTCTTCTTTCGCGATGCAAACCTGTCGTTGGTCCTCGGTTTCGCTAATGATCGAATATCTAGTCCCTTTCGGTTTCCCCTTATTTTACAATACGACTTAGTCCCCCTCACCTAATACTGTTTGCGTTGACCGTCATATCCAACCCCCCTTGTCCCATTTCTTTTGTGCCCTTTTCCATGCTGAGCGCGGTGAGACTTTTTTTACTCCTTTTGGTCACTTTGACAGCCTA
>Ga0179591_1258424_pt1 | contig 12400 bp, 12 predicted proteins | sample CZOMad2_1_08_16f_FD_182891 | JGI IMG/M metagenome (GOLD analysis project Ga0179591, IMG submission 182891) | Vadose zone soil fungal communities from Angelo Coast Range Reserve, California, USA - CZOMad2_1_08_16fungal (PacBio error correction) | ecosystem: Environmental > Terrestrial > Soil >... | reverse complement strand
CGTCCGGTTGTCATCTCTTTTTTTTCCCAACGCTCCTTCCTTGATTTTCTGCCCCCCCCCCCTTATCCAACGGGATCTTTTTTGGCCCACCGCTAAGCACTCGTTCGCCTTCAGACTGGATGTTTTGAAATCTTTTTCCCCCCCTTGTTTACCGTTGATATTCCCCCCCCACTGCGTTCCAGTTACTTTTCCTGTCCCCCAGTCGCTTTCACAGTTCCACACTCCCCCGTGTGCTTGCCCCACCAGCTGCCTTGCACGATGGCCTCAGCAGATCCGATGCACATGAGTCCACTGCTGGTTTTTTCGGTCCACGTTTTGTCGACCCCAATATCCCAAGAAGATTCCTCTCCCCCTCGCCTTCCCCTTCGTCGCATGTGCGTTCTTTGTAGACGTACTGTGATTCTGGAATTAGTCTGGCGTTTTACTTGACCTTGGGCTCCAATCGGCTTAGATCTTGGGACACAAATACCTCTTTCCTTGAGGGTCGTCCGCCCTGACCAGTGTTTTCCTCCAGTATATGCTGCGGTTTGAAAACCCCCCACGTCGTTCACTTCATTTCCCTGAACGGAGTATGGTCCGTCCCCTCCCCCCTTTTTCCCCGCTAAAAGCTTTGGCTTCTCCTGCACTATTTCCAATGAAGTAGAGACCATTTTTAGTATTTTTTCCTACCAAGTTCCAAAATGATATTCGCATTTTTTTAACCCTCCCATTTTAGATTTCGATTCCTTCGGGACCCCAGGCCCCCCTTCACCCTAGTTTATATACCCCGGGCCGTATAATCCCCCCTGTCACAATAATGACCCAGTCTTTGTGGACCCCTCCAGCTGTACCCCCTTCTACCATCTAGTTTTTGTCGGTTCTGATCTGTCCTCAATATTATACCAGAGGTTGACTCTTCTCATTTTCAGTTTGAGCGACCCCCTCCCTGCAACCCTTGTGTGCTTGTTCTTTCGCCGTTCTTCTTTTCAAGATGTCGGACTCTCACTTTGGAGTGAACTCTTCTTGGAGACATGAATCCCACGGCGAGGTCTCTTCTCCCAGCCCTGGCTGGTGTTCCCCCTTTCTCCTACGCACATACCCAGCCCCACTTGATTGTGTGGTTCCTTTTGGAAAAACCACATTGTCGTTCCGGTCCCAGTGACTTTTTTTTTCGGTCCCTTTTGGTCCAACTTTTGAATTCCCTTCAGCTTAATTCTCAGTCGCACCCGCTCGCTCGGATCCGTTTTTCTTCCCGAGTAAACGAATTTATGTGCTTACACCCTGTTTCCCTCATTTTGAATCCGAACTCCGTGTTTGATTTTCTTGTGTCCCCCACGTGCGGATGTTTCCCCCCGAAATTTCTCTCGTTTTCACCAAAGCGGAACTATAGGTAAGAAAGTCGTCCTTTTTTCCCCCCCCCTTAAGATTCATGAAACCTTCCCCTTATTCATTCTTTTGTTTTTCCCTTGTTTTCCACCCTCCAACCCCATTATTTTTCCGCGTTATGTTTCAAGTGCGGTCATGGTAAACAAAAGGCATTCCCTACCACGTTTTTTCGGTTTTTTTTTTCCCCCGTATTGTTTTTCCCTAAACATCTCCAATAACTAGTTTTTTGATCGGTCGAACGTCGTAGATTCGTTAAGTTGTTGACAGAGCCCTTTTAGTTTCGGACCCCGCCGTCTTTTGGCCTTCCCCTTGCATTCCCCCCCGCGTAGGTAAAGGTCCTGGTCGGAGTCGAGTCTTGGTACGAGTTGATGGTCGTTTTATTCCCTTTTTTTTCGTTGTTAACTTGTTTTCTCTCTACTCGAGTAATACCCTCTTCCCTAAACAACTTTGTCCAGGATGGCCACCCAGATTAACGATTTTCCATCCGTCGCTAAGTTCCTTACCCGTCCGACCCCTTTTAGTAATTAAACACCCGTCCCTCCCCGCTGCCACCCTGCTTCTTTTTAATTAAAGAAATGGGCCAATGAACCCGGTTTTTTGTTTGTCCTTTCGAGTCACATGCCCCACTTGGAACCCCCCCCACCTCCACCCATTTTGATGCTATGTGCACTATGGTTCTTGGCTGCTCACGGAAGTTCGGTGTAATACAGGCAATTCACAATTAATTGCATTAATCTATTCCACCACCCCCCCCCGCGTTCAGGTTATCCCCCTTCCTTGTACGTTATCACCGTTGTCGTAAAGCCTCCATTCCTCGCTGTTCCCCCTGCGATCCCTTCCCCCTTTTCCCAGGCTGTTTAAGTCTATCCAACCCGCGTCAAGCTAGATCTGCTTACCGTTCTTTCTTCGTTAACTTGTTTCCCACGACTCTTTCCCCCGCTTCACACGTTGATAGCTATTTGGAGGACCAACTTCCAGCTTGCTCGGGCGGAACAGAAATTGTTGAAGCCGTTTTCGACCAGTCCCGTACATTCTGTTAGTTTCTTCCCCTCCGTTTCCCCACGCTATCACTGTCGAAAACTGCAATGCCCCCGTCGAGCTCTTCGTTGTGTTGTACGGTTCGTCCTGGGGGTTTCCCCCTTTTCCGCTTAACACTGGTAATCCGGATCCCTTCCCGTTTCCCACGATTTTGACGACGCGTTGTTGCGCGGACACGGGGCCCCCCGGCAATCCAACGCTCCGATGCAAGCCCCCATACCACACCACCCAATACAAAAAGTGTTCTGCGACTTCCCCCTCTTCTCCTTTCCAAGCGAACGTTGCTTTCTTTCCTTGTGTGTGGGGAACCATATTCCCCCTGTATGGTTTCTCTTCACCAGACTGAGTTTTTGTTCTAACCGCCCGGAATAGTAAAATGAGAGGAGGATACCCTCTTTTTCCACAGCGATATGGGAGCTTCTTTTGTCCCTCCAATTTCCCCCTCCCTCTATTTAACTTCTTTTTCCCAATAAGTCCTTATTTAACTATCCCCTCCGTCCGAAATGATCCCCTCCCCCCCCCTTCCTGCTCTCTTTTTCCCTTCTTATACGGAATGGGGTCGATTCCCTCGCTCTCGGCCCTCTCCTTTCCCCCGATTGGTTGGTCGTCGTGAATAGACCTGTTTGCTGGTTCTCCCTCCCCCCTTTCGGATGTGACCCATTTTTTTCCCTTGTTCACCCCCTCCCCCCCTCCTACACACAAAAAAAAGGGTCTTCCACCCCCCTACCATCTCTTTCCCCCTTTTTTCCTCCTCCTTTTTTTTTTTTCGAGAGATGGTCTTTCGGGCTCCATTTTTTGTGGCGGGCCCCTTTTTTCTTCCCTCAACGCCAAAAATGGGTCAGCATCCAACTCCGGGCTTTCGTTCTTTTTTCCCCCCCCCCCCCCCCATTGGGGCTCCCTTGGTGCCAGCTTCCGCCCGAAATTGACCAACAAGCGTTTTTTCCCTTAGTGGCCCGAGAGAGGGGGAATCTTCCCCATCGTAGGGGCACGTTAGCTTCTCTCCTTCCGGTTGGCCGAGTCTTAACTCCTTCTCATTACTGCTTTAAATCCGGCTGTTCCCTTTTCAACCATCACAAAGAAATTGATTAACTTTTTCTTCCCTCTTTCATAGTCTTTAGATCGCTGTTCTTCTTTTTTTCTGGATTTGCTTCCCAGCGGCCCCTTCAGTATTCTCCCAAACTTTCATTTTTTTGACTCGCAAACCCCTCTTTGAATGTGTTCCCACCAGCAACAGGCACCCTTTTTTTTGTTCTGGTCCTCCGGGATCCCTAAGGAATCCTAGGGTTTTTTTTTTGTGTGTTTTTTTTGTCGGTGTCGGAGCGTTGGTTGGAAGGCCAGTGTCCGCTCCTCCACCTCCGGCGCCGTGGTGACATTCACATCCTCATTTGATTCCAGTGGTCCAATTTAGAAACGTTGCCCTTTTACGAACCATTTTCCTTTCCCCCTACGCGTACAAACACACATTTTATGTGGCCATTTTCTTTTTTCCTCTTTAGCTGATTGTACCCAGCCCGTTTCGTATCCCGCCCGACCTTTCTTTCCGCTTTTTTTTAAAACATCAAGATGGTCAACAAGTTATTCTTTTCCCCCCTACCAAGATGGTACATCCAGAGACGTTGATCCCTTTCTCTCCTTTGAACCCAACGTATACGGACGTATCCTACCGGGTTCTCTCCTCTCTTTCCTAGATTCCGATTTTTCTAGGTCAACTTGAAAATGCTGGGACCTTCTTCTGGGCGCCGTAGTGGTGACAGAGGAGGGCTGACCCCCCACCACGGTGCTCGTTTTCCCATTCCCACGTATCGCAACTCCCCGCTTTCTTGTGACAATAGTTAAGGCCCCCTTTTCTTTCACTGGCTTCAGACAGAATTGCAGCCCTCCCCCGCCCACAAGCGTTCACCTTAATACCTTTTTTCAACCTTCCGTGTGTGGTTGCCCCCTTTTTGTAGTACAAGTCAGCATGTGACTCCCCCTTTTCCCCAAAACAGGTTTAGGCCCAGGGTTGGCAGGGCCCTCCTTTGGCAGTCATCTGTTTTACTTCCTCCCTCCGTTTTCGGTCGTGACGACTTCATCAAAGCAGGGGGTCGGACTTGTTCCCTCCTTAAGAGACCCTTTTTTCTCCTTATGGTAGAGCTTGAGGTCTCGAGCCACATTGTAAACCTCTCTTTCCCGACTCTATAACGCCTTTGAACCGTTCCTGCCTGCCTCCCCCCCAGGTTTGTGCACGCGGGAATTCCGCTCCGGCGGGTCCGCTACTTATTTCACAGCCACAACGAACCCCTTTCCTTACGACGCGTTGTTTTGCATTGTTTGAAGTTGATCCAGCGTGCCAATGTTCACCCCACGCGCTTTTTTCTCTGGCGTCCATCTGCGTTCCCCTTTCCACGCCTTCCCCCCGTACGAGTGTGACCAACCTGGTTCGGTTGGCTCCAAAAATGACAAAGCCACAATAATCTGTCACTTTTTTCCCTTGAACGTAAGTTTGGACCGTTCGGGTCTATCTGCGTACGATTTCACACTTACTAGGTTAGCAATCATAAAGTGAGGACATTTCTCCCTCCTTGAGTTGGACTCCACAGCGTAACCTACGTCCGGATTCCCCCTCTGGTCCCCTGGATTTTCTCCTGCCCCATCGGGATTGGGACCGGGCTAACCCCTTTTATCCGATATCGGGTGTGAGAATTAGTGACCCCGTTTAAGCTGCCTGCGACACTTCTTCCCCAGGCAATCCACCCCCCCCCAACACGGGGACACCCCCGGTATAGACCGAGTTTTTAAAAATACAAACCACACTCCCCTTTGGTCGTATCGCGTTCTCCCCGCTTTCCCCACCAGCCAGTGGCTTTCTTCTTTCCCTACCTACATTGGGTCTTTCAGGTGGATGGAGACTCTTTCAGCCAATCCGCTTCCCCTTCCAACCCTTTTTCATGTCTTGGTGTTTCTTCCGCACAATCCTAAGATCATATGGTACGAGCGTTGTCGTGCATTTTCTTCCGTCTCACAAAATTAATTCACTTTCAGACCCTGAGATCTCTGCGCCCATGTCGACCTGTACAATACCGACAGAAACAGTAAGCGGCTTTTAGTGGAAGTGGTTCTTTTCCCCAAAGACTCAATTACTTATTATTTCCTGGGGGTTAGTACTCCGGCAAGGTTTGATCTCCGGGATGTCCGGATGTTTTAAACCCCCCCTTGTGGTTTCGGAACTTGCGGAGTCTAACTTTTGAGTTTTCGAAATATCCCTTGTTCTATGTACATTGGAAATCGTTTTTCCCTCCAATTGCCTTGTTTTCACCGTTCGGATCCTTACCTCTTCCCGCTCTCAGCATGAATTACGCCCGACGCTTTTCCCCGCCATCGAATCTTTCTTCTGGCCCTGGAAACTGGTATGAAAGCTCTCCCTCCCCAGAATTCCCGAGTCTTGGTCCCAAAGTATTCCCTTTCTCCCCCATTTTCCGGCGGCCTTGCCAGCTCCCATTCTCTCCACTCCCACGAAATCCCTCCTCCTCCTTTCGGCGGGGGGATCGGGAGTGTTGGGCTATGGGATCTCCCTCACTGAAGCCTCCAAATCAAGTGGTCCCATTTGCAGTCCTCCGGCTGGCCCATCTTATCCTCCTTTTTCCCCCTCACTTAGTTTTCTTTCCTCTCCGATGCATGAACAAACTTCTTAACGCAGGATCCCCAGGTAACCCAATTTTTTCACTAGTTCATGCTGCCCCGGGGCTACTTTTTCGTCAGGTTCCTCTTTCAGTTACGACCCGTTCCTTCCCTACCCCCCCTGGCGTTTCCACCCAGCTCTTTTTTCCTTCGCTCTTTTTGACTACTCCTCCTGTTGTCTTCTCCTCTGCGCTCCCTTTTTGAACCTCCCTGCTAGGCAGTCTTCTTCCATGTAAACCCCGGGTGTTTTGCCCTGTTTTACCGTCGTGGCCACGGATGAGACCTCTTCAGCCTGGCAAGCTGGAAATCTGTGAAAAAATACGTTTGCTTCTTCTTCGTTAAAGTTTCAGTTTGTTGTCCAGTCGCTCTTCAGTCCCCCAGACGTTCTGTGATTTGCCCCCAAGTATTCTGACTTGCACGATTTTATTCCCGCCCCTTCATGCACGCTATGGTACAGTGTTGTGATTCCTCGGGTCGATCCCATCTAGTTGCCCCTTCCCCCTGATCCCCGCGCCTGAATTTATTATATTTTTCTGTTGTCGACTTCCCTGGGATTATGGAAAGCGGTCTACCCCGCTGGACATTTGGTCTCCCCCTTTCTTGATTCGTTTGGGATCCCACCTAACTGCTTTCTGTTCTGGTCCGCGTCAGTACCTGTTTCCCGCGAATTATTAGACCTTTTGTTTTGCAATCGTCGTTCAGTCCACTTCCTTCCCCTCGCGGATCGCGTTTTCCCGTTGACGACGGGTCCACCCGGCCTACCCCTGTTGCAACTCAAAGGAATCCTGAGCCCCCGTCGGGCTATTTTAACCTCCAAATTCCTCTAGAGAATTCTGCCCACAAGCACATTTTTCTTTCCGATCCATGGGACCTCCCGGCACATCCTCCCGTTTTCTCATCAACTTTTTCATTCGTTTATCCTCAACCAGAACTTACAATCCTTTTCCCCGTTCGTCTGGTTTTGAACATCCTTATTTTCCCCTGTCTAGTACTGTTCTGTCTGAGTTTCTCTTCTTTCTTGATCCCTCCCTCAGGTCTTCCTTAGAATTGCCTTTTTAGACGGACCACACTGCCCCCGCAACTCTTCCTCCCTTCTTTCTTCTTCAGTCCCAGAATTGAACGTTTTTTTCACCTGAGGTATTGAATTATACCTGGTTTACGCCTCGGCCCAACCATGAATAAAGCGCCTTGCCCCCCCCTCATCCCTGACACTGTCTTGGTTGTCCCCCTTTCTCGCGACCCGACCCCTCCACACTTGATGGTGTGCGTTTCCCCTTTTTTTTTGTAAAAACTCGCATTGTCTTCTCCCAAGGTACAAGTGCGGGTTAACTTGGCATCCCCCCTTTTATCAGGCAGCTGGTCCCCTTCCCTAGTCTCACCCCCTACTGAGGGTTTGAGACCCCCCATGCTACATCAAGCTTTTTCCGTTTGAGAAAAACCCGGTGGGAATCTGAACCCGTCCTTTTTTTTTTTTTTTGTTCCGCTGGTGCTCCCCCCCTCCCCTCCACGCTTATTCCCTCACTCCCCCTCCCGATTTTTTTGCTAACAGAGTCCTGTATCGTAAGACGACTTGTCATCAAAAAATTCACCACGGTCCAGATGACTTATTTTCTTTTTCCTTTTGTATTCACCCTGAAACCCTTCTTTTCCCGCTTATAGTTTAGAAATGCGTTCACATGTTCCACAGCAGGTTTCTCCATAATAACAAAGCGCTTATTTAACTTTTCCCTGCTTTCAATTCATCCCCTTCCAGCATTTATTCGGTTTCGCCTTTTCAATCGTTCCGTTTTTGTTTTTCCGTTTAGACTTAAAGTAGGAGGACCCGACGGATCGGCATCCCCTCTTTCCTCAATGGTAATGGCGTTTGTGTTTTTGGTTTTTTGTTGGGTTATGTGTTAGGGCGATTTTCCCCTCTTTTATATCTTGTGGCTGATGACGCTTTGTTAATGTTGTGATCTCACCGCCCCTTTCACCCGTAAATAAACAGTTATTCGATTGGTTCCCCCCACCAAGCTTCTCCCCCCTCTTTCCAGTAGTAGTTGGCAATCCGAACATTTTGGAGTCATTACCCTTTTCCCCAATTCGCTTCCCTCCTTTGTCCTGATTCCAGACCTTTCAATGAATTTTAATTGGGAGTCCCTTGTTGACTTGTGACGAACCTCCACCCCATTTCCCCCCCCCCTCCTGATTTGTCTTTCTGTCCTTTCTTTTCTGACGTTTGAAGATTGGCTGTAATCAGCCCCATTTCCCCCTCCTGCAATTGTCCTGAATGAACATCGGTCTCTTTACGTTTCTTTTGTCCGCTGCTTCACCTGTTCTGTCCCGGCTCCCTTTCTTCCCTCTTCCCCCCATAGCCCGGACTACATTTCCCCCGATTCAAGGGTTTCCCTCTCCCCCCCGCCGCCTCTTCTTTGTGTATCCAACGTGGCATCCTTACCTTTTTTTACTTTCGGCGCCTGCTTCACCTTTATCGTCCCTTCTTTGTCGCAAATCCAGTGATTGGAAATACATACTTGTGTCCTCCCCCCCCATCTTGAGTTGCTCAAAAAGCCTTTCCTGAATTCGGGCTTGTAGTACATCGTTCCCTCTCATCAATGCTCTAACCAACTGAACCTTGACCCCCCCGTAGAGATAGTAGTTTGTTGTACTTGTGTCCCTGGTTGCGTCAGGTTTTCCCCTTTCGCGCCCATTTCCCATGCGGATTCCTTGAAACACACGCTTGACCGCACTTCCGGTGTCTTCGCCCCACTTGACAGAAACCAACTGATAAGAAACTCCCCCCCCCCCCCCCGCCCACCCCTCCCACCCTGTAGTCTGCGGACCTTCTAATCCACTTGAGACTTTTCTGTGGCTTTTTGCTCTGTTTTGTTTTACCATCCGTCTGGTCGAGTTCAACGGCTTTGGGGAGAATTCCTCTCTAATCATTCCTCGTGCGAGAATCACCAGTTTTGATATTTCGCGAGGATGATAGGTGCATCTTTCCAATCAAGCTCTTTCCCTTTCTTTTCCCCCCATAAAAGTACGTGTTCAAGCATACCATCGCTACCTACTTGAACTCATATTACACCGGCACCGACCTGCTTTTCCCTACGGTATGTGAGATGACTCGTTGGGCCTTGCTCATTTCAACCGCGTTTGTCCAGTTAGACGGACGCTGGCCGACCGCTTGCTGCTGGGTCTCCTTCTCCCTTTCCGCAGGGGAGCTCCCCTTTTGGAGGTTTTTTTTCAGTCCCCCAACCTCCCCGTCCAGAGCCCCTCTTATTTGCCTCCTTGTTTTTTTTGTTCGAGAGAGTTTTTTTTTGTCCTCCCCCCCCCTTTTTGTTTTTGGTCAGGCTTGTTAACTATTAGCGCCCCCCAATTGCGTCAGCCTCCATCGTTTCTCTTTCCCCAGCAGCCCGTTTCCAGTTCCGCGAACGACCATTTTTTCAACTTCTCTGGTCCCTAGAGAGAGGGAATCACAATTTCCGTCGGTTCACGGATACCCTCTTTCGAGCGAAGGTTTGTGAAATTTTTGTCCCCCCCTTCCGTCTTTTGTTAATGAGTTTATAAGTTTCATCCCCCCTGGAATCCTTTACCCAGCCCACTTTTTGACCTTTTGATTGCCCCTCGTCCCTCGTCTGTATATCCTGGTGAGATTCCTCCTGGAATGATTCCTGCGATACGACTTCCCCCCAACTCAGCTGGTGTCTCCCCTCTGTCATAATTTCCACCCCAAAATTCGCCCAACCAGGCCACAAAATCTCTTGTCTCAGGAGACGCCTTTACTTCCGTTGCCGCACTAGGGTGTATGTGGTGTGGTCGGTTTTTTTATCGAGCGTGGGTTCTTTTTTCCCAGTCCCTTAACACCGACGCGTCATAGTGGAACTTGCCTGTATTCCTCATGCTTACCAGTGGCATGGAGAAATTCCCGACGCACAGGGGACGATAGTTCCCACAAGCCGAGCCTTTTCCGGTATTTTCGGCTTGATAGCGGTTGTAAGTTTACCCTCAACTCCGAATTACCGTCCCTTTTTCCTAACCATAATGTTTCCCAGCAACAATTAGTCTGTTTTATCCCCCCGAAATCCGGCGTTGGTACCTCCACCTCGACGATCCCGAGTTGAATGGGCGCCGACAGTAGTAAAAAACCTTTTTTTTTTCCCCTTATCCAGCATTGGTTTTTTCTTCCGAATGCAGGTCCGTGCGCTTTTGTGGACCGTGAAATGATGGGACTGGGGCTTTCGTCAAGTAAGCGGCCCTCCCTTGGAGCGTTTTCCCCCCCCCCCCCGGTTGATTCGCGGAAACTACCAGTTCGAACCTGCGAGTTGCGGTTCTCACCTTCGTTCCCCTTCATTCTTTGACATGGCATGGTTTTCCGCTCATTGAAGTTCGAAAGCAGCAAAATGATTTCCCCTCCATCCTCGTTGTGTGGCTAAAATGTTTGAGGTTGACCAGTCCTCCATGTGCCTCCACAAGGGTACCCCCCCACTGTTCCATGGCCATGGTTTCTGGATTAAAGGGGACTCAGGGTTTTTGTTCCTGCCACTTGTTTACTTTGGCTTTTCTTTGGTCGGAGTGCGTAATCCGGAATCAGGGGGAATCTTGTTTCCATCCTTACCAAATTGTTATTACGGATGGTTCCGAGTCTGTGTCTGCTGCTATACAACACGAAACAAAAAGCGACGGTCATCCAGCCGGAAATATATACCTTTACCATCTCTCCTCCCCTCCCCCTCTTTCCCTAACCGTCCGTCGGAATGCCCGATTTTGTAAGTCCATTTGTTAACTTGTCCTCCCTTCACCAGCCCCACAACTTCACGAATTTCCCCCGCGACGACGCGCTGAATTGTGGTTGTTCCATCTTCCCCCTTTTCCCCCCCCCGCGCTTGTGGTTTTTCTCTGGTCTTCTGGTGTACAGGCCACGCACGTTTCAACTTCCTTCTTGGACACCTATGGTTTTCCGGGTGGCTCACCTGACCGTCCAATCCTGTAATGTTGTGCTGGAATCAGTGAAGTTTTTTGACGGCCGGACACTCCGTATGTCGTCGATACCGTCCCCTTGGTAGCAATAATAAAGGGCTCCCCTCTCTCCCTTCTTGATCGTGGCTCCCGTTACCTCCAAAAGCCTTTACCCTTTTCTTTGGCATTCAATCTTGCCCCGGGATTTCTAGGACACAGATATTTCTCCAAATCGTTTTCCCCTCTCTCTCTCGGGTGCGAAGTGTAGTTTGTCCGCTGCATGACAATTTTCTGCCCCGGGACTGCCAAACCCGCATTGGCCCTTTTCTGACAATGCGAGACAAAAGGGCAACCCCATTCCGTTTGCGGTCTGTACGTCTTCTTCCCCTATTTTCAACACACTTTCGGATTCTGAGCCTGGGATTCCTTTTTTCCCTTTTCTCTTTCCCCCCTTTCTTCCCGACCTAGGTGCCCCCCCCATAATGTTTGTTGTGATGCCGACAACGCAGCGGCAAGTGTTTATGAGCGTTGTTCCTTGTTCGTCCTTACCCCCTTCCCCATTCTAAGATTCAGACTTTTATGGTTTAATCCGTTTGAGAGAATCGAAAATCCTGACAGAAACTTTTCCACTTTTCATAAGCTTTACCCCTACCTTTCCCCCCCGTGCCTTATGGGAATTCTTTGTTCGTATAGGATTTTTTTTGCGTAGGTCATACCGGTTTTTCCTTTGCAAGGTAAATTTTTTTGATCGCCCTTCCAACCAGGTGCTGGTAGCCCGCGCCGATCAACTTTGCTGGGTTCCAGCTACGACCTGGCTCTATGGAGTTTTTTTCCTTTTGGACTCGTCGCCCGTTTAGACTTTCGGCAATTTCTCCCCTCCTATCCGCGAGGTGACCTTTTTTCCGCATTCCTTAAGTGAGTTCTGCAAATCGAATAATGTCAGCTGGTGACCCTGGTCTTGCTGCCCGCGCCCTCACCCATCTCCCCGAGTTATCCCATCCTCCTTGGATCCCCAAATGTCTCAGGCCCCCCCCTCTCTATTTACGCTCCCATTTTGTGACTTCGACAGACTATTTTCAATGATCCGAACTGTGCGTGACTCGGGCTTTTCTTGTCTGGGGACCCGTGACCCACCACTCAGTTTTTTTTTTTTTTTTTTTGGAACCTAAGCTTTCCCTCTCGCCCGGAGGGGAATACTTTTTCTTTTTGTAGCTACGTTGAAATCCCGCGTGGGACTGTTCCGTCGCGCTTCTTCCCCCCCCCCTGACACCGCATTGTCCCAAAGGTACCCCATTTTCACAGATTTTCTTTCCCTTGTCCGAGTCTCTCTTTTTGCCCTGCGGGCGGGTTAGTTTTCTATGCCAATCCCCTGCATGCGTTTCAAAAAGATTCCGCGGGGTCC
>Ga0179591_1346063_pt1 | contig 12401 bp, 15 predicted proteins | sample CZOMad2_1_08_16f_FD_182891 | JGI IMG/M metagenome (GOLD analysis project Ga0179591, IMG submission 182891) | Vadose zone soil fungal communities from Angelo Coast Range Reserve, California, USA - CZOMad2_1_08_16fungal (PacBio error correction) | ecosystem: Environmental > Terrestrial > Soil >... | reverse complement strand
GCCCCTTATGGGGTGTTGAAGGCTATTCTGCTTTTTCTCAGAGGCACCCCGTGGTTACTATTTCTTTGCCTCACTTTCTTTTTTTGTCCGTGGCTTTGTTCCGCCTTCTGCTGCATTCTTCGCCCTTTGCTATTTTGTACTTTCTTCTGTCGAAACCCGTGTCACTTGCGGATTGGTAATTTGGAGGGTCGAGTTTTTGGTTTCCTGCCCTTTTCCTCAAATCTACGCGCCGGTTGGGCGGTCCGACCCTCGTTTTAAGGTGCAGTATTTCTTTCGCTTCTCTTTCAGCGAGGCCGTTCCTTTTTTTTCTGAAGATCTCATCTTTTTTTTTTCTATGGCACCTTTCACGGATTGCGGTTTTTCTTAGCGTTCCTCCCCCCAATTCTTGCCCCCCAATCTGGTGACTGTTTTGTCCGTGTGACGTTCCGATAGACCCTATTTTTGGGACGATGATTTCCCCCTTTCTTCCCTTTTCGTTTTCGGCCGAGCGTCCCTTTTTGTGGTTTCTGGTACTTTTCTGAATCCGGCACTACGTTTCCCCAAACTTTTCAGGTGTTTGTGGTTTAGCTTTGGTGGGGGAATCTTTATGCTTCTGTGTTTGTTTTATTTTTCCTGCGCCTTTCTGATCAGCTCCTTCCGCCCCTTGTGTTAATCTGCAAGCCCTTGACTCCCCGTGTGCTAACTATTACCTTTGTTTTTGCCATGAATGAAATTCGATATATCTAGAGTGCTCAAACCAGATCTCTGGTCGGTAACTGATCCTTGCGCTGTATTATTCTTGGCGTTCTCGTTTTCAGCACCCCCCCCGCCCCCCCCCCCAGCTGGGAGGGGTTTTGGTTTGCTTCACAAGTGAGGTTTTCCTTTGCCCATAACGGCGGGCATTACTTTTCATCGCCACCCCCTCCCCTTTTTTCCCGTCCCGCTAGCTTTTTTCTACTGCCGTTTCCACCCCCCGGGCGTTGTCTGGCCCTTTTCCCCCGGAGCGGCATTTGATTTTTTTTTTTCATCAAAAACTCACTCATCTACCCTGCCCCCCGTAGTCTATAGCGTTTCCTTTTCCTTTTCACGACGTGCTCCCTGCCGTGTTTTTGTGTTTCCACCCGGAACTTAGCATCTCCTACGGCGGTCCGCCGGGGAGGATTTATTCTTTCTCGGGCCCGCTCCAGATCTAGGAGCCAGGCATTTTTGCTGTTCTTCCCCCCACTCAATTGTCACCCCCCCTCTTCCATGTGGCTTGAAGGTCTAAACCCCCCACTTTTTACTTTCCAATTTTAATTTTCCACTTCGAAAAAACTTTCTCATCCTTTCTTGGCCATTTTTTCTTTTTTCCCCCAAAACCTGCTTAAAAATCGCGCGACCCCCCCTTGGTCAATCTGCTTCCTCCCCCCATCCTCTGATTATCCCACGCGGCATTGAATTCTAGGCATAACCCTTGAAGATCTTGAGCAGTCTGGTTTGTTTTCTTTACGACCCTTTTGTCCATGCGTTATGTACATTTTGAAGTACTTGACTTCCCCCCTCCCTTTCGGTTGCCGCAGTGCGCGCTTATTTGAGGGTCTTTTTTTCACCATGCCACCTCTTCTTCCTTGTCCACCCCCTTTTTTTGCTTTTGAAAGGTGATTCCCCCTCGGTCAGATATACAGAGTACAGGCAATTTCGTCCTGGCTTTTTTCGGTTCGCACCAAATTTTTTTTTGTCGGAATTGGCTCCGCTGTTTTTCTTTTTCGCTATTCCTTCATCCCTTAGTAAATTCCGAGTACACTTAAAATCTTCCCTCTTTTCTCTTTTGTTGCGTCGCCTTTCGTGCGTTGACAGCTAATTCTTCCCGTATCAGGTTTCCCCTTCCTTGGTCCTCTGCGGTTTGACCCGCGAAGAGAACACCATCCCTTGATACCTTTTTGACATTAAATCCCCCTTCTTCCCCCTCTCTTCGCCTTCCTCCGTCTTATCTTTTTTTCCTTTTCTTTCCTCCTCCCTCGTTTTGGTTATTTTCTGAGAAGGTACCTCCTCGACGTTACTCCCCCCGACACCCCCCAGAGTCTCCGTTGGGCCAGGCCGATCCTCTTATTTGCACGTCTGCCATCCAAAGGCCTCTTTTGTATTTCCCTTGTTTTTCATGGCTTTTTCGCGGTTTTTTCCGCGCAACCACCCCGTCACGTTAGCTTCTGCAGGACCACGTTGTTGACCCTTTCGTTGCGACTCACTCCCAATTCGTCCACGTCCTCGCACTCGAGTGGTCCCTTATTGAAAGGGTGGACACTTTCCCTTTTTCACCCTTTTTTTTTTTCTCTTACTTATCTCCCCCCTTCCATCCCGGTCTCAAACTCCTCTTGTTGGTCTCACACCCATCAAGCCTCGACGGTACCATCCCCAAAATTGTTTGACTCGGAAGATCTTTTCCCCCCTCTGGGACCTCCCCTTTGTCCTGCAGTCCCAGGCGCGCCGTTTTGAAAACATTGGCAATAGCCTTGCCTGTACTTGTCCCCCTCAATTCAAGTCGGTTCGACCCGTTTGCTGGAAGCCCGAAACCCCCTTTCCCTGTCGGGTCCCCACAGTTAGGACCCTCACGGTTTTTTCCCTCCCCCCCGCGTCCATCTTTTTCCGCAGCACTAATGCTCCAAGGCTTTCCCTTTTGGCTGTTTAGTTCATTCCCTGCCGGGTTTTTGTTTTTATACTGCAAAGCTCTTTTTTTCTCCAGTTTTTTGTTCTGGCGATCGGTTTTTCCCCGCTTTTGAATTTTCTCTTTCCCCCGGTGTTCCCCCCCTTTCCTACCGAAAGATGCGCGTTTTTTTTTCAAACTGCGTCTTTTTTTCCCAATTTGGAAGGTTGATGTTGCCCTGTGGGCTTGAGTCCCATTTCACAACCTTGCGTGCTATGTTAAACCCGTTTTGCTCTTTGAGAAACCCAAGATCACATGTCCACCTTCTTATCTCTCTTCGGCCGCCCTTGACCCCCTCACTTCATACCAAAATCCTTCCCCTGCGAACGTCCCGCGATTTTGGCCCCTTTTCCGTAACGGAGCCCTCCCAACCTTTGCCGTGAAATTATCCAACCCAATTGACGAGACCATCCCCCTTCCTTTTTAGTTGATATGGCTTTTAGGGCTTTCTCTGCCTTTTTTTTTTTGACAATGAAAAAAAAAATTTTCCAGGGCCGTTCGCCGGATTGAGTCCAGCTTTTTTGTGTAAATCTTTCTTCCATTTTTTAGGGCGTTGATTTCCCCCTTTGGGATTTTTTCTCTTTCCTCAGTTTACCACGACCTACATTTGCTTCAAAGTTCATCCCCCCCCCCGCCCTTTCCGGTGGTTGGTTCTGTTGTTTATCTGTCGTCACGCCCCCAGTTTGCATAAGGCAGCCCCCGACAGTTTATTACCTTTCTCCCTCTCTTTATTCCTTCGTAAGATCTCCCTGCCTTTTTTTACCTCCAGCCCCTGTCAGTTAGGCATTGAAGTTCAAGGATCGAGTGACCCGTCTTATGTAGCGATCTAAGTCATGGGTAGGCCTTTCCATATCCCGTGTTCCCACACCCCCCCCCGCACCCCAGCCCCGCCCGGAAACAATCTTCGTTTTCCCCCTTTTGATTCATTCCTCCTGGCAGTTATGTCGGGATTCTACCTAACCCTCCCCCTCCACAACATTTGTACGCATTCGGGAGGGTCCATAACGTATACGGTCTTTCCGTCCTTTTTGCGCTCTGCCCCCAATGATTTTGTGTCGAAAGCTACCTTTTTTCGACCCCTCCCCTATCCCTGATTGTAGATGGATGGCTGCTTTACCCCTCCTACGCCGTCCTCCCCCCCCTATTGCACACTTTTTTTGAAAGGCGATTTCTGCGTCAAGGGGGGGCCTTCTCGCTGGATTCAAATTCCTCTGATAGAGTCCCGATGAGGAAAGTCGGTATGAGCCCCAATTTTTCGACGCTCTCCTTAATATTCGTCCCCCCCCCCCAGGCCAGCGTCCCACACCACCAACCTCCCCCGACCCGTTCAACCAAGGGTTAAGAGTCCAATTTCCCCTGTTTCCCGACACCGACCCCAAACTCTCCCACTTTCTAACTTCTTTGGCAGCCGCATCTGGCGCAAATCTGGGTGACCATTCAGACCTTTCCCCTAAGCCCTGAACCCCCCAAGATAACTTCCACAGTGAGGTCTCTTTTTTCGCGTGCCCAGAAAGTTTCCGTCGGGCTCGTCTACATCCCTTTGCTACACCCACGTCACCCCCTCCCCCGAAAACTCCCCGTTCAACCCCCCCCCTATTCTGGATGCAATCCCCCCCTTTCCCTTGCTTTTTGCTTTACCTCTGTTTCGTCCCACGGGGTCCCACTTTCCCCGTGAGAAGAAGGCTTGGTCCCCAACCCGAGTCTTTGGTCAGGGGAGCTCTTACCCCTGCGTTTAGTGTGTGTTCTGTTTTTGGTTTCTCCCGGGTTCCCGGTTCCCTTGAATTCACCGCGAATAATGCGCCCTGCGGCTACGGCCCTTCAAGCTTTTTTTTACGTTTCCTGGTGGAGCCATTAGGGGATTTTTTTGTTCAAACTGTCCGATTTCTTGTTTTTTTTTTGTTTGATTCCGCAAAACTTGTGTGATTGTATTTTTCTCCTTTTCAACTGGACATCTTTCTCTTGAATCTATGCTTCTTAGCTATGCTCCGCTTTCTCCCGACGTCCTACACCTAACCCGGATCTGGTTCTCCATGAGTCCCTGTCTCTTTCCCACCCGATCTTTTTTCACTGAAGTCAAGGTGATCCCCAATTTCTTTCCCCTTGTTCCGTTATTCCCCGGGCCGTTTCTTTTTGAAGGCTCTACCCCGTCCAGGGGGGGTACTAAAGATCTACTCTGGATCTCACACGTGTTTTTCCAAATGTCCGATTGATAACGGCCGCCTCTATTTGCAGCCTTCCAATTTTCCCTGGCAGGTCTTCCCTCCGGTTTTGTTGGTGCCCACGGCCTTGCAAGGCTCCCGCGAGAATTTTGTCCTTGGCTGAAGTCAACGCGTCTATTTAACAGTTTGAGGACCCCCTCCTTTTCTCCTCTTTTTTTTTCTTTTTACCTACCACTCCTTCCTGCCCAACCTCCCCGGCGTGTCCCCGGCCCCAAAGGTGTGATCCCCCCCCCCAGTTTTTCTGATCTTTTCCCCGGTTTCTGCTCCCTTCTGGTATTTCTCCGCTGGTTTTTGTCTCGGAGCAGTATAGTGCTACCTCCCTTGACACGTCCCCTTTTTCACACGTTCCTTTGGTGAACCATCCCGTTCGTACCCTTGCAAAGTGGGCCCTACGATCTTTTCGTCTTTTCGCGGGATAGAAAGGAGGCTTTTTTCTTCTTTGGTTGAATATTTTTTCACACTCTCCAGTTCCCTCGCCCAGGGCTTCCCGTGGTCTGTGTGACATCCCAACCTGAACCTTTTTTTTTCTTGGTTCTTGTTGCATCCTGCGTCTGTTTCATCCCCGAGAATTGGATTGAAACCCCCTGTTTTTGAACCCCCTTTTCCTCGCTGATTCTTTTTCCCCTTTTTTTTCCCTCACAAATTCTCTTCCTCCTAACTCCTTTTTTTTTGTTGACTTCTCTTTAGAGTACCCTTTTAGAGATTTTTTTTTCGGTCACCTTTTTTTCTTTCGCCGCCTCCTTCCAGACAGGGTTCTAGCCGTTGATGTCACCAACGCCTCCTGGCTTTTTTTTGCCTGGCACCCCTTTTCACTCTCCCTCCCCGCCCAAAAAAACTGCTTTCTCAGCACTCTTTTGGAGGCTTAATTTTCGTCTTCCTTGCAATTTACTGTACGGGATGTCCTTCTTCCTTTTTTTTTTCCCACACCTGGTCCCTTTTGGCCGTGTGTTTATGGCTTAGGAAGCGTATGTCATCCGCGACATCTCTTCTGACCAGCCAGTTGAAGCAGTGGACGGTCCCCTCCTGGTCAATTTTTCCCAGCATGGTTCAGTCGTCGTCACCTCCGGTGGTTGGCTTTCTTTTTTTATCACTCGGTTGTTCCACTGTGAGTTCCCGATTGTCCCTATCTCTGTATGGATCTTTCTTTGCCCTTCTTTTTTTTTTTTTGTCCCACCCCACCTTCTTTTACCTTGTTTCGACTGGCCGTGGGCTTGTTCCCCGTCGTTGCGCTTCTCAATGGCAACCAATTTTTCTTGTACAGAGGCCCTTCTCTAAATTTTGGACCTCTTTTTCCCCATTCTGCGGCAGTCCCGGCCGTTCACTGACGGTTTCCCCCTTTAACCCGTGTTCCTTTCTAATTGCTCCTTCCCTCCCCTTTTTTTTTTTTCCCCCCTTCCTTCCTGGTTTAAGGGAGTTGAGCTTAGTAACTCATCATTGGTTATTTTCTCATTGTTCTCCCCTTTTTTTTTTTGCCTCTAGCTCCTATCTTCGAGGCTATCTTGTTCCTATTATCCTTGCGCCAGATTCTTCTGTTCCTGGAAACCTTTGTTGAACTACGGTGTTCCCCCTCGACTTTCTTTCCCTTTCACGTCGTCTTCCGGCCGTATTCCTGCCTTGTGCTCCGAGGATTTCCCCCCGTGTTGGGTGCCCCCCTTCCCTCCTGCGCCCCATCCCACAGAACGGTCAAAGGGTGGATTAGCCTCTTCCCCTCGTGGACCGATTTTTTGGAAGCCTTGCTGCGTTGCACTTTGTTTTCCCTTTGCGCGCCACCGCGGAAGGCCCATCCCTAGCAGATGTACCTTTTTCCCCTTAGCGTTGAAATTTGTTTCTGTGTACTGTTGATGGTGTCCCCCCTTCTTTTGGGTTTTGCCCCTCCCCCCTTCTCCCTGGATGTAGTTTACGAAGTGTGTCCCCCCCCCCTACGGCCTTTTCTTTTTCCGTCCTTTGAACCTTGTTTTTTTTTTCGTGCCCCTCTTGGTGCTGTGCGCCGGAGATTGAAGTCTGCCATTTTCTCTCTGGTCCTCTTTCTTCTGGCCGGCACCGTTTGCCCTTGTGCGGGTCCTTGCCCTGTTTTTTCGTTGGCCGGTTTGTTGTGCGGTGCGTGGCATTTGCGCTGGCGCCGGTGGCCGGCCCTGGCCGCCCCTTTTATCTTTTTTGTCTTGGCATCTTCGATCATGTCTCCCTTTGATACTACTAGAGACGTACCCCCTGGATCGCCTCACTCTTTTGCCCCTTGTTTCCTTCTGAGTACGCCTTGAGGTTCTTTCATCGATCTCATCCATTTTTTTGTCACACTCCTTGTTGCATGCTTTTCGCTTCCACGCCCTGCAAGATTTCCGCACGCGCATACTCGCCGCTTTCCCCCAGTCTCTTTTTCCTTTAGTCCTCGCTACCTGTTGTGGCCTTCGTTCCTCGGTCTGCCAGTGGATCCTTTTAAGTTGTTGCCCGTCGGTTTGGTGTTCCCGTGTCTTTGCCCGGCGTTTGTTTTTTTTAAGTTCTATTTAGCTTCCTTTTCTGTTTTCAGTTTCCTCTTTTTTTTTCCTCGCCCAATTCCTGACTTCGGCTACCCTTCGCTGTGCGGGGCCGGTCCTTAGGCAATTATCTCGCCGTGCTCTTCTTCCCCCAAGTTTTTTTTTTCTAGCTAGCAAGATCAATCCCTTGTTGATTCTGTCTTTATTGCTTTTCCCCGTTCTAGTGAGGAAAAACCGCACCCCCCCCTGGCTTTCTTTTTTTTTTTGGCTGGATTACCCTTTGCCCCATTTTCTCCCAAGCTTTATACTTTGAGTCCACGGATTCTTGCAACCACAATGCCTCCGCTACCCGCGGGATGCCTTTCAACCCAGCTTTGGTCGGCATCGCTGCGGCAACTGGTTTCCTGTTTTTTTGTCAGTCCCCCCCCACGCTACTTTAGAGACCCACCATTCGATAACCACATCTTTTTCTTTTCTATTTCAGGGCGGTCGAATGATCCTTCCTGCGTTTTGAGGTTGTATTGTGACTGTGCTTCTCCCCAATTCTCCTTTTTGGCTGCTTTGGTCGCACCCCCTTTGTACGATTTTTGGATGAAGTTCTTTTTTTTTGCCCCCTTCTTTCCGTCTAGCCAGGGGCCTGTGTGGGCCTTGTTCTCCCTTTTCCCCTCCAATACCTCGACATTTTTGCAGAGTTCTTTTCACAAAAGGAGCCCAGTCCCCTTTATTTCTTTTCGCCACCCAACGATCGCCTTCGGCGGCCCTTATTTGAATACACACACCTGCCCTGTAAAGACGACCTGTCTCTCCTGATCCATATTTCTCAGTCACACCACAGGTTACAAAACCCCCCCCCCCCCCAGAGGTGAAGTCCCTTTTTTCTTTCCCCCTTTCCTATCCTAGGAATTCTTTTTGGATGGAGGAGTGTTCCTGGAAGGTTGACTTTGGTCTTTTAACCTTTTTTAATCCTTCTTCTTTATTTCCCCCCCCAGTATGTCCTTTATTCCGCCGTTTTCCCCGTTTTTCCATACCTTCTCTTTGACGGGCCCTTTAACTCCCCTGAGAAGGGATGTTCCCGCCCTGTGCTGGCAGGTACACGGGTTTTTTCCTCTGTTCCGGATCTCGAGTTAATGAATTCTGTAGATGTCGGTGTTCGCCAACTTTCCTGGCAGGAATTGGTATCACGACATGTTGTTGTAGGCTATCCTCATCTCAGGTCGTACCTTACATTCATATTAATTCGTCACTTTTCCTTTTTTTTTTTAGGCTTTCGTAGCCCTTTCCTTTTCCTGAATTTTCCTTTGCACGATCAGTGGTTCACGTATTGGCTTTCATCTGCAGGTGTGTCTGAACCGCGACTCCCATGTACGATGACCATAAAGTATAGCCTTTTTTTAACCTCTCTGAGCACTGAAGTTTCCTCTCCCCCAATCCCTTCCCCGTCTTTGGTTTTTCTTTGTCTGTTTTGCTATTGGGACTTCTGCTAGTCGCACGGCCCTCACCAAACCTCGGGGGGCATGTAGTCGGTTGGATGGCAAGATTTGACAAACCCATGCGTTCCCTGGCCTTGACACCTGCCCCCGTAATCGCTGCCTTTCTCCGCACGTCTGTCAACCCAATCAGCGCCTTGACCTGCGGCCTTCCACCCCCTGTCTTTGTTTCGGTTTTCTCCCCCCGCAGAAGTTCCCTCTAAGGGACAATTTTTGCATAGTGAGATCCTCGTCACTCCATCTTCAACGCGGCCGGCGAGGATTTTCTATGGACCGCTGGACTTCCCTTCATTGCGTCACTGGATGTATGCATTACCCCTTACTTCCACAGACATTTCCGACTTCCCATTCCTTTTGCCTTTTTTTGTCGAAACCTCCGAAGCTCTCCACCCTGAATGCCTTGCCTGAATACTGGGTCTCCACTTTGAAATTCCTGTCCCTTGCCGCCCCGGCCGGCTTGTTTGAAAAATTCCCCTTTTTCCGGTGGCCTTGTACAGGTTTCCCCATTTTTTCCCTCACTGGTCAGTGGCCTTCTTTTTTTTTTTGAACCTTCATTAACTTTCTTGGCTTTCCCTGTCGGACTGCACCCTTTTCCCTTTCTGTCCAAACCCCGTATCGCAAAGGTGTCCGAGTCTTCCCCTGGCTGGCAGGTTAGGCTAGAATTCCTACCCGCGGTTTTGGTTTTGTTTCTTACTCCAACGTGCTTTTGTCGCACCTTGGAATTACTGGACTTGGAGGATTTTAGTTGTTGCGACGCTTCTCGCGCTGTCGTTTGATTCACAAGGAACGTGCCCGACTTTCCCTTTTCTTTCTGATCCTGTTTGTCGAAGTCCGATGCCAAATTTTACAACCAACTTGAGTGCTTGTGCGTCCCTGGTGGGTTTTGATACCTCACCCTGCTGCTGTTCTTTTTTTAAAAGTTTCTCTGTGCCCCTGACCAAATGCAACTTTCTTTTTCATATCGGACTATGATTCCAATACTTCCCACCATCTCCCCTTGGCATGACCCGACCGACTCCGTCTTCTGACTGCTCATTTACGGACCCCCACCTCGGGCCTGCTCGTCTCCCTCCCTACAAATTTTCTCCTTCTCCGCAGCTTTTCTGTTTATTGGCTCTTAATGAGCTTTTTGTTTTAAGAGAAAACAGGATTGGTTTTTTGCAACCAAAATCCGGCAGTTTGGCCTCTCGTCTTTGTCCAGACCGTGTTACTTGCCGAATGGATAGCTTTTTCTTTCTTTCCCTTGTGAGTTTTAGATTTGATTTGTTTTCCCTTGTCGTCATTCCCAGAAGATTTTTGCCGACCCGTTGCCCCCCAAGGTCTTTACACCGTCCCGTACGGGGTTGTTGTTTTGATTCTTGATTCCGACCCCTAAGCATACCTGCCTTTCCAGGCGCCATGGCTTTCCGCTACTTCTTTTCTTTTCTGCAATAGTAGCGGCTTACTTTTTTCCCCGTAGTTACCTGCCCCCCCCGCCATTCGTATTTTTAGCCGAAGTTAGTCTTGAGTATTTTTTTTCTTGCGTCATGAGCTTTCTAAAAGTTTCTCATCTCGACCCCCCCACACACACCCCAGCCTCTGGTGCCCAACATGTTTTTAATCGGGCAACCCTGACCCAGGTTTACCTGTCCCGTTTCTTTCTGTGCCCCACTTGTTTTCCGTTACAACACCCCAATTTCCCTATCGGAAACTTTCACTTACATTTTCTCCCCGTGTCTCTGCGTCACTCCCTTTTCTCTCCTCCCCAACCAGAGTCTTCCATTGCGTCGACCCCCCTTTTTTTCAATCTTGCACAGCTGTCTTTTGAGGAGGACGCTTTGCACCGTTCTCCCCCCCCTCACGTCCTTTTCCCTCTGTTGTACGACTGGGCAGAAAGGCGATTGCTCCAAGGACGTTTTTTTTATCCCCTCTGACTTCCTTTTTACCCAGCTTTCTGCTTCAGTTGGATCAATTTTTTTGATTTCCCTTTTTTCCCCAGAGGTGTTTTGAACACTTGCTCCGGATTTCTGCTCCTGTATCTGCCCCCAACCCACCTTTTGCAATCCCCCCCCAAACCTCCGCAACCCTGCAACCTTCCCGCAACCTTGTCACTTTTCCCGGCCAATCCCGAACACCTTCCGACCCAAATAACCGCCATGTTATCTATTTTTCCCCCCCCCGGCTTGCGGGTCGCAAGAACCCCCCTCCTTCCCCCCCTCACACAAGTTTTCGGCCTGAGAGATCGTTCTTTAGACAGCCCCGTTAAGGTCTCGCCCAATATCTTCTCTTTGGATCAACCCACCCCCTTTCCACCCCCCTCACGGCCCAGCTCCCCCCGTGCACAAGCTCCTCTTGTGTACGTCAATCGGGTTCAGGCTTTGATTACCTGTTTTTTTCCTGTCACTGTTTCCCCATATTTTGTTGCCGGCCGTGCCCGCCTGCTCCCCAATTCCCCCCCCCCCACCCCGCCTTGGGGTGAGCTTCGGGCCCACGTGTTCGTTTCTTTGTCTTGTTGGTTTCGTGCCGTGGGCGCTGTCCCCTGGATCAGGTTTAGGACCGTGTTTCCTTCCCCCGGCGATTTTTTTTTTGGCTGGCCTGGTCGAAGTTCCCCCCCGAGGTTCCCCCCCCTCGGACCTTTCTTTGCCTTTCGGTCTGTTCCCCCTCCCCCGTATTATGGTCCCCCCTTTTCCCACAACCCCGGTGCACTACCCGTGAGATGGCGTCCCTCTTTCCTCTGTAGCTTTTTTTTCTCGCTTTTTCTTCTGTTCTCGCTGACACACAAGCTTATCTCTAATCTTGTCCCGATCGTTTCTTGTCCCGAATTTTCCACCTTTTGCGCGAGTAAAAGTTATCGTAACCTGAATGACCCCGGTTTTTCCTTCTTAGCCACCCAATGTGCTTTAAAAAGGGTTCGTCTGGCTGGTTTCCCGCATCTCTTTTTTTCTTCTCCTATCCTTCCAGGTGGCGGCCAGTGCTTATCACCCACTGTACTTTGAGACCCCCTTTAACTGAACTTTCTCAGGGCCATGAACTTTTTTCCATTCTTCCGCCCTTTCCCCCCAATTTTGTGGGATACTTTGCCCTGCCGGTTTTTCAGCGTTCTTCCGCATTTCAACTTTAAGCAGCCATTTCACGGCTGGAGGATGCAGTCCGCCCCTTTTTTCCTCCCCCCCCCAGCCGTGGCCCGCAACGTGCCTTGGGCTCTTCCTTCCTTTTTTCCTTCCGTTTTTGGGAGTTTTTAGGCTGGCAACCTTGTAAGGCTTTCGATGTTCGCGGTGCGCCAGTTCGTTTTGCCGGTGATCTTTCCCCCTCACCCCTTCCCCCCGGCCAGGGTGAAGTGTCCCCCGTTTTGTTTTTCCCACCTACCCCATCGCACAGGCAACTGGTTGTTACCGCCTTGAGATTGCGATCTTTCCTCCGGGCTCGAACCTTCCTGGTGTGTTTCTATTCCGGGGGGAAACCTTTCCACGTGGCCAGCCCAGGGCTGGCGTGTCTGGACATCCCGGACCACTGTCGGAAGTGGGTCTTTCGTTGTGTCCACCTTTTCTTAAGCCGTGAACCCCCGGTAACTCGAAGCTCGTATTCC
>Ga0179591_1330073_pt1 | contig 12401 bp, 18 predicted proteins | sample CZOMad2_1_08_16f_FD_182891 | JGI IMG/M metagenome (GOLD analysis project Ga0179591, IMG submission 182891) | Vadose zone soil fungal communities from Angelo Coast Range Reserve, California, USA - CZOMad2_1_08_16fungal (PacBio error correction) | ecosystem: Environmental > Terrestrial > Soil >... | reverse complement strand
GAGTTTCCTACCCCCTCGTTCCACTCTCCCTTACACTTACAGATGACTCGCTTGATCCTTTTGACTCGTTCCTCCCGACCTTGGTTCCCCCCCCCTTCCCATTTCAAAGATGGGGAACCCCCGGCAACTTTCAAGGTTGTCAAGTAGAAACTGGGTGCGGCTTCTCACTTCCCCCTTTCCCCCCTGTTTTTTGCGCCTGTTTAGTTCCCCCTGGTTTTGTGTGGGTTCCCCTGGGATTTTCCCTTTTACCTCAAGGGTTCCCAATCCCCCCCCTTATCCTTCTCTCACTCCGCCTTTTTTTCCCCTCCCATTCCAATTCAACGTGCGGTTCAATAGGAGTTTGTTTACACTGAACCTAACAAAATGTCCGTGGCTTCTGGTCCCTCTATCTGTGTTTCAGGTGTTGTGCCTCCGGCTGCATCATTGCTCCCCCCCCCTCCTACTCATTTTGCTCCCCTTTTTCCGTGTCAATTTTTTGCCAACCTGGACAAGTTGCCCCGTTCCCCTCGAGCACCACCCCCCTTGTACCTCTTCCGGTTTTTTTTTGTTTTGTTCATACCGGGACCCTTATGAGTTCCAAATGCGTCGTTTCGGCGACGACTTTCACCGCAGCGACTGTTTTTTTAGTTAAAGGTTACCATTTTGAGGGCCCTTCCTATTGGTGCCGGCCTGGGCCTCCCCCCCATCGGCCCTCCCTGTTATTTAATGTTCTTCCCATGTTGACGCTCCATGGACGCTTGAAATAAACCCCTTTCAATATACCCACCGTTTTCCGATGTACGGTGTCGTATTTTCTGAGTCTGATTCCCATGTGCCTTGGTTTGGGGGATTTGTGTTTGACTATGACCCCCATCGACCTCGGTGTTTCTTTTTTTGCCTACCTTTGTTTGCTTTATTTCCATTGGCAACTTCACACTTACACTCCCCTACACTCCTGTTTTTTTTTTACGGGTTTGCTTGCTTGACTTCACCCAATCCCTCTACTTTTACCAGTCCCTCTACCCTGTTCCTTCCTCCACCTCATGACCACGTCCCATCCAAAGAAAAGGAATTGCACCGTTTCCCCCACCATTTTTAATCCCAGACCCCCTGGCCTCCCTTTCGCTCTTCCCCCCTGCCCCCCCCCCCCCCACCACAGCGCCCCTCTTTTTTCATTGAAGTGGTGAGAATTTGCACTCATCGGCCCCGTGCCCCTCGTCAGTGCTGCGTCTGCCTCGTCTTTGTGGTTCTTTTCCCTCCTTCTTCACCTACCATTGACGAGTTTGCAACTTTCCCGTCCCCACCTTTTTTTTTTCCCACGCATACCCAAACGTCAATTCACTGGTGGGTGGTTTGGCGCGTAACCTCCCAATCCCCCCCCGTTCCTTCTTTTTCATGAATTGCACGTGGTCGGGGTGGGTGCAACGTCATTTTAAACTAGGCCTGCCCTTAAAACACACCTCTCCCCCATGGCTGTCTTGACCTGCGTTTTGCGGTAGAGCATTGCTACACCACCCCAAGGAACAGTGTTCAACTTTCTAACCCCTTTCCCCTTTTCTTGTTTCTTTCCCCCTTTTTGTGCACATTGTTGTGACCAACAGAGTTTACGCTCCCCCGACTGCTGTTTTCGTACCCCCTTGCCGCCGGTAAGTTTTTTTCATCTCTCCCTTCCCCCCCCTATCACTTTCCCGACCACCACACTTTTCAATGACCGGCTGAGCCGATATTTGCCCCCCTTCCCATTCAAAACCACCTTCCCCTGATATTCTGTGCTCGTTTCACCTCTCCCCCTTGTTTTTCCACGTTTTGTCCCCAGTAGATGGACCTGGCAATCTTTCCCCCCTCCTGGCTTGGGTCGTCTTGGAGCCTTTGGTTACTGTTCGTAATTGTGCTGCTTTTCCTCCCCCCCTCCACCAACTACCTTTTTTCCCCCCCCTCCGAATTGTCAGTTTATTTTGATAAATCGTCACCCCATTTCTCCCAACCGATAGGTACCACATTCTGCTACCCTTCTGCCGTCTGCCCCCAGTCCTCCACACGGCTGGCTCATTTTTTCTCTTTCCCGTACCCCGATCATTCGCCATCAAATCTTCATTGATCGCTTTGACGTGTGCACCCTTTTCTCTTCATTTTTCCTTGCCTCCGTTTTGTCTCCAACTCGCACCCCTTTTTCACGGTTCACACGTGGGTCGTTTCTGAGAGTAGAAGAGCTCTTTTGCCTAGTCTTCACGATTACCAATGCGGACCGTGCCCTTTCCATTTTCTTTCCCCTTCTCCCCTTTCCCAATACCTTGCATATTTTTCCCCCCCCTATTGTTTATTAAGTTTTTGCTTGATCGGGAAAAATCGTCCAGTCCCCAAAGTTCATCGTTCCTCCTTGTCGTCAATGCGTCCCGACCCTATCTTCCCCCACCTGTTTTCAGTCTCTTTTTCTTTTTCCCCTCTCCCACTTTTTTTTTGTTTGTTTTATCCCTGGACAGGGTTACTGTCTGGTGTGACGCATTGACGACTCTAGGGTACTTGGCCGACTGAAGATTTGTTTCCTCTCTTATTCCCCACATACCCCCCTTTTTCCCTCCCTTCCCCGTTATTTTTTTCTTCCTTCTTCCACACGACAAGAGTTACCCCGTTCGGCAATTTCCGGGGTGAGGAATGATGAGCCGTTCCCCTGGTTCCAGGACGACCACTTGTACCTTTGAACTTTGCCGGGATAGTTTCCCCAACTTCCTCTCCCCCCCCCCTTCGTTCTTGGGCACGTCCAACCTCTTCCAACGCGCTTGTTCTTTCCCCCTCTGGTCAGGTGTTAAAAGATTGAGGTTTGTCTTTTTTTTTCCGACCCTTTCCCATTGCATTTATCCGCTTTTTTCCCTATGGGTTTGAATGGCGTTGCTACTCCTTTGACTTTGTTCGGCCAAAATTTTCGGTCTTTCTTTTCCTTTTGGCTTTCCCTTCCTCCTCGCCTTCCAAGTGACCATCCCCCCCCCTTCTTCCCCCCCGGACGAACCTATTCGGCGTGAATTCCCTGCAACGTTTCGTATCCTGCCGCCTTTTTTTGTAGTCAGAGTTTACCCCCCGCGGCATCTTTCCTCCTTGTGGTTTCCTTTTCTTTCCCCCTTGTGATTGTCCTCCCCCTTTTTTTACTTCCCCAATTTTTTCCTAGTGACACCCAAGGATATCAACTGGTTTTTAATGTCCCCCTAGGTGACTGTTTCCCTTTCTTCTTCCCCCCTCTTTTATTCCCCCCTTTTCATCCTGTTTCATTATTTCCTAAAAGTTTTCGTGTCGACGTTGACACAGGGCCGATGGTCCTTGCTCCACCCTTCCCCCCCCGCGCACGACAGCACTTTTCGTTTTGTTTATGTTCCTTCTATTTCCCTTGTCCCCTTCCCACCCTTCCACCCTTTTCCCTTCATTTTCCCCCCTGTAACTGATGGGTTTTTTTTTCTTTTCCCCCTGGCGCCAACGCAGACCCTGGGGTGAGTTGTTCCCTGTGACGTTTGTCGGTTTACCTCGGTCAATCTGACATCCCCCCTCTCTCCCCCCGTTGCCCTTTCTTTTCCGTTCGTTTCCCTCCTCCCTCTTTTCCACGCCTGATATCGCGTGGAATTTTTTCTACGCTGCGAGTTGTAGGGGTGCTTTTTTTCTTTCCTTTCCTTTCTTTTTCCTTTTCTTCCATGGTTTTCCCACTTTTGCGTCCCTTTTTTTTTTATGGTCTTGGTCATCTGGGTATAATAGTGTACTGGGTCCCAAAGGGAATTGCCTGTTGGTAGCGCAACCCCCCCCCTTAATAAATTGCCCCCAACATGCTTTTTCCGGCTTTTCAATTTTTGTTTTTTTTTTCAATTTCTTTTTTTTTTTTGCCAATAAAGCACCACTTCCCCTTTATTTGATGTCCCCCTCCCCGCTCACCACCCCAGCCACCCCCGGAAAAATCGTTCGTCCCCCCTCTCTTTTCCTCGGACCCCCCCCCTTTCTCCCCCTTTTTTCTTTTGTGGGTTTTTTTATCTTTCTTGTATTTACGTTCCCGTGTACATAGGCGAAAAAACCAGTGAGTCAGATTTTTGTGTCAGGCAGTGGTTCCTAGTTTAACTTCCCCCCTTCCCCCCTTTCTTACCCCTCCCCCCCCCCCGCTTCTTTGTCTTCCCTCGCGCACTTCCCCCTCCATTTTGAACCGAGTTTAATGTCCGTCCGCCTTTGTTGCCCCTTTTGATCTGTTCCCGTTGTTTTCTATCGCGTCGATTTCTCCTGTGCCCCCTTTTGAATTTTGTTTTCCCCCCCCCTTTTTTCACCGTCCTTATTTGTACGAATTAGGGACTTGTCTCCCACTTTTCTGTCGTCGGCGTTCCCAACCCTTCCTCCCCCGTCTCTTCTTTTCCCTTGGACGGGTTTTTCTTTTTTCAGCTAACTTCAAGTCCATTAAGGAGGTGTTCGTTATTTCCCGTGTTTGAGTCCCGACTCCTTTTTCCTTTACCCCCCTTTGGTCTCATGTACCCAAGAAACATTGTCCCCCACCCACCAAGTTACAATCAAACCTACTTGTTTTCCCCTTCCCTGGAGTCAACTTCCAGTGTCCATTTTCTTTTTCCGCCCCTCTTTTCCCTATATATCTGTAGTTTAATGATTGCGTTTTTTTTTGTAACGATCGTCTCGAATTCATCCCTTTTTTTCCTACCCTTCCTCCGTTGTTTGTTTGTTTCGTCTCTCTTCTTCTGACTGTTCCCTCACCACACTCTGTTAACCCCTCATTCTTACATAACAGGAGATTTTCGATTCTAGGGAGTCCTCCTACCTTGTACACACTGTACCCCTTTTCCTCCTCTCGGTTTTTCCCCCCCCGTCCCCCCCAATAAACACCACCGGTGTTTTGGACCTTAGACCGTCCCGGGTTGTGTCTTGTGCTTCTCACCTGCCAGACCCTCCCACGGTTATGTACTCACCCCACCCTTCTCCCCTCTTTGAACGTTTTTTTTTTTATTAAATCCCCCCTTCACCAATTCCACGACGTGACCACTTTCGGGGACACTCTCACCCACCCGTCCCAACAATCCCTTCTTTTTCCGTTTCCTCCGCCTTAGTGAGTCGCCGGTTGAACCCTGTTCCTACGCAGACCACTCGCATTGGTGCCACTGCACTAATTTTTCGTCTTTAATAATTCGTTGAATGGTCTTGCCCATGCTCCTTTACAGTTTTTTTTTTTCCCCTCGGCTGAGCCTCCCCCACCAGGGACCATCTTTCCAACCTACGTGGGGAAGTGGAACCGGGCCCTCCCCAATTACAAATGCGGTGTCTCCCCCCACATTCGCTTTTTCCCCCTGTACCTTTCCCCCTTCCTTTCCTCATGGCCACACGTTCAAGCCTAACAATGCACCCCCGACACCCTCTCCCGTTGACAGATAACGGTCAGCCTATTTCCGTCACCTTCCCCCTCCCCCAAATTCGTTTCTCCCGTCGTTTCCTTGTAACGATGAGGGTGCCGAGAATGTCCCCTTGACTTTAACCCATTTTCAACTATACCCCCCAGGCCGGACCGGTGATTCTTAACTTTTTTTTTCCTCTTTTTATTTTTTTCCTCCCTCGTTGCCGTATGTTTTTTCTTGGTTGCAGTGGTATGGACGTCCTCCCCCGATGGTTTTTGTCTTTGGGGGACGACCCCCTTCCTCTTTTTTTTTGTTTTTTATTTTGAACTTCCGGGCACTGAGGAGTCCACGCCCTGTCCACGTCATGAAGGACCAACATCATGCGGTTCAATTCTTTAATGTTTGGCCAGCAACACCTCCAATTCCTTCCTCTTCCCCCTCCCTTCCTAGACCTCCCTTCCCTTTTCCACATCTATCTTCCCGCCCCGTCAAACCCCCCCCCCCCCCCGCCCCCTTTCCCCTCTAAAAGCCGGATACGCCCAAAAGAGCGTTGTCCTGATGAAGGGCCACCAAGTTTCCCCCCCCTTTTTCATACCCCCTCACTACCCATACTCTCTTCAACGGCAAACCCTTACACTCCTCAGTATGGGAACGTTTTTTCGAGAATGGTCCCACTATTCATTTTTTGGGCCTTACATCGTCTCCTTTTTCGCTTCTCTTTTTCGTGTTGTTTCGCCTTTTTGTGGACCTCCTTTACGAGCCCTCTACTTCCCCGACCCAACCCTTTTTTCCCACGAGAAAACCCCCAGCAAAGGAATTGCTTCCCGCTGTTTTTCCCTCGAACACCCCTCCCCCCTACCCCCCAAAGAATCGTGGTTCATTTCCTGAATTTCCTTGGTGAATTTCATTTGCCCCACCCGCACCCCCCTCCCCCCTCCCCACCCCCCCAGTGCTCCACTTTCCTTGCGTTTTGACCTTTCTCGGCCCAAGCGACCACATTCTTAACCGTTGTTCACCGTCGTCACCAAGTACACAGTTTTAAATTTTTTCCCCGCCTCTTGCCAACATTTATTGGTAGGATTCACCACAACCCTCTGTTTCCGTGACCCTACTTCCCCTTCACTTCCTGTCCGAAATATTCCCGCCGTTTGAAATATGTGTCGTTTTCCCCCTTCTTTCTTTGACACCCCCCCCCCAAACTTTCCTTCCCCCGCGGGACCCAACCTCCCAATATTTAAAATATACAACCCCCCCAGGCTCAGATCTTTTTTTGTTGACCTCTGAATAAGAAAACTGACTTCTTTTTTATTCTTAGTATCGCCAATGGCCAACCTCCCTTTTCCCCTCCATATTCGTGTGCCCGGTGGTCCCCTTCCCGGTCCTATGTACGGTTGAAACTGTTTTTCGATTTTCTCCCTATGCCCCCCCCCACCCCCATCCCCTCCCCTCACCTTTTGTGGCCCCCACCCTTCCTTAGTTCTTAGTTCCCCCAGTAGAATCGGTACCCATATGATCCCACCCTGGTGTACCGTCTCCAAAGAGAAACCTGCTTCAATTCTCCTCCTTTCCCCCCCCCTACTCCCCCCCCTCACATGGACCCCACCTCTTCGTGTCTTTACGGGTTTTTTTTGCAAGGTTGTAGGATGCGTGTTTTTTAAAGGAGGTGATCTACTCCCCCCCCCTGTTTTGAAAAGTTGAAAACTGGTTCGTCTTCTCCTTCTCCGAACTTCCCTGCTAGGTTTCCCACCTCTAATGAGGAAAACGTGCACTTCCCCTTTTGGACAGCGTTCCCCCCAAATCACATTTACCGAATTTTTTTTTTAATAATTTCTCCTTTTTTGATATTCGAGTGACCCCATCTTTTCCGTCTTTTCCCTTCCCCCTTGTCGTCTCCCCCCACTTTTCTTTTTTTCTGCCTCTGTTATGCAAAACCAGTTGTGATCTCTCTTCCCCCCAATAGGTTTGTTGGTGTTGCGTCTGATCCCAATGTCAGGTGTTGTTCCCTAGTAGGTATGCCATTCCCTCCCTCCTCCACCTTTCTCTCCCTGTTTCTTCTATATAAACCCCTATACACATCGTGTAACTGATTGCCCTTAGATGTGATGACCTGCAATGAAATTTCACGGTTCAGCAGATCCGTTGTGGAAGATAGTCGTAGCTCGTAGAAGGTCAACCTTTTTTGGACTCCCCTTTTTTTTAACCGTTGCCCTTTTCTTAGCTCCCCCTTCCCTTTCCGCCCCCCACTAAGTCGCCCTTTTTCCCCGTTTAATCGATCTGTCATGTAAAGTTGGTTTAGTTTTACCCCCGTGCCCAGGATGAGCAGGTGTATATTTCGGCCTCCTCTTGTATTTCTTTTTCCCCCTACTCCCTTCCCTCCTTGAAGTGGTTCCAATTTCTAAATCAAGTTTCCGGCCAAATGTAGGGAGGGTTTCCTTTTGTTGTTTTTGATTGACTCGTGCAATCTCTTCCCTTTTTCCTCCCCCCCGGAATCTGCTCTTGACGGCACCAAATGATTTGCCAGCTAACACTGCCGCCGCGTTGAGTAAGTCGAAATACGTTTTTCACACGAGCATACTATCTCCCGTGGGTCAATTTTTTTCTTTTTCAACCTTTTCTTGTTCTCTTCCCTCCGTGGTGTCGATGGTTTCTCTTTCCCACGTTGACATATTCCCCCTTGGCGTCAACGACAGTTTTGCAGTACTTTTTCTTGTCACGCGTGTCAGTTATATCATGTTAACCTAGGAGGCCCCCTTTTCCCCTTTTCGCTCCTTTCCCCACCACGTTCCCCCCTCGGTTTGTCGGCGTGCTTCGACCAGTTTTCCCCCCGCGCACAGCCCTTTTTCGTTGTGTGCATGTCCTTCTGTTAAAACTCATTTCCCCCCCTGTTGGTCCCCTTCCCCACCTCTTGCTGTTTGTCTTTTTTAGGTTCGCGACCAAAAGTTTGTCACCAGTGTTCTTTTTCCAATGATTGCAAGGTTTGGCATTTTTTCCCTCTTCCCCCCTGTACCCTCCCACCTTCTTCCTCACATCCGCATTCTCCCCTTCCTCCCGTCGTTTCCACTATGTAATGCTTTGATGTTGCATTGCTACACGTTCACTTCACCCGGGCCCGGGTTGGTAAGTTTTCCTTTCCTCCTCTTTTCTCGTTTATTCCCCCTTGTGGACCCTTTTTCGCGCTGTCTTGTTTTCGGATGGTTGCCTTGTTCCTCGGGGCGTTTTCCATTAAAGTTACCTCCTTCCTTTCGATTGGAAGTCGTCTCCCAACCCGTAATAACCATGGGAAACCTGATTGTCTTCGCTTTTTCAGTTGTCTTCCCATTTTCCCCAATATCCCACATTTCGTTTTTGTCCCCCCCTACCCTTACTTTGTAGTCCCTAACGTCAAAAAGCAACCACCACCGGAACCGATTGGTCTTAATACGTAAAGTGAACCCCTACACCCTTCTCCCCTTTTTTTCCTTCCCTGTCTTCCCGGTCCGTGTCAATCTCGTCACCCCCCCATTTCCGTACATTTTTCCAAATTTTGTACAGATTTGGCGTTTCGGTACCCCTTCGAGTCTAATTCCTCAACTTGTATTACGAACACACACCAGGGAGTGCCAGTTTTCGAATCCACCCTTCCCTTTGGACCCCGCAGTGTTCCTTTTTCTTCAGATGCCACGGCCGCCACCTGTCGAGTTCCCGTGTGCGTATCCTTCCGAAATTTGTGTGACCTTCCTTTTGAACCCTCCGCTCTCTTCCTCCCTCTTTTGTTTTTCTGTTCGCTTCGTTGCGTCCAACCTTGCCCAAGCAACTCTATCCTGTCCCTGCGGGCTTTGCTGTCCAAGGGGAACAATCCATAGTTTTCCTTTCTTGTCCCGGTTAGGTTCTCCTTTTTCCCCCTTTTTTGCTAATGGCTGTTTCACCCTTTCTTGCGCTGTCAGTGGCCCCTGCACACCCACCGGTGCGAGGGCCCCCCAAAACACCCACCGTCCCGGTTACCGTTGGTTCCCAATCCTAGCCCCCCTTTTCTGGCCACCCTTTCCTTTTTGTACCCGGTCGTTCAACTGCCTCCCGTTGCCTCCCCCTCTCTCTCGTGTTTTTAGGAATTTCGTGGGTTAGAGCGTTTTTCGGGGTCAAAAGAATGCTCTTTTTCCTTTTTCCCCTTCCCCCCCCCCCCCCCCCTCCCCTTTGTCCCCTTTTCTCCCGCTTAGTTCTGTACGGGGCCCCGACAAGTCCACTTCGTAAACCCCTTTAGACATCCTGCTTTTGATGCGTTTGGATTCCTTTAATCCCTCCCCCAATGTACAACACTTGCAATCCGGCCGAGGATTTGTGGCACAACAATTTGGCTAAGGTTTTTGTGTCCCCGTCTCCCCCTTTTTTCTGATTGTGTGGGTTCTGCAGTTTTAGACCGTGCAATTGTTTTTTCCATACAAACCACTGTCCCTGAAAGATGTAAATCAACCCTCCCCCTTTCCCCTTGGTTTCCCCTCCTATGATGTCTTCCCCTTCCTCACCACCCCCCATCTTCCGTGTGCCACAGCTCTGCCGGCCTGGTTTTTGCCGCCTGCACTGCAGAACAATTTTCAGACAAACAACTAATTTTCTTTTCTCTCTTTTAATTTTTTTTCCAATGACCTTCCCACCATTTCCGCCATCGCCCACCCTCAACCAACCCAATCCGATCCCCCTGGTTGCGGGATTTTACGGGACGAAACCATGGTCCTTTTTCCCCCCCCCCCTCGCTTATCGGCTCCCTACCACGCACGCTTTGGTTCTTTTTTGTTAATACAATTAAGAGTATGCCTTTTTTTGGCCCTGCACCCCCCACTCTTGAAAACGGAACCTTTTTTCTTTACTTTCCTTCCCCCCTGTTGGTTGGTTTACGCGGAATGGTAACACTTTTCCCCCGGGACCCCCCTTTTCAAATATACCCCACCCACCCAATGAGTAATTTTTTTTGGATCCTTTTTTTACGATTTGAACGGTTTCTTTCCGATCGGTTGACGGTGTGGCTGTTTTGCGAGGGTCTTCCAAGCGGACTCTTGTGCGTCGTGGAAATTCACTCCCATTCGGTGTTGTCTTTTTCCTAGTGGCATTGAGGGCTACCCTTACACCTGTCAAGGGACCACTACTGTGAAAGTGATTTTACTTTTTTTCGGCTCCCCTTCAATTTCCGTGTAACATTTTTCCCCTCTGTTCCACACCGTTAACGCGCATCCGTTCCTTCCAAAACGTCCTTCAACACTACTTTTTCTCGACCCCCGTTTCACCCCCCCCCTACACCGATTGAGATACTGTGATGCTACACCGGGCACACTGGTCCCAAGCCCGCCCCTCTCATGGTTTTTTTTTGGGGGGTTTTTTTTGGGGGGCCAGTTCCCTTTTGAGCCTCCCTTTCTGCAGTTCCCCCTTCCCCCCTACGTTTGACTGTCTTAGAAATTTGCTTTTCGGGTGTTTGCGAAGATGCTTTACCAGAATTTTGACTGAGTGTTCCCCTGACCCCAGACACCCCCCCTTTTCACGCTTGAAAAACACGCCACCGGTTTTCACTGGTTGAATCCACCTTGGGTTTTTCGCGTTTTTTGGCGACCCCCCTCCCCCTCACCTTTCCCAGTCGTTTTCTTGCCGGTTGAACCGTGTCGTTGATTTTTTCTATTTTTAAACTTTTCGCCCGGACATTCCCCAACCAAACCCACCCCCCTTTCTTTTCTTTTCGTAGTGCCTGGTCGGAGTCGTAGCGACACAAAAATCGTCCCGTGTTTCAAATCCCCTAACGGACAGGTTCCTTTTTGCAATGACTCCTTTGACATCTTTCTGCACATGAACGCGTTTGACACCTACTTGACGTCACTTTTAACCCTGGGGACTGTTTCTGATTCGTTTTCCTTTCTTAACACCCCACATTGAATAACGCGAGCCACAGTCCACAATGACCTTTGAACCCTCCCCATTCACCAGATATCTTCTTGTTTTTTTTTCCAAACACGTACCACAAGTGCGGTTTTTGTAATTCCATTCCTTATTTTACCTGGCATCATTTTAAGAAGATAGATTTGGTCGTGACGGTGCCTCACTCTTTTATTTTTCTATTTATTTTTCTTTGTCGATTGTCGTTTGTGCTCGACCGAATCTGCCAACCATCAGTGGACCTTGTTGCCCCTCCCCCTTTATTTTCCTCCCCTTCCACCGGTCCCCCCTTTCTCCCCACTCCGTCCCGATCTTTTACCACCCCTCCAAGTGACCCCGTTCGACAGAGACACAACGCGCCCCCCCCCCAATAGCCTTCCCCCCCCTCCCCCTACTCCCTTTCCTCCTGTCAACACTCTGTGCGGTTTTCTCGATTTGAACGTCAGGAGACTGGTTTTGGTTTTGCCGCCGGTCCGTTTTGGCTACCCTTCAAAATGTCAAGCACCTTTTTTTTCTGTCGTTTTTTGACGCCGTTTGCATCTGGTCTCCCCCTCATTCATGCGAACGTATTCATTTAAGCGTCACCCACACCTGGTTCTCCCCGATTTTTTGGTACTTTTGATATTAGTCGAAAATCTTCAGTTCGGCCAAATCCCTCGCTTTTTTTCCTTTGTCGCTTCTTTTCTCCCATATGGTTCCAGTTCTCTCCCCCCCTTCTTCACTTCCCTTCGTGTTTTTTCATTGTTACCCTCCCTCGTTGTCAGAGAGTTCTCCCTGAAAGGTGTGGCATCATATTTCTCCTTCCCTCCCCCTTTTTTTCGGACTGTACTCCTTTTTCCTCGATATCACACCACTTATACCCACATTGTGTTTTATGCTTATGGTTTTTTTCCCCTTTGTCCCCACCATTTTGCAAGGTTCATTTGTACATATAGGGGTGTGGTTGTTACTTGCTGTTCTTCTTTCGCTCTCCTCCCCCCCGTTACAAGTGGTGACTCTTGAGCTTCCACGGTCCCGTCCGTGCAGTCGACCCCCGTGGTTGCCCCCCCCCCCCCCCCACGTCACCCCAATAGCCTCCCTCCCGAGTGGGTAATGGGCATTCTTTCTTTTTTTTCCCTTTTCACGCGATTGTCTTCCCTGTCGTGTCCTTGTCGAAGCATGCCCCCTGGATTG
>Ga0179591_1280891_pt1 | contig 12401 bp, 22 predicted proteins | sample CZOMad2_1_08_16f_FD_182891 | JGI IMG/M metagenome (GOLD analysis project Ga0179591, IMG submission 182891) | Vadose zone soil fungal communities from Angelo Coast Range Reserve, California, USA - CZOMad2_1_08_16fungal (PacBio error correction) | ecosystem: Environmental > Terrestrial > Soil >... | reverse complement strand
CCCCCAAATTGTTTTGCTTGCGCGGTGGAACCTTCGCCCTTTTTTTTCCCTTTCCCCCCCCCAGAGTAGGGGAATGCCTCTCCTCCCCCCCCTTTTTCCCCCCAACACTTTCCTCCTCCGTGGCCGGCCAACGCACGATGCGACGCTGTGTCCCCTTTTTTTTCCCTTTCCCTTCGGGGGACGGAGGGGCTGATCTTCCTCTTTTCCCCCCTTTCCCTTCTTTTTTCTTCTTCAGTCCCGTGATCGCAAACCGGGCAAGGAGTCGCCCCTTTTTTTTTTTCCTTCCCTTTTTCTTTTTCGACGAAACCCCGCGAGAATCTTTCCTTTCCTAAAACTTGGTTTCCTGTTGTCACCGCGGCAGGAGACGCTCCACCCTTTTTTTCTTTTTTTTTTTTTTTTAAAAAGGTGTCGCCCGTGGCCTTTTCCCTTTTTTTTTTTCTGGCCACTCTACCCTTCCACCTCTTTTCCTGCGTCGCCTGAAAGGACACCATTTCCCCTTTTTTTTTCTTTCCCCCCCCCCCCCCAGAACAAGAAATTAGCTCCCCCTCCTTCTTTTTTTAGGTTATTACACATTTGACTTCCTTTTTTCTTTCCCTTTTTCGGTTGGAGATGAGGCTCTAACCCTCTCCCCTCTTTTATTTCCTTTTTCCCTTGTTTCTCGGCAAGCGGACCCCTTTTTTTTTTTTTCTCTTCCGGAGGGGGAGATTTGTGTGGTCTTGTTTTTCTTTCTTTCCCCTTCCAGTTGATTTCCCCCCATTGTCAAAAATCGGCAAGGCGAATTCCGGGGCAGGTTTCGCGTCCGTTTATCTCCTTTTCCCCTTCCTTTTTTCAGCATTCCTTGGTCCGTTTGGGACGGAAACGTTCTGGCCCCCTTTTTTTTTTTCCCCTCCACCTGCGGCAGGACGGGGAAATGTTTTCTTCCCCAAGTTTTTGGCTGGCCTTGGCGGTACTTGATTGCGAGACTCTTTTCTTTTTCCCTGATCATTTTCACTAGTTTTCCTTTTCTTTTCCCATTTTGCTTTTGGGTTCACCTTGATTTATACCTCCTTTTCCTTTTTTCCCTTTCGTTGAAAACAAGGGGATTTGACGTTCCGGCGCACCCTTTTTTTTTTTTTTTTTAGCCGCTCACCTTTTCCTCCCCCCCCCTCCCGCTACGTAATTCGGACGCCGCCGTTTTTTTTTTTTTTCCTCCTCCCCGCCGACGAGTCGTCCCGCCCTTTTTTTTCCCCTCTTTTTCGGTCTTTTCGCCCAACTGCTTTTCCCGATATGAAAAAAACACTAATCGCCCCCCCCCCCCCTCCCGTCCAGAAATCACGCCCTGCACCTTCTGAAATTCTGTTTTCCCCCGTACCCCTCTCACCACCTGACGCATGGGGGGCTTCCCTTTTTTGCTCAAAAAAAAATGACGGTCTCTTCTTTCCTTCCCCCTTCCTATACCCGCCCCTTCCCCCCCTTATACAAAAAATTTTTGAGTTTTTTTTCTCCCATGTATTTCTGCGGCATAAACCGTCCTTCCCCCCCCCCCTTCTTTTCCCCTTTATGACTTTTCTGCGGCAAAGCGATCCCTTCTCTTTTTTGAAAAAGGGTGGAAGGGCAACCCTCCCTCTTTCATAGACCCCCAGACCCTCCCTCCCCCCCCAGGGAAAACGACACGTGTTCGGCAGTCCTAGCTTCGTTTTTTCTTTTTCGGAAGAGGAATAGGGAGTTTTCCTCCTCTTTTTTTTCTTCTAAGGACACCCTCCCTCCTCCCTTCGCGTATAGGGCTCACGTCCTTTTTTTTTCAAAACAATTAGCACGCCCCCTCCCCCCCCCCCTCTTCCCCCATCCCACCACTCTCTTCCCGTAACAGAGGTCCCCTTTCTTTCAAGGCTCGTAAAATTTCAACCCCCCCCCCCCCTTTTTTTTGCGCCCTGACTCTCTTACCCCGGCCGGAGATAAGGGGCATATTTTTTCTCCCCCCTCTCCTCTTTTCGAATAGGAGCCTCGAGATAAGTCGTTTTCCCCCACTCTTCTTTCTTGGTCGCCCCAGTTCTTTTCTCCGAGAAAATTCTTTGGCCTTTTTTTCTTCTTTTTCTCCCCCCCGAGAGAGTCGAATATTGGCCCCTCTCTTATGGAGCCTCTTTGGTTCAGATCAGACCGACCCCCTTTTTGGGAGTGACATCTTTTTTTTTCCCCTTTTTCCGATTCCGGTTTTCTCCCCCCCCTTTCTTGGTGGAATCTGCAACGGATACCGATTTTTTTTTTTCCCCTTTTCCTCCTCGAAAGAAACCCCCCCCCCCTTTTTCCACCCCTTCTCTGCCAATCCAACAAAATGATTTTTTTTTTTTTTTCCTTTTTCCCTTGCGGATAGAAGATGAACTTCTTTACCCTTTGAATAATTTTTATTCCTTCTTTCTTCTTAAGGGTAGAGCCCTTTTTTCTTTTCCCTTCTAATCTAGATCTTTTGAATAATCAATCCGGTTTTTTTGAGTCTTTTCCTTCTCCCTGTCTCGTAAGGACAGAGGTGGTTTTTTTCTTCTTCGATTCAGGAGGTTTTTTCTTTCCCCCTTCCCCCCCCCCCTTTCATTCCGTCCCTTTAATTATTAGACAGGCCGTTTTTTCCTCCCCCCCCCCCCCTTTCATTTGTGATTGAAGAATTCTTTCCCTTTTTGGGATCTTTGACTTTCCCCTTTTTTCTTTTTTCTGGCAACTCTTTCTCCGCCCCCCCCCCCTTTACCTTGGGGAAAAAGCCTCTTTTTTTCTCCGAAACAAGTGGGATCTGTCCCTCTCTTTTCCCCCCCCGATCCTCACCCACTTGTGTTATTCTTTCTCCCCCTTTCCCCCCTCGGGAGGGGTTTAACCTTAGATTTTTCTTGTTCCATATAGCGAATCTCTTTTTTTTTTTTTTTTCCTTTCCGGTAGAATTTTATAGGCTACCCCCTCCTTCCCCCCCCTTTTTTTCCCCCAGGTCCACTTTCTTCTCCCGGTCGGCGGCTATTAGAAAGGATTTTTTTTTTTCCCCTTTTCTTCCTGCAAATATGACAATGATCTAGGGGCTTTTTGGACCTTTCCCTAGAGGAAGGTTGGGTCCCCCCCCCCCCCCTTTTCCCCCCTCTCTTTAATAAAGTTGGTGGATTTCTTTCCCCCCCCCTAGCATTGCCTCTCACACGGTTTTAGGTGGTTTATGATTTTTCATTACCCTTTTTTTTTTTCCTTTTTTCTTCGAGCTTTCTTTCCTCCGAGACGGCGATGGCTTTTTTTTTCCCCCCTTTCTTTCCCTCTTCAGGAATCTAAACAAAGGGGAACCCCCCCCCCTCCCCCCCTCTTTTCTAACTAATTTTTTCCGCCCCACCGTGCCTATCCAATGAGGCAGGACCGCTTTTTCCCCCCTTTTTCTTTTTCTAGGGCGAAAGGCTAGGGAGGATCTTTGAACCTGTGGTTCCCCCCTTTTCAAATATAAAGGGTTAATTTCCTTCCCTTTTCTTTTCCGTCTAACGAGAGTTCCCCCCCCCTTTTTTCCCTTCTCATGTGTGATTTCCGTCAAGGTGTTCCTTTTTCCCCCCAGGGTAGACTCACCCCCCTTTTTTTTTCAGCTTCCCCCCACCCTTTTGCTTTTTCCACCTTTTGAGATTATTAGGACAAAGTTCCCCCTTTCTTTTTTCCTTTCCCTAGTTATGTTAGGACGGACATTTTCTTCTTTTTTTTCCCCCTTTCCCCTCAGCGTAAGTTGTGAAGATGGTCATTTTCCCCCCTTTTCCTTTTCCCCCCAATCACCACTTTTTTTCCTTTCCGTGATTTATGCTGCTTTTCCCCCCTTCTTTCTTTTTCTCCTTTAGTGTTTAATATTAGTATCTTTCCCCCCTCCCCCCCTTCTTGTTGTGCTGTTCAGAGAGGATTCGACTCTTTTTCTTTTGTTCCGTGTTGCGGGAGACTCCCCTTCCCTCCTTTTCCGGATTTTGATTTTGCCTGTCGCTCCTAGCGGGGCGGGGGCGCGGACCAACTTCTTTCCTTCTTTTCTTTTTTTTTTTCTTTTTTTTTCGGAACACATTAAGTGCTCCCCCCTCCCTGGTTTTTTTTGAGCGGCCCCCATCGGCTTTTTTTTCCCCTTTTTTTTCCCCGGTGACACCCAACAGTCGGATTGGGTCCTGTCCTTTCTCTTTTTTTTGACGTTTTTGCTTTTAAAAAAAATTCTTGGCTTTTCAATCCTCCCTCAAGGAAGGAAAGTAAGCCTTTTCTTTTCCCCCCCACAAAGAAAAAATTACCCCCCCTTCCCCCCTTTTCTACGCTTTTTCTTTCCCACCCCCTTCTTTTTAAGTAAAAATTTAAAAGTCTCCCCCACTTTCTCCTCCTGATGTTCTCCCGGTGATGTAACGAGGAACCTTTTTCCCCCCCCCCCCCTCCTTCCCCTGGAAGGATGAATTCATTACCCCCCCGGGCCTTCTTTGGCGGACCGACCGGCCGACGGTGATGAGCCCCCCCCCCTTCCCCCCCCCCCCCTCTCCTCAAAAGACCACACACCTCCCCCCCCTTTTTTTTTTTTTTTTTTCCGCCCTGTCTTAAAGTACAGGAGTTTTTTTTTTTTTTTTTTCCCCTCTTCCTCTTGTCAGATTTTATAGAGTTTCCCTTCTTGCCCCTCTCGCAAACGAATTATCCCTTTTTTTCCCCCCCTTTCCTCCCATTGGACATCCCCCCCCTTAGCGTTTTTTTGCTAAGAGGGTTTTCCCCTTCTTTTTTCTTTTCCCTTCTTCGGTTTTTTCTGTGGGATCCCGCCGCCGCCCCCTTTTTTCTTCACCTTTTCTCCCCCCCCCTTCCGTGTCAAGGGCCGATTATCGCCTTTTCTCTTTTTCCGACCCGGGCAATCAAAAGACGACCCTCCACTCTCCCCTTGGCGGGAAGCGTTTTTTTTTTTTTTTTTTCTTTCCAATGTGTGGAAGAGTAGTCAGTCTCTTTTTTTCCCCTTGGGTTTTTGTCACCTTCCCCGTTAGAAAGCGTCATTCTGGGCTCCCCTCCTCTCTTCCAATTCTTCTTCCCCCCTCCTATGCGACGATGGGACGGGTTGCTTTTTTTTTTTTTTTTTTTTTTTTTTTTGGGCTGATTCTTCTCCTTCCCCCTCCTTTTTTCTTCGAGATTCCCCCTCCCTCCCCCCCTTCCAAGCGTCGCATCGGGAGTGGACCGAGCTTTTCCTTCCCCCCTTCCCCTTAGGATAGGGGGGGGGGGGGGGGGGGGGGGTTGGGGTGTTTTTTTTTTTTTTATGGTTGTTCTCTCCCTTTGCCTAAGGTTCACCGCGGAGCCTACCCTTTTCCACCTTTTTCCCTTCTCTCCCCAAGGAGATTCTCGACGGTGGCCACCCCCCCCTTTTTCCCCCTGCATGTCGTTCCCCCTCGTATTCGCCGCAGAGATCGGAATTGAACACCCCCCCTCCTTCTTTTTTTTTCCCTTTTGCACTGCGATTCTTGACGGGGCGGCTTTTCCCTTTGACCTGCCTTCCTCTCTTTCCAGGACATGGTTCGCGATTTTTCCCCTCCTTTCTAAATGCGTTGAGATGAGGCTTCCCTTCCCTTTTTCAAGACGTCCCTCGTTATCTTCCCTCGTCCCGGGGTTTTTCCCTTCCCTCCCCCTGTAAATGAGTGTAAGGGCTTAGCCTGGGTCGTGTTTCCTTTTTTTTTTTTTTTCTTGTCATCCTCTCCATCCTTTGATGATTAGGCCTTTTCCCTTTTCCCTTTTTCTGCATTCAGCAGAAGGGGTTCGCGTTACGTTTCTCTTTTTCCCCCCCTTCTTTTTCCCTCCTTTTCCTTTCAACCGCTCTGGAAAAGGGCTTTTCCCCCTCTTTCCTTTTTCCTTTGAATGGTTTCGGTTTGATCCCCTGATGTTCCTTTTTTCGAGACACTCTCAAGAATTTTTCCACTCCGTCGAAATTGGGCTCTTTTTTTTTTTCCTTTTTTTTCCCCCCTTTGAATTGTTCTACCCGAATACGCTCTTTTTCTTTTTTTTTTTTTTCCCCCCTGGGATTTTTTTTTTTTCCGTCCAAAAAGGCGCAGAGCGCTTTTTCCCCTCCTCTTTCTCCTGTATCGCGCCAGACGAGCAGCGTCCCTTCCTCTCCCTCCCTTCCTTCTTCCCGCGTAGGCTTTTCCCTCCTCCCCATCGCGATGAAAACTCCCCCCCCCTTTTCCTCTCTTGTAAAAACACTAATCCGCCCCCCCCCCCCCCCTCCCCCCCCCTTTTTTTCCTCTACCACCCCCTTCCCTTTGCCCCAAGGCACAAATGGCGAAAAGCGCTTTTTTTTTCCTTTTTCCCTTCCCAAGGGACACATCTTTACCCTTCCTCTTTCTTTTTCCGACCCCCAACTCCTTCCCCCTCTTATGGCGGCGAAGTTCCTTGTCGATAACTCCCCCCCCCTTCCCCTTTCTTCCCCCCATTTGGAAGCTGGTCTTTCTTTTTTTTCCCCCTTTCTCTTTTACCCCCTTCCTCCCCCTTGAACGGCTCTATATGAATGCCGATTTTTTTTTTTCCCTTTTTCTCCCCGGCAAAAAGCGACTTCCTTTTTTTCCGTAAATTGTTTTGCTGGCAAATGCAGCAATTACTTCTTTTTCCCCCTTTTTTTCCCAAGCTTCGCCAGATACCCCCCCCCCCCCCCCGACCCCCGTTTCTACCCCCAAGGCGGGTCTGTTTTTTTTTTTTTTTCTTCTGTCGGAATAGAGGGTTTACTCCCTTTCTTTTTTTAGCATACCCCCTTCTTTTCTCCCGCGGCGGCCTTTTTTTTTTCCTTCCCGCAACGCGTCGCTTGCTTCCCTTTTTTTTCCCCCACTTCTGCCCCTCTTCTTCAGGGAAAAAATCAGCCCCCTTTTCCCCCTTCTTAGGCCGTAACAGAGGCTAGTTTTTCCCTTTCTCCCCCTCTCGGTTTCATTCCCCCCCCCTTGTTTTGTCCACCAGGGGCCCGCTAGTCCCCTTTTTTCTTTTTTCCCCCCCCCCCGCGGAGATCAGGGCATCTTTTTTTCCCCCTCCTTTTCCCTTCCCCTCCTCCTCTATAAATGTCGTCAAATCAGTATTGCTTTTTTTTTTCTTCCTTTTTGGTAGCCGAGAAAATTTCTTCTTTCTTTTTCGACACCGTTGTTAGACGAATTTTCCCTTTCTTCTCTTCAAACAAGAGCGGCTTTTTTTTTTCCTCCCGGAACACTCCCTTTTTCCCTTCCCGGTTAGAGATGCAGATAGGGAAGGACCCCCCCCCCCCTTTTTCTTTTTTCCCGTTTGGTTTTACTATTTCTTTGGGCGTTAATGGGGAGTTTCTTTTTTTTTTTTTCCCCCCACCAAAAGGCGGGGAGGTCTTTCCCCCCCCCCCCCTTTTTGAGGACTTACTTCTTTTTTTTGCGAGCGAAGTCGGCGGCTCTTTTTTTCCTGGCCCGGCAAAGGGACCTTTTTTTCCCTCCAAATACTCTTCCTTTCTTAGGGTTATTTTCTTTAGTTCCACCCCGTTCAATTATTCTCGTCTCATTAATAATAATACGTTTTTTTCTTTTTTCTTTTCCTTTCGTCGACGGCTCGTCTCCCCCCCTCCTTTTTCTACCTACGCTCCAGGAGTTATCTCCCCCCCCCCCTTTCTTTCCGGGCCAGGTTGAACCCCCCTCCCCTTCTGTCTGGGCTCGGCCAAAAAATAAGTGTTCCCTTTCCTCTTTTCGTTTCTGGTTTTTTTCCTAAGAAGCGTTGGGTTTCTTTTCTTCACCCCCTTTTTTTCCTTTCCCGTGGGAAGACAGATCCCCCCTTTTTCTCTTCCGATTCGCCCCCCCCCCTTCCCCGATTCACGGCAACAAGTTTTGTTCCCCCCCCCACACGCCGCGGAGGGTTAGCCCCCCCCTTTCTTTTTGCCAATCTAGCGACTCTCTCTTTTTTTTCCCATGTTCCGTCGAAATTTCTCGTTTTTTTTCTTCCCCCCCCCCCTTCAATGCGACCAAGGCCCCCTTCCCTCCCTCGAGTTACCGTCTCTGAAGGATCATCCTATTCGGGCCTCTCTTTTTTGTTCATAGCCGATCACGTTTCTTTCCCCCCTCTCCTTTTTTGGTTGGCCCAATTTTTTTTGAAATTACGAAGCTTTAATTTCCTTTTTGCAGGACCTTGTCCACGCCTATTCTTTACACGGTTTTAGGTGGTTTTTTTTTCTCTTCCCCCACTTTTTAGTGGGCAGTTTTTCTCAAGTTCAAGTGTTGAGGAGGCCTTTCCCCTTCCCCCAGGAGGTGAGTGAAGATCTCTCCTCCTCCGCTTTTTTTAGCAATGTTTCTTTCCCCCCCCCCTTTCCGTTTTCTTCTATTTTTCAGGCCTCTTCCCCCCCCCCCCCCCACCTCTTTTCATAAGTCCCCCTTTCCCTCCAAAAAAAAGGACTCCTTTTTCTTCCCCCCTTCCCTCCAGCTGTCTATCTTCCCCTTTTTTTTCTTTTTTATGGGCTTATCGTGTCCTCTTTTCCGTTCTGGAGGGGACTTTTTTTCTCTCCCCCCGTGGAAGAATTTGCTTCCTTTTTTTTCCCTTCACATGTTCATGTGTTTTCCTTGCCGATAGAAAGTAGATTGCCCCTTTTTTTCCTTTCCCCTTGTGAACTTTCCTTGCCCTCCCCTTTTTAAACCTTTTGATTGCCGTCCCGGTTTTTTATGGTCCCCTCTCCCTTTTTTTTCGGAGCATCACCCCATGTTTTGGTATTAAAGTGCCGCTTGACCCCTTCTCTTCTCCCCCCCCCCTCCCCTCGCCGCCTCATCGACGCCCCTCTTTTCTTTTTTACTTTCCTCACAAGGGGGACAAAGGGCACTCAGCTTTTCTTTCCTTTCCCTTGTACAGTGAGGCATCTCTCCCTCCCCCCTTTATTGGCATTTTTTTTCTTTCTTTCTCTCTGTGAATTAATTCGTGAGTTACTTTTTTCCTTTTGAAACATCAGTCTTGCCCCCGGCATTTTGATTTTTTTTCTTTTTTCTTTTTCTCCCCCTCCCTTTAAGCGGGTTCCTCCTTTTGATCTTCTTGGCGGCGCGATACGTATCTTTTTTTTTTTTTTTCTCTGGAAATAGGAATTTGCGCTTCTTTTTTCCGTTGCGTCACTTTTCCCCCCCCTTTTCCCCATCCCCCTGGTGTCAACGACTTTCCCCCTTTTTTCCTTTTTAGTAGGGTGTCTCGTAGACCCCACCCCCCCCCTTCTCTTGGGTGCCTGTCGGTCGCGCAATTCGTTCCCTTTTCCCTTTCAAAAAAAAAAACCCCCCTTTTTTTTTCGAACGTCTTTTTTTTCCTCCTCCTGGGATAAAACCCGAAACCTTTTCCCACGCATGTTCGCCCACCCTCCTTTTTTTTTTTCAAAGCTGACCCCCTTTTCCCCTCCCCCCCATAGAATTCTGGAGCCGCGGGGGGCTTTTTTTTTTTTCCCCCCCTCGGACCTGATGCGGAATTCTTTCTCCCCTTCCCCCCTCTTTTTTTTTTTCCCGATTTGTTCCCTCTCCCCCCTTCTTGCGCTTATATAAAGGACCCCCCCCCCCTCCTCCCCCCCAACAAAAATCTAACACGTTTTCCCCCCTTCCTTCCCCCTTTTTCACAAGGTTTTTTTTCCTCCCGGAAAAAGGGACGATTTCCTTTTTTTTTTTTGTTATCGCTTTTCCTCCTTTTTGTCCCAAAAACGCATTATCACGCTCGTCTTTTTCCTTTTTTTAATAGAGACCAATGTTCACTGGAACTCTTCCCTCAGCTTTCTTGGGATCACGCGCGCGGCCCCCCTTAAGATCGCCTTTACCTTTTTTTCCCCCTTATTTCCTTTTCCAAAATTTTTCAATTTTGCCGATATCGCAGGGATCCGCCCTTTTTTTTTTTTTTTTTTCCCCCTTTTTTTCCTTTTTCGGCAAAGGGGAGACGAAAGTGCCCCCCCCTTCTCTCTTTTTTTTATTCCCCCCCCCCAAGTGTGGGAAGCGTTTTTTTTTTTCCCTCGAGAGGTAAAAGGAAATGTTCCTCCCTCTTTCCCCCTCCCTGACAATTTCTCTACCACTCTCCCGGTAGAGATTTTTTTTTTCCTTTTCCTTGTGGGTTTGAGATTAAAAGGCTGGTTCGGGTTTTTTTTTTTCCCTTAATCTACTTATATCTCTTTTTTTCAGCCAGCGCACCCGACCAGTCTTTTCCCCTTTTTTCTTTCGTTGGAAGGGGAGGAGTCCCCCCTTTTTTTTTTTCCCCCTTTTTTTCCTGAGAGTTTTCTCTTCCCCCTTCCGTGACAGCGCAAAGGGGCGAATTTTCCCCCTTTTTTTCCCCCACCCAACATTGGGACTAGCCAGCCCCTTCCCTGATTTTTCCTTCTTCCCCCCCCCCCCAGGTCCTTTTTTTCCTCTTCATTGAGGGTTTAGACGGCTCTTTTTCCCCCCCTTCTTTCCCACGGATTGCTGCGGTCCGCCTGAAATTTCCCTTTTCTTCTCTTTTTGGCCTCTCCTTCATTTATTCCTCGGGCCAGGACCTTTCCCCATTTGAACCTTCTCTTTTTTTTTTTTTCTCCTTTGCGGTTTTTTGTCCTGCTTACACTCTGATATCGGACAGCGAGCTTTTCCTCCTTCCTTTTTACCCCTGTACGGGCGTGTTACGGGCTTAGCCCGGCCCTTTTTTCTTTTCCCCTGATTTTTGTTTTTTTTTTTTCTCTAGGCGCAGCCAGTTGATGCTTCCCTTCCCCCCCCCCCCTCGGCCCAAGGGCGAAGGAATTCCCCTCCCATCCCTTTTTTTTCCTTTTCCTCCCCCCCCCCCCGCGGCTCAGAATTCTCTTTTCCTTTTCCTTTCCCCCCCCTCTCTGGGGAAAAATTTCTTTTTTTTTCCCTCCCTTTTTCGTCTGTACGGGAATGGTTTCGGTTTGCTTTTTCTTTTTCCTTCCCCCCCTTCGAAAGCGAAAAGTTTACCGCAAGCCTTTTTTTTCCCGCCCCACCCTTCCCCAATCGATGTTGGGGGGTCCCCTTTTTCCCCTTTTTCCCTTTCGATAAGGTTAAAAGGGTAGTGACCCCCCCTTTTCTTTTTTCTTTTCCTTGGTCGTTTTTTTTCCCCCTTTTTTTTTCCTAATTTCCCGAGCCCCGCCCCGTCTTTTTTTTTTTTTTTTTTTTCTCTGCTTCAGATCAGCAGCGCACCTCTCCTCCTTTCCTCTCTTTCACCACCTCCCCTTTTCTCCTTTTCCAAATAAAAGAAACTGTTCTTCCCCCCTCTCTCCAAAACTACAAGGGTCCTCACGTCTCTTTCACCTCTTTTCCCCCCCGGCTGCCCCAACTTTCTTCCATCCTATGATGATAGATCTGCGCACTCCCCTTTTTCCCCCCTTTCTCTTAAGGGGCAGTGTAATTTATACACTCCCTTTTCTCCTTCCCCTTTCCGGCGATGCTTAGTCCAACATGCTTCAAAGGGTCAAGCACTCCCCCTTTTTTTTTTTTTTTTTCTGTGCGAAAATGTATTTCTCTTTCCTCCCTTTCACCCCTCTTTGCATCCGATGGGCAACGCTCTTTTTTCTTTCTGCATTACCCGTATATTGTCCCCCCTTTTTTCTATTCCTCTCCCAGTCATAATAGCTTCGTTCCCCCTCCCCCTTTCCCCCCCCCCCTTTTTTACGAAGGTCACTACTTCTCCCTTCTTTTGCCTCCCTTTTTTCTTCCGCGGAATTAGATTTCCCTTTTTTTCCTTTTCTCGACTGATAGCCTTTCCCCCTCTTCCGCGCTTTTTTCCTCCCCGGCGTCGCTTAGCCTCGCCCCCCCCCCCCCCCTTCCCCCCCCCCCTCTTTATTATGAAAATCAGAAAACCCCCCCCCCCCTCCCCCCCTTCGGACGTATTTTCCCTTTCTTCCCGCTCGTAAATTTCAACCAAAATTGTTGTTCCTCTTTTCCCCCTTTTCCGATTGAACCCGCGGATCTTCCATGGGCCTCTTTTTTTTTTCTTCTACAGATTGTCCCTCCCCCCTCTCTCTCCTGTCGTCAAATCGTATTTGATGGTCGCTTTTTTTTTTTTTCTTTCTCCGAGGAAAATCGACGTTTGCCCCTTTCCCTTCCACCGTCGCGAGATTTGGTCCTCCTCTTCCATCGATGGAGGGACTAAACCCCTCCCCTCCCGTCTTTTCGCTTTTTCCCTTTTTTCGGTCGGCAGCTGGCCTTTTTTTCCCTTTTTTTTTCTTTCTCTTCTCCCCCATTAGTGTGGATATGCCCACTTTCCCTCTTTTTTTCGTGCCCCAACCCTTCCCCCCAAAACGGCGGCGGATCCCCACCCCCCCTTTTCCCTTTTTCTTCTGCAATCCCCCCCCCTTTTTTTCGATCTTTACTTCTAATCTGACCGGCGTGTTCAAACGGGGCCCTTTTTTTCCCCCCCCCTTTTTCCCTTTCCTTCCTTTGAAAAACTCATGAGAGCGTCTTTTTTTCTTTCTCTTTTTTTTTTTTCAGACGAGCCCCATCTCTTCTTTTTTT
>Ga0179591_1160439_pt1 | contig 12402 bp, 17 predicted proteins | sample CZOMad2_1_08_16f_FD_182891 | JGI IMG/M metagenome (GOLD analysis project Ga0179591, IMG submission 182891) | Vadose zone soil fungal communities from Angelo Coast Range Reserve, California, USA - CZOMad2_1_08_16fungal (PacBio error correction) | ecosystem: Environmental > Terrestrial > Soil >... | reverse complement strand
CCGTTCGACCGACGTCTCGCCCTCATTTTTTTCGAACTCTCTTTTCCACGGCGAGTGGGTCTGGAAAGCTCATATTTCCGCTCGCCCGACGTCGAACAGTCTGCCACCTTGCCCTTTGAGCTTTCGTCCCGACAGCCAGAGGGCGTCGTCATGAATCTCTAGGTTGCAGGCCGGGGGTACCGTCGCCGGACTCGATATGTCTCTTCTCCAACAGACCCCCTTTTCCCTTTCCGAAAAACCCTCCCAAAACTAAACCCTAGGCTGGTTTTTTGAGGCCACCTACGGATTCCTTTGCCGTATGCCTGCCTTTTTTCACCTATTTTTTCTTGAAGCCCCCTGGAAATGTGCGGCCACCTCCACTCTACCAGCCCGACCGGTTTCAAGCAATCATTCTGGTCATTACTACTTTTCCCCCCGAATAGCACCCTTCTCCCGCAGCGAGCTCACTCTTATAGTAATTATGTATGTTTAATACCTCCCAGTTAATCCCCGTCATCTTTGATTATGAGCCACATCACTCGTCCCAATTCTCTCTATTGCGGGGCCGATTCCGTCGAAAAAATTTTTTTCCTCTCCAGCCGCTTTACGTTTTAACTCTCCGTCCCCCCTGTGATTACCATAGTAAACTTCCTTTAAGATGTTGATTCTCCGCGAAGCCTTTTTTTCCTCGTCTTGATAACGAGTGCTTCTTATTCCCTTTCCACCCCCCCTTTTTCATGACTACCCTGAAAATTTCCCCTTCCAGCTCTGTTAGACACCTTTCCTTTGTTGCGCATGAAGGGATAGCTTTTTTTCCCTTTTCTTTCTCTCAGTCCCTTGCCCCAATGAGAGAATTGAGTTGGACATCCCCATTAGAAATCTATTATTATCTCAGTTGAAGTGTTGTTTGATCTCTAATCTCTTCCACCTCCTCTCTGTGTGTTTTCATATCGCTCTAACAACCTGCCCCTCCCCATCTCCAGATGTTTCTCCTTTACCTCCTCCCCACCTCCCAATTCTGCTGGCTTCACTTTACCTGTCCCCCCCATCATTGCCCCCCCCCCATTCGCTCCTGCCTCGCCAATGCCCTCCGTAAAATACGGAGTTTGCTTTCCTGGCATGTACCCCTTTTGCTTTTGACCTCTCCAATATCCCTCGATTATAGAATGCCTAGATGATGACCACTCCATTAACTCATCTTTTCCCCCATTATCTTTTTTCTTTCTTTCCTCAAATCATCCGATAGTTCAACCCCGGCCCCCGTGCAAATACCTTACCCTTCATTTGTATAGACGTTATACTGACCCATTTTTTCTTTTTTCCGCGCGCCTGAGGTCCAAAGGATTTTCTCCCTTTCCTCAATATTCTGCTCCTCTAGAAATACATTCTTCCCCCTCCACCCCGTATAGCCTGAGGTCTACCTTCAGAGTATCGCATTAGTCCTAAGAAGTATTGCCCTTGAAAGCTCCACACGAGATGAGCCCTTCCCTCCTTTTCTCTGCAATTCTTTGAATGAAAGGGCCTGCAATCCATCGGTTCTCTTCCTGCACATTTCCAGGATTAGTTGTGTCAGTTTCGAAGTGCATGCCTATGAGGGTTTCGTTTTCGATTTCTTTCTCAAGACAGGAGATGCCACCCCCCCAGAGAATACCCCCCCCACTCCCACATTCCTTACGGCCTAAGAAGAGGTTCCTGAGCCCCACCAGCTTTCCCCTTCACCTTACACCTTGAGAGTAGGAGATCGCCCCCTCGGCCCGCGTCGGCATTTCCAACATCTGCCGCAAAGTGATCTTTTTCCCTCTGCGCCGGAACGTATTTTATGTCAACCCAGTAGCGACCAAAGACTCGACCAACTTCAAAATTCTGTACCTCCCCAGTCAACTATACAGACTCAAAGATGAGTACATGAATACCTATACATGGTTTGTACGTCAACAACAACAACAAAAAAACAAAACCCAAAAAACCAACCCAAAAAACAACCCCAAGAAAAAAAAAAAAAAAAAAATTTTTGGGGAGTCGGGCGGGGGGCGTGATGGGGGGGGGTGGGATTGGGGGGGGTGATTGGGGTGGGTCTTTTTTTTTGTTTTTGGTGGGGGGGAGGGTTGGGGGGGGGTTTTTTTGGTTTTGGGTTGGGTGGTGTGTTGGGTTGGGGGGGGTGAGGGGTTGGTGTTTTGGGGTGGTTTGGGTGGGGTTTGTTTTTTGGTTTTCCCTTGGGGGGGGCGGGGTGGGGGGGGGGGTTTGGTTGTTGGGGGTCTTTGGGTGTTGGGGGGGGGTTGGGGGGTGGGGGGGGGTTGGGTTTGGGGGGGTTGTTTGTTGTTTGGGGTTTGGTGGGGGGGGGGGGGCGGGGTTTCTTCTTCCGCGGCTTTGTTTATGATAGAAGTAACCTGACGCCATCGTTAATTTCTTATTCGCGTTTTCTGCTCTCACATCCACTTTATGCCCGGACCGACATGCGGATCACTGCCAAGTCCCGAAATCTACCCACATTTACCGATTGCCCGAAGTCCAATGAATTAACTTCTCCACTAAACCCCTGTAGCACTGATCCCATCTCTTTTATCTTTTCCTTCCACCACCATGGCCTGCCCTCTATCCCCCGTTTAGAAGCATCAAGGGGTACCATTTTTTTCCCCCTTTCCACTGTGTCTTTCCTTCAGGACCTCCACTGTCCTCTTTCTGTTCTCGTTGAGAAAACGTTGGTCCCCATCTCTCTTTCCTCCAGGCCCCTTTACCCATGAATGTTTGTGAGAGACCCCTCTTTTCTCCGCTGCCCGTCTTTTCCTCGGATTTTTGTCTTGCGCGTTTGATCGTCCCTCCTCTTCCCAACTTCACTCCAGTTTGAATAACTGCCCTTCGTCTCCCTGTCTCCCGACTCACTCAAGCTCTTTTCACAAAAAATTTCTCCTCCAAAACAATATTCTCCCTGCATCCCCCCCCCCCCCCCCTTCCTATTTAGTCCCTGGTAGACGAATGATGACTTTTTGTCCTCAGTTTCTCTTTGTTTCCGCATCTTTTTCGGGGTCTAATCCCAATCAACGATATCATGTACTTCCCTTTCAGAGTAGTCTCCCTCCTCCCTTTCTGCGTTTCGTTGGGCACTCCAAGTCACCCCTTGGCTTGTTGCGTTCGGTTGTGTACCGTGTGTGGTGTCCCTTCTTAATGCATGTGCCTAGGCCTCTTTTGCGAAATTTGATCCCCGACTGGTTTTCCGGTCGCTCTTCCGACCCTATCTCATTCTGTCCCCTAATGCTAGACAGTATTTTCTCTTTACCCTGCCTCCTGACTTGAGAATTTACTGATAACTTGAATTTGACCCCTTTCCGGATGACTTACATCTCCGGATATTTCTTTTCTGCCCCCTTTTCTTTCCCCTGGTTTCCGGTGCTACACGTAGAAAACTCCTTTGACGATTCTCCATTGAGTCTCGCTCTCGTCCTCATTATCCGACTATTTGTTAAAAGCCGTCGATAAATGACTGCCACATTGATTCTTAACTTCTCGTGCGACGGGTGCAAGAGTCGAAGCTGAGTTTTTCCTGCTTCCGACCTTAGGTTCAGAGAAGAAATTCTATTCTATTCCCCCGTATAGTTTTTCTCTTCTTAGAGAGGCGGTCAAAAGAACTCCCCAAAGAAGTCAATCCCTTGAGTCCTCCCCCCTTTGACCTACCGCCAATTCTTCCCCATCTTTTTAACCCTCGATGGGTTAGAGATATTCACTTTTCTTCGTTGCCCTTTTCCCGACCCGCTACTTTCTTAGGAGAGTGCTAAGGCCCGCTACTTTTTCTCACTGAGTTTTTCGGCCCTTTCCAAGTCTTCATGCAAAACCCCCCCTGTTCTTAAAGCTATTGACTCTAATTCCAAATTTACCGTACCTGCCCAACTCCCCCTTTCTACGTCTTTCCCTTTTTCAAAAAAGCCCCCGTTCTGGAAAGGATTTTTTAAAGTTTACTCATCCTTTCTCCCCCGCCAACAGCTTTTTTTCTCCTCGTCGCCGGTGTTAATCTTTGTTGCCAAGGTGTCTTTCCAATTCAAGATGTCTGCACTGTCTTCCCAAATGTTGAACGCGCGGTGTTTCTGAATAGAGAAACCACAAACTGTCTCCCTTTGATCTGCAAAGCTGATTTTTTTCATTTTCTTTCTAAGTTTTTTTTTTTTTTCTGGGCAAGGGTCTTTGAAATTTTATACAGATCTCTCTACTCCTACTTTTGAGATATCTCGTGAGATCACTTTTCCTGACCTGTTCTCTGCTTTTCGCCGCACAATTAACCCCTTTCCTCTTTTTCCTCTCTCCCCCCCGCATCAACTTCTAGAGAAAAGAAGAGAGTCAAGTTGATTCTTCCCTTTCAGCTCTTTGGTCCACTCTTCACCATCCGCACTAGATTCGTCCTCTCCTCTCTCTGAGAGCCTCTTTTCCTCCCTGACCCAGCTGAGGTGTTTTTCTTCCTTCTTTTCACCTGAAGAGTCCTCAACTCTATTTAGAAGATTTTTCTTCCATCCTTACTGTCCTTTCGTCCGTCCCGCTGCTTCCGACAGGTGGTGGTGGTGCTGTCTCCCTGGAAAAAGAGGTTCCTCCCTGAGCGGTTTCCCCACCCCCGCCTCCTCCTCGGTCTTTAAATTCCTTCCGAAGATTTCTCGATCGCGCGTCCCCCTCCTTTTAAGCGTCAAATTTTCTTCCCGGCAACTTTTTTGGAAAATTCCTCTAGTGCTTCTCCCCACGTCATCCTTTCTTCCTTTTACCCCCCTTTGCCTCACCCCAGGAGCACCTATAGATTTGCCTCACTTGAAATTTTTCTTTTTCTCTTACTTCCCTACGTTGTTGAGCGAAAAACTCCGCGTCCTCTCTTCAGAAACTCCTCCGCGCCTGTTGAGATCATTCGTTTCCTTTTTTCTGCCGCTGACTGTTGTCAACAATATTAGGATAAGGCTCTTCCCTCCTATTCTTTTTTTCACTTCCTCCGACTCTCTCTCAAATTGAGTTTTTGGGGGGGGGGACGTTTGTCATCTTTCCCTCCGCCCCATTGCCCTCCATCTTTTCAGCGTCAATTAGCACTGATAAGCGATTTCCATCCACCCCGTTTCCCCACCGGGTCTTTTCCTCCAGGAATACAATTCGTTTCTCCTTTCTCAGATACCACTTACTATCCTTGTTCCTCCCGTCTTAAATCTCTCGTTCTTCCCCTATCATCCTTCATTTTTCCCTTCCTGAAAATGGAGCAAATTCTTGTCCCAGCGTCTCTATCTACCTGCCATCAGTTAAATGTTCACTGAGAGCTCAAACAGGCACAAGAACTGTTTCTTCTTGCTGGTTTTCAGGTGATTTTTTCGTGAACGGCCACCTATTTACCCTGCTTCCTCTCTTTACCCCTAGATCCTTGACTTTATTGAAGTCGATATCCCCTATGTTTGAACCATGAACACTGCTTAAATCATTCCTCCTGTACTTCCCTAATAAGTAATTGCGGCACGGCTATGCTCCGACTATTGGCTCCTCCAAGTTTTTTGACAGCCTTTGAAGTATTAGTCCTTTTTACCACATTAGGTCCGGCAAGGTATTTCCAACTGTGTCCCTCCTTTTCTTTTTAACCTGGATGGTCCTAATACCGTGGACTCGCATTTCCCAATGAATTCCGATCGTGCTATTAGGAAAATTCTGGGGCTACATAAAACCCCCCTTAATTTCATCATCAATTCCCATTCCCTCCCCCTGATTCACAAGCCCGTTTTTTCTCAACTCCCCACCACCCCTAGTTGATGGAATTTGGACCATGCTATTTCTTCTAAGCTTTTCAATTTCCCGTGTTCTTTGTCTCCAACGGTGTAGCTTCGGCGTCTATTCAAGCTTTTTTTCTGAATTCCCATACGAGGTAGAGTTAACCGTTCTTTCTCCTTATACTTTTTGCTTAGGCAATCTGCCAAGTGGGACCCATAGTTTGGGACGGAAGTAAGTTCTGATAAGTTCATGTGGAGATCTTTCGAATCACTGATTGGAGATTTATTCGAGCATGTGGTCACAGAGGCTTAGGGTACTGAGTTAGACTCAGTAATCCCCCATCGCCCGTGATCCCAAAAAGAGGATCCATTCTTCAGCCTTGAGGCTAGTCGCTTTTTTCTGATGTTCCCAGTCAGTTTTCTGCTTTCGCTGAGTTAGAAGAATACTGTCATAATGTCTGACTCATTTAAACTGAAGTGCTTTCCTTTCCCCTGACATGAAACTGTATTCGACGTACCCCCTCTACAGTTTCATCCCAGGGTTGGACGATTGAGCCCACTCCGCCCTCTTTTTTTTTAGTCGTCTCCCATGAGGTTCCTTCTGCGAGTTTCTGCCTTTCTGCTTCCTTCTCTATGCGCGTCACCCTAAACAGAAAACAAATCTCCTTCTCAACCGACCCAAAATCAATCCGTAGGTCTGTTCGGAGAGCCTCTAAACTAAAAGTCTCTTTTGATTCTTCGCCTTCTTTCCACTCTCATTGCTATTTTTTTACCTTTCGTCCACCCAGCTCTCACAGGGGTAAAAGAAACTTCTTTCCCTCTTAAGTTCTCCCTCCTATTATCCCTCCGGACGAGAAATGTTAGGGATCCTCCTACGGTGCATGGACGTTCTATCGTCCCTCTTCTTCCTTCTCCGTAATCCCGAGAGATCTCCCCGATATCGATACAAAGGTCGAATGGTCGCCTTTTCAGGTCCTTTTTCACGATCCCGGCAATTCTTCTTTCTTCCCATTCCCCTATCCGCGTGCGATTGAGGACTTCTCAGTGATTACGCGCTCTTGGCTTGATCACCAGTCCACCAATTTCTCACTTTCCACGAATGTGGAAGTAAAAGGGCATTGGGCGTATGCAGTTGACGTGTTTTTCCTCCTTTTTTCAGGATGCCAGCCGAATTAGGGTGTGACATAACCTTTTCACAATTCTATCGACTTGACGTGGGCCTTTTTATTCGATACCTTATTTTCACCTCCTCCGTTGTTGTTGGTTTCTGATCTCAAGCTGAACCCCTCCATCCAAGTAGAATTCCTTATATGTTTCCTTCCTTTTAATTTTCCTTGAACAGCAAATGATTATGTTATTTTCCCCCTTGCCACCCACACAAGGATTTGAACCACATTCTATCCCTCCTCTCCCACTCTGGAGTACAAACGCGGATTTCGTGGTCTCATGACACAGGTTTACAGTCTTTTTTTTGGTGTAATAGAACCCCCCCAGACCTAGCCGTGACGGCTCTAGGGCAGTCTCCTCCCCCCCCCATTTTTCATCCTTTTGCATGATCTTGACGTTCCTGCCAAAATCGGAACCAAAGGATTTACTATCGGCCAACTAGCGCTCCCTTTCCGACCTTTCATTGAGATGAATAAATTCTCCTCCCTTCCTTCCGTCCCGCACTCTTTACATTCGTATACTCCTGAATGCTAGAGGATATCCATTAATTAATGCCCCAGAACGGATCAGTTTACCCTTCTTCTTCTTGATCCTCAAACTGTCCCGCATTCCCACTGAAGAAGTTGCCCTTCAGGACCCCCCACCCCCCCTTGTCCTCCCCCCCTCCTAACCTTCTTTCTTCTGACGTCGGCCCCACTTTATTGGGGTTCAGTGTTATTATGCGCGATATTCGAGAAGCTGGGACGCATCTCTTACTCCTTAAAATCATTTCGTCGACGAACTTTGGCCCCGGCGGCTCCCTCTCCATTCCCCCTTTTCAAGGAGAGTTGGCGATCTAAATTCCCGGCGCTGTCTTCCTCCCAACCCCCACCTCTCTTTGTAAATGTATTATACCATCCTCTATTCAGTCCGTTGACACGTGTTCCGAACAGCTCCACACACTTGCCTCCATGCACATCTCCGTCACCCCCGCCCCTAGATGATGGCTTTTATCTTTTTCGAACCTTCTTTTGCCGTTGACCTAGCGGAACTGCGCCCCCTCTAATTTCCTATGTCTTCTTCTCAGCCGAGAAAACATTAGGCCCCCTCATTCTCTCACATTCCGGTTCCCCCCCAAGCCATCTTCCTTCTTCCCCGCCCAACCTTGACCGAAGCCCAGACCCTCTCACGCCCCCCTGTAACGCGCCCTGATGGTTATGTTGTAGCTTCCCACCCCCAAACCCCTATTTCCCTCTCCCCCTCCCTGTTTTCCAGACAGAAGGTGTCCCTTCCCCCTCTTCCCCCAGTAGATATTGGTAAGGACTCAACTCTACTCTCGTTTTGCGTCGAGAAACCTACTTTTTTTTTTTTTGCAAATATACGTAATTGTACTTTTTCCGAAATTCACTTTCTCTACAAAGATAATTAGAGACCTTGTCCTCCTTGCCTTTTTTTTCTTTCTGATTTTTCAACACCCCGGTGATTTCTCCTACGCATTTTCCAATCCCCTTCGCCCCCCCTTTTTTTCCCTTCCCAACTGAGGACGGCGTCATGAACTCAGCTCTGTTCCACACTTTAGCTCCCCACCCCTAGTCGTAAGCATCCCCCACAAAATTTATCGGAGGATTTTCTCCACGTGTCTCCTCTACTGCATTCTCATCTCTTTCCTAGTTGTTCCCTTTCATATGTTCTTCTCCTGTATCCACTATCCACTATATATTTTAGCTCTGAGGATAGATGGCTGCGTCCTCCCCCCCTTACCTTTCGCGCCTCCCTAACTTTGCCAGTACTGTGTTTTGTTCGTCTTTTGCGTACGCTAGTTCCAATTACCTGCTGAATTTTGCCTCTTCTGATTAGGAGTTTCTCCTTCTTCCGCCTCCGTTTTCCTTCCCTTTATTTCCCTTTCAGTACACGATGCTCTCAGGAGGGGCCTCTGGTGTCAACCAGGATCTCTCCTTTTTCTCTCTGGACAACCTGTCTCATTGCCTTCTATTCTGCTTCCAGTAATTTTGCCACGTTGTAGGTCCTTTAGAATTCCCTTCCTTTTGTTGCATTTCCTGCGTTCTTGCAGTGAGTCCTCCACTCCTTTCTCTTCCCACTCCCTTTTTGACTAATTTGAGGTGATATTCGCTCGATAGAACTTATCTCCTATTGCGTCCACCTCCTTCGATTCCCTCTACTCCTAACCCACCCTAGTAGGAGAGGCTACGTTTCTACGATACTCTCGTCCTATTGAGTTACGGTACCCTTTCTTGAGAGTAGACGAACCTCAAATTCCCCTTTCCTCTTTGTCGACTTTTTTTCTCCTTCCTTTGGACAGCAGGCCAGTTGCCAAGTCCCCCTACCTTTTCGGTTCCCCCTACCCGGACCTTTTTTTCCAAACATGTTGCTTGACCGAGCCTTTTGACCTTGATTCAAGGGCTCTCTCTCCCCCTATACAAGCTCTTTGTTTTTTCCCTCAGGACCTAACCATCCTTCCCTGCTGTCGGCCGTTAGAGTTATAAGGCCTGCCTCCTTCCCCCCACCCCACCTTCTCGGACCCCCTCGCCTAAGGTCAGCAATTCCCGTCTCCCTTGAACAACCAGCGGTTCGAACCTTTTTTTTCACCCTCCCACTCCTTCTTTTCTTCCGTGAATCTCGACCCGAACCCCCGACACAGCTCCCTCCTCTTTCCCCCCATGCTTTTTCTCTCCTTACGCGTTCTCCTAGGTGTATATTATAGCTTTGAAATAATTGTTTCCTCTCTTCCTTTCGATTCTGACACTGCTCTTCCACTTTTTCAGCGTCTCTATCATATCCCACAACTGTTACTTCCTTTGCGTTCTTGCAAACGGATGGTTCCATTTTTGGATTGCTGGAAAGGGATAGTGTAAATTTCTCTCCCCTCTATCTATATCTTTTCCATCCCTCAGTTTTTGTTTTGCTATCCTCTCTGCAGTTCCCTTCCACCTTGTCTACGCGCTTCTTTAAAAAAATGTTGCATCTCAACCACTTTTTTCTTTATATATTCCCGAAATCGCTCTCTTTACGGGTCTTAGCGTCAGTTTATCTCCCCCTTTGAATCTCTCCTGACCCTGATGGCCCCAAACTCTTAATTTTTCCCCCTCTCCGCTCGCGACAGACCGTTCAAAAGATGTGAGGAAACGCTTGGCTCTTTTTTTCCTTCTTTCCAAGACGAGACCGGTGTGCTTTTTTGAACCCTCAAGATTTCCCCGAGTTTGGGTGGCCGAGGAACTTTTCCTTTCCCCTTAACCGCTGCTTTCCTCCCCCATTTTGTTTTTGCGTGCATGGAGGCGTTTTCTCAAAACTCGGTTTCTCCCCTCTCTGGGCATGACCCCCCTAGCGGCATAGGCGGTTTTCTAAATTTCCCGGCCGAATGAGGATTTTATCTCTCCTCCCTTTCTCGTCCCCTCTTCTGGTCAAGCAATGGACAAGTTATGAATTATGAGGAGGTTGCACGCAACTAAGTCTCTTTTCTTTTCCCTTTCCGAGTTTTGCTTTTTTCCGACATCTCCTGTTCACATCAGTCTCTTTGTGAACGGAATTTCTCTTTCCGATTGAAGATACTTTGTTTTGTATAGGAAAACCTCCCTCGCCGATATCGACCCCTTGCCTCTCCTTTGAAGTCCCTTTCTCCAGCTTTTTCCCTGTATCTCCTTGCTTTGACCAATCTTTCGGATAAGCTATCGATTCACCCAAAACAGCCCTATATCTAAAATTTCATTTTCTCCTCTTCCTTCTATTCTCTACAATGAGCAGCGCCTAAGTCCCTTTTGCCTCCACTTCCCAGCTGATTCTCTCTAAGCAACAAGTTAACCTGTAGTCTCCTAATTCCATAAGTTTCTGCCGCGGACGAATTTTTTCCATCGAGTAACAACTCTCGATTTGTCTCATCCGGCTCACTCCTTCTATTGTTGTTCTTCGAATAAAGGTTACTTCCCAAGTCAGGTAGATTTCTTCCCATGGCTTCCCCCCTTCCGTACTTCCTCTCTCGTAGATTTGGCAGGGCCATGAACGAGCTTCCCTTCCCCCCTCCTCCCACCAGCAAGTGATGCTCTCTTGGCAATCTGTTGGCCTCCAGTCTTCCTTCGTCCCTGCCGATAATCTTTCTTCTCTCTTTATCCATTCCCCATATAAATACCAGATGCGGACCCCTATCACTTCCCTCCGCACTCCGCTGCCGTCGGCGACTTTTTTCAGTCCTTATCCTTTCTTCCTTGGGTTGATTGTATTTCCCCCCCTCTTTTTTTTCTCCTTAAAGTTGACAGATCTTGAAGTGATCTTTCCGTTTTCCCTTCCTGTCGTGCAGCATCCAGGCTTCAAATGTGGCTGTCTTTTTTCTGGCCCACTCCCTTCTACGGATGGCCATCCTTCTTGTTTATCCGTCTCCACAAGCAGGAGGTACTCTGCTCTCTGACAATCTTGGGTAACCCTTTCCCCTTTCGATACCCACACCTTGCATAAGATGCCCCTTTTTCTCCCTCCCCACCAAATTCTCATTTGTGAATTTAGACTCTATATCTACGATTTTACCCGGGGAACCTTTCTTCTCCACACCGTGTTAGGTCGGAGAGGAAGACTGTCTTGTTTTCCCTACCCACCCCCGCGCTGTAGCCTCATAACGTGTTCTAAGACGGAATTCTTTTGCTCCTGGCCTTCCGAAAGTTTTCTCTTTTTCTGACTCGCGGGGATCAAGTCCCTTGCGATCTCCTTCACTGGCTCGGTAGGCGAAAGACTTACCGTACATTTCGATGCGGCATGTTCTGACTACTCCTCTCCTCCGCCTGGCCCGCTAAAAAGTTGCCTCCCTTCCTCAACCCGCTTTAGGCTTAGATTTTGATGGTCAAAAGTCATTCTTGCTTTTCTGTTCTCTCACCTTTCGCCCCGTGGAAGGCGCCTCAATTCTCCGCTCTTTTCCCCTTCTAGTCGGATTGACTACAGCCTCCTAGTTCCGATTCGCCGACGCTTTGAACAGCTCCCATCTTTCTTTTCCGCATCGACTTTTCGTAGGACGTAATCTTTCCTCTTCTCTTATGCGTTTTCAGGACTTACATTATCTGCCCTTCTCCACTCCCAAATCCCAATTTTCATATCTCTAAAAACGACAAATCCCTCTTTCTGTGTTTTCACCCAGTGTCGCCTTATGCCCTTTTCCTTCACTGATTCTCCTGCCCTGGACATTTTGAACAAGAGAAAACCAGCGACTTTCCAACCTCCCCTAACGGCCCCTCTTTTTAGATCCTACTTTCCTCCCTCTCGGCTACCTGTCCTCTATGATTGCGGAGGAATGGAATTTCTATCTCAGTCTTAGCTCTTTTATCAACCAAGTGATACCCCATTCGCAGATTATTGCAATCCCTCGATACAAATTAATTCCTTCTTCTCTCCTTGAACGATAACCCATGATTCTGATTAAAACTAAGCCCCCTCCCTCATTGGTTCCTTATGTAGTATCTCTCAGACACGAGTGTATGTCGTGCTCTCCTTCCCAATTTCATTTCTCTTTTTCCAACAATTCCGCGAGTTATTTGACGCCCGTGAAGGGTGGGAGATCAGCTGAGAGCCT
>Ga0179591_1389623_pt1 | contig 12403 bp, 14 predicted proteins | sample CZOMad2_1_08_16f_FD_182891 | JGI IMG/M metagenome (GOLD analysis project Ga0179591, IMG submission 182891) | Vadose zone soil fungal communities from Angelo Coast Range Reserve, California, USA - CZOMad2_1_08_16fungal (PacBio error correction) | ecosystem: Environmental > Terrestrial > Soil >... | reverse complement strand
TTTTGGATTGTTTTGCTTTTTGTTCGGGGTTTCCCCCCTTCCCCCCGTTTTCGAGTTCTCCCCCTTTCCGGTTTCTCCCCTGCCCGGTTGACGCTAGTTAGTTGCGGTTTCTTTTTCATTTTTTGCCTGGTTTTTCCTCTCCCACCATTGTTGATGTGGGTGATTGGGGCCATCGGCCTCGCACGCCTGGGCAGACTCCACTCTTTCCCCTCCCTCGGCATTTTTGAGGGGCGTAAGATGATCTTAACGACCGGGGTCGCCCTCAATTTTCCCCCTTTTTTTTTCTTCCTGCAGGCCCCAGGGACTGCGCTTTTCCCCTTCTTCTCCCCCCTGCCCCCTTCGACCGTCCGGGCTGGCCGTCACCCGACCGTGACCAGCTCTCGCGGTCCCAGCCCATTAGGATCCTCGACCCTCTTCTTTTTTTTTTTTTGTCTCGTCGAAAGTTTACGCCGGTAGGCTCAAGGATCATTTTTGACCCAGGGTGTCAGGTTTAATTCGTTGAACCTGAGTCTTGTTAAGGAGCTGCCGGACCCGGCCATAGCTCCCCATGTCTTCTTTCCGGTTTTTCGGGCGGACCTTCCAAGGGCTAGTGGTTTCCGAAATTCCCTCTTTTTTGTTTGTTTGATTTACTTATCGGACAAGACTGTGTCCCCTTGGTATTGGTCAGCCCTCCCTCCTGACCGAGACGCCCAGCCCCTCTTTTTTTGAACTCCTACCCCCCCTCGGCTAATGAGGCTGCCTACTGCGGTCACCCTTTTGAAGAGGTTTTAATACCTCTTTTTGACAGACGGAGACTTTCTGAACTTTTTCCCTGGAAGTAGTCAGCGTCCTAGGTTTTTTTCACTCAAATCTGGTAGAACGACACTGTCTTTTCGGGGTTCGAAACCGATTCTCCCTCCGGATGTATGTTTTATTGGGTACTAACCTTTTCAAGGTAGGGTGGTTGTTTCCCCCCCCCTTGCCCCCTTAGGTTTTTTCCCTAGTTTTTCTCGAAGTCATTTCCCCAATTGTCCTTGAACGGGGTTTTTTTCTTTTTTTCCGGTTGATTTTTTTCGCCCCCCTTCCCTCATTTTTTTCCCCTCCGTGTTCGAGAAAATTATGACTTTGCTCGGATAGTCCTTCCCGTACCCCTTTTTTTGTGGTTTTGCATTGGTGATTTTTTGCTCATCCCTTTTCCCCATATCGTCGACACAACGTGGCGTTTTTTTTTGTTCGTCTTTTTTTGTAAATTACCCGGCAACCCCTTCAAGGGGAACCCTATAATACTGAGGGGGAAATGCATGGTTTTTTTTTTTTTCCTGCGACCCTCCCAGTCCCCCCCCCCCCCCATTTTTTACGAACCCTTCATCCCACGAATGGGCCTGGAACGCTCAATGGATTTCCCCCCCTGGGAAGGAGCATTTCTCTAGGTCCCATCCCAATTAGAGGAACCGAACTAAAACGTCTCTTTTTTTGTTGAAATTTGTTTCTGGGGAAAGCTTTCAAAGTTATGCCCACAACCCCCGTTTTACACCTGACTCCTGGGACCTTTTCCTTCGAACTCTTTTCCGACGGACGGGAAGGAGCCCTGTTGCTGTACTATCCCCCCACCCTTTGCCCCCGATCCCCACCCTTTTTCCGACCCACGACGAGTCTATGGGAGTTGAGAGGATTATAAGGATATCTTACCGATAGTCGTCGGGCTCCTTCCCGTTAGTATACCCGAGTGGCACAGGCCTTCTTCTCTTTTTCTTTTTTCTCTGAAGGCGGATTTCATTTCTGCGCTTCGGAACGAGCAGCGTCCCTCTTCCCCTCCTGACTCTTCCCCCCGGGTCCCTGGCTGCAAAGACAGGAACCCCAAGGGGTTTTTCGAGGGCTCCCTTCGCCCTCCAGGGACGTCTCGCGACCCCCTCCCTTTGTGCTCCTTAATCTTTTGTGGGTGGGGTAATAACCCTGATCCAGAACGTCATTCCCCTCTTTTCTTGGATAACGAGTTGTCCGTCCCTCATTTACTTTGTTTTTCCCCTTTTTTTTTTCACCCGCGCAGCTCTCTGTTGATCGAGTCTTTTTCCGCGTTGATTTTGGCAACGTTAAGCGGGCAAGCTCTTGAAAAACCGTCGAGAGAGCCTGTTGATTTTTGCTTTTTTCGTTTAACTTTTTGACCGGTCCAACTGCCGTCGGTCCCCCAATCTCCGTCCTCCATCTTTTTTTTTCCCATCTCGAAGGGTAGTTTCTGTTTCCTTCCAGTTCCGTCTTCGGGCATCGGCTGTCACATTCACAATGTTTCCCCGTAAAACCCTTCTCCCCGTTTCTTTTCCGGGCGATAACGAAACGGCACCTAGTCTGTACGTTCGCGGCACGCAGAGTTTTCGTTTTTTCTCAAGTTTTGATGATGCGGGACGGTAGCTTGGGTCCTTCAGTGAACAACCTTTGAATTTTTCGGGGACAAATTTTCCCCCTTTGCAGATTTTTGGGGGGGGGGTTTGTTGTGTTTTTCTCTTCTGCGTCTTTATTTGGGGCTCCAGGAAGACCGTAGGCGTTTTTTCCTCTGAGTTTTTCTGACTTGCGGTGCTCTGCGAACTTTTCTTTTTGCGTCTTTTTTTTCATTTTTTCCACAAGATGGAGGCCTTAATAAGACGCGTTGTGGAAATCTCTTTCCTTTTTCCATTTTTTGGTCCCCTGAAGGAGGTCGTTTTTTGCCGCGTTAGGTTTTCTGGATCCCCCTTTCCCCTAGACAGGAGATTATTTCCCTATTAGTATTTTTTTTTTGCACCCTAACTCCGTTCTGTTGTTGAGAGTGCTTGCGCCAAAATTTCCCTCCCCTTCCCTTGGTCGAGTTTTTTTTTTTTTTTTTGTTGGCAAGAGGGGCCCCCCCACGCCTCCCGTTTCTCCCCAAAACAGTTTCCTCTCTATTCTCGGTGGTCGATGCCTCTGAAACCCCCCTCTTCTTTTTGTCTGAAGGTGCTCCCCTCGCCGGTCCCCAGTCGAGCTGACGCTCTTCAGCCGCCCTCTTCGTCTTTTTTTTTTTTGCCGCCCCGGGCTAATACCGTGCCCCTTTTTTGCCTTCTCAATGCTTTCCCAGACGTTGTCGCCGCGTCAGGGACCCCTTTTCCAAGCCCTTTTCCTCTCAGCCGACATTCCATGCGAAACGTCTGAGTCCTCCTCACCTCTTCCTTCCGACGGGCGCGGCAAAGCGAGAAATTCCAGGCGGCCGTGTTATTGTTCAATTCATGCGACCGCGATCCCCCTCTTCTCTTCTTTCAGAAGTCGTGGTCTTTAACCTTTTTTTCGAGAAGGACAGGCATTTCCAAGACTTTTTAATGCCTCTGGCCCCCAAGACGACTCTCCTAAAAAATTCTTTTTTACTCGACGGTTTCCGTCACTTGCTTTCTTTTTCTGCTTCTACCGCGACAAGACCTTTCCTCCTCCCCTTCTCCGGGGTTCCCGTGTCAAGTCAGCGGCTTTTTTAAGTTCGCAAGCTGGGTTCTCCTTATCTCCCCAGTCCCAATTTAGGAACTCACCCCCCCTCTCCTATTCTTCTTATCTTATTGTGTCGGTTGCTTCCGGCAGTCCTTTGGGAGAAGGCTGACCGTTCTTCCTGACCTTTTTCATGCGTCCCCGTCCTTTTTGATCCGCCCTTTTTCTTCCAGTCAGTCATGATTTTTTTGGGGAGCGTTTTCTTACGCGGCTGCAATCTTTTCTTAGAGAGTGGCCACCTGCGTTCCGTCATGTCCTCTCTTTTTTTTCAGACTTCTGTCGCCTCGAACCCCAGTCTGGCAACGGGACGGCATCCGTTCTTCGGCCCCCCGGAGGCGCGGTTTTTCTTCCCTTGGGGAAAGAGCCCAGCGGTTCGCTTAGTGCCCCCCAGGCTTCCCTCCTTTTTCCAGAACGCGGGCTTTCACCCCTATTACACCGTTTCTCTGGCCCGACTCCGCGGACAAAAAACTTTCCAAAACTCGCCTCCCCCCCCGATCGTTTTTTCTTGCCCGTGATAGAGTCAAGCGTGGCGTTCCTCCCCCTTTCTTTTTTGCCAGTTCTTTCCTATTCCCGTAGGAATCTTGGCCTGGTGGGGATGGCCTTTAGTGGTGTAGCAGCCTTCCTTTCATCCCCCTTGGCGGATGGTCTTTTTTCAGCCCCTCCCTCCGTTGTGTGCTTTTTTCCCATTTTTGATCGCTGATCCAATGACCTTGACTACACCAAGTTGACGTTCCCCCCGGATTTTGATTTTAGAGGCATCCTTGATCGCCCCCCTTTCTCTTTCATCCCCTTTCCCAGTTAAAACCGTCAAGGTAGACAATTGTCCCCTTGAACCTTCTCTTAGTTCCGCGGCACCCCTAGGTCTAGAGTTCACCACCCCTCTTTCTCTTCCCTCAGTCGACCGACGAGAGATCGGTTTGTTCTCTGACTTCGTTCTTAACCTTGGTTCCCCCCCCCCCGATCCCTTTTTCAAGTAGTTTGCCGCCGCTGACGATCTTGCGCAACTGAAAGATTCCCTTTCTGCTGGCGACGCCCCTTCTGTACTCATGTGTCCTTTCCCCCAGGGTTTTTCGCTAATCGCGGGTGATCTTCTTCCTTGTGCTGTCTTCCCCCCGTGCAGGTTTCGGGCTTCCCCGACTTCAGTGGTCCTGCCATTCTTTTTTAGCCGCTACCCCTTGTGGGATGTGCTTTTGCACATTTCTTGTGCCCTGCCTTTTCGCCCTTGAGGATCTCACACCTCTTTTTTAATCCGCCTGTGGACCGTCGAGACGCCCTTTACGCTGTTTTTTTCTTGCTCCGACGCTTCCCTTTTTTTTTTCTCTCCTTTCTTCGTGAAACGGTACGGCAAGGCGGTTCCGTAGAATTCTATCTGCTGTCCGAGTCGAGCGCTGGTTTCATCTTTCTCGTCTCGCTTGTTTGCCTTTTTTTTTTTCCTTCCCTTCTTTTTCGTCTGTCTTGCTTTGATTTGGCAAACCAGGTGATTTCGACATAAGAAAAACGGTACGCTTTTTTAAGCTAACATCCTTTTTCCAGCTTTTGCGGATGTTCCCTTGCCAGTCCGCTTTCGCCCCCAATCAATGGTGCGAGAAGGATCCCCCAAAAGTAGGCACTATCACATTGGAAAACGACCTCCCACCTTTGGCACGATGATATTTTTCCCTTGCCCTCCTTTTTCTTTTCCCCTTTTAGTCCTTCTAGCATATATATTCTTTTCCTTCATAATAAGTGTTTTTTGTTGAGCTATATTTTTCACGATTGGAGGTCGTGGCACCCCACTCTTGGGATGAGTTAAGGTTGACTACTATCCCCCTTTTCCGACCCTTGTAGTTTTTCGTCGTGGGTACATTCGACGGTTTTTCTTTTTTTCGGTGTTCTTTTTTTTTTTTTTTGTTTTTTTTGGAATCGCCACCATGATGATGATTATGATGGGTTTCTTTTTTCTCGAGCTTGTTCCCCTCCCTCCCAACCCTTCCGGCGGCGTGAGGGCGCTGGATTGACGACCTTCTACCGTACGTTGTAGTCATTGAAGCCTCTTCCCCTTGTCAAACGGAAGAAGTCCCCCGGCGTCACTTGCCGAGGGTGTTTTACAGATTTCAGGGGGGGCGAGATGACTGGATTGCCGTTTATTAGTTCTTGGATTGTTCCCCCCTCATTTCACGCTTTTGCCATGTCAGCAATTCAGGGAGTTCGAAGAACCGACTTTTCCAGTGGACAGTTTTCCCCCTGCCTTGGAAAGAACTGTATTGAGGGTACAGACCCCCCATAGTTTTTCCCAGTCTCTCTTTTTTTCTTTTTTTTTTTTGAAGTTCAATCCTTTCTATTCCTTTCGCATTTCTCCACCCTATGAGTTTTCTTCCAAGGTAAAGAGTCTATAAGGCCGTCAGTTTTTTGATGTACTCCTGATGCGGGGAGTCTTTTTTTTGGAGGCATCTTAGTGTCCCCCCCATCCCCCCCCGTGGGTGTTTTGGTTTTTTTTGGTTAGGGGCGTGAGCTGTCTGTTTTTTCGCCTTCCCTGGGTCAACCAACGTGCGGGCGCCCGCTTCCGGACCCCTTGGTTGTAGCCGAAGATTGCCAGGCGCGTCCAACCGGTTTTGGCTGCATGAGGCCCGCCTCTCCCTCTTCCGCTGCGGCTGCTCCTTCATTCGGCCGTCTAGAGGACTAGCATTTACGTCGCCGTCACATCTTTTCTCGCGGTTCACTCGTCCTTTCATCGTGAATCGGGGTCCTTCAGTACTCCTTCTTCATTCCTAACCACCACCTTTTTCGGACGATTTCCCAGTATGGCGACTTCGTCGTTATGTGAACTGTGCCAGACCGCGCCGGTTTTACTCCGTTGACCCATTTGGCCATGGCCGGACCTGGTTTTGCACCCCCTTGTCCCCTTTTGATTGTTTAAGGTTGACCAATTACGTTTCGAGAGTTCGAGACCAAATTCCTCTTCCTCTCGCAACAGTGCCTTTTTGTCCTGTTTCCCTTCTTTTCATTCGGTTTCGAGCTGTACATCGTCGAAGTTCCACTTTCTTGAGTCCCCCCCTACCGCGTTTTTTTCTGAAAACTCCAGGTCCCCTGAATTTTGAAGAATGTTTTTTATGGGGGGCGGTCTGCGGCCCAACGAAAGACCCATTTTGAGTTCGTCTGAGTGCACGTCCTTCCCTTGCATTTTTTTTTTTTCTCTCCTTGTTTGCCCAGGGCGTTTCTTCTTTCTAGAAAAGAATTTGGTTTTTTCCGTCCCCTTTATCGTCTTTTTCCCCCCCCCTGCACCCTACTGTCTGCACCACCGGGGACGGATTGATCGAACGTGGGGGGGTTTTTGCCTCGTTGATCCCTTTGGTAGCTTCGTGTGGTGGCCTCTGCGTTTTTTAGCGAACACGGCTCCGTTTTTCTTCCACTTCCAGCGCCAAGCCCCGTATTCCCTAGTGGTCTCTTGATCCTTTGGCAGTTTTTAATTAATCTTCCCCTTAAACGCTCATTAGCTCTACTTTGTGCGCGGATTAATGGCTTTTTTCTTTTTCTTTTTTTCTTCATTCTTGTTGTCAGAGGACTTCCCCCCACCTTCACCTGTACGGCTCACCCAGGTTAGGCTGCTTGTTTTCACCTGGTTACTGTCTCCTCGTAATTCGCCACTGGGCCTTCCGAAAAAGACTTTTTGCCCCTGATTGACCCCTCCGTTCAGGGTACCACCGCTTTTTTTGCTTTGCCCCCCCCCTTTGAAACGACCGATCCTTGATTACTGATGGTCCCAGTGGAGACTTTTAATCTGGCCCAAGTCCCCCCCCCACAGCAGAGGTCCCCGAGGTCTGCCCCCTTAGTGGGTTTTGGGGTTATTGCGGCCCCCAGCCGATTTGGACAAACCCCTTTTCCAAGCTTTTTTACTGGCGCGTCTTCTCGCCCCCTTTTTCTGCTTCAATGCAGGTAGTGAGGAACTTGACCCAAAAGACCTGCCGACATAGATGAGGCTACTGTTCCCCCCTCGACCTGATTATATTTATAGGTATTTCCGTTTGATAGACGCTACCGTAACAAACTGTTCCGATTTTCTGCGGCGGAATGTATTTTCTTTACCGGTGAGTCGGATGTTGGGGAGGAATCGTCGCTCTTAGGAAAGGCCATTGTCGGATGTGTTGTTCGAGTCCTTTTTTTTGACCCCTTCCGTTGACAAAACAGTCTAAGGTCCTGGCGGCTTTCTCACCTTCCTTTAGGATCTGCTGGATTTCGCTGCTCAGTTTTTGTCCCCCAACACGGAACCGCTTCCTTTTTCGGAGGATTCCTGATTCCGTTGGACTAAGGACCGGCCGCTCCCGCCTCTCCCATTTTTTTTTTGAGGGCTGATTCGACCGCGCGTTTTGGGATCATCGCTCGGCGGAAGCTGTTTTTCTTGGCGTTTTGGGCTCGTATGGTGCCGCTTTTGTCCACCTTCCTTTTCCAGTTTCGATTTAGTAAAAAAATTCTCCTTGTGCGCGGGTTTTGCCATATATTCTTTTTCCTCTCCCCGTTTTAGAGAGGATGGCCGTCCGCACCCTGTCGCCTTTCCTCTGGTCTTTTCCGCTTTCTTTGACGCACCGAGGCGTCCCCCCACCTCCTCAGATTCATGTCCCAAAACCAGCGCTTGAGGATTGCATTTTCCGAGTCCCTCCTCCCTGCCGGGGAAACCTAGTCTTGTCCTACATGCCCTTCCCCTCTTTGCGCGAGGCGCGCCTCGTTTTCTTGGAAAGACGTCCCCAACGCCGGCTCCTCTTTTTAAAATGAACCTTTCCGAAGCTAAGCCTCCCCAGCCGGCTAGGTCGGTTTTTCGTCCCGCCCCTTTTTCAACTCGCCTCAGACGAACGCAATCAGTATCATTTGGTTTTTTTGCCCCCAGGGACTTCCTCCGGCACATTACACGCCTTCTTTTCTCCCCGCCGACCCCGCCTCAGAAGCCGCTGGGTGGTCGTTTCGGGAGGGAACTTTCGATCTTTAAGCCTCCCACGAGATACCCTTTCCCCCTTAGCGTCTTCTAGTGATGTGTATCTTTCTTTTTCCTTCGTCGGCCGACTCCCCCCTTTTGGGTATGGGGAGCTGTGAGACTGAGTCTTTTCACCGGACGAACCCTGAATAAACCCCCGTCTTGATCTTTCCGTTGAGATTGCTTATTTACCTTCCACGCTCGAGCGAACCCTCTCTCCTTCGATCACCCCCCGTCCGCGGCCCCCGGCCCCTGCTGAGGCCAAAATGGTTTACCGATTAAGATTTTTGATTTCTTTCGGTCGTTTTAAAGTCTTCTTTTTGCTCCAACCCGTCGATTGGTGTCGAGGACCGGACTGTGAGATTACGGTGTTTGCTTTTTTTTTTAAGAGGGGACTGAATGTCTTGAGAGCCGGTTCCCGTTTTTTTTTCCCCCCTCCCCCCCTTTCCTAACGTTTGGCCGTCAGGGGTTTAGTTGGGTTTCTTGTGATGCTGATCGTCCCGCAAAACAAACAGCTCTAACACCCTTTTCCTGCCGTAGAGGCCTCCATAGCGTGGCTTTCCGAGGTACAGTTCATCGCCGTCGGACCTTTTTTTTTTTTTTTAAGATTAGGATTCGCGCCCGAGGGTGGTTTTGGTCGGGGCAAGCGTGTACCTTTCGCTTTTGTATCGCCAACCGCACAGGAGGGCTGAAGACTCCCTCCCTTCCCTCAAGCTCTGATACTGAGACCCCCACCTACCACGCGTCTAGATCCATCCTTGGTGTACTTGATCTCGGTTCCAACTTACCTCGAATGCACCCAGATTTTTTCTGGTTTTTTCGACCTCCCCCCTTTTTCTATATGCCCCCCCCCCCCCCCCCCCTTTTCCTGAACCCTTCCCGGACAGCCCCCCCAGGGGCACCCCGCCCCCTCCAGGGAAGCCCCCCCATCCTTCTCCCCCGTGATAGTAGTTACTTTGGCTGGGCGGGTGTGTATGCCCCTAATGTCTACCCCCTTATTCGATGGTTCATTTCTTTAAACCCCTCCCTGAAATCCCGTTCTGTGCCTGAGCTACGGCCCTCCCGGTCTCTCCTTTCCCTCTCAAAGACTTCCTTCCACCACCAAAAAGTTAAAAGTTCCGGCCCCCCCCCCCCGTTCACGGCGGAGTCCTGTTTTGAACCCCGATTCTGTCCCTAATTTTTCCCTCGCCTCCTTTTTTCAACTTTCTCTTGACCTAGCATCACATGGAAAACCCCTTCCCCGTTTACCCTTTCCTTCATGCCAAGTTTACGTGCACCCCCCGCGCGTTTCTCTTTACTCTCTCTGGCCTTTCGCAGGACCCGACTTAGGGACCCGCGCCCCGAGGATCCTGTTTCTCTAGTCTGGAATTCCACCGATTTTCGACGACGATCCGTTTACTTCGTGCTGAGTTTGCGGCCCTGCGGAACGTTGATCCCCCCTTTCTCCCACCTTCCCCGATTATAGGTTAGCCGATGCGACGCCCTCCGTATGAAACTCCCTTCCCGTTGTCTAAGCCTTCTTCTTCAGGGCTCATCGAGGTTTTGAGATGTTCCCTTTCCTCTCAGGTAGGTAGATGGGGCGGCCGATTCCAGTGGTTTTTTTTAAGCTTTCATTACGGCCCCCCCGTTCCCTCAGATAAACCCGTCAGTGGTCTTTGATTGTCCCGGGATTTCTTGACCTCTTTTCATCTTCTCTACCCTGTCTAGCCTTATTTTTTTTGAGCTTGTCATTTCGTTTTCCGTCGATATCCGCATCCTGGAGCCTCCGAATAAGGTATGTCCCAAATTTATCGGTGCCCCGGCTTGCCACCCTTCTTTTTTAATAAGACTTTCTTTTTGATCGAACGGAGCGGATGGTCCAGAGGCTCTTTTTTTTTATTTCTTTCTTGTTAAATGGAGTCTCGGCGTTTTCCGTTACTTTTTTTTTTCCTTTTTTTTGGACCGGCGTTTGTATCGTTTCCCCCTTCTTTTTTATAGTCCCCCGCAGACACACTCCCCGATCTTTAGTCCCTCTTTTTTGACCCTTCAATTTTCCTATTCTGGATGTGGATATGACCCAGGACGATCGCTTCAACCCACCCAATTCCATTCCCTTGTGGCGAGGTCCGGGGATCACCAGTAGACATCTTCCCTGTTTACCCCCCCCCGAACTTTCGAGTATGGGGGCACAGCGATCCCCCCTGACATAGCTTCTCTAAGGGCTGTTTTCACCCTGACAGCGATCCCCCCAATATCCTCTTTTTTTTTTTCTTTGTTTTTATGAGCGATTTGAACTTTTTTGTTCTTTTTTTTTTTTTGACACCCCTTTTTTCGCGAGGGAAACCGATAAGAGTTAAGCCATCCCGGTCTCTTCAGTCTTTGGTCTGATTGGTTTTTCTGAGCCTTTTTTTCATTTCCTCCACCCCGTATGAGATGATGATGGTCTGATGTCCCTGCCCCTTTCCAAGAAGGTAGAAAACCAGCCCTTTTTTTTTTGTATTCGTCTTGATCGTATCTTTTACGATATCGAAGGCGTACCGGTATGGATACTCTTGCATTTCTTGACTTTGCGTCTTCATAAGAACAGTTGACCCTCAACGTTTTTCCGACCCATGAAGACCCTTTCCCCACCTCTGCGGAAGAGTGAACCAGGCCTTCAGATTTCCCTGACCATTTTTACCTCCAGCGTAGACGGCCTTCCCTCTAGTTTTTCTTTCTTCCTCTCCCGGTTCCTCTTTTTAGGTCCCTTTTCCAGACTGTCTCAGGACTTCCAAATTTCCTTCTATTGATCGTGCGTATCTGGAAGGCTATCAGGCTTTAGTCTTCCCCCTTCCATTTTAGATTGATTTTTCTCGAAGTTCAGTTGGTTAGATACCTCTTCTTGCCAGAGTTTTTTTTCGTTTCAGGAGGCTTTCTACCCTTCCGCCATCCACACACGGACTGGTTAGCGCCTGGGCTGGCTTCTCCGGTCTCGTCGGCGGTTTCCAGACTGTTCTGTTCTTCGTCATCCCGGACGCCCCCCCCCCTTTTCCCCGATCCGGAAGCAACTTCCCCCCTCTCCCCCCATGCAAATCTTCCTATGATCCCCCTTTGGACTTAAACCTTTTCTGTTGCAGGATTAGGAGTTGGCCTTTCCCCTATCTCCTTAGATTTTAAACTTTCGTCCCCTTCCCACGTCTTTATTCCGCTGCTTTTTTGCCCCACTTTTTCTATCCCCCCCATTGTCCCTCTTTCTTTCTGCCAATTTCCTTTCAAATTCCTACAGAGAGTACGGTGGGTCGCCTAAAAACCCAGATCTCAGATGATTTCCTCTTCCTTTACCGTCTGGGAGCCAGAACGGTTTTTCAAGCCTTTTGGTGAGTTCTCCTTTTACCAGTTCGAAAGACGGTTTCTTCCAGGGAATTGGCCCCTAAGTTCCCTTGGAAATTTTTTATTTTTTCTTTCAGCCCGGTTTCTGATTTTATTAGTTCCTTTCCCTTTAAATTTTTTTCGAGAAAGACTCTTTTGCCCGATCCTTTAAAGTCATCGCCTTTTTCCTTTTCTTTGCCGTTCTTTGCTGGTTTCGTCTTTTATTGGATCCTCTTGATGTACACGCTTCCCTTCTCCACCCTAGCCACCTCACCCCTGTAGACGTTTCTTGGTCCTCCCCCCCCCCCCAATGGCTTCAAAGCCCCCCCTTGATGACGTCGGAACCCTTTGCGGCTTTTTTTCTTCATCTCCCCCCCCTCCATAGCCCAAAAGGAGGACGGGCCCGGAGTCTCATAGACGAGCCATGGTCTTTCTTGTTCCCCCCAGTTCTTTGATTTGCCCGGCCGCTATCATTTTTACAGGCGGTTTTTGATTTGTTTTAGCGGACAATCTTAAACCTTCGAGTTTACCTTGGCCTTCTGTTTTAACGAGTCTTCTTAGTATTTCTGCACCCCACTTGTCCAAGGAATGATCGTGAAAGGCCTTGCGTTTTATGTGTTTTCCTGGTTTAGTTGTGATCGACGTTTTTCTTCAGCGTCCGGGATGGCCGCTTGGGAT
>Ga0179591_1354403_pt1 | contig 12405 bp, 9 predicted proteins | sample CZOMad2_1_08_16f_FD_182891 | JGI IMG/M metagenome (GOLD analysis project Ga0179591, IMG submission 182891) | Vadose zone soil fungal communities from Angelo Coast Range Reserve, California, USA - CZOMad2_1_08_16fungal (PacBio error correction) | ecosystem: Environmental > Terrestrial > Soil >... | reverse complement strand
CAACCCCAGACGCATCTCCACAAAAACAGTCCAAGGTTCCACTTGTCCCTGCCCAAAAATAGGTAAAATTAAGTCGGACGGATTGATCTGTTGGTCCCATGTTTTTGACCCCTATCTTGCTGATAGCCTTCCGCTATAAAAGTCCCCCTCCTCCCATTCTACATCGTCCCCCCATCTCGGGCCGCTTTGGGTGGTTTAAACCTCTGCTTCAGTCGCTAAGGATACTGGCCGGGTCCTCTGCTCGAAAACATTCGCCGGGTGATGCCTGGAGTCATGCTACCTCACGAAGGCCTCTTACGTCCCCTGCATCGAAATCTTTCCCTTCCCTAAACCTTGCGGCCACGGCGCCACTAGTCAGGGCACAAGACCGATTCCTTTGACTAGTCTTGGTCAACTGATACGAATCCCTGTCTCACGGCCCTATGAGGCGGTATTCTTCCACGACTGACATAAGCAAGACTCAAAATGTGTGGCCCATGATGAAAATTTCGCCGTCTTTTAACCCGCTTCGCGTAATCCTCCTCCCTGACTCCCTAATGCCGGACTGAATTGGTTTGATTGTAAGGCTTTCCCTAGTCGAGAGAAGAGGATTATCGTTGCAGTCCCCTTCACTCGCGGCGCGCGGAACTCCGCGGCAGGTTTTTTTAATCCCAATTCCAGAAACCCTGCTCTGCTCTCCCAAGTAGCCATCTGATTTTTTGCGTTTTTCCAACTGAAATTTGACCGATACTAATAGGGCTTTGCTTCGAGATGGATTACTCCCAAGTCATCTTTTTCCTAGACTTTCCACAGGGTTGATACAGAGTCACTCCCACTAGGACGTTAAAAGCCCCCACAAAGAGGAGAAGTGGTTGCCTAACGGGGAGTCCTCAGGATACCCCTTCCGATTTTTTCCAGAAACGGCGGACCCGTTGAATCCCTTTCTCCCCACCGTTTCTAGATCACTTTCTCTCTTCCTGGATAACTTTTTATGCGCGCACCAACGCCTAAAGGCTGGTGTATACACCCCCCCGTGATGTTGCAATGATCGAGGTTACTCCACTATCTATTTGTAGGGTGGCACCTCTTGCCGATCCTCTCCTGTCATTTTCCGACCCCTCGCCTCCTCAACTGCAGTTGGACTATGCAATAGATAGCATGTCCTCCCTTGCACCTGAAGAACTAGATCAATTCGTCTTCTTTTTCCATTGCACCTTGCCACCCCTCAAGTTTACCTTTCGTTGACTTTCCCCCGGGCGGTTTTCACCTAATTATACATCGCCAGGCGCCTCACAAACGAGGAACATGCGGCCCACGCTTCGCAGTTTTCTATCTACTTCTCCTGCTGATACCGGTTCCCATATTCGGGAGTAAACATTATCCAAAGAGGAATTCGGAATGATAGCCCCCCCCACTCCTACCTAAGGGAGATCACAAGATAGTAATAGGTAATGAGTCCTTGATGCGGCTGGTGGACCAAATTCCCCCGACTTCGAGAACGCGGACAGTAAAATGCGTAAGTTTATAATACCCCATCCTTCTTTCCCTGGTAGTTCTCTCCACCCCCCTCTGGCTAAGCGATGAGGACGACAACCAAAGTCCTGAGTCTTGGCCTGTAGGTCTCCCTGACAAAACCCACCGCACGCTCCCAGTCTTCCCTCCCTTTCCCCCCCCGGCACCAGTAATGTAACCGTACCTTTTGAAAGATGCCCCGTAAACGTCAAATCTTGTACGTTTAGATAGTGTTGTTTTGGGTTACTTGATGCCTAGGGCAGTAGAACGCAGAGTCTTCAACCAGTATAAGAGAGCCGAACCTCGCATACCCCTCCTTACCTTCCCCTCCCTCCCCTCTCTTTCTGTACATCGCCTGAATCAAGCGAGTCCAAGAGTAGTCTTGCATGACTCGGCTAGTTTGATAATGTATCAAGTAAGATTTGCTTTGTATGTGCCCCTTATTCCTTCATTGCAGTTTTGATTCCTCCATTGAGACGCGCCTCTTACGACAACTTAACTCGTGATAGAGTAATTCACCCGTGGTACTTCCCGTTACATTTTTTTGCCGACGTGGCGGTCTTACCCCCCCCCAGCATACTTTGCACGTTTTTTTAAAACCGCACGGAGTTCCTTTGATCCCAAGATTGGTACCTACTAAGAATCCGAGCATCCGGTCGAACCCCCTACAATACGGCTGGCGACACTAGTCGACCTTGAACTTGAGCAGGTAGCCGTATGCTTCTTATTGGGAAGCCGCCCCCGTCCCAGCCCGGAATGATGGTCCGTTATTTTTGAAAGACTGAGTTTCGTTCTATTCTTGCATGGTCTCTTTTTGCTCCTTCCGCCCGCCTTCTTCTTCCGAAACAATCGCTTTCGACCCTGTGAAGACTAACGTGTTTGTTGAGAGTACCGTGTAGCCTACCCATTCGATTATGTTTTTTTACTCCCCCTGGTCCCCCTTCTGTCTATACTCCGACCATGCAAGCGATAATCGCGTGCAAGTTGCCACGAACGGCACTCTCCCCTCTTTGACCCTGCGTCTCCCCCTGCGCTCCGGTTTTCACGTTATAAGTAATGGGAGAGGTAGCCACGCTTTTTTTCATGTCTCCCCCCCTTGCGGTCACGGCTTTTTTATTAGTAACTTCTTAGTGGTCGATCACCCACCACCAGACACCCCCCCCCCAACCCCCCGTACCGCCCCGCCCTTAGTCTGTACTTCTTACAAGACCTCCTCCACTGCTGAGACCACCCTGACTTTGCAGCCCGTCGCCCGACCCCCACCACCCACAAGCACCCTCTCAAGGAGTCCGATTCAGGGTGGGACGGCTACTACGTCAGAAAAGCGAAACAACCCCACACCCACCTCCCCCCCCCCAGACGAGAGAAAGACCCCACTCCCCTCCCCCTTTTCTCGGGCGACCACACGTAACCCCGACTTCACCCTTCCACCCCCAATAGAGCTCGAACCAAACCGCGGGGTCGACTTCCCCCACTTCAACCGCCTAAGAGAAAACGACGGACGCCTAGGAGGCAGTACCTAGAGACATCCCACCTTGCAACAGGGCCGGTAAGTCGCCTCACACAGAAGCTCCCCCCGACCTAGAACACAGGCTCCACAGCGTTCCAGTGAAACCCGACCCCCCCTGATACGTCCCTACACATGACAAACCCCCACCATCAAAACCAACCCCCCCCACATACCCGAGAAATTCCCCGAACCCTGCCAGCCCGGCCCCCTGACACAAAGTCTACGAACGCCCGTACACACCTCGTCCCCAAAAACTAGTCACAAGAGTCACGCCACCCGCCGCAAACGCGAAACTCAAAGAGCGGCCAGAAACCGCCCGAAGTTCCGAGTCCTCCTAGCGGCGGAAGAAAGGGTCTGGTATCCTCCGTAGAGGGTTTTTATACGACTTCAGCCTCACGGGCTCGGCGGAGCACTTTTTTTAACGCGCTTACCAAGTCCTACTTGTCGAGTCCTCAGAACCAATAGCAAAGACCGCATAAATTCAAAGTTTTTTTGGTACTGTCCCGACCCATAGTGTAATTCCAGGCGTTGAATTTTGAAGCGCCTCAATATTTGTCTCATTCTCTTTGCTTTTTATAGACCAAAAGGACATGAGGATAGGTCTGTTCTGAGCTCCCCAAGTCGTCCAGCATCTATTAAGTCTTGGAGTGCTCCCTCTAATCATGTATATTAATTAGTGCGCGAGGCAAAGGGAAGGGAATTCTCCAGAGACGCTCAGACCAGATTTCTGCGAAGACCGGGGAAGAGGGCCCAGTTGGGGGCCCTTTAGACTCTTCATAGAAACCCTTAACCTGCTTACTGATGCATCTCCCCAGTTCATCCCAGCGCGGCTTACTAAGGGGTACTTTCCCCAGTGAGAATCGCAGTCCCGCAACCTCTTCCCTTGCAGTGACAGGCTTTTTTCGCCCGCCGAGAGACTGCGCGGACAAGTCTTAGTATTTATAAGCTGACGACAAGAAGATGTTGGGTTTCAGGATTAGGCGCGGCGACCTTGCAACGTCCTTTCCGCAAATACGGAGGTTGAAGTTCCCCCCGCTATTCCCTTTGTTGAGATAACGCATATTATTCGAAACTCGAATCCACACGAATGCTTCCCCCCTCTTTTCCCCCCCCTATTTCCGTCTTTGTATCGGGGGAGGTCGCGCTAGCCATCTGCGCGCCGGGCCCCACGATTTCCATCTCCTGACCATATCTTTCCCTAATCTTCTCGGTAACCAATTTTCCCTTGTTGTATCCCACCACGTGTGTTGCGCCCCCCCATCCCCCCACTCAAATGAACTCACCAGGTTCCACATCGAGTGTCCAAGGCTGCCCGATCTTCACCAGGGAACCACGACTTCGAATTAGGAGAAAACACATTACAATTAAGTCCATGGTTTTATGCGCCCTTGCGGTTGGTCCCCCAGGCGTGTTAGATGACACTTCGACCTCTCGAAGCACCTGATTACCTTATGCCCAGTCAGCCATATGCCTCTCGTCTGTCTATGACCCCCCCGAGACACTGTAATACACGCCTATTGTCTTATGCCTGGACGTGACACGCAAACCTATCTTGATAATGAACCCCTCCGCGTCTGGCCGAATTTAACTTGAACCGCCCCTTTGAGTAGGTCAGCTGTCCGATTACCCATGGCCCTGGTTAAGATTTAATTCCCCCGGCAGATCAGGTATAAGATTTGGACCGGACTGTTTGTCCCACGCCAATCGTCGGTCTTGACAAGCTCTCTCAGGGCCCCCCCAGTTGCGCCTCAAGCCTGGAGTCAATTTATACTTCGCTAATGCCTGGTGACAACCACATTCGATTTTAGTCTTCTTCTGATAAAACCCTGGTGGGAAGTGGAATACCTCCTCGTGTCTGGCGGTGGTGACCCCTACATGCAGGCACCTCTTTTCGGCTAAGCTCTGTCTACCTCTGTAGCATCAAGACTCCCTCTTTTTCAGATCCGTATGAACCGTCCGTTCGTTTAGCACATAGCCCCACTTTCTCCCTGCATTCATCATCCGCGTCAACTGACCCCAGCTTCGCCCTTCCTAGGAAGCATCTTGACAGTTTCCCGCAGTTTCCCCAGATTTTTCCCCGTCGCCGCTCTGTTTTTTTCCTCATTCTCTTCAAGTGACTCCCCGTCGCTTGCAAAACCCATTTCCGAGTGACCACAACGAACCTCGTATTCGGGGTTTTCTGGTGTGAGACACATTTCTTCTGAATCGCGATGATCCTCTATTACGTCTCCGCTCGGTCCCAGGAATAGAGTACGAACGGTATGTCATCCAAGCGCGTTATGCCCAATCGGTTTATCCATTCTCACCGTTTTAGGTTTGATAGCTGCTACGTTGGTTAGAGGAATGAGCTTCTTCACAGGCATCCCCATCGAGTCCTCAGCTTGCCGCTTTCTGAGAGGCGCTCTCTCCCCCCCCCCTGTCCGACCTCATCCCTACTCAACCTGCGAAGCCAGAGATATCCGAGAACCTGCGCGCGACCGATGAGGCTTTTTAACCACTTACTACTTGAGAACCTTCCAAGAGTTTCTGAATCGCTTTTTGCAGAATCGCCCAAACACTTCTTTCCGGGGAACCTGACCCCACGCATTTGTTACCCGGTGGTCTCCTCCCCCTTTCCTCAAGAAGCGCTTCAGTCGTCGTGCGCCTGATGTTACAAGCGGCGGCTAACCCCCCACCAATGCCCTTGTTTCCTGCTGTCAGCAGATTATATAGCGGGTGACTCCTCTTAATCCTCCTTGGATATACGAATCATTTTAAATTGTGCTTACCCGAGAGTTATTCTACTTTCCTTTGGACTTAATTCCCAGGCTTGGAAGGGTGATCCCCACCATGGAAACGTCGTCCTCTCTCATCTCTCCCTTTTTGTAGCGTTTTCCCCCAAACAACAACGAACGATTATCCCCCGAACTCGTGACCCCCAATCTGCGTCAGTGATTCTGATTCCGTGGCCTCGTCTCGCATCGTCCCAATTCTTTTCGACCCTTGGGGGCGCCCAATGCTCTTCACGGCCTCCTTCGCTCAGCGAATACCAGTCCCGGCTGAAGCCCAGCTGACGTTCGGTTTTCCCCTGACCTTATCAACTGGAGGACTACTCCTTTGTTCTCCCCCGTCCTATCGGCTCCGAAAGGTTTCTACCCACCATGGTGCACATTTTTCGCGCTGTAGAGGTGTCAACCCGCCGCCAGTCGTCTCTCCAAGTGCCCTAATCTCGATATTGCCTCCAGTCCCTCGTAAAGCCCAGAGTAACTTATAATGCATTACCTTCTGGGCTCCCCCGATGGAAGAATATCCAATCGTTTTGTGGTGGCCCGTTCCCCGTCAGCTGCCAAGCAAGCGCTTTGTGGCAAGTGTGATGTCTTCCCTGTTTCTGCGACCGGCTTTTCTTCAAAGAAAGGCGCCTATCTGTAAACTATCTCTTGGTTGGTCCTGAACGTTGCATGGACATACAAAGAGAACCCTCCCCTCTTTCTCTGTATTTAAAACCGCTGATAAGGTTGGGGTGGCCCCCCGTATTTACCGATTAGCCCAGGTCACCCTCCAATTTATCTTGACACTACTCAGTACCTAAGGAAGCCCTGCCAATTAAGCCTCTTCCTTCTACCAGTTCCCCGCGCTGTACTTATCCCCTCCCTCTGGAGGTAGACACACCTCCTGTGACCTCCTAATTCCCTTTGAGCATACGCTTTTGTTTTCTTCTATTCAGCGTCCAAGAAGTCTTACCCCATTGCAGGTTATTGCCTCTACACCACGTTCACAAGATTTTCCAGGGACATTGGAAATTTTTCGAACTCCCAGCGCCGAATTTCTATTCCCCTTCGTATTTGGTGTTATTCTCCAAGCACTACATTTCCCCCCTAAAGTCCACTTCTTCCATGGGTGACCCAGGAAGACATCTCTCGCGACCGTTTGAAAGGCAGCACCGCCCATCTCGCGTCCCTCACTCATCCTGTTCTAAGCCTACAATCTGTTCTGGGATGGGTCGGCGCGTCACTAAAAATCCGTTTCATTCCGTCTGCAGCAACGATTAGGCGACCACCCTTTGTCTTGACTATTGTGTTGTACAGCTAGATCGACCACAACGAGGTTTTTTCTTGGCGTCGCCCCCTTTCTTAGGCTTTTTTGCCCAATAGCTCTTTTTCTTGGACAGTCCCCGCCGCAGAAGTAACTAGTTTTTTCTCTCTATATAAAAATTCTTTCTGTTACTATAAGAAGCTACACTGCGGAGAGTCAGAAGTTCGCGGGCCAAGTACACTACATACTTCTGGTATTTTTGGCTTTGAATCCGACAGGTTAGCGACCCCCGTTCTACTACAGTCACAGATCCGAACATGAAATAACGCTACCTCAAATCTGCTCAATGGCGAAATCGGCCGAATTGCGTATAGATAGATTCCAACTACTGAACACGTCAACCAGGCGCTTTTCGGTCTCACCTCTGTGACTCACAAGTCATTCCCCCCAAGGGTCTGGAAAGGTATTGAAGCCCGTTCCTAAACCTTCCTGGTCTGAATGGATTGTCGTTGGATCCTAAGCTTTTATTTAAGTTCCCTTTTTTTCCACCCTCTCTCTTTCCTCCTCTTGAGAGTTCTTACCCCCCCCTGAATTCCGTGCTGTAATCTCCCTCCCTGACTCCTGTTTCTTCCCGTTCTTGAAGCTATTGAGCAGCTTTGATTCCCAATTAAAAGATACCCCAAATTGTACGTTCGGTCGATAATCGTATAAGAGACTGAACCTATCCTTTTTCTTCATGAAGTTGCCCTCTGAGAGTTCAGAGACTTCCTGCTGAAGATTCTCCAGTTTTAGTAGGACAAGGGTGGTTCAGGTCGCCCATTAGGTTAACCTGCGTAGATTTTCCCCCCCCGAGAACCCCTTTTAACAATGACACTATCCCGTATCTTGGCCCAAGCCCAGTCGTCTAGTGCAGTGATCTCCTTTTGGTCCCTGAACCTAAATCCTGACTAACATCTCGCGACCACATATTGAGGTAGTACTTTTCTGTTCATGACCAAAAAGAAGTTATGAGAAACGCCTTTCTTCTCTTTTTCTTCAAACGGACTAAGTGGTGACAGTCTCCCACTTATTCTAGCTGAAACCGTTTACCCGCCTACTTCTCTTGTACTGACTTCTCCCTCTCTCTGGTTATGACATCTCACCCGCCTCCCCCCACCCCCCCCCCCCCCCCCCCCCCTCGTGAGGCTCCCTCGATGTCCTCCTCCCTTAGACCCCATGGCAAGAGCTTGCTCGATAAGTGTCCTATCCAGTTGCCCGATGGACAACCCCTTCTTTGTTTTACTCGTCTTTGCCCCTCCGTCACCCAAGGAGCTCTTTGCCCAGTAAGAGAGGACAGGGAGGAGTTGGATGATTCACCTTTTCAATCGGCGAAGCTTCTAAGATTGTCCTTAATTTTGTCAATCGCCATAACGCGAATTTGTGTTCTCCTCGGACCTTTTTTTCCTCGAAAAAAAGATTGCCGAGTGATGAGACCTGTGTTTGAGGACAAACCAGTTAGGGGCTCCGGCATGAGAATCTTTTGACTTTCCCTCTGCCAGGGGATCTCACCGTATTACTGCTGAGGCGCTCTCTCACCCTTCTCTCCCAGCGTAACCCTTAAGTCTGGTTCCCCAGGGATTCGTGACCCATTTTCCCTCAGTTACGCACCTTACTCGGCACATTTAATCCCTCGAAAGTAATCCTCCAGGGTTAACCATTGCCTCCCAAGCCCCGACTTTGCCAGATCTAACTATAGCGTATGGTGATTGGTGCATGCGATCCCTCCATCAAGTTTCCTCCTTTTTCACTTTTCTCCGAGAAATGGATAGAGCAGGTTTACGGTTCCAGAGTCATAAAGACTGGATAGCCCCCTGCAGCTGTTCATCATACGACCCGTTGCCAAGAATGCCGTTCGCCCCACCTCGAATTTCTTTTTCCGGAACTTTCGGCAAGCGTTTGACGGGTCTCCTCTCAAACGGCCGGCGCGGCGTAAACATCCCCCCTCCTAAAAATATGGCGCCATAACCGCCTTCATTATTATCCCTCAGATCAGTGCGTCACCAATTAGTATTCTTCTCAAGACCTATTTTTACGAGGATGGTCACGTCCCCCTGTTTACGGTTGTCTCCGTCCAGATAAGTGAATATTTGAGAACTCCAAAATAGAACGATCACCCCCGAGCGCTGCTCCCCCCCCCTCCGACAGCCGGAGTGGCTTTTCACAGCTTTCTCCTGACGAGTGGTTCTAACTTTTCCCTTAATGCCTGCTCATTTATTTTGCCGCGATCGACCCTTTACCTCTGATCTAATCTTTCCCCCTGTGACCGTGTTTTTTTCGAAACAGGTTACCCCCACCGTTTCTTTTAAGCCATAAGTCGTCATACCCTGCTTTTCCCGGGAATATTTTACTCCTCCTCACCCCCCTCCTGTAGATAATGTTTTTCGTGGCTGCTACCCCTATTCTCCCAGACATGCGCTTAACTCTTCTTTGTTCGTAGTGCCCCGGACTTGTGCATCCCCCCCAGCGCTGCTCCTTCGCCAGGCTCTTTTATCTTTATCGCAACCAGTCTTTCCCCCCGGCGGGGCTTTGCCGCGCCCAATCCTTTCCCCGAAACGGAGAGCATCCGAGCCTTCTGAGTCCTTAAACGCCCGATGCCCGTTGTCATTTCTACTATAAAGTTGCCAACAATCGGACGTAGAGCAATGTTCTAGATACGATTCCCACCCCCGCCGGTCTGTCTAATGGTTGAGGCGAAAGAGGACTGAGGAATCTTAGTGACTTTCCTCAAGCCAGGCGATCTCTCTCTCAACAATATAGCCATTATAGCAGCACAGGTGAGAGTTCGCCCCCGCCGTTTGTTTCTAGGTTCCCGAGGTCTTTTACCTCGAAAGACCTGTTCTCCGTAGGTCGTTAGAAAGTTTGTCCCCCTGACTTCCCCTAACTCAAGATCCGCCGCCTTTATAACGAAAATTGTGTGGGACCCCACTTGGCCCCTCCTACTATAGGACGGCTTTTCCCGTTTTCTCCTTTGACCGATCCTGGTCAGACGTCGCATTCGGATTTAATGACCTTCCGTTTTCAATCTGCCCCCTCTCAGCAAGCTGGAGTAAACGGTGTCAACCTCACGCCTCATGAGATAGTGATTCGGAACTTCTTCCGGTCTATCGCTGGATCCAAATACTTTTTCGACAGTGTCCCCATGGGGTCTCGAGTAGATCCTTCAGGATCCTACGAAATCGCCTAGACCCCGCAATGCTTGACTGCGCACTTTCCTTACGAGCTCAGGGCCCTCAAATCCCCTCTGTTTCCTTTTCTCCCTATTTCTTAAGACCTTCGGTCCACGGCCTGGTGATAATTGGTTTCGGCAACGGAACCCCTCGCCTCCCCCTGAATTTTGTTGGCAAACCCTGCACAATATTGTTACCTGATCATGTCAATCGACCTGCTTCTCAACTTTACCTGAATGCCCCCTTGACTTAAGAGAGCCCCCCAGATGGTGTTAAACCCCGCCGGTACATAGTGACGAGATCCGTGATATAGTTTCCCCCTCCCTGTTAAAGGAACTCGCGGGGAAATCCGGCTGAAGGAACTTTCTCAAGCTCTAAAAATGGTGCGATCGGCTTGAACCTCCTACCCCAATCTTTTTTTTTTGCGTTTCAACCGCCGATCATAACCCCCCCCGGCGGAGCGGCATCTCCTGGTAGCTTTGAATCAGGGATACCCATCCCCCCTCGTTACCAGTATTCGCTGTTTTTCACGTTGTTGCCCTTAGAGAACTGCCCTCAAAGCCCGTTCGCCGTGTTAACAATTTACTGAACCTGGCGAATTTGGTCCTGATATTTAAGTCCTTCAGCAGTTTTTTGTTAGCAGTGAGCGTCCGTGGATAACGATGTCCTTTTATTCCCTTCGGTTTTTCCTGTCGGCGCTGCAACAACAACCATCCCTACGATGGTGGTATACAACCTTGTCTGCTGGAAGCTTTTCACTGGATGGCACTACATAATCTATTGTATTATTGGTTAAAGTTAGTGTTTTGTTAGGAAGTCCGAATTCCTTCCCTTCTTACTCTCATCTCAAGCTTTCCATTGATGGGGCGTCTTTCCCCCTTAGAGCTTTAGGTTTTTAGAGTAGTCCTAACTATCATGCGTACCTTCAATCCCCCAACTAAAATAGCGGGTGGCCAGCCTCAGTTGCAATGAATTGAGGAGCACTTGTGCATTGCGTCGACAATTGTCCCGACCTGCTCCCCAGCCTACCCCCACAATTTCCAAAATATCGGTCACTATGCAGGAGACTGCTTCGTCGAGTATCCCTGAGAAACTGCGGAAAAGTTCACCCCGCCTGAGACACCCCCCTCCCGACAGGTTAATTGCTCCTGCCTCTTTAGATCCGATCCGCCATTCTGAGGCCACTCACCACCAGTATCTCCCCCATAGGTAATACATCTCCTTTGCGATGAGTCTCAACCCTCCCACTCCAAAGACTTCCGTCAATGCGGGAAGGCTTCTCGTCCCTTCCCCAGTAAAGTTCCTAACCAAATAATTCATATAACACTGTCCGTGCCTCTCCAAATATCCGGGCCTTAAGATAGCGATTGTCGACTTCGCCACTAGACCACGGTTTTACCGCAGAGTGTCCTGTGTTTCGACTCTCCGGAAACAGAACCTAACATCGCACAATCGCTTTCTGGGATTTACAAATGCCACCCTATGAAATTCAGAATAGTTCCCTGTCCATCCTTGAAGTCCCGCTAGTCTGATTGTGGTTTTCTCTAACTGAATAGACCCCTTCCAGAAGGAGTTACCCACAATAATAGACCGACAAGTCCCTCTCCCCGTATTCGCCTACCTGTCACTCTCTCTTTTGATCACCGCTGTGTATTGCATCCCGAGAGGGCATGGATGCAGTCGCTTAATTTTTTCGCCGAGGCCCCTCGTTCTACTGTTACATCTTTATGGGCTTATTTGGTCTTAGCCATTCCCCTCATTTTAAGTGATTCGAACTTGACACTGACGCCTCCGAATGAGACATTCCCCACCCTGACTAATTTGGATCGGAGTATTAAGCCTTTTTTTAAGTTCCCGCTGCGGGAAGGTTCAGATCCCCCCCGTCCCGCTGCACAAGCCAATTTCTCCACGAAAAGAAGTTGATCGTGCTCAGAGATAAAGGCCCTCCCCATAAGGAATACGGCACGTGTTTGCAAAGTGCCCCTTTACACCTGGCATTGGAAAGTCGACCCAGGTGAATAGACGGATATCTCCAATTTTCAATAATACGAAAAGAGTGAAGTACTGGCCTTCCAGTGGCCAGATTTCTCGCTTAAACGCGTCCGCTCCTCCCTTTATGTGGGAGATTGATCTGACGCCGCCCAATGAGGCCCCCCCCGACCATAGATTACGGAGCTCCCAAGATTT
>Ga0179591_1296588_pt1 | contig 12405 bp, 10 predicted proteins | sample CZOMad2_1_08_16f_FD_182891 | JGI IMG/M metagenome (GOLD analysis project Ga0179591, IMG submission 182891) | Vadose zone soil fungal communities from Angelo Coast Range Reserve, California, USA - CZOMad2_1_08_16fungal (PacBio error correction) | ecosystem: Environmental > Terrestrial > Soil >... | reverse complement strand
CTGGAAGTCCCGTTTTTCACACGTACTCCTTCGTCCCCGCCTTTTCTGAATCTTCCCCTTCAATCGACGGATCCCAAGTCGCACCCCCACGACGTCGTACCACTCGTCCTCGCGATCCTTCACCCTCTTCCCTTCCGAAGCGAGACAGACGTCTTCCTTTCGCGGACTTCTCCAATTCTTTACCTCCCTCGCGGATCCCTCTTGGAAGTTCGTTTTCGGAGCCTGATTGCTTCCCGAGTGACAAACTCCTCGAGGGTAGGAAGCGCCCTTTTTTCCGCTCTTTTTCAGATCCTCAGCTCTTCTCTTTCAGAGCCTCCCCCCTTTTTCCTTGCGTTGCGTGACCCTGATGTGTGCGCTCGTGAGTCCTTTACATGTCGAGACAGTTTCTCTTTCTTATGCCCGTCTCCTTCTCCCCTTTTCCTAGATCTCTTTTGATTAGATGCAACGCAACGCATAGGCCTCGGCGTATGTCCTCATCGTATGTTCTACAGGCGCTTCAGAGTGGGTTTTACGAAGAAAGAAACCTCCCCTGCGCTCACCTTAGATAATCCCTCCTTTGGGTTTTCAACGGCGTAAGAGGTCAGTTTTCGCTAGAATAGGCGTTCTCAGGACGACCTTCGTTTATTCTCTCGGGACAACAAGCGGCGACTCGTTTTCCCCTCCTCCGAGGCTTGAGAGGTGTCTTACGACCATCTACGGGACCTCGACGTACTCCCCTTCGCCACCACTTGCTAAGTTTCTGTGCCGCATAGTGTTTGGGCACACTCTTCCAGATTGTAGCCCCGGGCGCGTGCTACGTGGAGGGGGCCACATACAGTCATTTTTTGAGGTTATCTTGTTCGTATCATTCTGCCTTTTTTCCTCACACCCCTCAGCGATATAACAATTCTCTCCCTCTCGCGCGAATATCGCTCCCCCCGGTTCGTCGTGCTGATGGCCCACCTCAGATTTTCACCATTTTTCACTTGAATTTTTCCTTCTCAGTTTGGCAAGACCAGATCGACTTTTCCCTAGAGCGAAGTGCAAGCGATTTTTCCCTTAGGGTCCTTTCTTTCATCCGCCTTCGCAATTCTTCTGACTCTCGTCCTCATCAGGACCCCATTTTCTTGGAAGGGAATCGTCCTGATCCCTTGCCGCGACCTCTCTTCTTCCGAAACCCTCCCTCGCCCGGTAATTTGAGCTTCCTAGCAAGGTCGGCTACCTCTGACTCTACACGGGTACTTTGCCTGATCGTGACGCCTCCCCCCCTTTTAGTGGACTTTCTGTTCCACTTGAACTTCTTACGGAGTCGGATTTGAGGGCGTTCGATTGAAGGCAGTCTTCTCAGGTGGCGAATGAATTTGCTTGCCGCCCTCTGACCTCTCCCTAACAGAAGTCCCTTTCGTCGCCTTCGTATCCCTCGAGCTGCTGCTCCCAAAGGCATTCTCCGTGCTTACTTGGTTCGTTACTCATGTCGATTCCCAGGCCCCTCCTCTCTGGATTCCCGGCTTGTCGAATCGCCGATAGGCAAAGCCTTTTCAGTCAGGCTCGCAGGCCCCTCTCCCTACTTTCCTCTACCGGTCCTCGTCCGCTTGCGCTCTGAACCCTTTTCCCCTTACACAAATTTTAGTATTTATCGTCCCTCAGATCGGGATCAACTCCGTCAGAAATTTTTCTCGAGTTACGGCACTACGAGGCGGTTCGTTTCCCAGGTTTATCGGACACGATCAACTTGCATCATTGTGCTAGAGTGGTTTTTTTTTTTTTTTAAGCAAGTGCCCCTCTGAAGTCCGTTACTCCTTGCCTCTTCTACTCTTTTTAGAACTTTTGAATAGTCCTTCGCTCTTTTAAGGAAGGACGTCTGTGCTTCAACACTTCCTTTTTTTTCTTGAGGGGTCCTTTCTTTCCGTTTTGTCGAAGACTCACGACTTATAGGGTACGTTCGATCCGTGCACCTTTTTGAAGCACATTAGCAACGCTTTATTGTCGAAGGCCCTTTATCCCCGATCGGGACGGACTCCCTTTTTGAATTTCGATCCCGTCTGTCGCGCATCGAAACGATCTGACGAGAACGTTTCTTGGTCCTCGCACGCGAGCCCTCTTTCCCTGCTCCGTTGACGGTCTTTTAGCCTATCTTCTTTATCTTGGTCCCCTGGCAGATGTTTTCTGATAGAATGACGTGGATGCCAACCGTGACGATCCTCTCCTCCAGTGTTCGCTCTTTGCTGATGTGCTCTTTTTCCTTTTGTTCCCGACTCCTCCCTTGGCTGGTTAGACTCCTGGCCACTCGCCTTCTTCTTTCCACGCCCAGGCCGCCGGAAGTAATCTCCTTTTCCTGCTCCAGGAATTTGGCCTGGAAAGGATTAGGGCCCCCCCTCTATAACAGACGTTTAAAAATGAGACTTTCCTGGCCTTTGGTTGGACGATCAGGAAAACGAAGTGTTGTCTTATCAGATTCTTAGAGGTTAAAATTGCCGTACCAAACTCGCAAGCTATAGTTAGTGGTACCCTCAGGCTTTCCACAGCACCGAATCTCTTGAATGAGCTTCCCCTTCCCCTGTTTTGAAGAGCTATCCCCAAAGCTTGTAGTTCTTCAGTCTCTAATCCTGAAGACAGACAGTTGATCGATTGGAAAGAGGCGCTTTTGTGAATACTTCGATCTGTCCTTTTTCTGAATTCCTCCAAGGAGCCCCGACTGATAAATGAAGGCATGTGGAAGATTCTTACTTTGGACTCTCCGAGATGAGCTTCCAGATCCTTCGAGTTATTGGGAGTTGTCTCATGGGGGTGGGGGAATTCTAGGTTTCCCTCCGTGGCGAGTAACCCTCAGCCTTTCCTTTTCTTGGATCCAGCCAAGTTTCCCCTCTAGCATGCTTCAAGGTTGTTTCTCCTTGATGCCGAGGCGGACGCAAGTCCCTTTGTGCTCCTTTCTTCCTTCGAGGTATACTCTCCGCTGCGGGGGGACTTGAGAATTAAGACCTCTTGCTTCTACGTCCTCTCTCGGCTCCTCGCGTTTTTTTCCGTTACTTCGTCATGTCGCGAATATTGCTTTCTCGGAGGAATGCCTTTTTTCCGCCAGGAGTCCCTTTTTCCAACTACTACTCGTTTCTCTAGCGTTGTTGAACCCCCCCAACTTTCCGTCGCGCCGGTACGTTGGCCTGGCCCGAGTGCCGCCGATACCTCCCTTCACGTCTTTGACGTCTCCTCGTGCGCGTTCGTTCGCTTGGCTCCATCAGCCCGATAGCGTGCTCGACCCCTTTTGCATCAGCGATCCCTTTTTTTCCCCGCAATCGGTGTGGTCTATCGTCTCCACAGGTGCGCGTCTCGCTGCCGACGACGGGGCGGACCTCTTTTTCCTTCCTTTTCCTACCCGTTTCTCGTCGTGAATTTTCTCCTCGAACGTCCTTCGCCCCATCAGCTCGAGGAGCTCTCCCCCTTCTCGAGGGATAGCTTTTTTGCGTCAGGTATTTCCCCCGCTAATTTTCATCTCCACGGCCGTTTTCGGCGACCCGAAGAGGGTGCGCTCGGCCTCGGGGAGTGTTCCTTCCTTTGGTTCGATTTTTCTCGCTCAAAGTTTCTCCGGTGTCGCAGGCGGACTGTTAATTTTTTTTTTTCCCGTCCCAGTACGCGGGAGTAGATGCTCCCTTCTTTTGCGCGAACTTCTCCTCCCTTCGAGCCCCGTGGCAACTTTCCCCCCAACTCGTTGTCTCGTTCGCTATGTCGCGCCCTGCTTCTTTTCGCGCCTCAAAATCTTTCCGTATGGTCACGCCGTTCAGCGGTTCCTTTTTCCCTGTTTTCGCCGTAGTCCCTGGTCGTAGAGTTTTCGTTGGCTTTTCTGCGTGCAGAGGGCCTGAATTCGCCCTTTTCTTAGGACGCCCTATTTTTTCTTCTAGAACCCGGCGAACAACGAACGGGCCTTTACAGCCGACTCTTGCTGTCTGCCTGAGGCTCGAAGGCTCTTTGGCTTTCAACCTCCAGAGCCCCTTTCTTATTGTTGAGAATCCTCGCTCCTGTAGACGAGGTCGGCCTCCTATTCTTCGATTTTCCGTATTATTTTCTCGAAGAGAAATTCCCGCTTTGACTCTCGAATCACCCGGCCCGCCCCTTTTGTCCTACGGGGAGACACCGCCCACCCCCCTCTCTCACGGACTCGTCCCCTTCTTCCCTTCTGAGATGTCATTCTTTTCCCGCGATGTCGGACCCCTTTTTCTTTTTATGCGATTCGGGCTCCCTGTGACCTCCCCTTTTTTTGCGTTAGTGACACGTCGTGGGCCTTGAGTAAAAGGCCTCCTCCGTCTTTCGGCCACTTGGACAGGCTTTCCAACGATGTCCAGGTTGTCTCGTGACCGCACCCGCATAGCTTGGCGGACACAAGGGGAATCCCAGTTTGAGGCCTCCTTCCCCGCCTGAAGTCCTTTCTTTTCGTGCCGGTTCCACCCTCCTTTCTCCCTCATGGCAGAGTCACTCCCTTTTGCTCGGGGTGATGGTTCCCCCTCTCATAGATAAGCAATATATAGATAGTATCTTTTCTCCTCCGTTGTGTTGTGATTCTCGCTCTTTCCCTTCGATGCTAATGGCGTTCTTCCCTCGGCTTCCTTTAACTTTTTTTTCCTGGTCGGATCCATAAAGCACATAATACGACAGAATCGGTCTCTTTTGGAGACTTATGGAATCCTTTCCTTGTCCGCCCGGATGTTCTTTCCTCTTGGGGATTCGGCAGCCCCCTTTTTCTGTGTGAACTGAAGAACCTGTCTATCCCACTGGGACTCCGGAGCCAGCCGGGCACTACCTCAAATTTTTTCTCCCAGGGAGGTCAAGAGCCGTCCTTCGCCTCCGCGTTCCGGAACGTTTTCCTGTCCTGTTTTTTTTTTATTTTCGCCCTCGCGTCCTGCCTCCCCCTAGAAAGGAATTCCTGTCTCGAGGCTCTGGGGAGGTGTCCCCTTGGGTCTTCCTTGAGTTCGAGAAAAGGCGACTCCTTTCGACGTCAGATCGAGCCCGAAGGCCGAATCCTCTTCTAAGGACCTCCCGTAGGTCCCTCTGTCTACCCCTCCCGGACTTCCGTCTAGTGTACGCCTTCCACTCTAGTTTAATGAGGAATAATAGTTCTCTACTAGCCTCGTCTTCTTTTCGGACCTCTTTTTCGCTTGTTCTATACGTACTCCTTTTCCTTCCTGATTTGAGTAATTGTCTTTGTTGTTTCACGGATACGGAGGTTCGGCCGCTAAGGGCGAAACGTGAATGACCGGCTTGCCTTCTTCCCCCCCCTTCCCTCTTTGGATTCCGGCGAGTTCTCCCCCTCTGTCGTCCCCCGTTTCGGTTAAACGATCTATTTCCCAGGAGGAGTAGAGAGCTAACGACCTTCTTACGTGCTACCCGGGAGTCCTTCCCTCTCCCTTGCGTTACATCCTCCCCCTCTTCTGGACGTCAAAGTACTTTTCCGAGTCCTCAGTCCCGACGCCGCCGAGGACTTTTTGGAGAGATCGACTTACCGTTGTCCCACCTCCCCCCCCCTCGCGAGCGATTTCTTCGGCGCATTTGTCTCGTTTCTGAGTTTCGCGGCCCGAATGTACTTTTTTATTCCCCTCGAGCTAGCGCTTTTCGTATCGGATCTATGCGTCCGTTACGTCTCCCCTCTTTCAGATGCCGATGCCTCTTTTCACGATCTTTTTAAGACGTCGAGGTCTCTCAGTAGTCGGCAGGCTTTTTCGCCAAACTGTGCGAGCGAGTAGCCGGCCCGTCAGGCATGCTTTTTTCGCTTCGTCGCAGCTTCTTCCCCCCCCCTTATGCTTTTGGAGTCACTCCTCGATTCACGTTGTGCTGTCGTTTTCAAGTGCAGGAACTCCCCTGGCTTTATGGCCCTTTCTTTTCCGAAGGCTTCAGAGAGTTTGACAATCCCGACCGCCACGCTCGCAAAGTAGACCCCTCCGATTGCTTCGCCGTAGGGGTTACGTTTGGAAAGCACTTCTTTCTGAATAGGGGGGGCCTTTTTAGCAATGCCCAGCATGTTAGAACATAGGTCTCCCGGCGTTCATAACGTTTTCCCCATATCTAGACTTGGGTCGAGTCCCACCTGCCATGTAGCCCTGCCTCCCGCCACCGGGAGAAATTAGACTCCCGTCGAACCTCTCCCCCTTTTTTTCTGTTTACTGAGAGAACTTCCTCCTTGCTCTTGCGTTTGGAGCGACTGTCGTGGCTGTGGGCCCTCCCCCCCAGGAAGGTAGGTTTACTCGCAAAGTTTTATCCGTTTACGACTCCAACCCGTCAGCTTACCATATAAAAGCTAGCGCGGCCCTCGCGTCTCATCAACGTTTTATGATCCCACCCCCTTGGCCGGAAGTTCTACTTCTTTGGACATGGATCAACGTTTAATATGTACTTCTTCATAGATCCTCTTCCTTTAGTTCCGACGTACTTTCCTTCTATCAGATTCCTGGGTAACTCCCCTCAAGGTACCCTGTCCTGGAATTTGCCGTCCTGAGCTTTCCGCTCCTACTGATGGACGGCGTCCAATACTATACTCTCAGATGTTTCTATCAAGTTTTTTCTCGGACCAATGGGGTATTCTTTCTTTGACACTTTTTCGGAGGGCCTTTCTGATCTTCGGAAGGGCCCTCAGTGTACCCCGTTTATTACATTTGAATTCTGGTCTGAGTCGTCATTCCTGGGGCCTGCAAGAGTCTTCCCCCCCTGACGTAGTCCCTTGTCTTTATTTCTGTATCATCGCTCCTCTTCGCACACGGTCAGGCTTTTTTTTAACAGTTTTCATAACCTCTCCTCCTTTCTTCATTCGGCAATTGAGCTACCCTGCAGGATCGGTCCCTCCTCCAGAGTAGAAGACTCAGGAACTTCGGGTCCTTCAGGCTCGAGGGATGCTCTTGACTCTCCTTCATCGTCTCCTCTTTCTCTTCTCTATGCGGGAGTTCCAGCCCCCTGATTTTTTGCAGAGCTTCAGTACGCCGTTTCTTAGTAGACAATAAGCTCTTTCTTGCATTCGTTTCCCCCCTTCTTCGGATTTTTCTCCTTGTTCATCGTTTTTCGTGGGTTTGGACATCCCCACCTTCATTCTATGGCCTTAAGGAAGTGTTGAAGCACCCTTCCTTCCCCGCCGGAGCCTTTGAGATTTCCCCTTTTCCTACCTTTTGAGCCTCCTTCCAGAAGGACTTTCCTTTCCCGTGCTTCAACTTCGGACGAGAACATAGTTCCCTCTGTTGATAGTGTTCTTCTTCTCGTATCTCCGTTTCCCTTTTGTCTGACGACGCTTCCACCCCGAGCGGATGGGTAGGAATTATTCTCCCCCGATCGTTTTCTCACTTCTCCTTGTTTCTTCTCAGTCCGCCTTCGATTATTAGGAACGTTCTCTTTCTTGATAGAAGAGAGCATTCTTACCCTGCCCCAGGTTGAAGAGCTGCCTTCCTCTAGTAGTTTCATACCTTTCTTTTCTGAGTCTTTTTTCATAGAATGAGGGATTACCTCAACAGTTTCTTTCCGTACCTCCTTGCTTTATTGAGGACATGCTTTCCCGGACGGGGTTTTTCCCCCCCCCCCTAGGATGGTTCGACGTGGGCTCCCTGTGCGTGCTCTCAAAATGTACGGACCTTTTCCTATTAACAGGCTCGATACGTACCCCCCTCGGCTCCCCCCGTTCAAATCCCCGTCCCCTGGCCACCACGGTTTCGTAACGTCTTCCCCCGATACCTTGTGTTAGTTTTTCCCCCCCTCCGACTGGAGGTTGCCGGAAGACTCCTGATATGTCCCTCGGGCCTTTTTAGTGGCCCTCTGTCGCGGCCGACTTTTCATTGACGAGCCATTCCAGGTCATTTGTACTGCTCAGAGATGGTAGTACTCTTTTCCGCGCTTCGGATCGTGAAGATTGCAAGATTTTACTCTACGTGAAAGTCCCTTCTCGCCGGGAGCGCCGTCCCTAGTATTTTTTAGGTTTCCCGGTCCATACCCTGATCCCTGCCTCCTGGAACCATTCGTCATTTTCACCCTACGAACCTTGCTTAGATGTCCTCCGAGATCTTTTAAGCGGAAGCTGCTGCTTAAGGCCTGAGGCAATATACGCCGTGCCGAGCCCCCTCGACTTCCGGGATTGTGGTAATTCTCCGCGATTCTCCTTGGGAAAGTTCGTTTATTTATGGGTGTCTTATTGAGCTCATGTTCTCTTCCCCGGAAAGACAGCACTAGGCTTTAACCCCGTATCTTTTTGTGTCTGTGGAGGGATTACCCCCTTCGGTCGAGACGAGTTCCCCCCTCGGCCTCCTAAGATTTTTTTTGCCGAGTCTCTTTACCCTTTTTTCCTCCTGGACAATATTGCGCGCGGCGGGAGTTTCGCCAGGACGTTATTTTCCAATACCTTCCTATCGAGGATTCTTCCCCCGTTGATTTTTTTCCTCTTCGCCTTGTAGTCGGAACCTTTCTTTTGAGATCGTTCCCCCGCGCGTCCTTCACGTTTTTTTTCTCCGGTTTAGAGAGTAGAGGATTTGCTGAGCAACGGAATAACGCCCCTTCTCTTTCCAGACAGGCTTTTCCCAGAGTCGTTTCCAGTTTCCCTTTTTCCGGTTTGTCTTTCAGGTTTTTATATAGGAATGCCCGACCTCTGAGGACACGTCTTTTCTCCCGTCGAGAGCGGCATACTTCCCCGACTAGAATACCTTCATCCGCTAGGTTTTTTTTCTTAGGAGTGCGAGAGCCTAGTCTCCTTCTGAGTTCGCTGCTTTATTAGGCCTCTCTAGGCTTGAAGTCGATCCCCTTATTTGCTGTTTTTCCTCCGTAGTGGTCTTCCCTTCCCTCCCACTTCGCTCCTCGGAAGTCTTCCTTTCTTTTTTGTCTTTTCTTCGCGTCTGACGTGTATCTTCTCCAGCGTGACGTCCCGGAAGCTTTTGTTCTGATGTTGTTTTTTTTTTTTGCATTTCTTGGATTTTCTTTCCCTCCCGCCCTGGGCGGGCTAGATCTGTGGCTTCTCCACTCGTTGTACGACTTTTCCGGCCGGCTTCCTCCCTAGTGTATCTTCCTTCCTGAGTTGCATTTCTTCGCGTCGTAGCCGGGCCGATGGTTTTGTTTTTTTTTTTTTTCTTTCTCAGACGAGCCGTTTTTTTTTTTCCCCCTCGCATTCTCTTTTCGAACCCGTTCCTTCAAAGCTTTTTCTTTTTTTTGCGTTTTTACATTGTTGTGATCTGCGTCCTCGTCCCTTCTGAAAGTTCGCTTTGGTTAGATGTAGCCCTTTTTCTCCCTCTCCCTCTTCCTGCGATAGATCTTCTCTTTTCTACTGCTCTCCCTTTCTTCTCAAGTTTCGACGCGTCGTCCCACGGCAGGCCAAAAGTTTCTCCCTTTAGCCCCGTAAACTTTCGACCTTTTCGTCGACGCTTTTAATATTTTCCTTCCGGAGGGTTTCCTTCTTTCCCGTTGTTATCCTGGACAGGGTGAGATTGTCGAAGGCTTTTTTTCCCCTTCCCTGGGTCCATCCTCTTTTTTTGAATGGTGGAGATCACAGGTCTCGTTCTCGGCGCCTCTTTTTTCCGGGAAGCTCCTCCTTATGTCTTCTGCAGCTCATACATCTACATACAGGTGCGGCCTTAATCCCCAAGGAAGAGGCCTCCCTCCCTTGAGGCCAGATTCCGCTTCTTCCTGATAGGCTTTCGTGAAGTTCTTATACTTCTCCCTTAGTGATTTCTTTTTTTTGTCTCCGAAATATCCTCTCAGCCCTATATATATATATTTTACAATCCCCTTTGTTGTTGTTGAGTTCCTCAGACTTTGTAGTGCTTCTTTCCCCGAGACCTTCCTTCTGACCCCTTTTTTTTCCCCTTGTTGAGGTCTGATCCGTCAATCCGAACTCCCGTCAATTTTGGACTTTTTTTTTTGGGGGGGGTTTCCTTATATGCATAGTCCCTTTTTCTTTCGCCGTGGAGGAGATTTTCCTTGCTGAATGAACCCTTTTTTCCTGCTGTGCCCTTTCCCCTCCCTTTTTCCAGCGCCTGCCCTTTGCCCTAACATGGCCCACTAGGGCATACGCCCACTGACCCAGTTCTCCTCCCTTAGAATATCCCCTCTTCGACAGGGGGCCTCTCTACCCTAGCCTCCGGAATCATCCCTTCCAGAGACTTTTTCTTTTTCTTGGTTTTCCGGGATCACCGGAGGAAAAACTGTTTTTCCGTGAGTGCGCGCAGGAGCCTTCTCAGCTCTCGTCGCCTTCCCTCCCAACAGACGTTTTTCTCGATCGCTCACATTCGATTTACTTTCAATCGATCGAACTCACTTTTCGGCCGAGTTATTCCTTTCTGCTTATGGGCTGCGATACTTCCCCCTCGTCGGCTCCTGCGGTTCTCCTCCCCCCCCACCTACGACAATCGCGTCTAAGACGCCGGCTCTCGCTCGCCTATGCACGCTTTTTTTCTTGCTCGTAAGGATTCGTTCCCTTCCCAGGGCGTCTTTTCTTTTTCTTCGGTCCTTGAAGGCGGTTTCGGCGTGACCTACGCTCGGGGATTGCTCAGCTCCTCTTCTTAGCTGATAGTCCCCCCGTTCTTTTTTGAGTCTTTTCCCGAGCCCTCGGGCACCCTCCTTTTCCGTTGAGCTATTTTGGACTCCAAGGGCGCCTAATGACCGGGCACATTAAGCCGCACCTCCTTCAAGATTCTTTTTTTCCCTCCGCGAAGACCTTAATCCTTCCCTACTCCTCGACTTCTTTTGAGTCCTTAGACCACGACGTCTACTCCCCGAGGCCGAGACGTGGCGCCAGAAGAAGTCTCTTATTTCTTCCTTTTCGCTTTTTTCCCGTTCCCCTCTCTACTTTTCAATAGTTCTCTCCTAGCGACGTTCTCCTAGCCGCGTGCAACCGCACTCCTCCGGGTAGAAGCCGCTTTCCCCGTACTTCTTCTCCCTCTTTAACTTTGACTCTCTTTCTTCGACTTCGTTTGTTCCCTTTTTGGTACGTGAGGCAACGGTCCTTTTTGAGCAGCTCGATAGGGTTTTGTTTTCAGCTTCCTCCGGATCCCTTGGCGGCTGTCCGCGCACGTCCGGACCTTCTTCCGGTCTTTTTCAGCCTCCTCGAGCCCTTCCGACAGGCGAGGAAGGATTTCTGATCCTCCCTTCCTCACGTCTCTTGAGGTTTGTGCCCCCCGACTCTGGTTACTTCCAACTGCTTCATAGGCGGCGAGTCCGTCCGACACGATAATCTTCCACAGCCGCTTCCTTTTCTAAGCCTTTTCAATCGAGTCGAGGTGTTATAACGCCGCCCCTTCAGTCAAGGTAGACACTCCGGAGCATTTTTTTTTTTTTTTCGCGCATGAGCTCCCGCCCCCTAGCAACCCATCTTTGAACGCGAGGCGCGCTGGAACCCGTGGCTTTTTGGCTCCAACCCCATTAACCGGCCACAGGGTCTCATGGTCTCTTTTTTCCCTCCCTGAAGCAGCTTCCCCCTGCGTTATCGCGCGATCCCCTCTTCCATCTCGTGGATGCCCGCCGAAATATGCATTTTCGGAAGGTTCCTGAATAACCGTTCCTCCCTCAGGATTTCTCCTATGGCACGTCTATTTTGCCTTTCGGGAGAATTTCCTTTTTTTTTGGACCGATGATGATCGACGCCGCCCCCTCCTCCCTTTTCGACAGGACCTTGGATTCCGTCATTCTCTTCGCCTCCTATACTTTTCCCGGGCTACACCGACTTTCAGTGGGACCGGAATCCTCGATTCCTCTTCCCCCTGGATGACCTTTTTGATAGGTTTTTGAAGTCACCGTTTCCGTTCCCCCCCGTACTGGATGGGGCCATAAATCCTTGCCGTGATCCCTTTCACGGAGTAGTGGATTCCGAGGTGTCGGACTTCCATTTGGCCGAAGGGCCCAATCTGAGCCTATTACGTCCGCTCAATCATTTTGCTTCCCACCATTCCAGAACCATCCCTCAGAGTTTAACCCTTTTTTCTAGTAACTTTTTGTCCAGAAGGAGATCCGAAGTACTTTTTCTTGGATTAATCGAATGCCGATCGGATACTATGTCTTCCTGAGTCCCGCCGGGGTCCCTCGAGGCTTCCATTCCTCTTTTTAAGAGTAATAGAGGGGGCGCTTCTGGTAGTTTCCCATATCGAAGCTCTCCCCCAGTCTCTTCAATTATTTTTTCACGGACGTCGACACCCCTGTTCGGAATCGTGTCCCTCCGAGGATGGAGGATCGAACTTCTCTCCCAGACCTTTCGTTTTCCCCTTGATTCTCGTTTTTTTCCACAGAGTCTGAATGGTTCTTTCCGGACCCTTCCCAGAATTATCGGCCGTCCTGTAATCTAGCTATTTTCCTCTCTTGGAGAGCTTCCGAGCTCCTGACGAGACTCTCTTTTCGTCCCTGTAACCCATTCCGATGGTTGGTTTTTCGACGCCCCGCTTCTTTCTAGCGGACCTTGATCTTTACGACCCTTTGATTGTCCTTTTCTGACTT
>Ga0179591_1293283_pt1 | contig 12405 bp, 16 predicted proteins | sample CZOMad2_1_08_16f_FD_182891 | JGI IMG/M metagenome (GOLD analysis project Ga0179591, IMG submission 182891) | Vadose zone soil fungal communities from Angelo Coast Range Reserve, California, USA - CZOMad2_1_08_16fungal (PacBio error correction) | ecosystem: Environmental > Terrestrial > Soil >... | reverse complement strand
ACTGCAGTAAGATCGCGGCGCGCTCGACGGCCGACTACTTCAACCGGCGGCGAGCTCGACCGAAGCAGGGTTCGAGATGCTGACACCGGCAAGCGCAACACACCGTTTCGATCCGCCTGCCCTGCCGGCTTGGTGGCAACGCGCGCTACTAACACGGATGAGTTCGGACGGCTTTCGCGGTATACTGGTACCGCAATATGGAGCAAACTGGGTAAGTGTCTGCGTGGCGCGGCCAGCCGATTTGTCCAGACCTGCCTTCTCGGTCTAAGGATGTGTTGCTGAGATTACCTCTGCTGACAAAGCCAGCTCGACGCCTTCCCAGACCTTCCCGCTCCACATGGCGGCCCCATTGGGTGCGTCTGAGCGTGCCTGCCGAGCATCGCGCTGTTGATCGAGTTCCGAAGTCTTTGCCTTGAGAAAGCGTTTCTCCTATTCCTGTACTCATGGCCCTTAACTAAGATCCGAGACCGCGCCGTGCGCCGGTCCGAGCGGTACCGCCAGACCCCGCCGCGTCAGGGGCCAGCGAGAAAAGATGGACGCCGTACAACGACAGCGCAAAGGCCCTGCTAGGGCGCAATCGCGCTGCTCTGCGCGCTCCTATCGATCCAAGAACGCGATGAGCTGTTTTAGGGCACCTCCGATTGATTCCGCGTTTTCTCTCGCTCTTCCACATCTCCCGAGCCTGCAGCGTTCAGTGACTGGAAGATTTGATTTGAGTTTTCCGCGACGCTTTTGAAACTAGAGTACCAGGAAGTATTTAGTTCCAGTGGGGGGGGCATTTGCTCGGTACCGAGACACGCACTCTGAGGGTCAACGCGGCGTCGTTCGATGTCCCCGGCGCAATCCCTCGCCCACGCTTCAGCGTTGGGCACCACTCCCTCTGAAGCCCTGAATATTGCTAGACTGCGGTTGCTCTGGAAAAAAGCGACGCATTGTTCAAGGCAACGTCTTAACTTCCGACCATTCGTCGCGCGCGGTCCTTCTTATCTTCGCCCGAGCGCGGTAGAGATTTAGTCTCGTCGTTCGGCTGCGGGCGTCGGGGCAGGTGTCCGAGGGTTTGGTCCGCCGCACTGGGCGTTCTTCCCGACCCACGTGGGTGGGTCGGTCGTGGTACCGCGCCTTCCTGCCACAGAACCTCCATTCCCGAGCCGTCTCGTCTGCCAGACACAACCGGGCTTGCGTAGCCAGCACAGGGAAGAGAACGTGCGCTTCTCGTTGTCAGCGGGTGAACGGCCCGCTGGTGCTTGACCGCGAAGAACATGTGTTCAGCGGGGTCTCCCATTCTGAGTATTTGGTTTGTCGCCTCATGATGGTCCAATGTGGTGGATCGCTACTAGACAATGCTTCGCGTCGCCACTCGCTGTTCTTCGAGATTGGTGAGGCCCAGGCCGGCCAGCTCTTCCCGATCGACCCGTTCCCCAAGCGCGGGCATTCGCCCCTCGCTGCAGTGTGATTCGTCGGATGCCCCTCAGGCCAGCGCCGAGCCAAGGCGGCATGCAGCGCCCCGTCAAGAATCCGACGGCGGGTTGCGACCGGACTCCGTGCGCGGCAGCTTTGCGCATGCCGCTGAGGTTGTTTTTTTATGACATCGTTTCGCCATACGTGTAACTCGCTCAGACTTAATCGAGCAGCGTTGGATTAGCTTCATCAGGTCGAAGGCAGCCACGTGTCTCACGCAGACGAGTCGTGGCGGGCAGCGACCCGGCCTCGAAGGCCATCGGCGCGCTCTGTTAGCGCCGTGGTTTCTTTATGCCGATCAGCTGTTCCCGGAAGGTTTCTCAAGCGACGCGTGCCCTAGATTGTGCTCGGTCGGGCCCATGGTGTGTCGCCGGCGGCGGCCACAGGTCCATTGCGGTCGAAGCGCGACGCGACCATGCGGTCTGCTGCCTGAGGCTCGCTTTTAGCTCGATCCCGCCTTGCAGTCTTTCACAGGCGTAGCGAGCGAAGGCGCGCTCACCCCGGTCGCGCCTGCCCGGCGACCGGCGCACTGAATGGTCGGCCCGCAGCGGGTTTGTCCCAGCAGTCACGACCCGTCGATCTCCCGGAAGCCAGACGCTGTCTATTTGATCCTGCAGGTGGGTCGCTTGCCACGCACCAGCTTCACCTTCGTCTTTGGTTCGTCTGGGCAGTCCGATCGTTCTCGTCTTTCGTTTTCTTTAGTAGGAACGCCCCCAGAAAAGGAGCTAGTTGAAGGGTGACCCGGAATTGTTAAAGGCTTTTTCAGAAGGCAGTAGGGTCCCCGGAGTAGGAGACAGCGCTGTAGACGGCAATGTTTTCGTCCAGAGCACTGCTCCATGGTCGGTACCGGCACCCGCCTGCGTGACGATGGCTCGTGCTTTCTGGTAGTTGTGGCGAAGGTCCTCGATCGTCGGTCATGGAACAGCAAAGGGCGTCGCGCCTTCACACGTACCGACCTCTTGCGTGACTGTCCCCATGTCGACGAAGGCCTTGTCGAGGGGAGGGGCAGTCTATTTTCTTTGACTTCCGGCAGACTACCCGTCGAAGTCCCCGCGAAGGTGATGTACAGAGGATTGAGCGACCTATCCACGCCACCCTGCCCGTATTGTGACGCGTCGACCGAGCGGATCGGTGGCGCTTGGCCTCCTGTCCCGGTCCGGCCTTCACTAGCCAGATTACCGCCGCGACGAAATAGAGCGGATCGACCGGAGCATTGAGGTCTGGAGAATACCCGGCGTACGAGGTGTCGATCAGGACCGGGCGAAGGTTACACGCCGAGGGTGATCGACTGGCGGCGGCGGGTAGACCAGCCGCCTCACGAGTCAGTTTCTTGTCTGGAATCCTCGAAGAGCGCGGCCGGAGCCCCGACCGCGACTAGACCCAGACAGCTCCGCTCCTGGATTCAGAGGTGTGCTTGGAGCCGGCTCCTGGTCTCTCGACGCAGAATGACGTTGCCAACGTTCGCCCGACAATGTAGCCCGATCAGCCCGCGTGGAAGTAAGGGACTGGATAGGTACCGAGCTAGCCCAAGTGCCGTTCACCGTTCCCAAGCCGCGCGCGGTGTGATTGATGCCCATCTTTTCTTTTTTTTGGCTCACGACAGAGTCGAATGCAGGGCCAGCGTAGTGAGAGAGCGTTCGAGTATTAGAAAGGTGGCGGTTTTTGCCCTGTCGGACCCGAGATCGAGCGTCCGGATCACTTCGAGACCTTGGCGGGTCACAGACTTTGCCTTACGACGTAATTGTTCGTTCGGTGCCGCAGCCGCGTGAATTCGTTCTAAGAAGGCCGATTGCCCTCGGCACCTGGGAATGTCTTGCCACAACGAGTTTTCCCCCTAGAAGCTTCGTCCGGTCCACGATCACTGCGTTCTGATCTGGCATTACATGCCGAGGATTCTCGACCTCCTTCCGCGAATTTGGACAACGTGCCGCAGAGCGCCTCTGCCGCGCTCTGGCCGAGCCTCCATAGCGGATGCTAAGATCATTCTATATATTTATCATAAGTGGTTGTTGATACGATGTATCTTATCCTTTGCGCTTGCTGAGGTCTCCCCATTTCGGCGTTCCGCTGGTCGCCTCGCTGGTCCGACGCGGAGGCTTCTCCACCGAGAGACCGGCCATTCTGAAGACGCTATCTTTAAGAACGATATATGCGACCTTTAATAAGGGCTCTCTATGTGTACGAGGCCATCCTGGGTTACGCGCGAGCCGGACCAGGGCGCCCTGATGCTATCCGCAGACCTGATCCGCGCCTGATCGGACAGCACCTCCAGTACGTCGACGGGTCCCCAAGTAGTTGGTGCCGAAATTTCCCCCTGAGTCGTTCCTTTCCTCTCCTTTTCTGGTCCGACGGCAATGCCCCACCTCTCCGACACTCCAACGCTTGCGCTTGCGGACTACGGATGGCTCGCGACCTTCGCCTAGGCGCTTTTCGGCTACTCCTACTCCCCTTATGGGAATCAACGTGCCGCGGCTGGGACTTCTTCAGTCCCGGCACCCCTCGAGCCTGGGGAAAGACAAATCAAGCTGGCACGGCCCCGGTCGCAGCGTTCCGTCGACATGTCGGGTTTCGTTTCGGACAAAGCAGGAATGCGGCTTCGAAGGAGAAAATGGGTGTGGCACGTTTTGCCACCGTCTTGTGATGACCGGACCCGCCCATTATCATGCGCTGTCGTCGGGCTGGGCCAAGCATTCTGTCTACCCTCGATCGTCGTGGATCGGATACGACAGAAGGCTGATCGGGCGCGGCTTGACTACGTCTCCCAGCTCTCCGCCTGTCGGACGAGTCGCCTACGGTCGGATCGCCCCCAAGTCAGTCTCACCGCGATTGATGCGCGCCACTCCAGGAGCTGTCGACCTCTCTATTTCGGCCTGGTTGAATCCTGTCGTGAAGGCATTCGACAGCTATAACAACGAAGAGGAAGCCCGTGGAGACGCACCCCGTCTAAGCTGGCGTCGACCCGTCCATTCAACGGTGGGCTCGAGCGAAAATCTCCTGCTTCACAGTTTTCGCTGGACTGCTGAGATGCCTGAAAGATCACCTTCGCTAAGCACTGGACTTCACTAGTTCAAAAAGAGGGAACATCAAGGATCCGCGATACGTGATCTATAGAGGAGAGATGTCTGCATGAACTAGACTCGCGCTGCGTTGAACAAAAAGAGCCAGGGAGATGCGTCGCGAGGTCGGGCGAGCGTTTACTACCCCCGCGTCTTCCCACCGCCCCCTCGCTTCCACCAGTCCGCTGTGGTCACCCACAGCAAGGGCAGACCCCGACCGCCCCTTCACTCACCCCCCCCCCTTACCCCGCCCCACCACCGCCGCCGGCCCCGGCCCCCCCCCCCCCACCCGACCCTGCCCGATCCCCACCACCAAGCACACCGTTTTTTTCTCCCAGTGAAGCGATAGGTGCACATCTCAGTTATCCAAAAGGCCCAGTGAGTCGGGTATCAGCGCCCCACTTGTCTTTTTTTTTTTGATTGCAAGGTCTGTTTCCCTGTGTACAGCAGAACTCGTTTTTTTGGTCGTTTCCTGTGAGGGAGAGTCTAGTCTTATCTGAGTTTTTACCTCGAAACCTTTTTCCGAGATCTTGTGGGTGTTGCATCCGCTCCTCTCTCCAGCGTCCCCCCCCCTAGAGTAGAAGGAAGGAGAAAGAGGCGGACACTCAGCTATCTTCACCGATCCCACCCCCCCTCTGCATCCAGACTTCGTGTGTTACTCATCTGCCCTTGAGTGAGCGCCTCGGGTAGGAGGGGCCAACAACGAAATGATCGAGAACAACCAAAAGAAACAGACGGAAGATACTAGAAGCTGAATGCCCCCGAAGACGACCATATCGTTTAATCGCTCGTGTTCTACGACACGTCCAGGCAGAAATTAGTACTCAGATCCGCGGCCCTCGGCATGGTATATGCGAAAGGTCGTGCACCGCTGGTCAACCTGCTTCACATTAACTAGGAGTAACTTGGACCAGAGCACAACGGGCCATCCACAGCATAGGCATTGCGCGCGCACCTCTCCGTGGTTTTCTGGAGAAGAGGAAGTTGAGTTTACCTGTTCGGAAGGGGATAGCCCCGGGGCTTAGCGCCTTTACGCACAGGCCGTGAGGCGCCCCCTACAAGCACTTGGTTTCGTAGACAGCAGGGATCTTTTTAGGAGAGATCTGGGGCACAATTACTTATTTTCGGGAGGCAGAAGAATGAGAGAACAAACGGGAAGCTGAAAAAAAAGAAGATTAAGACAGTATGAAGCACCGGTAGAAGCCAATGGAGATTTGACATGAACTACCGAGAGGCGACGGAGCAAAAACCTCCGATACCTAGGAGCGTCGATGGGATGGGCGACCTTCCCTTCGCCCAGCACCGGATGAGACCCTGGATCGGCACGCAGCGCTGATGGAAGATCAATGAAAAAGCTTGCACGTGTACGACCATCGACCTGGACTAGCACTTCTTGCCCCGGAGCGGCTGTGCCACAGAACTTTAAAGGATTGTCTTCGCTGCCCCCGGAAGACACAGACTCCTGAAGCAGGCGGCTTTCATAGGGAAAACAAAGACCAGACCTTTTTAGGGCAAAAACCCAACAACCCAAAGACTGTAGCAAGCGTCCCTACTAGAGTCTAACGGAACGTCAAATGATGAGCCGACCCACGTCAGAAAGCGCGAAAGAAAGCGGGTGCCCCGATGCCAGAGGCACTGAAGAAAATCAGTAGGTGGACCTGCGCCGAGACAAGCGTAGAACCTCCATGCATCCTCTGGAGAATGGTTCCCCCCTTCAATAATTACCCAGAACAGATCACCGAAATGAAAAGCGAAAAGCAGACATCCCTCAGTTCTTCGAGAATCCAGCAAAAGCGATTAAATTTGGCGCGATTATTAGTGAGACTTAGCTTTAGAGGTTCGAGAGCTCCCGTGATTGAGGTTAGCGGGAAGAAGATTCTTGGACTGGAATATGCTGTACGAGAAAATCTTACCAAGAGATGTTGCTTTCTGTTACTAGTGAGAGCGATAAACCCAAATTGTAGACTCCATGATCTACAAAACCCCCCAATCCATAAATCCGGGATTCCATGCAGAAGCCCTAGACCCGCGGATCCTGTTGCCGTTTCACCGGCGCTTACCAAGACCGGTGCAACCAAAGATGGGGCATTCTTCCGCAACCGTCTTTGTTTTCATGCGGCGAGCGTTGTAGTTTCACAAAACCCAGTAAGAGAGCTTGCACGCTTTCAATCTGGGGCCACAGGCGGTTCGCCAAAAAGACACTACCCACACACGGCCTGTTCCATTGGTCGCCTCTCGGGCAGACACCTCGGCCCGTTTACCCGAAGGCCTATTCGGCCAGGTAGTAAAGCTACCTTCCTTCGTCCAGCTCCAAGTTCCGCGAAATCGCTAGCACAAGCGCGGACTCATTTGATGGGTTGAAAGTTTTTGTTGCCCTTTAAACAGCAAGCGTTCTTGAATTTTGCCGCAACTTTTTTCCGCTAAATTCGACTTTCAGTGCGTCATTTATGGTGAATTTTCCCACCCGTTCTGATAAGATTTCATGCTAGCTTATTTGATCGTTTCTAAACGGCTGACGCGCACTACGGCCGTAAAAGAAGCCCTTAGGGAACTTCGAGGAGCCACAACCACAGGTTGACCCTAAAAGCATGGATTAAGATTGGTGATGCGAAGCGAGGCCAGTTAATAGTGCGACAGGAACTGAAAGATTAAGTATTCCGTATTAGATGAATGGGCCACGAGAGAGGAAGTACCTCCTATCTCCCTCAGAAGGCTCTCTTGCAACCCGGATAGTCGTTCTACTTGGCAGAGATTGGGAATCTAGAGCAGCACTTCGAGATGCAAAGCCCTAGGTGGCGGGTGGTGTCGGCTATTGACCTGACATATCATACGATGACCCATGAAGATGAGGTATTTCGAAAGGTAGAAGGGTGCGAGCCGGTCCGCGGTTCGGTCTCGCTCCTTGCTGTAAGGGTGCTTTCTTCCCGTTAACTGTAAGTCCTATTTTTTTTTTGACCAACCCCTCGTCGTTCTCAGGATATGAGAGTACCCTTCCTGTGAAACTCCCCGCCAAGGCCCTCTGAAATTCGGCCTTTTGACTCCCTTTGACACATGGCGTGGCTCGCCTTCTCGCTTTTTGCTCACCCCGCGCATCACTGGGTTTTTTTTTTACGGCCTTTTGAACACTTGGCTTTGGCTTTGTTGCCGGGCCGCCGCAGAAAACAGTCATTGCTTTTGTAGTGAACGAGAGCGGTATTCGTTTTCCGTCTGTTCCGCCTTACGGTTGCCCGCCAGCTCCCAGTTTAAGAAGATTTGAGGGTGTAGCGGGTCAACCGTTCATACAGAAGTTCCCTGAACTTTTAGGAACCCTAAGTTTATGATTCGTTTCGTGGGTATTTTCGGTCCTTTTCAGCACGGAATCATTGGAGGATAGACCGTTTTGTTGACGTTCTCGCTGTCCGGTGTTTTACCCTTCCGTTCGAGAATTTTCCATTTCCTTTTCCTTCGACCAGGGCTGTGACGTTTGCCGAGTCTCAGGAGAAGAGCTCCTCTTATGTAATGATTAAGTTTCAATATATTTCTTTTACCCTTCATTTTTGTTTGTTTTCTTTTACCTTTAAGGCAGGACATCCTCTTCGCTGAGTGAAGTATCTTAATTCCCAACTCCTGGCCTTCCTTGACTTATCGACAGAGAAGTTCCCCATTCTTCCCTGTTCTTTTTCCCCCCCAGTTCCCTATCTTTTTTCCACATCGATTTCATGCCTTTTTTTTTTTTACCATTTCCTCCCCTCTCTCTCACCTACACGGATGAGTCTCTCTCTCTTTCGCGGTCGGAAGGACCTTTCCCTTCCATCTCTTGGGCACAACCTTTTCCTGGTAGTACTTTGCGCTTAAGACGATCCTCCCCCCGTATTTATTCCTTCCCTCCGTCCCCCTTTCTTTTTCTGCTTCCCCCCTTCCCATCCCCCTAGCACTCCCCCGCCACCAGACTTTTCCCCCCCTCCCCCCCCCCAACCCCCCCCACACACCACACACGAACTCCACCCCCCCTCCCCTACCCATGAAGTTAACCCCCCCCCGCACCCGTCCCACCCCCCCGCAGCACTACCCTCCCGCCCCCCCACCTTTTTACTCACCCCCCCGCCGCAGCAGGAAGCGGTGAGAGTCAGAGCTTCTGTGACGGCTGACACCGCCCCCCGAGGGGGTCGAAAGATGTGCTCACATGAGCGAGGATTCCCATTTCGCAGTTCTACCACCTCTCTTTTAGGCAATCTTCCTCCTTTCCTTAAGACCAGGACTCCACATTTCCCTCACCATCCCTCACATTCTACTTTGATCCCCCAAGTCCTTAGTGTACGAACGGTTCCCTCCCAAGTGTACTTTTAACCCCTTTCTTGATCAATCCTACCTGTCCTTTTTCCTCCTTAGGAAACGTGAAAGTCAACTTTGTGCCTCTCCCCCCTCCTGGCCCCTTTCCTTCCCCCTCTCCTTTCTCCCTCTCTGAGAGGCTCTGAGACTCTTACCCTCCCCATACCCACCTAACCAGTCCCCAGATGACCCTGTTCCACTTTTACTCTCTCTTTTCCTCTTCTCCAGTAATAGTCCATGATCCCCCTTCCCCCCTTAAACTCCCTCCCTAGCACGTACAAGATGAATCAGTTCCTTTCCCCCGATCTCCCTCTGTCCTCCGTTCCGTAGATCCTTTATCCTTTACACAATTTCTTTTTCCTCTTTACAGGACCCCATTTCCTCGTGTCGAATGGGGCAAGCCTTCTGATTACCCATCCTTCCTTTCTGTTTTCTCCTCTCTTTCTGCGGGTCTTATTTTTTTCCTAGTTCGTCTTTTACGTATAGCCCCTTCCCACATGCGGCACTTTTTGTCTGACTTTATCCCCTGTTGTTTTACAAAGGCCCCAAGTTCTCCCATACCTCACCTTCCCCCCCTTCCTCTTTTTTAGATTGAGCCCTGCCCTATCTTTTCCCTTGGTAAAACCCCCCCCCACCCGTTACCTCTAAAAACACCCCTCTTTTTTCCCCATTTCCCCCTACCCCCCCCCCCCGTACAGACTCTTTTTTTCTCAGACCTCTTAGATCTCCCTTTCCTATTCTCCCTGATATCCTGCCCCTCCCTTCCTTCCCAACCAATAATTCATCGGTTAGACTGGTTAGGTATGTTAATCTTTTTTCAGACTGTGAACTTTCTTTTTCTCCAAGAAATGGGTTCCATTGACCAGGACCCATAATGACACCCTTGAATTGTTTTGTTTTCTTTCTTCAGTGTTTTTCCTCTTCCAAACCTCTTTCTTCGGAGAAACTTACCGAGAGGCCAAGAAACTGACTCTCATCTTCTTCATTGTACTTAAATAGCCCAACTTTTATCAGCACCGACCCTTCTCTCCCTTGTATTCTTCTCTACTTGTTTTTCATAGGTCTTTTTCACCCCTTTCCCTTCGTTTCCCGAGCAATTTTCTTTCTTTCACATTTTGATCTCGAATCTTTTTTCCTTTTTCTGGTACTTTTTTCCGTAGGTCCCCTTTTTTCTATTTAGGGATTTGGTGTTGTCCCCTCTTCTCTCTGTGCCCCTTCTTTTGTTCCTTATCCCAGTACTTACAGCTCTCGTAAATGTTCTCCCGACACCCCCCCAAACACCTCTTCCATTTTCCCCTCGAGGCCATTTTCTCTTAATTGCCCATGATACGATAATTATCAGGGCTTTTTTCTTATCACTCTTTCCTTTCATTTTCCCTTTTTCCTTTACTAAAGACATTGAAGGTTTTCTTTCTCTTTTCCATTACCGTAGACCCAGCCCCGTAACTGATCCCCCTCCATCTTTCTAATCTCTCCCAAAACTCTGTACAGAGGATCAAGGTCGCTGATCCTTGAAGTCAACATTACTGTTCCTAGCTTCAGATTTCAGCTTCCTTTTAGTCGTTTTTAGCAGAGATCACCCCAGAGTAGCCCCACAGACTTGAAATAGAGTCGGACCTATTTATTCGAGCCTACTTTGTTACTTTTAACATTTTTCTTAGCTGCCATGTTCTACAGAGACTACGCTTTGCGGGATAACATGAGATCTCCCATCATGCTAGACATGTCACCCTGGCCCCGTTCCCTTCTCTGTTTTAGGAAACTTTTTATAAGCGTCCTTTCCTTCAAGACCCTGTGCCTTTTAATGAGCTCCGAAGCTGCCTGTATCTTCCCCTTTCTTGACAAGGCCCCGACGACTGCCAGCAAGGTAACGAGCGACCACCTCTTCCGCGCCCTAGAAAAGCCCTGGCTTATGAGACTCGGCCTGTGCGGCTCCTCGATAGACAGATACGAAAACTTGCCGCTCCTATTAAAGGGCGCGCCCAAATCGACGGTTGCGTTGCCGCCGCGGCCGGCTCCTGCCGGTGCGCTGGCCGACCAGGATCCAGGCGCCCGGGGGAGGTCCAGCGAGTTCAGAACCCTTTTGCAGAGTCGCGACTCCCCGCCGACCCGATGGGATCTTCTTCTTGACCCCTTTCCCCGTTCCTGAGGTCGGGAGGAAGTACGCGCACCAGCTCACATTCGAGCGCGTGGTCGGGGCAGTGTACTAGTCGGCGCGGATCTTTTGGCGTAGGCCAGAGGCACAGAGTAGCCGGGCCGGGTGCGATACTCGTCGGCCAGGCTGGTACGCACGCCTCAGATTTAAGGTTATTCCGGTGGGAGAGGCCGGCATGGCGTTCACGCGCGCAGCGAATCAAATACGGTCTTTCTCCGCCGGGCTGCCCTCAACCGGACTTCCTTAGTTGTGGAGCCAAAAAAAAATCACAGGCCGCGACTAGTCGAGTCATGCCACGCTCAGTAACGTAACGATCGATCTATGTACATAGTGGTAATAGTTTTCTAACGACCGCATATTGCTCGGTCCATTCAGTAGTGACTTGCGGCGGGTATATTTCCTAGAATTTGGGTGCAAACCCCATTCTCACTCCCCACCTGGCACGTAGTCGGAACCTCTTCACTGGCAGCGGATCTGTCAGTAGACGGTATCTTCTTGGTTTTATCGCCCCACTAGCGACCGTCCTGAACGCTTTACCGTTTGCCTAACTATATCAGGACGAAACGGCTCCTTTTTAGTCTTTTGAGTCGCCTCATAGACCGTCGTTCCTCCGGATGTTTTCGTATTCTTCTTCCTCTATCGGACTGAAATTTCTTCCTAATTGTCGCTCTTTCTTTCTACCCCTCCCAACGGACTTTGAGATCATCTCTTTCTCGGACAAATGACCCCAAAGCCCCTCGCTGATTCCTGCTCCCCCTCCTCCGTCCAGTCTTCTCCCCACCCTAAGAGACTGCTCGGTGATAGGATAGCCGCGACGCTTTTTTTTCTGGCCCTCTTCCCCTCCTCCCCTTAGACCTCCTTTTCCCTTCCCCCCTTTGCAGAAACACCTTCCCTCCATTCAGGACTCTGATCCCTTTGACGGGTTTTTATTGGATGTAGTTACAATGAGTCCTCCTTCCTTCTCCTTCCCCTATTCCCCCAGAGATTCTCTCCGTTTTTGATTTGAAAATACCTTTTTCGTATCTTTTTTTCATCTAAGTTCCCCTTGTCTTTCCTCAGTTTCGCTTAGAGTCCCAAGTCCCGTGCTTTCCCTCCTGCCTCTTCTCCCCTTTTTTTATGTAGGAGTGACAAGGTTGTGAGGTTCCATGTAGGAAGAAAAGACCGAGTACCCGTTTCTTCCTATCCCCCACGTCTCTAATTGTTCTTTTCTCCGACCGCTTGCCTAGCTCCACCGTAGGTCTTCTTATTATAAGCTGATCGTTTGTGTCTGGGGTTTCGCAGGCTATGCCAAGCCCTGGACCTGTCTCGATTGACCACCACCCCGGTATTTGATTTGAAATATAAGCCCGAAATTAGACGGTCTTCGCAAATTGTTATTCAAGATTGCTCTCATCAGTCCGATTATCTAGGCTCGTCTCCGGTCGGCAG
>Ga0179591_1268458_pt1 | contig 12406 bp, 14 predicted proteins | sample CZOMad2_1_08_16f_FD_182891 | JGI IMG/M metagenome (GOLD analysis project Ga0179591, IMG submission 182891) | Vadose zone soil fungal communities from Angelo Coast Range Reserve, California, USA - CZOMad2_1_08_16fungal (PacBio error correction) | ecosystem: Environmental > Terrestrial > Soil >... | reverse complement strand
TCAGTCGTCGATCCCGGAGCCTTTTTGTGAGTCTTGGGGCAGTTCCGATATCGCGACGCAGTGTTCCCCCCTCTTCCCACCTTTTTCTCCCGAACCAAGCCCCCCTCTCTAGACAGCACAACCATTTTGTCTTTGAACCTCCCCTTTCTATGCACAGCCAGCCCCCGGTCCGGAAAGCAGGACTTTCTTTTCTATGGCCCCCTGCGTCTTCTCGTCTTTTTCTCGAGAATCAGTGTCTCTCTCGCGTCATAGTCCCTTTTTTTCCTACATGAAGTTATCCCGGCCACGAGTCCATTTTCGGTTCGTGCTGTTCTCCTTATCCCCCATTTAGATCCTAACTACGAGGTTTTCCCTCGTAATACGCGTTTTCCCCCTTTTTTTCGCGAAAAGCATCTTTTACCGCATCGAGAACTTTGGTAGAGGCTGCACGCCTGATACTTTTTTTAGAGACTCTTTCCAGGCGAGGAAACGCCATTCCACTCAATTCCTTTCCGGCCGAAGCCGCCCTTTTCAGAACGGAAGTGGGTCTTTTTTTTAACGACCGCAGGATCTGCTTTCTTTGCGCTCCCCTTTCTTTTCTTCATCGGGATACCGACGTTGCGTAACTTATTCCTCTCTTGACTAACGTCCCCCCTCTTTCTCGAGAACAGATAGACGGCGGTCCTTAAGCTTTGAGCCCCCCCTCTCCCCTTTGGCATCGCACCCCCCTTTTCTCCGCGATCACTCTTTTTTGCAGTCGTCTGAGCCAGCTTCGACGCCGACTACCCCTCTCCCAATCCAGCGCGATGCTCCTAAGTTTTCAAGCGACACCCTAACGACTCTCAGTCCATCCCCCCCCTAATCTCCCTTCGGCCCGGAGGGCTGGACTCCCCTAAGCTTTTTTGAGGTTCCCAATAAGAAGCGGACGACTGTCCGTCCTCCTTGTTGACAGCACCCCTTCGCCTGACGTCGTAGCACCCTGTAATTGCCTTCTAAGGAAGACTGTTTTTGCCCCCAACTCCCTTCTGAACAACAGCACTCCTCACCTTGGGCTGGTCAGGGATCGTTCTTTTCTCCCGACTGAATGCGACGTTATTTTTTTGGGACTCAATTTCCCTCGGTGGAAGGAAGGGCACTTCATCCCACTTTAAGACTCCTTCCTTCTTTCTCTTTATGACGCCGGTCTGTCTTTCGCGCGGATGTCGTCGCATCGTCTCGCTCTTGACCTCGTCGAATTTTTACAGGCGCGGCGATTGTTCAACAACTCCAGCGTCCTCAATTTTTTTTTGCCCGTCTCTTGGACTTCTTGTTGGAGCTTTTTCCCTGCAGAAAACACTCCCTAGAGGATGTAGGAGCCTTCGAGATCAGGTTTTTTCCATCAGACCGGGCTGTAGTAATCCCGTCTTGTCTACCCTCCCCCTTTTCTTTCTGGACGAACCCTACCCGTCGCGTTGAAGAAGATTCACCCCTCAGAAAGACGTCTTCCTGATTAGATCAGTCACTCTTCGGTACACTATCTTTTCTCACACAAGTGAACACTTTCCCTCACATCAGCAAGCTTTCGCGAAAACCCTCTTTTTTTAGATGCCAGTCTAAAAAAAGCCAGGAAGAATCCCCCTGATGCCGCCCTTATATCCTTTCTTCCCCCGAGCCCTCTTTTTTCCTGTAATTTCCGAACCTCGCCATAAGTTTCATGTTTTTTGCCCGGCGGACGCCCCCCCACAACGCTCTCTCAATAAGTTTTTCTTTTTGGCGGCGCTCGAACAGTGTTTTCCAAGAGGCCAGGAACGCCCCCTCCCGGTGCCTTTTTCTCGAACCTTGTTCCTCAGATCGGAGTGCGGGGACACACCCACTTCCTCCCACGACCCCAGAAACTTTATCATGATGTTTTTTTTTTCAGAACAGAACAGTTTCTGCCAGAACCAGGCTCAATCGGTCTTCTTCCAATGGTGCCGACTTCGGTCGGTAAGACTTTTCATCTTGACCGCGTTTTTCAGCGCCAGGCTTTTTCCCTGATAGAGTAGGGACCACGAGACATAACACCTTTCATCTTTTCCAAGCGATTCCCTCCCTCGCGCATGTGAAGATAGTCATCCCTTTTTCTCGCCGTCCGAGCCCTTTCCGTGTGATTTTTCCCCTTTTTCCCCACGAGTAAATGCAGAACGACGTCTTAATTTATAGTTTCTTTTTCCACAAGCCAGGCGTGTGTGGTTTAGAAGAGTCCCTCTCCGGACAAAGCAGAGCCAGAACTCCTCTCCCTCCGCGAGGGCATGGTCAGTCTCTGGCAGGCGACTTGACTCTCCGTTCGGACGAAGAACATCTCCTTCCTCGTTTAATTTTTTCCTTTTTCTGGTTGTAGTGTCTTTCAGCAGCGATGGGGTTCCTTTTCATGGTCCTACTGCTCGCCCCCCCCCCCCTCCCCCCTTTTTTCACACGAAAGTAAGGACACAGTCCCTGCCTCTTTGATCGGTGCGTATTCCTTTCTTGAGAGGGGCGATTCTCTTGCGCAAGGCTTGTCCCTTCCTTACGACGCTTTTCCTCTCTATCCTAGTTGCCTATTTGCGGTGAGGATATGATATTTCCTCATCTTTTGTTTTTTTTCCTAGATCATAACGCACCCTCCCCTAGGCAAACTATTTCGATGGCCCCCTAACCCTTTCAGGTTCCTCTCCCCCCTCAAGAGGTCAATCGCCCTTTTACCCTAAGGGTTCATGCTTCCTGTGTTCCGTCCCCCCCGAAGGATAGGGCTCATGGCCCTCTGACGGCGTGTTATTAGCTTTTTTTTTTTCGGTCGATTATGATGCGTTACTAGGAGTCACACCCAAGCTTTACCTCCGCTCCCCCCAAACAGGTTACACGGAACTGTCCCTTTCCTTATGGTTTTATTTTTTATAGTCCCCCTCCCTTTACTGCCCTTCTCTTTTCTCACGGGAAATATTTCCAGCAGCTGCTTTTTCCTCTTGCGAGTTACGTCCCTCTTATGATAAGTGACAGCTTCCCCAAAAGCGTAAGCATTTTTTTTTCTCTCTCTCGAGACCTGTTCTAGCCGTCTTCTTCAGGACGCGTTTGTCCCCCTCACACGGTCCCCCCCTCATCTATCCCCCTTTCTTTCGTAAAAAGACGAGCTCCTTGACTGGATGAACTTTTTCTTTCGGTCGAGGTTGGTCCCGCTATCCTGCTGATAGTTTTTTTTTTTTTTTCTTTCTTTTTTTTTTCTTTCCCCCGTTTCGTTCCCCTTACTTCACAGATGCTTCTCTACCGCCAACACCCTTTCTTCGTCTTTTAAGAAATGGCTCTCCTGTGTGCATCCTTTTTCTTACGGCCACACCTATTCCATAATGATTAAATGCCGTTTTTCTGTTTTTGTGATCCCGTTGTTAAGCCTCCTCCCTATCTCATACCCTTCCTTTAGACGCAGCCACCCCTTCAGTGCTTCCTTCCTTTGCGAAGATATTCCCACCACCCCCCCTTTTTTCCTAGCGATACACCTTCCGATCTTAGATGCCTCTGTCTTCTGGGTGAATCTTTCCTCCCTTATAGAAAAGTTGCTCGTGGTTGACTTGACGACAGAGAGATGTTTCTTTTTTTTTTCCTTAATAGAGGTGCCTTCCCTAATATTAATGGAGGTGTTAGCTACTTTTTTCCTTTCCCATTCGTGGTTTTCTAGACTTCAAATAGTTTTTGCCCGAAGTTTTTTGTTCGCCTTTTTTAATACTTTCCGAAGATATCGGGTCTTCCCCGGTAAGAAGTCGTTTTTTCTGTTATCGGCTTCAACGCTTTCGCCCCAGCACTTGTTTGTTCTGGGGAGCATAATCCCAACGGGATAGGATGGTCTCACCATGTCCTCCGGATACCCCTTCCCATAGGTGGTGTGTGACGATTTCTCCTCCAGCCTCAACGGGCCAGATCTCCGGTCCCCAGAACTTTCCTACGATGGCTTCCAAATGACGAAGAAGCCTTTCCCCCCCCTTCCTAGATCAGCGGGGTTTTTTCTCGGTAGATTTTTTTTTTTCCATCGCCATTTTTCTTCCCCTTTCGTTAATACAGAATATGATCAGCTCCTTTTTTTTTTCGAGAGTGCCCGGACTCGCGGATTGAGTTCCCCGAGCGGTTTAGCTCTCCCTGAAGCAGCGGACCTAATCCCTTCAAGCAAAAGGTATCTGCTGTTGTTCACGACTTCTCACTATGGATTTTTTTAACCGCCCTTCTCCCTCTCGTCTCCCCTTTTAGGAGTTCCCGTCGGAGGAGCTTTTTTTCACCACCAGTACCCTTCCCCCTTTCATAGAAGAGAGGATATAAAGACACCCTTTTAAAGTAGGGAGGGTTCGCCCAGGGCCCTTTCTTCGGATTTTTTTCTTCGTTTTCTTTGATGTCGATGACTACGTTTTCCTCTTTCGTTAGGAAGGGTTTCTGGGTACCTCGTTGTTATTGAACCACTCTGCTTTCCCGCAGAAAATCGTTCCTTCGGCGCCCTCCTGGGCCTCTTGGTGGCTTGGCCTCTCCCCGCGGCAGCCCTCTCTGCCGCCCTATAGTTTTTCCTACGGACGCAGCCTCTCTTTCGCTGAGCATGATGATGAAGTGCTCCGATTCGTATGACTCCCCTGTTTAAATGTCGAGATGAGACTTCCGCAGATAATGTCCTAAGGCACTAAAGAAGATTGAATGTTCCGGATATTAAGGATCATCTCAGGATAGATGTTGCTCTTTTCTTTTCCTCGGAATTTCCCCCGAAGATGCCCGAGAAGCAGCACGCCTCTTTCTGTCTCTCGTCAATACTCCTCTGAGTAAATCGAGAGTTTTTTCTCCTCCTATGGTTTCTCGCTTCTCCCCTTTGACGCTGCACCCACCAGCCTCTTAGTTCTTTTCCCTGGATAGACTAGAAGATCGCCTCAATAACCCCCCCTCTTCGGTCGTGCCTTTTCCTTTCTTCATGGTATTACCCCCTCGGGCCGCTCCCTTTTTCCCCTACTAAGAACCAGATCCCAGCCTGTCGGCTTTAGATCACTTCCCCCCCCCCAAGCCTGCTGCGCTGCTGGGGCATCGCGGCATAACTGTTTTTGATTCTCGAAGCTCTTCTGTGTCGATAGTCCCCTTCTTTTTTTGATAGTCACGGTTGGGTATATGGATTCTTGCGTCATCGTCTTTCCCTCCTTTTCCAAAACGCTCACCTTAGTTTTCTCCGGTAGATCGACTCCCCTCTCTTTTTCATACCTCTTTCTCTGAGAGGTCAGGTCTTCCTCTCTTCGCACTGAGTGAGCGGGGTGGTCTTCGTGTCTTCCCTCTAGTGTCGCGAATCCATCCAACCGTGACGATCCACCCATCCGGACGTCCCCCAGCGAGCGTCGTCTCCCCCCCCGACACAGGTGATAGCGATGGTCAGCGCGCGCTTTTTTTCTTTCTATCCTCGCCGACGCGGCGTCTCGTCGTTTTTCGTTTGTTTAGGAGCACGTAGATAGCGACGCGAGTACCCCCCTGCTGTCCTAACATGAACTCCTTCTTCCCCCCCCGGCCACGAGGCAGTTTGAGGTTCTTGTGTGTTCCCCCATGTGATCCCTCATCCCTCAAAGAGGCTGGCCAGTCCAACCTTGACGCTTTTCTTCTTCGCGAACATCGCGAGGTACTTTTCTCCATTCGAGGCGCCCCTTCGCGCGGTATCTCTTTAGGCACAGGAGCTTTCCTTGTCACTCCTTTAGATGACGCCCTCCTCGGCGCAGCTATCCTGAGTTCTTCTAGCAGGCCCAGCAGGATATGGTCCTGTCGCCTTCCTACGGGAGCATCGGATCCCGACTTCCTCGTCCTTCCTCTTTCCCGAGTGATTCCGTCTTAGAAGAAGATCGCGAACCTGATACTGCTGTCCAGGATTCGCGTTTTTTTTTCCCCACCAAGGTGTCTCCCGGCGGCTCCGCCGTTTTTTCGTGCTTTTTCCCCCTCGTGTAGACCGTCCTCCGACGAAACGCCGCCACGCCCTCCCCTTGCCAAGCGATTTTTTCCTGAACCCCTTTTCCCGACAGCGCGTCCCTAAGATGACGAAGATGGCGGTCCTCCCCCCCCGACGGGACGGGTCCGGGGCGGGCAATCCGCTCTGTCGTCTTTGACCGCCACCTCTTGAAGCAGGTACTCCCGCGATCCTTTCCTAGAGGCATGCTCCTGACGGGTTGAACCCTCCATCGTAGATTCTCTTTCTCCTCCTGTTCCCTTTTCTTTGACATTCCTCCCTTCAGGAGAAGATATTTTGCTTCTGGGGGGGTTGGGGGCCCTTGGCGGGTCTAAATACGAGCGTTTTTGCACTAACCCTCCCTCTTCCGAACTGCTTCCTTGAGCCTCCTCTGGAGGGAAGACGGTTGGGCTCTTGGTGATTCTCCTTTCTCTTAGAAACAGTCCCTTGGGAGATCCTTTAAGTTGTTGCCTGCGATTCCCCACTAAGAGTGTTTGCGGTGGGTCCCTTCTCCTCTTGAGGCTGCGTAGTTGATGATCGCATGAAGTCCCTTCGAGGAGTAGGACTTCAGGTTGTACGTAGAACATCCCCGTTTTCTTTTTTTCCCCCCGTCGTGGAATCCCTAGAGCGCGTGCTGGAAGACTCTTTTTTTGACTCTCCCTTTAACGGCTTTTTTTAGAGATTACGATTAAGCAGCCTCCCCTTTTTCATCTCCGGTACCCCCCTCTTTCGAACACCGCCCGGATCAAGCCCTTTCTGCATTGAGCGACTTCCCTTGAGCTGCCCAGTTTCCGTAAAAAGCCAGGAATTTCTTTGATCCCGCCGCTTCTTTCCCCCGATGAATCGACCTCACCCTCTCTCGGTCGTAATTCCCCTAAAGTGTTCCTCCCCCTATTCTTCACACCCCTTTTCCCGCCGATCAAAAACTTTGCTCAGCATGACCCTTTCGCCCTCCTTCGCGGAGAGGCGACCCCGGTGGTGGTCCCACACTTCCCTTCACGCTCTCTGGCGGAGCTCGCCTGTAGCCGAATCTCTTCTTGCGGGGAACCCTTTCCTCCTCTTACAACGAACCGTAAACCTTCCTCCTTTCTGTAGACCTCTTTTGCCCCTGAAGACCCCCCCTCCCCTCCTGCAAAACAAGGAGATCCCTTCTAGAGACCCTCCCCTTTTTTAGTGGCTGTTTTGTCAGAAGAATAGTCCCTTGCGGACCTTCAGCGCCATTATAAGCATTTCGTCCACCCCTTCCGAACAGCGTAGCCGGTTCACATCTCCAGCCTTTCCGATCGTTCAGTAGAAGTTGATTCCTCCTAGCCCCTCTCCCGATAAAGCGTGTAGGGGATACTTTGATTTCGTCTGCAAGAACGATTGGCCCCTTCTCAACGAGGAGCGGTTTTTTCTCCCCCCTCCCCTTTTTTTTTTTAGAAGAGCGTAATGATAAGCACTCCGACCTCCAGCAGACCATCTTTACCCTTCCTGTGGAAGGCATCTGAGGAAATGTCCCGTCCTCCTTCATTCGGAATTTAGTTTTTCAGCCTGGCCCTCACCGGGACGACGAATTTATTTCGTTCCTTTCTTTGCAGCTGGTTTTTTCGGAGGTCAGTTTTTTTTGGTTCTAGGGTCCGAATCCTTCTTCTCAGACACGCACATGCATCTTTCCACACCCTTTTCCCCCTTTAGGTTACATTGATCTTCTTTGTGATCGGTGGTTCAGTTTCCCCTTTTCTTGCGCGGTCTTTTTCTTACACTCGTGCGCATGTCTCTCCTTTTGACCGGCAGGACGTTTTCTTTTTCTGTGTGATGTTGCCTTTCCTTTGCACTGATGGTTATGTTTTAGGATCTTATATCTCTCTCCCTTTTTGTTGTTCTTTTCCTAAAGCAACCGACCCCTCTTTTCAAAACTAGGAGCTAGACCCCACAATCCCCCCACTTAGTAAGGAAGGTTTACGTCCTTGCGCACAGAGGTAATCCCTTCCCCCCAAGAAGTTGATCTCTGACCACCGATCACAAGCCCGGGCCTTCCCCCCTTTTTCCCTGGAGTGGTCGGCTGCATTTTTGGGTCGAGGCAGATTGATTTTTGGAAGTCCTCTTTCTCCACCCCCAACATTTGCCCCCCCTACAACCAGATTGCCCTGCTACGGCCTCCTTCTCTTCCTTTTTTTTTTTCGGGCCCTTCGGCAACTATCTCCTGTTTGATACGTCCCTCCCGGGAATCTCCTTCCATACTCGATGTCGTTATGTTTTTTTCGGTATTCCTAAGTGAAGCTCTCCCGGACGCAGGATGGTGTCTCCGCCGTTCCTGCTACCCCAAGTAGGTTTTTTTTAAGTGACGCTTTTCTTCCTGATTCCCCCCTCACATGTCTCATAGTTGCTCGGGGAAAAACTTCTCCTTTTCTTTCAAAATGACGCTCCTTTCATTTGAGCTGTGCACCCTTCTTACTCCTTTTTTTAGAGTTGTTCACGAGATAATGTATTATAATGGCATTTTTTTCCTTAGACAATGCGGTCACTTTTTCGGAGACTCCCCTTTCCCCTTTCCCCCCCCCCATTTCTTCGATCCGACCTATAATGGTTCCTGTGCTAGCCTTTTTAGGGTTCTTCGGCCACACCGATTTCCCTGATCTGGGTTCTTGGTGTCAGAAGTGATTTTGTTCATCGCAAGCCGATTCAAGGCTCTTCTCCCCACAGCCCCCTCGCGTTCACTGCGACATTCCGTTGTTTTTTAGTTACTCCTTCACGATAACAACTCTTCCTTCCCCTTTTTTTTGATATTCCCGACCGTTTCCTATTTCCTGGATAGACACGTCTTCCTCGTTCGTGGTCCTCTCTATTGGTTCGGATAAGAGGGATCTTCCCTACGGAATCAAGGAATTTTTCTTTTTAACTGCCTCCTTAAATCAACGACAAATTAGTTTCTCGCTTCCCCCATATTTCTTCTTGCGCAGTGTTAACACGTTTTCGTCTTAAATACTTCAGATTCTTTTTTGCTGAGCGACCTCGTTAAACTTTTTTTTCTATGTCCGTCTTTCCCCTTTTTCTTCGTCCAGCAAGCGCTTGTTTCTTTTCATGCCCACGACTTCCCCTAACTCCCTTTATGTCGACTCAACTGATCTCGCCTCCTCCTGTACTCCCTTCCCTTGAGGTGATGCTGACCGATCATCCTCCCCCGCAGCATCAATCCTATTCCGCCTTCCCCCTTTGGGGCAACCCGGGTTTTCGTGGTTCACCAACTCCCCCGCGCCGCACCCTCGCGTTGCTTCTTTAGCACGCTCGCTAATCAGGAAGCCCGTCTCTACAGTCACTGTCTCCATTCCCCCTCCCTACCGGAGGAATAAGAGCAGTTTCCCTTCTAGTTGAGTTTTTTGTTCTCCAAACGCGCGTATTTCCCCGAACGAGCCGGTCGCCTTTTCGAAGCAGATAGTCGCTCTTTCCTCCCTGACCCCCCTGTCGTTCTTTTTCCCTACGATGGAGGTTCGTTTCAACCCAGTACTTTTCTTTTCAGAGAATGAATGAATCGGAGTCTTCTTAGTCGGATCGTTTTCCCCCTAAGAAGTTCTACGCGAGGATGGACCCTCCCTCCCACTCCACTGTTCCCGTCGGTTTCTTCTCCCCCGGGACGACAGCTCTTCTTCACGTCCTGTTTTTTTTTTTTTTTTTTCTTTCTTTCCCTGTAGATGACTTCATTCTTGGCTGACTCTTTCTTTTAGGGCTACGTTCCTTTTCACACGATCTGTTCTTTTCTCCGTCCTCTGATGGCGGCGCTTTTTTCGATGACACCGCTTTTTTAGTGGTTTTCCCGTCCCCTCCTTACATCCCTTTTGACAGCGTCTATCTGTTCGCGTTTCTTCTTTTCTATTTACGACTCCCCCTTCGCTTCAGCATGCTTTTTTGAGTACGACGATCTTGATCCCTGATGCTTCCCCTTGTTTTAATTGAGCATGAGGAACTCCCTAAGAGCCCCTTCCGTACCAAGAAGCGGAAGTTTCCTTCCGGAGGCTTGCGTCTCTAATGGTATCTCTTTTGCTCTGACTTCTGAATGTGCATACGTCTTCTTTTCATAAGAGCCCTCGCGAGCTGCGCAGTGGTATAGATGATGCTTACGCTTGCTGTTCTCCATCGATTTCGCCCCCCCTCTGTCACACAAGCCTTTTTTTCTTATGATCCTCCCCGCTCGCTGCCATCTCTCCTTAGTGGCCGGGATCGTCTTTTTCCTGTTCGGCATAAAGTTCTCTCGGCACGATTCGTGCACTGATGTTCAAACGACGAGCGCCGCATGTCTTTTCTTTTCTCATCTACCCCCCCTTCTTCCCTTTTCCGAGATAACTGTGCCTTCCCGGATAGACGATCGGATGTGGGCTGTCGATTCTTCTTGTCGTTTGTGTTTTTTGGTCTGATTAGAGACCTTTCCCCTCATATCGGGACATTCCCCCCTAAAACTCTTCTTTCCTTTCTCTGGACGCCTGGACATCTCCTCCCACCTAAGTGTTGTTTTGATGAGAGTTCCGTCGAGATTTTGAGAGTGGTGGTCTCCCTTCTTTTCCCGGCTTATCGCTCCTTCTTTTCCCAAACTTTTTTTCTCTCAAAAGCCCTCCTCCCTGCCACACAGAAGTCTCTTCGATCATTCCACGTTTTTCGGAGGCCCCCCGCGGAGAGGCTTGGCCCTTCTCCTTCTTCCCTCGACTTGTTGTCGTCTTTTTCCCCCCTTCTATAGCGCCGCGGTTGACTTGATTGCCGAACATGAAGCGCAGACAGTCCCCAACCGGCACGAGGCTTCTTTTATGAGGGCGCCCCCGTGATCCAGATCCTAGTGACGCTTCCCCTTGAAGGGCGAGCACCCTTGAACAGCAGCGCGAGGTACAGCATCTAGAAAAAAAGGAGCCAGAGCCCTCTCCCGCTTTTTTTAGGCCCTTTTGAAACGCAAGGTAAGCGCACCATCGATCCGAAACCATAGATGTCTAGCCCGCTCTCTAAAGGCAGCTTTTTGACGGCTTGAGCCAGCCGTTTCCTGCTCTCATGTCTCGCCTGAACGAGGAGATCGTGTCCCTACGTCTTTTATATAATAAGGCCTGGCTCCTTTCGACAGTGAGCGAGTCTCGAGAACAGATTCTACTCCTTCAGAGGATGAAGAGGGTCGCGTGCCACCAGCATTTGTGGAATTAATTTTTTTCCCGCCCCCTTCCCCAAGAAGGTTCTGAGTCTATTTTTTTCCTCCCGACCGTACCGCCTTCTAAAGAAAGCGATCCTTCCATACGTTGAGTCAGCCCAGAAGAAAGACAGTCTTCAGGGATGATCTCTACGGGGGATGAAAACAAAGACTGGAATTGAGAGTTCGTTTTTTTTCTCTTTTTTTTCTTTTCTTTTTTTTTTTTTTTTTTCTTTTTTTTTTTTTTTTTTTTTTTTTTTTTTTTTTTTTTTTTTTTTTTTTTTTTTTTTTTTTTTTTTTTTTAAGGGCCATACATCGTCCCTAGTCACGGTCCGTAGTTTTTTGTTAACGCAACCGCCCTTTACGAAAGGTCAGCTTTCCGGTCCTTCTAATTCCTTGGTCCCCATCGTCGCGACCGCGTGAACAACAGCAGCGAATGGAGTTTGTTGGTCAGTAGGACCTTTGACGATCTGCTGCTGCAACGCGACCCCCAATTCTTTTTTCCTTGCAATCATCTACATTCCCCCCCCCTACTGAAGAAATGATAGGTCTTTTTGTTTTGGGCCGGTATTAGGATGAAGACTCTGTTCTGACACAAATGGCTTTTCTTCAAATAGGTCTCTCACCAGCTTTCCTACTCGAATTGAAGGAGGCGTCTTTTTTTGTCACAAATAATCAGTGGTGAATTCCCCGGGTAGGGTCATTTCCTCCTTTCCCCATTATTGAGGCTCTTTGATGACCCCCTCCCCCCCGACGAAGAGGATTCATTTAATAGTAGCTTTCCCTTTTTACGTCGACAAATCTCGAAAGGGATGCTTCTATCCTTGTGGAATAAATTCCGCTCTTGATTTTTTTTCCCCCCCGTTGAGCCGCAACATCAGCAAGAACGAATTCCTCTTATTCTCTAGCAGGAGACCTTTTCATTCTTTTGGGTAACATTCGTCGCTGCCTGAGAACCCCCTCCTCCAATTCTCCCCTTCTTCTGCGAACCACTCAGGGTGTAGTGAGCCTTCCCCTTTCCGAGGAACAACGGCTAAGATTGACCGTCCAGCCGAGATGAATTCCTACTGAACCTTCCTGGTCGTCCTAACGAAACTAGACATCCTTTTTCTTCCCCAGGTGAAGATTCCGGTAGGGAACACCGAGATAATTTTCTCACGCACTCTTCTTTCGAGTGCGAACAGGTGGTGGGTCCCTATGCGTAGACAGGAAACGCGATCACTGCCCCCCCCCTGTTCGATAGCACTTTTTAAGATAGGATTGCCTTTAAACCGGCACCCCTCGCAGCTCCCTTCGGACACCAGGAAATCCCATAATGCCAATTATACCGTCGAATGCTATTGTACGCAAAC
>Ga0179591_1382082_pt1 | contig 12407 bp, 14 predicted proteins | sample CZOMad2_1_08_16f_FD_182891 | JGI IMG/M metagenome (GOLD analysis project Ga0179591, IMG submission 182891) | Vadose zone soil fungal communities from Angelo Coast Range Reserve, California, USA - CZOMad2_1_08_16fungal (PacBio error correction) | ecosystem: Environmental > Terrestrial > Soil >... | reverse complement strand
TTCTTTTTTCAGGCACTGTTAGTTAAGAACTTCAGTCCCACGCCAGGGGATGTGTTCCGGCGTATCTTTTTGTAGCGCTCCTTAATTATCTCCCCCCCCCCGTACTTTACCCCCATTTTCCCTCCCCCTTTCGTGCCTATGAATTCGTGACTGCAGGCGCTCCTCTTTGCTTCCCACCAGAAAACCGGTCAACGGTGTGAGTTTATACTCCTTTCGGGGACCCTCCCCATTTGCCCCCCCCTCCCTCTTCCAGTTCTTTCCGAGATTGGTCATTTTTGCTCAATTTTAGTTTCTTGACACAACGATTGACCGAATTCCCGTTTCCACCCCGTACTTTCCCCTCCTGGCCCCTAGACTAAAGTTTTTCCCTTGAGCCCACTTTGCCTTTGTCCCCCTTCCTTTTACGAACGTTCGAGAACACACTCCTGCCTTTTTTTTCACTTCTCGACGTCTCTTTAAAACCAGGTATAATTTCAAATTTTTCCTTTCAGGGACGAGACTTACGCCTGAAGTGTAGCCTTATCCCCGGTGCTTTATTTTAGTGTGCTTTTTTTCATTTTCCCTTCCTTTTTCCCGTCCATCCTCCATGACCCCCTCCTTCTGACGATCCAACTAGTCAGCATCAGACTGACTGAAACGGTTATCCGGCTGCCTGATTAAGACATCAACCCCTTCTCAGGATGCGTCCCTCCGTTTTCACCGTCAATGTCTTTCCCTCTTTCCTTTCTTTCGTCTCGCAATTCCATTTTTGATGCTCCTTTTGATACGTATCTCTTACTGAAAGTTACGCTGCAGATGGTGGGGTCAAACCTCCGTCAACGCCGGCCCCGGAACCTTTCCTGTGCTTGAGGGCTTCCCTTCCCTCTTTCTCGATTTAGCATAGGTCATCTAGCCTTCTTCCCACTTAATCTCTTCCGATCCCATCACGGCCTGGTGTCACCGCAGTGTCAAATTTAGTACCTCCCCCCCCCTCTGCCCAGGTAAATTTTCCATTAAGTTTTTCGTTCTCATGACATGTGTTCGACTCTGTTATGTTCTCTCGTAATTCATGGTCGTGCCATCTGACCCGGCGCTTGATGACTCCTTTCCCGATCCAACGTTTCTCCATGCGAGGCCGATGAAGATACTCTCTCCATTAGCGTCTAGACCGTCCCGTCTTTTGGCACGGTAGCGTTCGGTGGCTAATCGTACCCCATTTTTCCCTGTCTCTTTGGCTTCGGCCGAGGAGTTCTATTTGCCTGCATTCCTTACAGTTTCCTCTCCCTTTAGTTTTGGTTTTCGAACTAAACTTCCCTTTTTTTTAAGTACTTTAGCGAAAGCGTTTCAAGACAGCACTCCACTCCCGTCCAACGTCGTTCGATCCCACGTTCCTCCAGCGCGCAGGTCAGTCATCTGAACCCACTTTTCAAAATTTTCTTTGACTCCCGCTTGTCTCCCGCTTTAAACGCCACCCTTGTTTTTTTTCCTGACAAACCCAATGACGAGTGCGGCACAGCACCACCCGATAACAGATCGCTCCTTCTCCCAGGGGCGTCCTTAGAGATCGTCCGACCTAATACGCGATGTCTAGTGCTCTTTTTACAGACTCCCCTTCCTCACCCTGATTTTCTGATTTTTGCAACCTCCTGTTTGTAAGGTTCTCCAAGTGCATCGAGCGCTCGGCGAAAGACAAACACTCTCTCGCCATCTAAGCGATTCAGTCAATCCGTTTCAGGAACAAGTATGTGCTTTCATACGCCTCTTTTACCTTTTCTCTACTTTCCCTCTGTGTGATCGGCCAAGATGTCTTCTTCCACTCTAATAGAAAATCGAGCTTACACAATCTTCCCCTTCTTAAACAAAATAACTCTTAGATTCGGGATGTCCCCGATTCCCCCCCTTTTCACTGGCCTCGTGGTTCCTCTTGCTTCCCTTCTATGCCCAAGAAATTCCCCCTTTCTTCTCGGGAGGAATGACTTTTTTCTCCTGGGTTTTCCCTGATGGCCGAGTCCTTCTTGTGCAGTCTTTTCGTTAGGTGAAGGGTAAGCCGAGACGCTCTAATTTCCCCCACATGGTATTTTCGGGTTGTTCTCACTCTCTTATCCCAGTTGCCACGCCAGTATCCTTCTCTTCCCTGTTTTCGCGAAGAGTGGAAGGAATTAAGTCTTATAAATTTGGGGAATCTCCTTCACTTTCTTAAAGGAGCGTTTTCTCTCCCCCGAGGCAGGTCTCGCCTCAAATCTTTTCCCTCCTTCATGCTTCTCGAACTCCTCCTGCCCGGTCCAAAGTCCCCTTTTTACCTTTTCTCTTTCTCAAAACAACGGTAAAAGGGGAGTTTGGATTAGCTGGTATTCCCCCTTTGCTTGGTTGATCTGATTAGGGCTCAAATCCGCGCTATCTTTACTCATCCTCTCTGTTTGACTTCCAATCCCCACCTATTTTCCCTTTCCTCCTCCTTTTTTTTAGTGACGGACCTCCTAGATTTTTTCTCTTGCTAGAGTTTGGATGACCCAGATAAACAGAATTCCAGAATAGCCCCTCTCCCCTTTTGACTAAAGTTCCGGTTCCCGGTGTTCGTCATGACGCTCGGTCCGTGACTTCCCCCCCCCCTCTTCCTGGTTTCCTGTTTTAGGCCTCTTCCCTCTTTCATCAAGACTTTCTTGGGCTTCTTCTGTTTTTTCCTCTAACGTAAGGTCTTAACCCATTGAAAGATTTTGACCACCTTTACTGGCGCGTTTCTATCGTGGCACCAGGTCTTCCCTCTTTGATCACCTGTCGTTTTTACACCCAGCCTAAGTATCTCCCAACGACCCCTCCCTTTTCTTCCCTCCGACGACCCTTTTTACCCTTCCCTGCGTACACGTTGACTAATGTAAATTCAGCTTACGAAGACTGATCCCTTCCCGCACCCGTCACATTACTTTCCTCACAGTACCCCTCCCTGCTATTGTATGCCAAGATTTTTAGTGTTAGATTTCCTGATCTTTCGTCCTTCTGCCCAGTCCCCACCCATGAATCTTTTCCCAATTTGTATTTGTTCCTTATTAACTGGATGTGCGCTCGGGCCTTTGATGCGTTTCGGTTTCTTTCCCCCCCATTTTCACTCAGTTTTTTTTCAGAAACCCCGCATTTCTCTCCTTTCAAACCGCCTCCGCCTTTACCTCTGCCCTCTATTGCTTTCCCCATTCCTGTAAGATTCCCCTCTCCTCTTTCTTTTGATTCTCCGTGTTTGGCCCCTTGCTTTTTTGGATAGAAGTAACTGTATACTTGACTTCTCTTCGTCTTGGTGTCCCCCGACCAAGTTATTCCCCCTTCCCCCCCAGCATCCTGTCTGCCGTTTTTACACCCCATACTCTTCGTAGCGGGACTTCGGAACATAGTCTACCCTTGTCCACTTCTTTTTCTTTAAGGTTTGATTGATGTGAGTTAGCACCCTCTTCTTTTGCTCCTTTATCGTCCAAAATTTTCTTCTCTATCCTTTTTCTTTCCATTCAAATCCTTCCCCAGACCAATTAAGGATTCTTATTTGAGAATTCCTTCTTGATCAGGTGGCGTCTTCTTTTGGTCTCTCCCTCTTCCTCCCCCCCCTTTAATTTCGTTTTCAGATTTTCTCTTTTTCTTGCAATCACGTTGTTTTCCCCCTCTTACTGCAGGATAGGAGAAGACCCGACTTTTAAATGTAACCCATGGGTCCTTAACTTGGAAACCGACACAACCTCGTCTTCCGCCATCCGCCGCACACTTCTCTAGTTCATTGAAAGTAAAATTGATCTGGCGTACATATTTCGAGTCTCTTTGCGCGCTCACTTTTGCTCCACGCTCAATCTTGCGCGCCCTTTTCCCCGAAAGTCCAGACATACGGAAATTTAAGTCGGGTCCCTTTTGAAGCGCGACCGATTCCCCTAGTCTTCTTCTCCCCCCCCCTTAATCGTGCACTTTCTGTCCGACTGCTCCCCTTTTTCGGCCTTCGGTTCACGCCGTTGCTTTTTCAGCTCTAAGACAGTGTCAATTTTCATACTGCTTGCCACGAGCCCTCTAGTCCTCCTCTGAATACAGTCGCCCCTCCAGTGTCAGAGATTTTTTTTCCCCCCTCTGGGCTTCTCCGTCGTTTTTTCCCCTCGTGGCTGCTGTTTCAGTTTTCAATTTTCTCTCCATAATGGATGAGATAGGATTTTTGTGGACGATTGGCGCATTCCTTTTCCCTGTGCGTCTCCGCTGGTTTGCCTCTTTTTGCGGTCCCATAGACCTGGACTCGCGCTGCACCTTTTGCCCTTTTTGAAGTATAGTTGAGTTGGGGCTCCCGAATATTGCTAGGCGGCTTTTAGTGCCTGGAAATTTGGCAGGGCCGACCAAAGCCTTACCGAACGAGAACAGAAGGGCGACTTTCTTAACCGTAATTGCCATTGACCCGTTCCTTTTTTTTTTACCACGACCCCTCCGCCTGGCTTGTCACCTCCTAACTGTAGTAATTTTCTCCCCCAAGAGGTTGGTAGACTGAGAACCACCTTCCCAGAACTCTTTCCTTTATTTTTTCAATTCACCTTCAAAGGGTTCCTAACCACCCCCTGATTAGTTCCGCTTGCCTCATTAGGTTTTCCCTTCTGCTTATTGGTCAGTCTTCTATTTTGCGCATACCGGGCGTCCCCACCAAGTACCCCTTTTTTCCCCCTTGGATAGATCGCCCATCGACCTGATTAGCTTTTTGATGCGGTTTTTGACGGGTTCGAGCCCGTAAGTCCATTTTCTGGTTTACTCGTCCCCCGTATGGAATTCCTAGATCACCATATTTTGTTTTTGTTTTTACGGGTGCTATTTTTCATTCGACCCCCTTAAGGTCGCGCCACCTAATGTTCAGGGGGAAGGCTGAAATCCCCGCCCCCCCCTTCCCTAGCCAGTCGATTTAGCTTTTTTCTCTCTTCCTCTATCCTTTGGTTTGATATATCTCCGCTCCCTCTCCGTCTTGCTTAAGGTCCGAATGCATCCGACCGGCTTCCCCCTTGCTCTGGTTAATTTTTGAAGTTTGCCTTCCCCCACTCTCCCACGGACATCCACTCACAGTATTTCCAGGTTCTCGTCTCAGGACGGAGTACTTTTTACACCTTTTTCTTTCACGAGTTCCTACAGCTTTGATGAGAAAATTAGCCGGCCACTCCCCCCCTGGATCCCACCTGCCTACTCTCTTAAGGTCCACCCTCTATTTCGGCTGTGCTGACGTTTCTTTTTGTGTTGGCTCCGAAGGGCTACGGATTTTGTGCCATGCCACACCCTTTTTCTCCCCATCTTTTTAAATGTCATCCTGTGCTTCATTTTCACCCACCATGTCCTTCCCCTCCTGGGTTTCCCTCTCAAATAAGTTAACCACTGTGATAAACTCAATTTTCTAAGTCCCTGTACTTTTTTTCCGCCTCCCCCCCTATCCCCCCCTTTGTCTTGGCTCCTAGTGGCAAGTAAATTACTGACCCCCCTACAGGTTGGTTGTATACATCACAGTGAGTTCTGCGGTCCTTTCTTCTCGCCGTCATTTCCTCTAAAGTTGCGTCTGTCAGTGCTTCTTCCCCCCCAAGGTTCCGGTCACTTGACGCCTCACAGCGCCTTCTTCCACGTCCCCAGACGAAGACGTTCCACCGCTTTTTTAGCTGACTGGTTATACGGTGTTTTCCGTCGAAACCATGGTTTGACCACATTCTCGAAGCCATGTGTTCGACTCAACTTTCCATCCCCTTCCCTTTGATTCGGACCCCACGTGACCCCTTCGTCGTGAAGCGGCTTTGGCCTGAGTCTAAAGGCACAAGGTGACTCTATCTCCTATGACAGTCCATAGCACATTTGTTTACCCCGACGTCTTACCCTCCCCCCCACCATCCTTCAAAGCAAAAGCGCGGGCTGGCGCCCTTTTAAACCACCATCTATCGATTAGCCATTTTGCCTCACGTCCTTGCCCATTCTTTCCCTTGCTTTCTTACCCATCCTTTCCAAATGATCGATTAACTCCGTCTGAAGACCCTTGTGCGACCAACTCCGGACCTTTTACAGTCAGTTTGACAAAAACCCATTGTTTTCCACTCTTCTCACGACTGTCTGCTTTCTTTCTCTTCGTCGGCGGATTCTACTTAATCCTGTACCTCCTTTCCCAAGTTTTTTATGTCCCCGAGGACCCCTGGCCGGCGTGACTGTAATTGAGATTATCGATTTGTTCGAGTCTAAGATTCTCAGTCCTCTCCCTGCCTCTGCATCTCGGAGCCATTCAAATTTTTCTTTGTTAGGCGGATCCCGGCATGAGTCATTCCTCTTCTTGTTTCCGTTCATCATTGCTCCACACCCTTTCCTTGGCTTTTTCGTGGGGCTTCTTCGATTCTCTTCTATTATTTTCGGACCTCCCGTCTTTTTCCCCCACCACACAACTCGTATGGCTAGCCAAGTGCTTCGTGAGAAAAAGTCCTAATTTCTTTAGCGACTCTTTCGTCTCCACGCCTCATACTCCAGCCCTGGCACCCCTCTCAGGTCTCTCTTCCCCATCTGGAGAACGCATGTGACACGTCTAAAGTTTGTTTGCAGTGAACTCGCGTGGCAGCATTGAGGCCTCCCGTCCTCCCTTGTTCCGAACCTCGTCCCGAGCTCTCTTCCAATCCCACCTGTCTATTCCCCTCTCTAAGTTGTTTCTTCTAAGACCTTTCATCGCCGCCGGTTTAAGGGAATCTGTTCGTTGTCCACAGACGAACCCCTGTTTCACGGCTGCGGTTTATTTTCCCTCTCTTTCTTTTTCACCCCTAAAAGCCTCGGTCAGTGCGCAGTTCTCGTCCTCCCGCATGGACATGTACATCAGAACTCTAGTTCCCTGCGAATAGTACGCCTTCGGGCCCCATCACGTATTGACCGGTCCGCGCGGCTCTCTTGCTCCTTGCTCCTGCCTTTTTCTTTAGTGTTGGACAACCTAGCTTACTTTCAGCAAAAACCTAAACGATCGAACCACCTCCCCCTACTCAGGGAAACCCCTAAAACCAAGACCGACGCTTGAAACAAATACCCCCGTTAGCTCGGAGCTTCAACTCGTTTCCCCTGGCAGAGTGGTCTTTCTCCCGGAATCTGATTATTGAAACTCTCCCCCCCCTTTTCTTATTTTTATTGGCGAAAAATTTCTTAGATGCTCCTTGGGTCTTTTTTTTAATTTGGACCTGATTCGAGCCCTTCGTTTCCGATTTGCTTTTTTCCGGTCCTTAAAGCTACGTGTCTAGATAATCTCAATGGTTTCTTTTTTTTTCCGCTCGCCGCATTTGTTTTCCCCTCCTCTTGATGTAGTTTCACCCTGGCTCTTTCAAGGCTCGTTCCCTTGAGCTAGCAGGAATTTCTCACGGAATTTTGACATCATACTCCCCTCATTTTCTAAAGTAGATGTTCTTTCCGACAGCTCTTCTCTCAACCCCGTCTTATATGCTTTAATGTGCCTTTGCCTTTTTCTCTCTTGAACTTCCCCTTTCCCTTTGTTAATCCCACTTCGGAAGTAGCCTTATCGTTTGTAAAGATTTAAACTGTGTCGCTTTGCTCGGTTTTTCTGGCAATCCGCGACGTCTCGGGGTTTTTTCCTCTTCTATGTCTGGTTCAAAGTTTTCTCCTCCTTCGTTGTGTTTACGATGATGTCTTCCGCTTAGTTGTTCTCGATTCCCGCGAGAGCGGATGGTCTTCGCCTCCACAGCCCTCCTTCCCTACAAGAAAGACTTTCGCGAACTTCCCGATTGGTTTTGAAGATTAAGCCTGGGTGTGTCCGCGCGACGTGGAAGTCTTTCCCCTCTGAACATCTTTCCGGCTCCCTTCTTCTGTTCATCCACTTTTTGGTCCCGCGCCTCAACTGCGTTTCTCTTCTCCGTCTACTTTCACGTCTTTAGATGGCCCCCCCAATTTTCAATCAAAGAGCTGTTTGTTCGGCGCCCTATTGCGGCAATCTTCCCCTACATCTCGGATCACTTGCTTGTTCCACACACCTACGTATTCTCCCCCCCCTTCCCCACCTTCCCCTTCTTCGCCTTTATCTTTCCCCCGGAGAAACTTCCCAGAAGACATTTTTCCGCCGGTCAATGCCGCCTTTAAAGACCCAGTCGATCTACGACAGACAAACCCTCCCCTTCCACAATCCCTCATTGTCTTGCCCCGCTTTTTCGTTTGTCCCCCCCCTCCCGATTCCTCGGTTCCTTTTTCTTTTTCTCTTTTTTTTTTTCTTCTTTTTTTTTTTTTTTTTTTTTTGTATTTCCTCTTCTTTCTTATTTATCTGGGTGTTTTGTTGTTTTTCTTTTTTTTTCTTTTTTTCTTTCTTTCTTTTTTTTTCTTTTTTTATTTTCTTTTTTTTTTCTTTCTTTTTTTTTTTTTTTTTTTTCTTTTTTTTTTTTTTTTTTTTCTTTTTTTTTTTTTTTTGTTTTCTTTTTTGTTATAGCCTGATTAGGTGCAAAAGATTTGCCCGATGTGACCCTTTTCTCATTCCGAATCAAGGATGTTTTTTTCGGGTTGCCAGTTTACGGTCCTGGTTTTCGAGTTTTTTGACCTTCCTCTGTGAAGCGTTGCTTCAGCTGTTATTACAGCGGGCTTCCTGATCCGGTCCTCGCTATTATCGCCATTCTGCCTCTCTGAATTTTTTCATATGGTCTTCCGATCCCCCCGGAAATGAATTCGCTACGACAGTCTTTTAGTCTTGGTTTATGCCTTCCCCGCTTCGAGTTCCATGCGTCTTTCCAGCCTGAGCTCTCAGTGTGCTGAAATCGGTTAGAACAAAAATGGAATCCTTTGCAGAGTTTTCTTATCACCCTTCCCCCTACCCTTAGTCCTCGCGGCCTGCCGTTGTTGATCATCTTCCCCCCCCCCCTTTTTGACCCCCCTCTATTACGCCTGATGGGTTAGCGTAGGACCAGGCTCGTCTTTTTCTTACCCTTTGCTGGCGATTTCCCCCCGTTTTCCAGCCCAGCCTTTGCAACAATCATCCCTTTCCTCATTTTCCCCTTTACTTGGCTGGTGCGCTCTTTCCTTGATTTCGCGGTTATGTTCATGCTCTTTGTGATTGCACCTTGAGTTTACGCCCCCTTGGGCGAGATACGCCCTATTCCCCTTTTACCATGTACTTTTACAATAGCTGCAGCTTTGACACCCAACGCCCCTCATTTTGGCTTCTTCTCCTCTTTATACCATTTTAACTCGCATAGGCCTCTGACTCGATGACTAAGCCGGCCCCATGCTTTTGACTCCGTCAGTCCGAACTGCCCCTCGTTATTAGATCCACTCTCGCTTTACCGTCCATCTTCTGTCATTCCCATTCCCAGGCGGGTTTCACTGCCGCGTCTCATGGCGCATCCACACGTCTTGGTGCGCCTCTATGTTCCCGCAGGGCCATTTAAGCTTCCTTTCCTCTCCCTACCAGCGTAATTTCGGATCCGTCCTCCGCCCGGCGCCCAGCGTCTGAATATTTATTGGTCGCCACACCTTGCTGGAACGTTAGTTGGTCCTCGGAATTCTCCTTATTGCTAGCGGTCCTCTTTTTCCCTTGGCTCCGTACTAAGTATCCCATCGTCTAATGATTTGACATAATCGAGAGCATCGAGGTACTTTCGATGTACCCCTCGTACCGCGAACTTTATTTCCGATGGTTGCCTTCGTTATTTTCCCCCAGCTGTTGTACACCTTCCTAGGGCTTCGTGTCATTAGAGCTCCTGAATTACGGTCTCTGGCATTTCCGTCGGAGAGTGTGACTTGGACCTTTTTTTGTCCCAGCCGCAGCTAGACTGTTTTCCATCGATTTCAGCGAGACAAGTGGTACAGTGTATCTTCTTCTCTTGAGGGCTAGTTTGGCCTGGTGGGAGTGCATGTGTCCCTTTTACTTGGAGTCAGAGCTTTTGGAAACGTGGAAGTCCCCTGACACACCTCTGTCTGAAATCCGGTTCGACCCTAATACCCCCATGCCTCCTTTCTATTGGGCCGTTTTTCCATACCGCTTGATGTTGTCCCCCCCCATCTTTCTCGAATTTGACGTCCCCCCTTTCCTTCTTTGTTCTGCGAATTCATTGCGTTTTTACAGTTGTACCCCGCATGCCCAACTCACCCACTTTAGGTCTCGTCCCGTATTTCATTCACTTAAGGGTTCATTCGTTATTCGGTTCCAAAGTCCCTTACTCCCTGTTTTTCTCACCGGGCACCTAGTTTGCTCACATCCCCGTTTCTGATTTGCTCGCTGAAATAGATAGTTCTAGTTCCCATGGGATGGGAGTAAGTGTTTTCTGCGCGCCTCTTTGCCTTATCACCACTCTTGACCTTCATGGGCATTCTCGTCTAATGTACGTAGTTTTCGGAATAAGAAGAGGTGTCTCTTATTGTCAATTTGTTTCGCCAATCCCTCCGTTCACCCCCCTGCGTTTTTAGCATCCTCTTTCCATCCTTTCCTTTCTCCCTCTCCCGCTTCTTCGATCTCTTTTACTTCCCCTAATTTGTGAGAGATCGTCAACCTGACCTCTAGGTCTCCTTCCTCACTGACACGTCACGCTCCTGCTTTCCCGTACCGGGTGTGAACGCGCTTCCCTCGCTTCCTGGTCACCTCCTCTCTCCCTCGTGTTCTGCCAACCAGTAATACCGCCTCACGCCTCGAGAAGTTGAGTCCGTCCATTGAACTTCTTTTGTTGCGTTTCTCCAGAATTAGTCCACCACCATGACATTACGCTACCCGTCTCTTGAACCCACCCTATTTCCCAACTTCTACCCTCCCCCCCCCCGCTTTGCACCAATGGTTGCTTTCACCTGACTTTGTTTAAACTTGCGATTTGTGATGGGCTTGTGAAACCAGCTTGGAACTAGTCACGTTCTTTTCAGTTTCACCTCTCTGGGACCTCTGACCCCTTCCCTTTTCTTTTTCTCCCCCCCTCAGGGCCTTTCGACGCGGTTCGTAGATATAGGGAGTTTCAAAATCTCCCTTTTTTATACTCGTGTAGGGCTTCCCCAACCGTCCAATGTTATCTTACAACCCTGGGGCCCGGCTACCCTTCATTGTAAGTTATGTCACCTTTCCTACTCTTCTGGATCGCCCGGTGCTTCTAATTTGTCTTTTTTTCATATTTCAGGGTCCTTTCTATTTTGCACGCGGCAATTCCCGATCTTTTAAAAAGCCCACTTCCACCCCGTGACCGATTCTGTCCGCCAACGTCCAGCACTGTCCCTACTAAGTTCCCCCTCAGGCCTTCCAATGCTCCTACCTTTTCTTTTCTTCATAAAGTTAGGGTACCCCCTTTTTTTTACCTTATGGTGAACAATAGCCCCCGTTAGGGCTCGGCTCCGGACGGGCCCCGGCCTCCTCCCCCCGCCTTCATTCATTCTGCTCCTCAAGGACCTCACAAGGTTGTCTGCGCATACTTCTCTTCATCAGCAGATGGTGGGGACAAAATTCCACGTCCCCCCGCCCTCTTGCACAGCGACAACTCGGTCTTGTACGCTTGACTGGCTCCTTTTCTTCATCGTTTCGCTGTGACTTTCGTCCTGTCTTGACCCTTTCTTTTAGAGCATTCCCTCCTTATTACTTCCCAGTAATAAGGTCAACTTCCCCAGAATAGGCGCACGGTGCCATTTCCTTCCTTTTCAAGTTACCTCTCCCTGTTTCTCCTCGACTCCTCTTCTCGGATCTTGCGATCTCTACTTTCCGGAAATGATCGGGGTCAGCGGAACGTCTCTGATGTTGCCTTCTATCTCGGTTCCCCCTTTGCGCGACGCATCTTCTCTTGCATGATTGCGAATTACGATTGTCTCTAGAGTCTTGTTCCCATGTCCACGCTCGATTCTTTAGCGACCCCCGGCCTCTTCTTCCGCTTTTCCCTTTCCCTGGATCTGCTCCATTGTGCAACGTTAGGTGTAGCGTGCTTCGATGTCAAGATGGGGAGTTTCAGTACATGCCTTGGTCGTCTGATCAAACTCTTCTTTTTCTTTTTTTTCGACCAGCCTGCAGTCTTCTTTTTCTCATCCCTTCCTTTCCGCACAAGCGTTCGATACTCACCTACCCCTCGCGCCCCAGTCTCTCCACCCGGAACGGAAAACAATCGCCCAGGACTGCTATTAAATATCTTTTCATGCCAGCTGCGCCCTTGTACAATTTTCTCTCCTTGCGACTTCCTCCTTTTGTCCAACTGATTAGTCTTCTGAACTGTCCAATGAATGAGAACCGTGCCCCCTCCAGGTCGGTCCCCCGGCTGCCCCCCTCCGCTTTGCCTCTCACCTAGTCCATTGCCTGCCTTCCCCCCGCTAAATCCTTTTATTCGGTATTCCTAAGGCGACAAGTTTGGGACCTTGCTTTCAGGCAACTAGCACGATGATCATAGGGACATTTCGCGTTCCTCCCTCAATTGACATCCCAGCTTTGCGGTTTTTTTCCCTCCGTTTTTTTGACCAAGAAAACTTTCTTATTTCTTTCTATATTA
>Ga0179591_1267508_pt1 | contig 12407 bp, 14 predicted proteins | sample CZOMad2_1_08_16f_FD_182891 | JGI IMG/M metagenome (GOLD analysis project Ga0179591, IMG submission 182891) | Vadose zone soil fungal communities from Angelo Coast Range Reserve, California, USA - CZOMad2_1_08_16fungal (PacBio error correction) | ecosystem: Environmental > Terrestrial > Soil >... | reverse complement strand
TCTTTTCACTGTCTGGTGGTTGATCCCCTTTGTTTGTAAGTACAAGTTTGTCATTTTCCAAGATTTCCCCCCGTTAGTATGCAAAGTCCTGATCTTGCTGCGGAACCTCCTTCCCCACCTGTTTCCTGGCCTTTCCTCAACGATTGCGCGGCGGCGCCCGGTTGGCTTGTTCTTTGCTTTTTTTGCTGGTTTGTATACTCCTCTTTGGCTTAAGGCATTCAAACCTGCGCTTTCGACTGGTTGTGTGAGGCCCAGCCGTCTTTTGCTTTGAATTTTGTCCCCTTCATTCTGGTGAAATGGCCACGTCACTGTGCCATGATGATTGCATTAGGTCCGCTTGCGGACCCCATTGAAATCAACATTTTTCAAGGTGGTGCTTTGTGATGTCTCTTCGTTTTTTTAAAGTGGATTTTCCATTCTCTCTTGGAATTCTCTATTTTGATCCCCCCCAGCCTTGGCCGGATAAGTAACTCTGGCAATTCCCTGAAGATTACCCTTAACCCTACACCCTTTTGGACTCTGGGATGTGGTACTTTTTTAGCCACTGGAGACCCTGTTTACCTAAATTTGGTACGTTTTTTTTTTTTTTAGACTTCATTTTGGTCGGACTCATAGACTGTCCTACAGGCCACGCATGTGGCGCACAATACTCCCACCCTTTTCCCCCCACGTTCGCCTACGCTCTATTTCTTTACCCCGTTCCTTGACTGGTTGGATATGTTCTCTTTTTGATTCAGGTCTTCCTAAGCACTCTCCTTCCAAATTATGATTTCCCCCCCTTCTTTTTTTCGAGTTTTTCCTCCCCCCTGTGGTCCCCTCTTGCCCTCCTATTAGATACCGAGAGGGAGGGCCTTCTTATAGACGTCCTCCCAACAAACCTTTGTGGTTCCCAGTCACAACCGGTTTTCTCCCTTTCTTGTGAATTATGCACCTCTTTTTATCAAACCACTCCCGTGCTGTTGATCGCCGAATCACGTCTTTCAAACTTGTCTGGTGTCTTATATCATTTTGTCCTGTTCCGCCCCACCTTTTTTTTTTTCGTGAACGGCGGAGTCTCCTCCTCCCCCTTTTGGTGTTTTCTTTTCCGATTTAAGTCGGGTTCCTTTTTCCAGTTTTTATGGCATCCACCCGATGTTACTTTTACACCCCCCCCCTCCTGGATAATTCTTTTGGTCGGATATCGTCATCTTGCTACCCTGACTGCCTTCATAAAGAAACCCCCCTTATCTCACCTTCCAAGTTTCAAAAGACACCTATTAGAGCGTGCTATGGTTGACATTTATTTCCCTTCGGAGTTGACGGGTACTTCCTCCGGTCTGTTTCTGGCGGGTCGAACATGATTTCTCGGCCGTACATCCCTCTGCCCTTGAAGAAGAATTGCGCTGACCCGATGTCCTCTTTTCCCGGTAGGAGCCGTTTTGCTTTGGTGCTTTCCCCGCCAACCCTTTTTTTTCCACCCAGTTTGCCTTATGTTTCTTGAGACTTGAATAGTCCTAAGTTACAGATGCGGTTCTTTAATCGCTTTATAGGTCTTTTTTAGTCAGGCCCCTTATTCAACCCAACACACTATGCCCGCTAATCAATTTTCTCACCTCCAATCCGTCAAATTGTCTCTCCAGATGTGTTCTCCCATTTTAGAAGCTGGCCTGGGAGTGTCACACCCTTACCTCCGGCTGTCCTTTTCTTCCTTTCCCCCCTTTGTTGAGAATCTTTTGTCCCATTTCTTTTCCTTTCCAAGTGGGAGAAGGATGTTTCCTTTAATCTGGTAAACTCCCTCCCGTTTCCTCCGGAAAAGTCCCCCTCGATCAGATTCTCAGTGACATTTCCCCCTCCCTCAGGCTAACGTGGTTATTGCCACCGCGCGCCCTCCTCGTACCTTGTCAGGCCCCCGTAATAACTCCTTTTTCTTTGGTAAGGATCTCCCCCCTGGGTTTTTTTTGCCCCCAGGTCTTGATTTTAGTTTTTTTTCTTCGAACACCGTGGTCATCTTGTCCCTGTCCCCCAAGGTCTTTTTTTTTTTCCCCCCTTACGAACACCTACCCAACCACCAAGGGTTTATGCTTTCTCCCCTTCCGCAGCCATTCTGCAGCGGACAACCCGTGAACCCCCCTCGGGAAAACCAACTCCCAATTTCAAGTCCCTTTCGTGGGATCTACGCCACACGTCCAATTTCCAAAGGAAACTTTTGCGCCCCTTTTCCCATCGGCTGGGTCGCGTTCTCCTTCGGTCCCATCCTTATGTTCCACTCCCCCCCGCTCCAGCCCACATGTGTCCTTCGCGCCCCCCCCCGAGTAGCACTGTTGAATAGGGAAACGTTTAGATCGATTTAGTTCTCCCTTTACCGTGACCGTTTACCCACCCCCTTGTTTCCCCTTGTAAGTTCTCCTGTAGTTTTGAATTCTTGGCAAAGTCCCATGGGTGTTTTCTGCCCCATTCGTTTTTTTCAATGCTGTCAGCAACTCCTTTCTTCCCGTCCCCCTGTAGACCCTTATTCCATTAATCGACTTTCAAAGTAACGTTTTTCTCCCCCCCAATCATCAGCTATGTACCCCCACTTTAGGGCCCCAATTTTTTCTGTTTGGAGTTATTCGTTTGTCGCCTTCCAATTTTTTCTCGGGTCCCTTTTCGGTTTTGCCACCCATACTTTTTTCAACCAAAAATATTCGGCCTTCTAGTACCCCCACCAACGGGCTGTGACTCTTTGTGCTTCTTTTTCCTTTCTTACAGAGACTTAGAGCCTCTTTCTCTATTCCTCCTCCAGTTCAACCCCATTATGCTTTTGAGAGTTTTTGCCACCACAGTCCTTATCTTCATGTCCTGCACTTATGTGCAGTGAATCATCCCGGTTCGTGATTTCTTCTCTTCTTTCAGTTGCCTATAAATCTCCCCTGGATTGCACCCCGTCAGTGACTGCCCATTTATTTCTTTTTTTCAAGCCAATTGTTTTCTTCTTTTAGTAGCCCCCGTACCAAAGCGGCCTCCCCCTACCCCCCCTGTGAGCGATCCCCTTACTATTGCGAGACACCACAGTTAACTTTTTCGGTAGCCACTTTCTTCCCCCTTGTGACTTTACCCTCCTATCCGTCTCCCCCCCCACTTTCCACCCAATTATCCATTTCTAGAACAACCCCACCCCTCAGAATCTGCCGTGGCCTCCCTTAAATTGTTTTTCCCTGCACTTTCTCACCCACCCCTGGACTGTCAACCTCTTAAAGACGCAAAATCGTTTATTAATACTAGGGCCTTTCCCTTTCAGGCTCGGATTTTTTGCCCCCCCTTCGTGAAGGAAATAAACCCCCCCCCCACTAGCTTCCCCTCCAGGCGTCTGCCCTTACCGGTTTCCCCTTCCCTGACGCCCCTGTATCCACTCTCCGTTATCCCACACCCCGTTCTCTCCTCTTTAATCGAGGAATCCAACACGTACCCCTCCCTCGCTGCCCCCTGTCGCGCAAGCGAATAACCCGTTCTCTTCTTCCCCTTTTGTTATCCGGCCCTTCCCATCGTATGGGCCATAAAGGCATTTCTGCTCCCCAGGACTTTCCCCCCCCATACCGAGTCACCCAGTCAACCGTCCATGCAGGGGTTTTTTTTGTTTCTTTTGCTTGCGTATTCCCCCCCCTTACCCCAGGCAACCTCCCTCAACACTTCTTCTCCTCTTTTATCAGGTTTGTTCTCTGGTCTATCATTTTTCTCTGTACCTTGGCCCCGACGCAACGTTTACCAACACGGATTTCTGTCGTTGCTGTTTTTTAATGGTCCGCTTTGCAATTAATGTTTTTTCTTTTTAAATGATCATTTTGATCCCTGCATTGTTTTTTTCTTCCTCAACGCACTGTTGGTGTCCAGTCTTTTTTTCTGTTTTTAACCTTTGCTCTAGGCCTACTTGTCTAGGCCTCTTGATCCCGATTACGGAAAATCTCTTTTGGGCTCCTTCTCAAGGGGTGCTTTTCTGACGATACGTCGTCCCTTTCCTGACAGGTTCCTTAAGGACCTCCTTGCTGTCAGTGGGATGGATTGTTCTCCCCATATCTTTTCCAAACCATTACCGGATGAATGTTTTTTCCCCCCACCCTAGTTTGCATATTACGGTCATGAAACTATTCTTGATGTTTAACAATTTCCTCCCCCTCCATTATTCCTTTTTGTTTTTTCCCCTGTCTGTCCTTTCTTTGTGAGCTTCCCCAGAACCCTGCCATTAATGGCGTCTCCGTGGACTTGCGCGGGTCCCACCAGGGTTCTCAATATTCCGTTCCCCCCCCAGCGATTTTCCTTTGTGGCGGGCCTGTATTTCCTTCCCTAACAGAAAAAAACTTTCTACCCCAAACCCTTTTCCATTCTCTTTTTCTGACAGAAGCAGTGTCCTCCAATCCCCTCTTGCTTAACCCCCCCTGCAGGCACACTGCTGAGGTAGCAAGCAGGCTGCTTGGCCCCTACCCTTCCCTGTGACGAAGCACACAGGTGGGACTTTCCCCACTTCCTCCCCCCCCCACCCCGACTACTTGCAGGGTTGAGCCCTAATTCCAGTGGCGGGTCTTTTTGGCGGCAGGCCCACCCCTGCGCAGTCTCCCCTGCCCGTAAAATTTTTTGAAACTCATTTTTGAATGGCCTTTTTTCTTTTACAACGTGATGTTCCCTCCCTCCTTGGTTCCTACTGGTCCTCCTTTCAACAACTCGAAAGTGGCACAAGCCCCTTCGTCACCTTGTTCACACTGCGGGAAATTGGCTCCCCCCCACCCCCCCCCTTTCTTAGGATCTGATCCTGCTGACTCCAAAGGGTCCCCGACCGCCCCCCTACTAGCTCCTTCTGCTGAATGCCCCCCCCTATGTTCCCCTCGGTTTCGTGATGATAAAAACCCCAATAAGGACGACCAGACTTGAATTTTTCCCTTTTTTTACCACTTTTCACCTTCCTCCTACAAGATTTCTGCAGAAGGATCGGTCCTTCCGAGGGCCCTGATTTCGTTTTCCTCCTCTTTTCCGTGCGATCACATGTTTTCAGCTTGTCTTTTTTCCTGGACCCAGAAAAAGCCCCTCTTGTTTTTTTGCTACCCACCTTCCACTTTGCCTTTGAAGGGCCTTTCGAACTTCCGGTTCCCTTGCGTATCCGCAGTTCCTTGCCACTTAAATTTGTATTTTTTTGCTGACCCTTTTTCTTTCCTATTTTCGGATTTTACCGGGTTGATCATCTACCTCTGGTTTTTCCCTTCTGTGTCCTTGTCCATTGCCGGATTGCAAAGACCAAGTCCGATTCGGCTAATTCTCCTTTCTTTCTGAACTCCGTACATGAGATGTACCTTTTTGATTTTTCCCCAGGTACTGGGGGATTAGGTGTGGTTTGTGGGATGCTTGTATTCCCATTCTTCCTTCGGTGTTGCTTTCCCCCGGCGTAAACAACCCCCATTCTCTTTTCCAGAAACTTTTGATTCCTTTTAAAGTACTTGCTTGAGTTCTTTCTTCATTTTTAATTACGACTTCTAAATGGTTGTTCCTTTTTGACCCCTTCCGACCTGGTATGCGATTTAGCTTTCCCCTTTCGGCCCCTTTTTACCCCAGCTATGAGGATCATTGGTTGCGCTTTGTTTGTCTCCGTTGGTTCTATCATTTCGTGTTTACCTTTGAGAGCCACAGCCGGGCGAATACTCCTTTCCAAGTCCGGCCCAAGTTTCCCTTTCGAAAATCCAGACTCGGCTTTTGGGGACCCTCCTGAGTATCCCCCCGCCCACCGGATCAGTCGGGATCTTCCTAGTTTTTCTCCTCACTTTTTTTTTATGCACCTCATAAGTTCCCCCCTGCATTGTTCCTCCCCCAAATCTTCCCCCACCCCCCCTGGACACCCCTGTAGAACCCGCTGACTCTTTTTTTACTTTTACGGTGCTTCGTTTTTTCTCTTTGAGTCAGAGTTCCCTTCCCCCTCCCAGACCCCAGCTTTATTTTTCGTCGTCTTTCTTTCAATCCGTGGCCCTCTCACTCTCCCCCCAGATCTTTTCTCAACAACGGAGAGTGATTGTGCCAAACCTTCGCTAGCCAACCCCCCCAATTCTTCCGTCCCCTACGAGGTCTTCCTTTTCTTGAAGATATCTTTCCCCCCTATTCCTCCCTTTACCGTGTTTTTTTTTGATAACTTCTTTCTTGTTTTCTAAATTTTATGATGAGATATTTGAACGGAGCAACGGTTTCTCCTTTGGTTTGGGGGGGGGCCTTCGTTTGGCAGAAATCCCCCCCGGTTTTGGTTCTTATGGTTCCCGCCTAGAAACGGATTCTTGCCCCGCCCACGTGCTCGCGGTGTTATTAGGACCTTACTTGCCTTTGTCTGTCCCTTACAATACTATCTTCCCTTTCTTCGAACTCCAATCTCCCGTTTTCTGTAACCAAATTACTGTTGGCTTAGGCGTTTCCGAGATTTTCTTCTGAAGTTTGGCTGACTTGGGTTCTCCTTTTGATTATATACCACTCTCCCCATGCCACTTTCCCAAGACAAAAATGAGCGTTTTCGCCTTTTTTTTTTATAGTTTCGCCCCCCCTTTTCCCCCCCCACCAAGTGGGGGTCGAGGTGTCTTACACTAAGCATGATTGGCCTTTTACTACTAGTCTCACGAAGGATCATGCGCTCACTCTGAGCCTTGATACCCGGTCGGGGGTCTGCCCCCCTCACCTTACCCTCCCTCTAGTCTTCTTCCGAACTTTTAGCCTTCTTTTCCTTTGCAGTGATTCTTATTTAATAATGATTCGTTTCAATCCCCTCCCCAAAGGAGGTCTCCATCCACGTTCCCTGTATCTCCACCCCCCTCTCCACACTGCTCCAAAGGCTCTTGTGAACTTTCACCGCCACAAGCTCCACTTTTCCAATCACCTCGAGGGTTTTTGACCCCTTTTCTTTTCCCCCCCCCATCCCTATTGAGCTCGCCAGGTCACATTCCTTCAATTCCACAGCCCCAATTTTCTACTCTGTCCTATACCCCCTCGGTCCTCCCCTCCCTTTTATTCCCCCCCCCCTTCCCAACCCTTTGCCCCCTATGTGAATACTCCTTTCCCGGAACCCAAGTTGCAGTTGGAGTGGTTCTATCCCCCCCCCCCCCCCCGCTTTCCGCCCCCTCCCCCGCTGCATGTAAGTTTTTAAGTTCCTCCCTGAATTCAAGGATTTTAAGTACCGGCAGGTAGCCCTTTCGATTTGAATTTTGGTTAGCCTTTTTGAGATCTAAGGGGGTTTTTTCACTGTCCCCTTTCCCCCTTTTGCGTCCCACTTTCCCCCGCACCAACGTCTCAAACAACCCGGCGGTTAGATTAAGCCTTTCCGCCAAGACCTTCCCAAGTCCACCCGTTCCCCCCCTCTTTGGACCCACACCCCCACTTCCCTCCCTTTTAGTTCCATCCGTTTCGGCAGTCGTCCCCGTAAAGAACCGACTTAGCCCCCTTTGCTTCGTCTTGAGGTATCGGATTAGGGTGCTTGGGTCAAAAACATTTTTTTACATAGAAACCCCCAAGCCCAACCAAAAACCCGTTGCTCCCTTAGAATTTAGTTATTTTTGACCATTGTTGTTCCTTCCCGACCCCCGTTTGCTATTTCCCTTTTTATCGTGCTTTTTTTTGACGTTACTTGACCGTAAACCATTTTCCTCCTTTTCCCTTTGTTACCCTTTTTTTTTTGTCATTTTTCGTAGCCACCTTCTTCTTCTGCTACTTTGAATCAGTGAACACGTAATTGCGTGTGTCGTTTCCCCCTTTATTGCGTGCCCCTCTCCCAAGACCCAAAGATCATGAAGGGCTATTTGGTTACGTAAATCCGTTCGAGATGTAAACACAAGTCAGGAACGTAAAAAACCCTTCCACTTTGCGTGTTTTCCCTTAGCTTGCGTGTTTGCTCTTAAAATTGAATCTCCCACCTTTAGTGTTGTAACCCATCGTTCAAACCCCTCCCCAAGTTCCCCTTCTCCACGAGGCGTTAGTGGAACCCACTTAAGGCCCCGGTGTCGTTCCCTCTTCCTGATTTCCCTTGCTCATTAGTTTTTCTATGCTACCCTCTTTCAAATTCAGGTTGTGTGGCTTTTGCCCCCAAGTTAATTTTCATTTGCTTCTGGAACTGAGTCCCCTCCCCTCTTTAATCAGTTTAGTCTTTTTTTTTTGGTTCAATGAGTTCATGTCCTCCCATTTCAATGTGGCTCCCCCCCGTTTCCCTATAGCCCCTTGATTTTACTTCACTTTTTTTCTTAGTAGGAAGGACCCCAGTCGCCCCCCTCCCCCCAGACAAGTCCCTCCTCTCTCGCAGACCCCCCTTTGGCCAGCTCTATCTGATTTTTCCTCGATTACCTCTGCCCCTTTTTAACCACTTCACTCCTCACAATTAGCAGCAGGGATTACCTAATTTTTTTACTGCCGTGAAACCTACCCCCCCTTTTCTTCCCAACCTTCTTACTCAGGCAAACCCTTTCCCAGGGAATAGTGATTTTTCCTTCCCCTTTCCCCTGGGGGTCTAAACCTCCGGTTTCTGACACCCCTTCCAGGTTGCATCACCCCCTGTCGCCAGAGATCCTCTTTTTTTTGGGTTTTCCTTTCTCCTCCTTCACAAAAATCTTTAATTCCGATCCTCCCCAGCCCCCAAAGTGCCTATCGCAGGTTTTATTCCACGTCACTTCCCCCCTTGATTTTCCGGCAATCCTCCCTTCCTCTATGTGAAATCAAGCAGTACTTGGCCCATTCCGAAAAAGGTGTCACACAGAGCCACCTAGACTACTGTCTTTTCATTTTTCTTTCTGAACCCAGTACCCCCAGCCCGAACTCTTTCCAATTCTCTAGTAATGTATCCTTTTTCTCGTCAGACTTTTTCAGTTGAGTTCTGCTGAAATGGGACTTGACCCTCCCCATCCGCCCCATTGAGCTCTTTTCTTTTTCCTTTGTTCTTTATGGGTTTTTTTTTTTTCCCGTATCCGTCTTGTGCGTTTTCAAAACCAGCTAATGGGTCTTTTCGGACGCAACTTCTTCCCTGAACGGCATGGGGTCCTTCTGCTGTGTTCTCCTCCTTTTTGACCCGGGCTTCTTCTCTCTTTTACTTTTATTTGAGAAAAGGCGGTCAGGCGGATTTTGTCGCCCCCGACCCTGTCCCGGCAGTCCCTTTCCCCCCCCGTTGATTTTTTTGGTAGTTATTCCTTTCGGTTTCCTTTTTCGTTGGAGTTCCTTTTCCCCCCCTCCAGTGGCAAACCATCTATCTTCCGCGTTCAGTGTTTTTCCCCAAGGGCGTTTTTTTTTCATCTTACTAGTTTCATTGCGTTTCCCCGTGACCCCCTCATTTCCCCGAAATCCTGTTTTTTCTCTATCTGGAGTTATTTAGTCTTTGGACCAGTTTCCCCCCCCAGTTTTTCCCACGTTCCTCTAGTTTTTTCTCCCCGTTTCCCCATTTTTTTCATAGTTCCCTGGTCCTTTCTTTGGGTCTCTTATCTTGGCTACTACATCCCCCCACCTGGCGATTTTACCCACAAAAAATTTCACTGGCGACCTTTGGTGCCCTTGTTGCATCCTTCTCCCTTTCACCGCTTGCATTCTCTCTGGCTTGAACAGCCTTTGTTTTTTTCTTTTTAGTTGAACGTCGTTCTTTTGCCCCCCCTGCTTCCTTTCCTCCTCCGGAACCAGCTGTTCCCCTCCTCAGTGCGGAGGGAGATTGATTAGGCCCTGGGTTCCCCCTGACAGTTTTAAAACAGACTGGCGCAAGATCCACCCCCTTCGTTTTCGTTTCCATCGGGTCCCCCCTTCTTTTGAAGGCCACGTGGTGGTGCTGGGTTACCCGGTTACGGTAATTTCCCGTTTTTCCCTACCTGGTTCCCAGCGCCCCCGTCTAGTTTCCCCACTATGTTCCCCTTTCACCCCCTTGGTGGTAAAGATTGTTGAAAGCTGGCACCTTTTGAGGATCTCCTTGATTCGCGTCTTTACGTCCATGGTCCCTCCCTACTTACTAAGAGTCACTCTGCTGAGTGCGCCCCCTGCTCCAGGCCTGGTTTTCTGCGGTCTCACCCTCCCCTTTCACAAGACGGTCCGACGGCCCTTTTAGTTTCACCGTAAAAGTCCCTCCCCCCGCCCATCCGCTGAGTGTCCGGACTGTCTCTTCCAACGTCCAACCTAGTTTTCAGTAGTCCCTCTCACTGGTGGTTTTAGCTTTTTCGGTGGACAGAAACAACCGCTCCTTTGTCTCCCCTCCCGTCCCGCTGACGTCGCGTTCCCCCCTTTTCGCCCGAATTCCCTTCTGTGCAAATTGAAATGGTGATGTTTTTCCTCACGTGTTTGCGCTGATAGTTGATTAGGGGATCACGCCCTTGGGCTGGGTTGCTCCCCTGTTCTGTTTCTCCCAATTTATGCTCTTGTTTGGCAGATCCAGTTTTAATATTCACGCTACTGATTTCCTTTTTCTTCTAACTCTGCCCCCCCTTTCCTCTTTACTGGTTCCTTTGTCCCCCCTTTTTTGCGGCTTTGCCTTTTGTTGGCCAGATGATGGGTCTGATATTGCGTGGTCTTTTTTTCCCCTTGCCGGTTGAAAACCGGGAGATTTCCCCGTCCTGGGTGATCCGGGCCACTTGCCGTTCTTCTTGTTTTTGCCCCTTGTCTTCCCGGGAACTTCCTCGTTCGATTTAATGTTTAACAGGTCACGTCATGCTGGATGATGTTTCCCGGGGGCTCTTCGAACATGTTAACCATGCGACATTTTTTTTTCCTTTTTTTTTTTTTCGTGCTGGAAGGGTTATTGGACATTTTCTTCCTTGTTTGAATCTGAAGAGATCAAATTCCCCCCTGCCGAGTCATACCACGTGCACACTGCCTTTCCCCGTTCCATTTAGAATTGGAGAGGTCTGTTTTCCCATTAGTTCTTCCCCCCCCTCCCGGATCCGTCACCCTCTAGATCCCCCCCCGGGAAGCTGCTATTTTTGGTTCAGAATTTCAACTGGGTCCCCTCCTGCTGTTATGTTCCGCACCCCCTCCATCAGAAAGTTTTTTTTTGCTTCCTTTCCCCCTCTATATCCGGGAAGATGGAATGTGTGGTCTTCTGTGTATCCCCTGAAGTCTTCCCCTCCCGTCCCCACCCTGTCAGTTATGTCGCCTTTTTTTTTCCCTCGGTAATATGGCAGCTACGTTCTTCTTGTCTCCCCCACCCCTCCGGAGCGTCGGCACGAAGAATTTTCTTTCTTTTCCGTACTACCCCACCAACAAAAAGTCTTCACCTTTCAGTAATATCTTTTTCAATGATATCTCTTTAATAATAATCTTTTTTTTTTTTTTTTTTCTGTGATTTATGCTCATTGTGACCGTCCCTTTTTTTGATTTTTTTGGCAGACCACTGTTTGTCCGTTCGATTCCTCAATTTTTATGCCCCCGCCCCTTGCTTCGTCTCTCCTCTGTGTTTTTTTCCTCGGGAAGTGCATTAGTCCCTATTTGTTGAATACCACCTCCCCCAATCCAATGCCCGGACTTTCTTCCTCGTTGTTCAATGAGGCTAGGAGGGTTGACCCCAGCCTGCTGATGCACTCCAAACCGCGACCAATCCCCCCTGGACACTTTACCTGAACAGAGACTGTTTGGCATTTTTAGCTGTTTTTGATAGCGTCCGTTTTCCCCCCTTTCTTTTTTTGTTTGGGGTTCTTGAGCAGTCTTGGTTGTTATCTTTTCTCCTTCTCTTCGCTTCAGCGCAGACTGGAGATCCAGTATCGTTCCCCTTTCCCTTTCTTTTGCCTGGTGGTCCGAACCCTTAAACACCTCCCTCATTTTTCTTTTTCTTTAGCATGCTATTAAATGGCCGTCGGTCTTGATTATCGTGGAAGGATTGTCTTCTTTTTTCCCCCGGAACACCGAGAGCCCTCCCCTTAAACACCCCGCCCAGCCGCCCACTTTCTGCGTGTGATCCCCAATGTTTCCCTGAGTCGCCCCCTATGCTCAAACTTCCAAGGTCCGTGGGCTCTTTAACCCTTATTGAGCCTGCGTCTAACATTTTCCTTCATAACCAGAAAGACTGTTCTGCCACCACCGTTAGAGGCCGCCTTTTTTCCCTTTGCGTTAAACCTCCCCCTCCTCATGACTTCCACAAGGACCCACGCAAAGGCCAGAACGAACAAACCTATCCTGTCCCCCACCCTTCTTTCCCCGTTGTATGGAACCCCTTTTTTTTACTTTCTTTTTGTAATGGTTCACTCCCTTTATCGGTTTTTCTTTAGTAAGACTTATCCGTGTCGATTACTCCAGGGGTCACTTTAAGACCCCCTTAGTCACGCTCTTGCACATCTTAAACTAACACCAATCACACCCACCCCCATCCTTCTCTTGAAATCCCCAGACTTCACGCTTAACCCACCACTTGACCAGCTTTACCCCCCCACCAACACTTCACACTCAATTTCAGCATGACGTTTCGTTTGCTTGTCTCCTCTTTCACCCTG
>Ga0179591_1264132_pt1 | contig 12407 bp, 10 predicted proteins | sample CZOMad2_1_08_16f_FD_182891 | JGI IMG/M metagenome (GOLD analysis project Ga0179591, IMG submission 182891) | Vadose zone soil fungal communities from Angelo Coast Range Reserve, California, USA - CZOMad2_1_08_16fungal (PacBio error correction) | ecosystem: Environmental > Terrestrial > Soil >... | reverse complement strand
CGCGTCTTCTCGCGTGTTCTTCATGCGCCTTCCTTCCTGCGAGTCACAGTAGAACCAAGTATTCCGGTTCCCCGATTCTTTGCCCCCCCCTTTGATACTAGAGCAGAACACTCACTTCTGATCGATTAAACACTAAAGAGTTTTTTCACTTCTCTTCGCTAATGAAGCCCCCCAAACCCTCCTTCCGCCGTTAGTGAAACCGACGTTACTAAGCGATCGCCAGTTCGTCCGAACTATGCGTTGTACGAGTTCAATATCTTCACGGTAATGGTGCTGACTTAAGTCTCTCAGTTATGGTCTTTTTCTTTTTCTTTTCTTCGATGGGTACGGATCGGCCAACCCACCCGGCGAGTCTAGGGGGAGAATTAAGCCCGACCTTTGGTTTCCACGGTATGTTCAATATAATCGCAAACCGCTCTCCCTTTGATTATTTTTCGTGACAGCGATTGTCCATAAAGATTTCTTGTGCTGGGTGAGAGACCCCTTTTTTCGACAGCTTGTTTTCGTTTTTCCCTCTCTTAAGTTCACCTTTGTTAGTCTTTTTACCCCCCTCCTTGTGAAGTCATCTTTCTTTTTTAATTGTTTCCCACAATCTGCCTGCTCAACTTCTAGGCCATGAGAGCACAGCAATTCGAGGGAGGTGTCCCGTCTTAACCTTTCTCCCTGTTCGCGCGCAGGCGGTGAGGTTATCGATAGCCCCTTTCGCTCCCTTCTCCCCCTCTTAAGTATCGTCTGTCTTTGGAACATGGAGCAAAAAGGTTTTTTCGCCCGTGATTAATCCCGGAGGGTTAAAATGATTTTTTCTCCTCTGGTACTACCCCCCTGTGTCCTGCATCTTTTTCCTTCAATTTCCTTTGTCCACCGACGTGCCAGGACGTCCTTGTGGAGTCTCACACGGCCCCTTCCCCCGGGGACGTCGGTTTCCCCCCCCTGCTTCCAAGAGTCTATGTGGGGATATTCAAGGTTCTCTCCCCTCAATCCCCGAATTGACTTCGTCCCCCCCCCCCTCTGTTTGCGTTTTTCTTTTGTGCGACCGACCGACTCTTTTTCTGCGGCTGGCATATCATCCAAACTTGCACTGGCCCCCCCTTTGGCGTTGGATTTGGTTACTCTTCAGTCTTTTGAAAGCCTTTCATGAGACCTTCTATTTTTGTAACTTATATTTCTGTTTTTCGATACTTGTTCATAGCCACTGCTATACGCCCCCTCTCCCTAAATTGACCCCTGACGTCCCCTAAGTCTGTCCAAATTAATGATCCTCATCACTTTTTCTTTACCCAGACTGACACAAGCCTTTCATGAAGTGAGTTAGGTACGCACCTCTCTGGTCATTCGAGGCAGTTTGACCCATGTACAGGACGAAATGGTCATCTGCCTCCCCTTCCCTGGCTTTCTCTTCCCAATTGTCCAACCCCCCCGTGATTGCCCCCCTCTACCCACTCTTGTTTACCCCGTTCCAAAGTTGCGTGAAGCTGCATTTAGCCGGATGTTGCTTTTAGCCCTCCCTATCCCTGATTCTCCTCCCCTCCCCCCTCCAATTCCTATGTGCCTTTTTGATTAGGTTAAGGTTTTTTTTCGGGCAGTTTTTTCAGTTGCCCCGACCTCGGTCCCGTCGGTAATAAAAATGGTCCAAAGCTACACCCACTTTCCCCGTCTTTGCAGGGACCAGTCGATCCTGTTTTCATTGTTGCTTGACTTCTCCTTTCTGGTATTAGTTACCATCCGGATGCAACAGGAGATCTTTTTCTTTCTCTCAGCTTTTCCTGGTAACCCATCGCTCCCCAATTCGCTGGCATTGACCCTGATCACTAGATACTAGCCACCATCGTATTAAGATCTTTTCTCTCTCTTCCACTTCCATCTGTTTTATCCTTTTACTTCTTTGCCCATCATATGGATTCCCCTTTCTCGAAAGCGCGTTGTTAATAGGTTTAGGTCTCCTTGTGCCCCCCCCCAGGTTCATAGTTCGCGCGGTGTGGATGGCCAGGGGGGAATGTGCCAATAGCCGAGTTGCCGTACTTCCTTTGACTTGGTTAATCGGCTACCTACTGTGAACAGTTTTTTCTTTTTTTCCCCCCTTCGCTGTACCCCGGAAGCCGAATTTAGCGCCCTCCTTCCCATTTGTCCCCCATCGGCTTGTTTTTCTCCCCCCAGAGAGAATCTACCTTCTATGGCTTTTTTTTTTTAAGTTTTCCAGTCGGAAGTCCCATAACCCCTCTTTCCCCGGCGTTAGCCTTGGCCTCTTTGATCCTCCGCAGCTAGTGAGTGGCAACGAAATTGAGCTATCAGTGTGCTTGGACATCGGCTCTTGGATTCCCTTTTTCACTTGCTCGATTTTTTTCCCGGCTCTGGTTACTCCGACCAAACCTTTCGCTCAATTCCGCGGCTTGCCCTCTATTATTGCGTTTGTATGATCGGTCGGGGATCTCTCTCTCCTCCTCTCCGTTGTTGTTTTTTTTTTCTATTGATCAACCCCCAAATTGCTCATCCAAAGACTATTTTTCGAGTTGCCATTGTCTTTTCTCCCTGCTAGTCATTGGCAATCGCATGATTATGGACCCCTGACCACGTGACCACCCGAGCGATAGTCCTCCCCCGTGAATCTGTCCCCAACTTGGAGATCAATATCGTTGCCCCCCCCCCTCCACTCGGGCGGCGCGTTCTTTGCGCCAGGCGGCCGCAAACTACCCGAGTTTCCTTTTTTTTTTTTATACTGTTCCCCCTTCCCACAATCCCGTCCACATTTTGGACGATCGCTTTGTTAGCACAAATCCTACAACTTCTATTTCGTTGGTCTAATGCAAAGAGCCTTACAATCATTCCGTCTTCTATTTCGGACAGTATCGTCCTTGCGCAATGAAAAAGTATGACACCTCTGGAAACCGGGCTCCAGTTCTTCCCCCCGTTCCCTTTCAAATCAAGCCCAGTTTCCGCCACCTTGGCCCCACCGGTTTATGCCGACCCGCGGCACACAGCCCAATCCTCTCCCCCCCTTATTTCTAAACACGAATTCATGTTCCCTCGTTATCACTCCTTTCCTCCCAGATGGTCCATCCTTTTCGCTATGAGCAAACCCCTGAGAAGCTGGGTTTTTTTAGTTCGTTAATCGATTAATCCTTCCTCCCCATCGAAGGGCGAGGTTTTTTCCTTCAGTTTCGTCCTCCCCTTATTTATCCTGTTCCTCTTGGTTCTTGTTGATGGAACCGAAACAAATGGACTCGAATGTTACCCAGAAATCCTTCCTTTCCAGGCTTTGTCCCTTGCCGACGTTAGACCTTTGGGTGGTATTAAGGTTGCCATTTCCAGACTGTCTCCTTCCTTTTTCCTCCGAAGTTGTTTACCCCCCCCCCCCCCCACCCTTGAGGTTACCGATTCCAGCACACGCCGACGTCATACCGTGCCTCTTTGTCTTCTCTTGAGCCTTGTGATTGCTTTGCCGACCTTGAAAGGCCTCCCTTATTTTCTATTTCCCCGTTAATGCTGGAATAGAGTGGACACCAAGATCGAGCTCCCGGCCACTTCCAACTCATCTGACGTGGTCTAACTTTTTCTTCCGCCTCCCTATAGATCTTGCTGCCGGCAACTGAATAGTCACGACCCTCATCTCGGTTTCCGTACCCCCCCCCCGTCCCTTTACAAAGGCTTGATTCTTTTGGAGGCTATCATAATGATCCACCATCCTTTTTTCCCCCCCTCCCCCTTTTGAATCCCCGTCTTTGGTTCCCTAGCGTCTTCGAAGGAAATTTATTTTACAAGGTTCCCTCCAGCCTAATCCCTTATCCCCTCTATCCGGCTTTCGGTTAGGATGGCCTCTTGGACCCCGTTTGAGTAATCCCCTCCCACATTTTTCTGCACGTTTGCGAATTTTCCTGACCCACTCCGAACCTTACCCCTCCTCCCCCTGTATAAACCAGTACTCTACAGGCCCACGAGCGACTCGTCATTCGTTCTTAATGAGATATTAACCCTGTGGTCCCCCCCCCTTTAGTTTTTCCCCCCTGGCAGAGGTCCTGTGAAAAAACGATTCAAACTTGTTCCCTTTTTCCCCCGTTTTGAGGTTTGCAAAGGTTGGAGGCATTTTGTCTTGAGCTTCGGCCCCATTTCCCGTCCCCAACTTTTCTCTTTTCCTTCTCTATTACCCTCCTTCCGGAAGCCAGTGTTCAGCCACCCGCCTTTTCCGGCGCATCCCCACAAGGTGTTGCTTCCCGTAGAATGTTAAAATTGATGAAAAAGTGCATATTTCTAGGTTTTAGTACCGCTTCAGCAGTAACAGAAAAACCCCTTCTCGGCTATTCCAGGTCAGAATTTGACCCCACCCTCCCCGCGCCGCCATCTTGCAGCAACTAGGCATAAGGTTTCTTTAAGTTTGACCTCCCCCAGAGCTTCCCACCTTTCCTTTTTTTTCCCCAAGGCCTTCGTCGCCGGGAACGCCAATCCGTCCGTCCCCCCTCGTGTTTTCTGAAAACCCGAAGGGATTGCCTCCCCCCGCCAGCCCTATCCGAAGAGGTTTTTAGATGCCTTTATATCCGATCGGTCCCGCCCTCTTCCTGGGCTGCTAGATATTAAATGGATGTACCATTTCGTGGCCTTTCTCCACAATCCTCTCGCCGCAGTTTTGATTTGCTCCTCCTCTCATCGAACCCCCCTCTCTTTCTCCTCGACGTCCCACCCTTCGTTTATCTCGAAATAGTAAACGAATAGGTTCGTTTCAGGCTTGAGCTTTTTCCAATAAGGAGTCCCTTTGTCCTTTCCGTCATTCTCTACCTTGGCCCGCCTCGCCCTGGCTTGGGAAAGGCTAACTAGTACCTGAGCGCCGTACTCCCGTGCGGTTCATCCCCAATCTTTTTTTCTAATGGTGTCTCCTAAATTTCCTTTGTTGAATCCTGAGGCCTCCAGCCTTCCTCCCCTGACTTAAGCCGATCTGTCCTCATCCCATTGCCGTTCTCACGACGTCTGAAGGCTTGGACATAGTGGAATAATCTCTTGGTGATCTCCCCCCCCTCATCTATCTATTTAATCATTACTTGACTAGATGTTGTTTTTTTCCCATAGGCCTACTTCAGAATCCCTTCCGCTACTCGTTCTCCCGTCATGGATGATGAAGAGGAGATCTTTCTCCTTTGGAGCCGCTCATGCCTTCGGCCTGCTGATACTCTCAAATTATTCAGTTTAACAGTTATCTTCTCCCCGAGGAAGGCGCCTTGACCCGGATTATATGCCTTCCCGAAAGGAGAGGAGGGTCCAGATTCCATGATCATGACCTTTTCCCCATCATTAAGCCTTATGAACAGCGACCTGTTTGTTCCTAAGTTAGCTTCCCAAGTCTGTTCTTCCACTCCCTTTTACAATGGTGATGCCTCAGTATAGAATATCGGGTGTTATTTTATTACGCTTATTCTTCTCCCCACCGTCCCTTTCTCTGCTTTTTTTGTGCGACCGGAAGAAGAAAGGACCTCTTCATGTATCCCTCAGCACCCGTCTCGACGGTTGAAGAGCCATAGGCCCGAGTCCCTGTTCCACGACTAATTTTTCGTTTGCTTATACCTCTCCCGTATCCCTCCTCTTAGGGGCGTTACCCTATTTGCTTCCCGGCGACGATCATTCAAAAGGAAGTGGCCATCATTTCCCGATGCTGGAATTTTGCCCCCACCTTTCTGTCCTGCGCATTTAGATGCTTTTTTTTTAGGGGTTTTTTAGGAGTCCCTTTTTTAGCGTTTCGCTCAGGCTTTTTCGGGATAGAAGAGACAGCTTCACCAAGCGGCGACGAATATGCTTTTTCCTTTCCCCCTTTTTGCCCTAGATTTTTCAACCCCCGTATGCGCCGGAGGAGGGGCCTTTTTGCGTAACCATGCTATTCTAATAAGTGTAAGTCTAGTTTTAAGGCCCTGACCTCCCCTCCCACGCCCAGTGCCCAGTGTTTCCCTCCACAAACGGAAAGGTGCTGTTGGGCAACCCATCACCTGCTTTCCCGAGTTCCTATTTTTTGGTTCCTCCCTCCCCACGGGTGACAAGAGAAACTTTCCCGAACGAATGAAGTTAATCGTTCGTCTGTTACCCGTCCCCTTTTTTTCACTCTTTTTTTCTTTCCGGTGTACCCCCTTTATCCCCCCTGCCGCGCCCATTGGCGGTGGCCATCCTGACCACGGGACCCATTTCCATCCTTCCTCCCTCGCCTATTTTTTTGCTCCCTGTTCATCCTGTGAGATCCCTCCTAGCCCTGCCTCTCCCGCCTTAGAAATTGAAAGCGTCCGGGATTAAGCTCTTGTTCGGCAGATCATGATCAGAATTTTTCCTTCCCAGAGCCACCCATTCCCCTCCTCCTCCTTTGTCCGATCGGACTTTTCCTAAACCGATCTGCCTCTGCACGGACAAGGCATCTTTTTGACTAGCTGATGAAAATTTTTCCAACAACTCCTCTCGTGAGTTAATTGGATATTTGGTGTCCTTATCTTGCGGAATTGAAACGAGTCTCTCCACTCATTCGTTTCTATTCTGTTCGTTTTCACGCATATCCCTGCCAATTCAGCCTTGTTATCCTGTAGTCTTTGCTTTTCGGCCCCCTCTAACTGGAAACTTACTTCCCCGTCGGTTACTCAACCTTTCCCTCCTCCCCCCTTTCCGTACAGTCTCACTTCCTTTTTATTATCAAGTTTTTGTATCCTAGGGATTCGTGTTTTCTTTTCATTAGCCATTTTTATTTGAACAGGATTGAGTTCGAGCGCGCTTGTACTTTCCCCCCTCCCCTTAGAGGACCCCCTCATAACAGACCCCCACCCCAATCCCGTTTTATCCTTTTTTTGTTGATATTCCAAAAGGCTGGACCTCTGGCAGGGATGGCGATCTGACTTATGTTACCCTGTTCGATAGAAGCCTTTTGTTTGAGGTTTTTCTTTATCACCCCTTTTTTCCCACGTCAGTCGCCGCTGCAGTGGAGGGATCCATTTCGCGGGGATTCATGGATTTTCTAGTTTGCCAGTAGTATATTTTTCATTCTTGAGCATGAATTATACGGGCCCCGTGCGCTACTCTTAATATTAGTGTAAGACCCTCCGAAGAATGCTAGACTAGAATAGAATTTTCCCCCCCTTTTCTTTGCGAACCCTCTGATTCTCCCCACACTGTATCTCCATTAGTTTCCATTTTAGAGACGCACACTAAGGAGTAGTGATAATTTTCTCTTATCCATAATGGAAGCCCCTCCGTTTTGTGGTTTGTTTGTGGGGCGTCCGGGTGGGGTTGGTTGTGTTTTTGGGCTGGGGTGGGTTTTTTTTTTGTGTTTGTTGTCTGGTTGGGGGGGGTTGGACAACTGATCCTTTCTCCTGCTATCGCCAGAGTGCTTTCCTTTTTTGGATGACTTTAATCCGATTTTGACTCTTTCTTGCCCCATCATTGCGCTTCCAACAGTCGAAGCAATCAGTCTAAGAGTGACCCCCGAATCTATTCGTTTGATTCTCTCCCTTGCCTGGGGGTCTCTCTCTTTCCTCCTTCCCAAAGTTTGTTCTTCTTCTCGACCCCCCCCCCCATCCATGCGTATCATCAAACGCATCTTTCGATTTAACTATGAATGCTTTTTCTCTTTTTGCTCGTCCCCTGGTTGTGTTCCCTTCTTCTTTCTGGGAACCCCCCCCCCCAGAGTTTTCTTTTCTCCTAAGGAATCTTCCCCTCCAACTGGTGACTCTCAATCAATTCGTTCTCAAATAGTTCTTCCCCGTTTTTCCTTTACTCGCATCCCTCCCGCAACGGGCCCTGTTGTCTTTACAAAAGTTGAAACACCTCCTTCCCAACTACTTTGCTCTCCTTTTTTCGCTTCCCAACTCCGCAAGTCCTCTTCGTTTCAATGCAGTCTTCTTCGTTAACCTCCCTTTAAGTTTAGAGAGCGCACCTGACGTACGGCGCCTTGAGCACGTCCATTCCCCCCAGTCTGCCCGTTTACAACTATTTCTCCCTTAATTCCCACTCTCCCCTGAGCCATCACGCACCGCGCAATATCCCATTGGGGCCATTCTCCCTCCCCCCTCCCGGACACGACCAGACCTCTTTCTCTCCCCCGATTGCGGCTGTGTCAAGTTATTCAGCCTGCTCAAAATCTCTTAAGCATTTTCATCTTAGACCAACCATCGGAAGCTTTCATCGATTATCGAGGAATTTCCTGCCGAGCATTCTCGTCTTGGGTTAACAGGCACAAGCTCTTCGCGCCGACGACTTTTTTAAAATTTTCATTCTTCTCGGCCAATGCGACCTAAGCCGAATCCCCACATCTCTTCTTCACCTGCTTATTTTGAAGATTGACGGACCTTGCCCGGTTTGAGTCATCTTTTTCTAATCAAGAGACTGCAAGTTTTTTTTCAGGTTACCTCACTTCCATCCCCCCCGTAAGGAACCGCACGTAATTGAATTCTTTACTTGAGGCCCGCTTCTTCTTCCCTTTCTCCCCTGTGAAATCCGTCTCCCCGCCAGGTAGTGAGCTCGAAGTGAATGCCGATTTGAATCTCCTGGGGGGGGGGGGGCCCCCACGTCCTTTTTTACAATGCTTCACTAGTAGCTGCTAGTGACGTTGGATGACCTGTTGTTAGCTTGACTCGTATTTGAGTGCTTTTTTTTCCCCAAAAAATGATCGGTTTTCTTCCCCTTCCCAACTTACTATTTATTCATTTTCTTTCTTTCATTCGCTTGTGATGAGATGATCCCGATGAAAGTTTCCCAATGACCCACGTTCTTTCTTATTCCCCTGTTCGGGGGATTTCTCTGGGTCTTCTGACCCCTTGTAGTATCTCCAGAAATAATACCTGACACAAAGACAGAATAGTTGCGCGGAGGTTAAGTCTGTCTTTATTGGTCCTTTGTGAATCTTCCCCCACAACAGATTGATTCAACGGATTCCCCTGCTTCTCTACGATGAACTCTTTCTGTCGGAAGAAACAGGATCCGACCTGGACAAATACGAGACCCCCCCCTGTTCCATTCGTTCGTCATTTGCTCTATCATGGATCAACCCTTTTCCCCTTCTCATCGGTCTCGGTGTTTCCCCCCCTTCCAAGGTTACCTTTTCCGTTTGTGAGTACTGCCAAAAAGGATTCCCTTGAGAATTTGTGAGTCTTACTTACCTTTCCTTTAAACCCTTATGCGGTAAAAGTACGGTTTTCTTCCCTCCTACCGGTCAGTCCTTTTTTTCCCCTCCCCCGCCTTGCTTCGTCATAACCACCGGTGTGAATCCCCCCCAGTATGTGCCACTCCTCATCGTTTTGAAACTGTGAATCTTTAATTATCAAGCCTTTCGTCGGTTGAGCTCTCATAGCTCAGAGGACCGCCATCGACAAGAACCCCGCATGAGCGGCTAACTGAACACTTTAACCCGGCCCCAACCCCGCCTGCTACTTCCCCCCATCTTTTGAGACCCATAGGCTCGTACCAAGCAACTAGTGGGACCATTAAATCCCTATTCTCCCCGTATACACTGAGAAAAATCGTTCCTGTTGACTGAAAAATCGTTCAAACCCCCCCGAGTGTTCTGAACCAGAAGGGATCTCTCCTCCTTTCTGTAAGAGCTTAGACGGACCTTCTCCACGCGTTCCCCGCCCCGTCGTCTATGCTCTTCGATCACTCCATGGAAGCGTCACCCTTTAGGCGGCCTGGCCAAAGGAATGTCCCCCGGTTGGCGTGTCGCGGAAGACAAGAGACGGGCCATACTTGGTCTCTTAAGCCTATCCCCATTCTATCTTTCCTTTCCCCCTTACAACTTCCAAGATCACTATTTGTCAAAACCCCCCTTGAGGTTCCCTGTTCACTACGGGGAAGTTCTGGATCATGATCAGGATCGACTTCTTCCCGGCTTGGGTAATCCATCACTTGAGTCCCCTTGATTCGCTTTCTTAGGGAATCCTCACGGTGACGCATTTCTCCCCATCCTATTTCTCTCCTCTTGCACGCGGCTCCCTCGGAGAAGCCGCTCCTTTCATCATGACGCGGCGCACTACTCCTCCTTCCTTTTTGACAGATATTTGAATCATGTCTTCTTCCTCTCCCCCATAAATATCTCTTAATAAGTTGTGGTTTTTGTGAGTCTCCCTTTTTTAAGTTTCCACTCCCCTTTCTACGATTCCCAGCCGGCGACTTTCTCGCTCATGGATGAGGCGGAGATTTTTCTCTTGAGATTTCATTCCATTCATGCGCCGATATTGCTCGCCCCCACATTATTCATTTTATTGTTCCCGCTTCGCGTGCTTTCCTTGAATATCCACGGCGAGGCGGGCAAGTCGATCCTTCATTCCCCATAATTCGTTTGAACCAGCTGGGTTTAATAACTGCGCTTTTAACCAGATTTTATGGCGCTTAAAGACTAACGAATTGTATTCCTCCTGCCTTTTCATCTAGGGTGCGCTTCTTCTTTCGTGTGTGGAAAGGTCCACAACCGAGAACCTTGCGGCGCTTGTCGAGTTTCTTCAATGCCGCACGTTTTGCCTTGCCATCGTCCCCGGTCCCTTGATCTAGCAACGTATTCGACTGGAGCGGAAGCCCTGCGTTTGACGGAGACCGTCCTTCATCCCTCTCGTAGTTGATCTCCCCCCCTTCCTTTTATCCCTGCGTCAGTGAACGATTTTCATTTTCGAGCAGATTTCTTCCTTACAATTCTCTCTCCTAGTGCTTCATTTGAATACTCTGCCTTAGAGATAAAAAGGATAGGGCTCTTTGAGCACGCTGCCTTAGCGGGCGAGTTGGGAAACTTTGGGACCCTATCCTTTTCCTGTTTGTCAGGCTCGTTATCCAGATAGATACCACGCTAGATAGGAGTCAACAGCTTTCATCCGCTTTTGACCTTAGCCCACTGGGTTTGGGACGGTCTTAATCCCCGCGGGTTGGTTTCCCCTTGCTCTTTACGACCGGACGTTCCTGCATTTTTCATTTCAATGGACGTAAGTCACCGATCCCAGAAGAAGCATTTTCCCATTCCCCCCCCAACGGTAAATTCCCACGGGGAAGAGGTTTCCCCACGCCTGATTAACGATAAAATATTTGAACCCCCCCTTTCTGTCTGCAAATTAAGAACCTGACCTGTAAGTTTTTCCGATTTGCTGTCGCGTTTCTAAAGGGACAGATTTTTCATCGGCTGGTAATTTCCCTTTCAGTCGATTTCTTTCTTTTGACTCCTTTCCCTGCAAAGGGCCCATCTTCCAGCCTCCCTCTCTGGATATCTTTGGTGGATATGCATTTTTTTCTTACCTTTTCCCCCCCCTAGACACCTCCGAACCTTCCCCCCGCAGTCGCTTTTCCCGTCTTGTTAACATTTGACTTGGATCATATCATCATCTCAAGCGAATCATCCGACTCACCCCTCCCTTTCGCTCTGACCTGGTAAGCAATATAATTCGGTCTCAGCAATTCAGTCCCTCAATCGAGCTTCTGTGAGATGACACCCCCCTTTCCAATAAAAAGTCACTGGCCTTTTGGACTCGATGGTTCCTTTTCTTCCCCTCCTCCTAACTTTCCGATACTCTCACTCCTTGGGCGGACGGATGTTGCCCTTTTCGGAAATCATCCAGGCTGCTCAGCGTACTCCCCGCCTTGATGACAGTTTGTGACCTTCCCCATTCACCTCTGAGGTCCGTCCGTTCTGTACTAGAATTCAAAAAGACTAATGTTTCCGTCTTCCCCCGGTCTTCAACACGATGTAGTCTCTGTCTTTTACTTCTTGATTTAGGGGCCTTTGTTTTCTTTTCTTTCTGCCCTAAGGATTTGCAACCTGATTCGTTAGAAGAAGATTGTAGGACCTCCCTCTCTCCAATTAGCTGAATGAAATCTTCCTCTACTCATCGCCACCATAGTCTTCTGTCAATATACCGGATTTCTATTTTTCTGAGCCTTTCTGGAGTCGTTTGACATCCCTCTTTTAATTCGTTCGATAGAAGCGATTATGGGCCTTTTTGTCCTCTTTTTCTGGTCCAAATTGTTGCCCCCCCCCCTTTTTCTTCTTATTACTCCTCGTGGAGGGCTTTCAAGCGCGGTGCATGAACTCCCGAGTTTGCGACGTCCTCACTGTGCCATTTCTTCTTTTCCTTTTAATACGTGTCAGTCGCAATTTTCCCCTAGATTGTTCCCGTCCCCCCCTTCTCGCCTTTAATGTAGAGCCTTTGTCCATCGGATTGGGTCCAAAAAAAGATCCGTCCCCAACGGTAGCTTGCCTTCGGCTTTTCCGTGCTAAACCTGCTTTCCGGCTGCTTCTTTTGCGGATCCCCCCGCCCTCCTCTTTTTGGTTTGAACGATAATTGATTGCTCTAGCCATTGATTCATCGGCTCTTCTGTCCACTTTCGCTCGTTGTCACTTTTCGTCGGTTCCACATCCTTCCACACCAGGTGATCCTTTGCTACTGAATCCTTTTCTTTTTCTTGACTTTTTCCGCCCCCTTTCTGGG
>Ga0179591_1327468_pt1 | contig 12408 bp, 21 predicted proteins | sample CZOMad2_1_08_16f_FD_182891 | JGI IMG/M metagenome (GOLD analysis project Ga0179591, IMG submission 182891) | Vadose zone soil fungal communities from Angelo Coast Range Reserve, California, USA - CZOMad2_1_08_16fungal (PacBio error correction) | ecosystem: Environmental > Terrestrial > Soil >... | reverse complement strand
CCCCGAAAAAGTATTTGCGGCCTTTTCCCTGAAATTCATCACATTTTGACAACCCCTTTCCAGTGCAAGACCCACTCCGCGCAGTTCTTTTCTTTCCAGGCAAAGATAACGTTGGCGAAGACCTTCCTCAATTGCAAGCGGGGGTTTGGTTTTCTTTTGTTGCCGTCCGGAAAGCGCTCTGCGAAACAAACTGAAACAATCAAACCCTTTTTTGACCATTTCCAGATGTTTTCCCTTTGGTTGCTGATTTTGAGCACTTAGGTGACCCCCCCATGGCTTCATTTTCTTTATCCGATGCAGGAATGCTTTCTTCTTCAAGGTCCGTACGATTCAAACGTATTCTGCTTTGCTCCCGCGCCCTTGTGTTTATGCCCGTGAATGTTTGGCAATGGTATTTTTTACCTTTCCCCCGTTTTTTTTTTTTTCGCATCTATGAAACACTCAACCCCCTCATCTCTTTTCCCCTAAGTGACCCCCCTTTTATACAAATTAAATCAACTTTTCGGGGGTTCCCTCTTTCTTTTTTTCTTTGACCCGCCTTTTCCGGCTTCCCCAAATTATCCAGCTTTCCCTCCAATTCCCTCCCTTCTCCCTTTTGGATTTGCCATATAGCAAGAAGTACGTTGTTCAGGCCCTCTTCCTTCGATTAGTTTTCCCTACAAGCCAATCCGACCCGATGGAAACGTTTTTTTTCACCCAGCCCCCCCCGATGGCACGGCAGTTCCTTCTCCACATGAAAACCAATCTTCTCTCCCCTCCTCAAATACCTTTTCTTTTTTTAAATCCCGTGTCACGATCAAACATCGCGTCAACATTTTGCGTTCCGTCCGCAAAACCCCTCAAAAAGGACAAGCTCACCGACTTCACTCTTTTTCCTCCTTTTGTTTTCCCTTTTCCTCGCTGTGAAATACCTCAAAATCCCGGAGAAAGAAGGTTTTTCCTGTCACTGCTCCCCCCAAAAGACAGCCAAAGACGGAAGACAACCCGAGGAAGTGAACCGGCTTTTTCCTCCCCTTCCCCCCCCTCTTTCTTCCCCCAAACACAACCCAAAGCCCACGGCCTCTATCCTCCTCTAAATTGACGATGGAAAGAAATTCATTAGGATGTACCAATGCCCCCCTCTCCCCCCCTCCGGGTTCCCCCCCCCTGCAACGCCTTTCCTTTGCCCTGTTGCCTTTTCCTCATCTGAAAGAAGATCCCTTCCCCCCCCACTTGCTAGGAATTAATTCCCCCCCCCACTCATTCCAAATATAACGAAGACTTCCCGGCGTTGTTGCCCTGGATCCCCACCCCTCCTTGCACCTTTTTCCTAATGGTACCCCCCACCCAGCACTTCACTCGCCGAAGAAAATTCCCCCTTATCTCCTTGTCTCGGAGCGAACCCCTTAGCCCTATTGTTCAAAAGACCCCCCTCTCTTTCCTTTTGCAAACCCCTTTTTTCCTGACCCCCGAGTCGTGAGCGTCGATGTCTTTGCCCTTCCATACGACCCAAAATAAACAAACTATGCCACGGCACTTGCTTCCTTACCTTGCTTTTCCCCCCCCTTTCTCTACAACCACCCATGTAGCTTGTGGTAGCTTGATGCCTTTCCCCTCTGGCCATTTTCTCCTCCCTACTTGGGCAGCTATGATACATCAGGATTCAACGAGCTGTTTGAACCTCGACAACTGCCTCGTCAACCCCTGGCCCTTCACCCCTTTCCCCCTTCCGCTCTCTATTGTTTAACGGACACAACGTGTATTCCCCACACAAAAATGATCTCTATTTTTCCTCCTTTTTTTTCTATTTTTTTCCTAATAAACCGTTGTGTCCTCAAAGATTTCAAACAATAGGCCTACTTGCTTTCTTACTCCTTCTCCCCTTTGTACTTGATCTAAATGGTTTTTCTCTCTTGCTGAGGTTCCAAATATGGCAGAGTTGTGCATCCGAGGGATCCTACCTTGGCCATCTCTCTGTTCTTTATACTCTTTTTTTTTCCTCCGCGACACCCCCCCCCCCCCCCCCCCCCCCCTTTGATTACTTTTGTTTGGATCATAATCTTTATTTCATGCCAATTCCTCAACGAACGCGAAGGCCTGTTTGAGTGGAAGAGATTTTGTTCGTTTTTCTCCTTTCCCGGCTTCCTTTCCTTTTTTCCCACCTGGTGTCCTGCCCCACTGATGTTTTCAAACGTTCCAATTTTTTCCGTCTTTTTGAACCATCTTTCGTTACGTGTTAGATCACATCAAATTGGCAGTTAATTGCCTCCTCTTTTTTCTAGTTTTTTCCAAGTCAGGCTAGGTTGCCCCCTTCCTTGTGGTCAGTTGACCCCAACCTCCTCTTTTTTTTTTTTTCAGTCTAGTTCCGAAAGGTTTTTGAATTTTCTTTAATAGCGCTTGGTTAAGGACTTCTTCAGCTCCCTCCTGAAAGTATTTGGTGGTCAGGAGCCTGGAGTATTTGGAGAGTCCCTTCTTCAAGTCCAGATTTCCTCCCTTCCTGGCCAAGCACGTTTGATTTGTAGCTTATACGTTGTAGTTTTAGTTTGAGGGTTGGGTTCTTCTTTTTCTCTTTCTTTTAGTCCGCCTTTGTCTTTTTTCTTTTCCCCTGTTTTCTTTTGTTATGGTAGGAGTTTTGATCAACACCCCCCCGCCTCCCCCTGGGTTCATAGGATTCCCCTCGCTATCTTCCGTCTTCCGTCAGAAGCACCATATAGATAAAAAGGTTTTCGTTCTTCTTTTCTTTTTCTGCCTTTCTCCCTTCCTCCCTTTAACTGGAGGATCTTCTCTGAAAAATGACTTTTCCTTCAGATTTCTTTTTTCCTAACAGCAGGATAGTCTCCTGTGGCATTGGTTAGGTGATGAAGACCCTCCCTCTCTTTCCCTCCTCCCACCACCACCAACCCCCTCTTCCAACCTTTCGCTTTTTCCCCTCTGGGTCTTGAGTTAATCTCTTCCAGATCGTCCCTTCGTTGAATGCCCTTTCTTGTTTTGAACAAGGGTCACTTCTTGAGATACTGTAGTCCCCCCTTAGTCCTTGCTTCTTCTTCCTGCGTTTTTGAAGTGTCCCGTGGTCAATCCCCGTCATGTCCCAGTTTATTTCACGATACAAAAGCCCAATTGTATCTTTTCCCCCCCTTCTCTTTTTTTTCTGCATTAATTTGAATAGATAGCCCCCCCTTTTAGTCCACTGGCTTTTTTTAATTTTCCACTCAAAAATACCTCCAACACCCACTCATGTTTCTAACATTGTCGAGGGTGTTCCTTTGCAGAATATTTTTCTAATTTTTTCTTCTCTTCCCTGTTAATTTGCGAAAGAAGTGCACCATGAAGTTTTGCTCCTTTGAGGTTTTCTCACATCACCCCCCTTCAACATGCTGATGTCAGGCCCACCTTTTTGAGTTCGTTTCTTTATGAGCCCTTCTAAGCCCCCGAAAACCCCACCAAAGATTCGCGGAAAAGTCCGGGCCTGCTCCATCCTTATGTAATCTTCCCTTTTCCTGGAGGCTTCCCTTCACAGTTTCATTTTTGATCAAGTGCATTTTCATCCCAGCCAGTCATCCCCCTTTTTCTATGATTTACCAAACGGGTGAGTCTTTTCATTTTAAGCCTTTTCCTTTCCCCCATAGTTCCAGTTTCTTCTCTCGTTTGGGGTGTTTTTGCTTGCCAGATGGATCCATCTTCCCCTTTTTTCTTTTTTGTCTGCTGATACACTGCCATTCCCGTTTAAAGGTGCATTTTTTTCCCCCGTTCAAACTTAACCTTTCTTCTTCTCGACAAAATGTTTTCCGAGGAGACTCCATGCGTGCACCTTCGGAAGCCATTTGTTGATCCCCCCCCTCTTCGCCTCCCTTCTGCACTCCTTGGGAAACTAATCCAACGCGACATCTCCATTTTGGCCAGTAGCTTTTCGCCCCGACCTTCTTTTTCAAACCATAGCCCCTTCCGTTAGCCCGGCAAATGTTGCCCTTGCAAACGATTGCATGATGTGTTGACTCCCCCATCTCCCCCTCCTTTCTTTCTTCTCTGGCATTATATGGCTGCTCTGTATGTGTTAAGAGTCTCTTTTTCCCCCTTAGAGTCGCCGTTTCAATGTATTTGAACTTTTTTGCGGCCCCATGAATTTCTAGCTTCGGCAGATTTTCCTGACTTCCTCCCCCACCCCCCCCCTCTCTAACTTTACTGCCTCCGATTCCAGGTCGAGCGTTTGCCAAAAGCTTGTCGATTTGACTTTCTCTTTCTAGAACTTTTAATCTTTAAGTTTGAGGGATTTTGGGGAATGCTTTCTTCCCTCCCTTTCTGCACTTGTTCGTCTCTTATTTTTCCTTTTCCCTCCTTTAGAGATTTTTCCCATTTCCTTTTCTTCAACAATCCCGCCCCAAGGCTTCAGGCATCTTCTTTCAAGGTTGCTCCAAGAAGTAACTTATAGATTTACTAAGACGTAGTCTGAGCCACCCCAACATGTTTTTTTTCTATTTATCTATACGTCTTTTTGAGTCTTCTTCCCTCCCCCCTTCGGTTGATATAAGCCCTAGGATGTCAAGATAGAGACTCTTTCTATCCCCCCCTTCCCTCACCCTCTCCTTGACGGTTTTTGACTACACAAGGAAGATGAAAAACCATAGAAGGCCTCTTTTTCAGGCGACCCCCTCCCCTTTCTCACCTTGTAGTTTTCCGGAACACTTTAGATAAGACATAATAAGTCCCCCCCTGGCTCCTCCCCCCTTAACTCCCCCCCTCTTCTTCAAGCCTCTACCCTGGGCTTTGCAAACACGCCTTTGGTCCCTCTAGGATCCCCAGTATCTAACAAGATGGTGGGGTGGTGGTATGCCGGCCTCCGCTTCCATCCCTTTCTCAAATTCAAAAGAAAGTTCCCCCTCAAATCGGAGACTTCTACGATCCTCCCACCATCCTCTCCTGACATCGCCGGTGCGTTGTTCTGAAAACAAGAATTGGCCTATCTTTTTTCCTTTTGTTGACCTTTTTTCCCCCCCCCCAAACCTCCCGGATTGCGCCCCATCTAAACATTTGCGGTCTCTCCCTATTGTCCCGGAAGTTTCTTGCTTCATCTTTTCTTTCCTTGGCTCTTCCTTGTGTGTTCCTTTTGTCGATGGTTTCGATCTCTTCTTGTCCTTAAGTCGAAGAAACCCACCCTTTCTTCCCTGGGTTTTTACGGCGCTTGAGCTCTCGGCGAATTTGGATCAAGGAACCCTCGTTGGGAAGCTTTTCCTCTTTCTCCCTCCCTTCCACGGTCATGGCTTAAGTGGATCATCCCGTCCCCCCCAAAAATGGCTCGGCACCCAACGTCCACGTCACGATGTCATCACCTTCATTAAGCTTACCTGTGCCCCTATGGCAATTTTTTTCAAAGGCTTCATCGTAAGTCCCATACCAGGTTTTTTTTCCCTCCTCTCTACAAATTTCAGATGGGACTTGCGGATAGTGCACAAATGATAAAATTCCACTGTTTCATTGATCCATCTTTTTCTTTCTTGTCTACCGTCAATTCTCATGACCCTTTCCTTCTTTGGCCTGCCATTTTTTTGTTGTGGTTTTTCGAGTACGAAACGCGCGCGCGCCCAAAACTAAGACACCCCAACACCTCCCCATACTCCCCCCTTTCAGGATTTTTTGATGATGTTTGAACCTCACGGCAGATTGCCTCTCTTTCAGAAGCTGCAGGACCATGGAAAGGCTGAGACACCATTCTTTCTTCCAAATCTTCTTCTGAGCTATTTTCCCATGTTTAATTGTTTGGTGGAAATGTTTCTCTTTAAAGACCTTCCCTTTTTTTTTTTCAATACGACTGGAAGGAGATCTATTCTTATCAGGACCTTTTCCCGGATCACCCTTTTCTTAAGGGCTGTGACAACATGCTTTTTTATAACGCTACTTTTCTCTCCCCTTACGGTGGCTTGACAAAGACGGGGTCTGCAAAAATTCCCTCCATGCTTTCCCGGCACTTTTGGGATGCTTGCCATGATCGGTCCCACCCTCAGTCCGGTCCCCCCCCCTCCTCACTATCACGCCCCAGAATCCTTTTCTTGAATTCTCCTTCCCCCACAAAGGCCCTCTGATTGCGGCTTTCCCCCCCCACAGATTCCTCCCTGGACAACGTTGATCTTAATAACTGGTGAAAAACCCCCACTCCTTTTTGATCTCTCCGCCGTTTCTCCATTCTCTCCCAGATTCGTTTCAATCTCAGCCTTGCCTCCCAGGTAAAGGAATTCTTCCAAAGTCACACCCCTTTAATTCCCCCCTTCGAAGTCTTCTTTCTCGAGGACTTTAACGAGAAGATAGCATCTTTCCCTCCTATCCATCGTTCTAACTTTTTGTTGTCTCGACTACCTGCCTGGACAACAACCCTCTGTAAGAACAAGACGGCCAAAAGCCGACTCCTCCCCCCCCCTCCTTCCCCCCACCTAAGTCGTAACCCCCAATCCCCCAAAACAACTACCCTGCTACCCTAAAGCTCAAACGGCTGCCCTTAAAGGAAAACTCGGAATTGCCTTCCCCCCCTTCCCCCCCCTCCTGCTGATCATGCCCTCACCGACCCCCGTACCTTTTCATTCGGGTCTTGGACATGTTTGACTCCTCTCCAATGACCACATCGAAGGAAAGAACACACCAGACTCCCAAAAACCTTTCGTTCCCTAACCCCCCCCCTGCCGATCGACACCCGAAGGTCCCTTTTTTCTCTCCGCACCTATTACTGTAAAAAACCCACCCAAAGCACTACTCGCCTCCCGCGAACTTAGGAATCGCCATTTTTTTCCTTCAAGTGGATCGGACTCCCCCCCCCTTAGCCCCGCAGGACCAAAAATTTTATTCTTACGGTTTTTCCCAAGAATTTGGTTGACGGACAACCTGTTTCTCCCCGATGGAAATCAGAGCTGGAGTGAAGGGAGTTTGTGTATCCCCCAACTACGAGCCGCAGGACGTAGAGGATTTTACAGTGATTAACATTTCGTTCTATCCCCCCCCTATATCAACGTTCTCGGTAGAGTCTTTGGAAGTCCAAATCGCTTGCATTCTTCACCTTCTTCTCCCTATTTTTTCCAAGATTTTTTCTTTGACCCCTCATCCATTTCAGATTCCCCCTTTATCTCAACCAGTCCCGGTCAAATCCAAAATCTTTCAGCGACCCGAAGTATGCTATTTTGTGTCTTTTACAAATTGGTACTTTGCACCCCCCCCCCTCTCTCTCCTCCGGTCTTTTTTTGTGATAGAGTCTCCAATTGTTTTTTTGTTCCCACTTCATACTAACTTTTCCCCTCCTCCCCAACCCACTGGCATTACGAGCTTTCGAAAGATTTGTTGACTTTTGCGCCTCCCGCGTTCCTCGCCCAAAATACTTCTTTCTTGGACACCCCGTCCCAGCGAGAGCTGCTCTGTTTCGAATGCCTTTTTCTCATTCCCGCTACCTGATACACTGTTTCGATTGTGTTGGCGCTCACCTGTATAAGTCCCTTTTTTTCACCTCCCTTCCCTTCTTGTCCCTCAGTTTTTGTTGCGTTTTTACACCCAAGGAAGGCTCCCCAGTCCTCGACCCTCCACGATTTCTCTGGCGAAAAACAGGTTTTCACCACCGGCTCTTTCGATCCTTTTCCCCAAATTGTTTTCTATCACCCTTTTCCGGACAGCGATGCCGTTTTTCCGAGTAGGGCCCTTTGTCGTTAGTACCTTCATACGTTTGGTCTCGTTGCAATTCAGTCTGTTGGTGTCTGGAGGAAACACTATTTGTGTTTCTCTGTTCTCCTCCCTTTTGTATTTCCTCATTTTTCAGCTTTTCTTTCAGATAACCTCTATTACAACTTTCTGAGTTGACTGTGGTCAGGATCACCTTTCCTTACTCGTCTCCTCCCGCATTTCAAATTTCCTTGACAATCTCCGTTAATTTTCTCTACGACAGTTTTTCGTTGTTCTTTTGGCGGGTTTTTAAGAATTTTCTTTAAGTGTGTCATTCCCCCTTGGTTTTTTCCTTTTTTCCGCTGTGCCTTTACATCTTTTTGGTTTCACGTTAGGGTCGATCCCCACGGATTCTTTCTTTTTTATAGGATTTACTCTTCCTAGTCTCAGTAAGCACTCAAGATAAAACATCTATTACTTGGTCTTCCTTTTTCTTTTCTCCGCACTTTCCTTTTTCCCCTTTTTTTCCTTACGGCTTTTAACAGCGCCTATTTACTGTCAGGCCATAAGCCGGCAGATTAGGTTTCCCCCCCTTGGCTGGTTTACGTTCTATTTAAGATCATTTCGTCGCCATTTGGTTTATGTCTCCGCCTTTTTCCCCTTTCTTATGGATTTTCGGGAATATACTTGGAGTTCGCTAGTTCCCTTGTTTGTCCCCCCCGGACTCTTTTGTTTCTATAATGGAAACCTTCCACCAGGAGTCGGGATTCCCCTCTTTCGTCGTTTTTCTTACTTTTGACGCGGCGACCGTGGTCACAGGTCGTTCTGCGATATTTTATTCTAAACCCATAAGAAAGCACCCCGTTCCTTTCACGATGATTCTATCAGGGTTCCCTAAGAATAGTCCTACGCGTAGGAACACCCTTCTATGTCCTTTCCCTCCTTTGCCCCCAAAACAGGGGCCCCTAGCGTTTTCTCTCTCTCCGTTTTCTTCTGAAGACCCCTAGTAAGGTAAGCTTGCCATTTTCCGCAAAAGGACATGGTTTGCACTCTCCGTGAGGTGCTTAAACATCTCACAATGCACCGATGATTTTTTTCCCACCAAATTGTTGTTTTGTGTAGCCTCCTCGCTTCGTGCCACTAACCCCCTTTTGATTTCGGCTCTCCCTTTTTTATACTTTAGCGTTTAATTGAAGACCTGCCCTGGGGGTTTGGGGGTGTTCGGCAGGCTTCCCCCTTTCCTTCACATTTTCCCCCCTGTGTCAGTGACCTTCACGATCAGTCCTTGCCCATTTTCCCTTGATCCATATGATTTAAAACGTGAGTCTTTTCTTCCATTGCCATCGCCTTCTTGCAGATGATTGAGACAAACGTGTCTTGCCGCAATAAATTTTTTTGGGTGGATGATCCTTTCTTTTTCACTCTTCCCTTTCAGGTTTCCCTCATTCCCCCCCCTTCGGGTGACGTGGACCAAAATCTAGATTAGTTTTCCAGGGCTCTTCGGCGGCAGCCCATTTGTGTTTCTGCCGATACACTCATCTTTACATCCCCCCTATCTTTTCCCCCCCCAAAGGTGGCCGACAATCCCTTTTTCATGGCCCTCCTCTCCCCCCCAGCAGCGCTCCCGGCCGGGAACAAGCCATGATATTTAAATGGTTTCTCTCGAGGATTTTTTTCAATTCTCCGGGCAACCCCTAAACTACTATGTGCCGTATTCTGTTTTATACCCACTCAAGCAAATGAATGATTTTGATCGTTTCCCGCGATCTTCCGTGAAGTCCCCTTTCTGGGACTCGTGTCTTCCCCCTGTTGATACTTTTTCTTCTCTTCAGCTTTACTCCCAAAAACCATCTGTCCCCCTATTTGAGACCCCCATGTCGATCGTTTCAAAGGCCTTTCTCGGCCTTTAGGTTCCTATAGAGACCCGGTTTCATTTTTCTTTGTTCTTTTTTTTAATGATTATGAGTCAATTTATAGAACGTCGCCCAAGAAGTTATTGTTTTGCGACTTCTTCTCTCCTCTTTCCTCGTGTATCACCAACTTCGACGTACCCCCAGGTATTTCGGTTTTTTCTAACCCGAAGGAAGCTAGCTCCTCCGCTGGCGTTCGCCAACAAAAGAATTTCGTGAATATTACTCCCCCGTTTAGTCTCTTTTTCCCCCCCCTTCGGTTTGTCTACGCCATGCGAGGCAAAGTGAGGACTTCTTGATCCCCAACGGTCTAAGCCCTTCTTCAGCCCGTTTTCCGGAGAATGGTTGACTGACGAAGGAAGGAGGACCCCAGCTGCATCTCGAACGTCCAGAAACTAGTTTCTAACACAGTTCCCCCCTTTCTCCTTCGTTAACTAAATAAATACCCTCCCCTAACCGACTTCCCTTCTATATTCCCCCTTCTTTCCTTTTTTGCAACCGCTCGAACTGGAAAGATCGGCGGCTTTCACAACACCCTTTTTTCACCGATGGTTTTTTTTTGTAGCGCCGTGAAGAAGATCTGAAGTCATTCATCAAATTATGGAGTCCCCAAAGAAACCCTCCCAGTCATCCCCCTCCTCCCTCTCTCTGCACGAAAAAACCCAGAGAAAGCACGGTGCTTCGTTTATGCCCAAAAGCTCGGACAGAATAGGGCTTTTATTGGTTGAACCACTTTTCTTTCACACCTATCACCGTGGCCCCCCTGAGGGTCCCCCAGTTGCCTGGTGTGAACCGTTTCTTGATGGCGTGGCCATGGAGGTCGGTCCGTTTATTTTTCTCTTCAACCTTCTTGTTTAGCCTTTTTTCATCGATCTGGGATCGGCCCGAGCCTTTCAACCAAACTTCGACTATGCATCGCATTGATGCTCATCGGCGAATTGTCTAACGGAACCCCACGTTTTGCGGCCTCTGGAGCCTAACAGACAACTGTAAGATGACTAGTGGCCCCTTGACACCTCCTTCAAGCCCTTTTCCGCTCTTATGTCCCTGCCCCCTGGGTCTCGGAAATGTGCCTCTTAATAGTATCCCCCCCAAGACCACCCCCGAAGAGCATCCCCACGACATTTCCCTTTCGGACTTATCCCTTACACATTCCCCAACTTCTTAAGTGCAAGAATACACCCTCCAGGAATTTTGCTTCAGGACGCTACCCTGAGTCCATTCCCGTGCCGTTTTTACTTTTTCCAGCTCGGTTTGGTCGTGTTTGAGTAAAAAGCTTCTCTAACCAGAACCTCTTTGGCAGCCCCCCTTCAGATTTCCCTTTTTTTTGCAGGAATTCTTCTTTGGCCTCACGGGCGCTGCAAACACTGGTGTTTACTTATCCTTATTTTTGGGACAATTCTTGACTCCCCGGCTTAGACCCCCTTCACTGAGTTACCCGCGACATTTTTATAACGGTTTGTGAATGTTTGGCCCATTTCTCCCCCTCCCTAGACTTGGACCCGCGGATTTCCTATGAAGGCCCACTAGTCTCAACAAACTATAGTAAGTCCTTGAACACCCAATTTTCGTGCTTTCAATAACCTATTTTCGGGAAAACCTTTCACGCAAAACATTCCAGACATCACCAACTGTTTTTAGGCAGCCCTACTGAGTGGAATGCTCTTCCTATGCCCCAAAAGCCCCTGTTAAACCCCCCCTAACTCCCTAAAGGCCCTCTGCGCGATCTTCCCTTACCATCCCCCTAAACCTGGAAACGTTTCGGAGGTAACCATCACCAACAGGTGCTACCTTTTTTTTTCGTGATCTTTTTCCTCCCCTTACAAACACCATGTGGTTATTCTCTTTTTCGAAATCAATCTTTTCTCCATACCCTCCGTGTTCAGATCAAGCAGATCTCCCCGCGTTTAATTTGAATTGCGCCCCCATTTAGAAATTCCCGCTTCCTTCCCCCCTCTGGGATATACTATTCGCTGACATGAACCTTAAGTAGCTTCCTTTTCTTCAATCCTCCAAAATCCGGAGACGAAGAGGGGGGTGGTCCTTCCTCCTACCATCCCCCCCCCCTTTAAGACACTTTCCAACAAACCGGAAGAACCCCCCCTTCTGTCCACACTTTTTTCCCCTCCAGAAGTAGTGACCAACCCGCCCACCCCGCCACGACTCCCGCTCCCCTCATAAGATTTCCCTTCATTTCATGAGGTTTCCCAGGTTCCTCGACCTCCTTGTCTTTCCTGACCACCTTCCCTCCCTTTAATGTTTACAGTCTTTGCGTTATTGGTACGATCTGAAATCTCCCGCTGAACCCCCCTTTCAGAGCTCCCCAACCTTCCCTCCCTAGTAATCCGACCGGACAAAACTTTAGCGTTGTTTTTTCGATCCCACGAAGCATTTTTTTCTCACTGCAAAAGTACTGGAAAACTATAAAACACACCCTCCCCCTAGAATCTTTTTTTTCCTCCGTCATCGCTTTTTATAGTCGCGACACCGTAAGACTCTTTTCCCAACTCCGATTCTTACTTTTCAGCACGTGGTGAAGGACCCCGGTTGATAACCTCCAATAGTGTTTCTCTCTGGTTCTTCCTCGTGTTTGTATCTTCCCAAATAAAAACTTCGCTGACCCCGCCCCGCCGCAATTCTTGCTACACTCCCTTCCATATGTCGCTCGCCAACAACGCTTATCCGTTTCTCTTGATGGACGCCCCTCCCCCCCCTCGGCATATCGACTCCCCGCTTTTGACTGAGTTAGGATAACTCCGTCATTCCCTATTTGACCCCCCCTCCCTCAGTACCAAGTTATCTGAAAAAGTCCATTTTTTTTCCCAATCCAAAGACTTGCCTCACGTCGCTCCTCTTTGCTATTCTTGAGTCCCCTTTTTCAGTGGCCCCCCCT
>Ga0179591_1259491_pt1 | contig 12409 bp, 6 predicted proteins | sample CZOMad2_1_08_16f_FD_182891 | JGI IMG/M metagenome (GOLD analysis project Ga0179591, IMG submission 182891) | Vadose zone soil fungal communities from Angelo Coast Range Reserve, California, USA - CZOMad2_1_08_16fungal (PacBio error correction) | ecosystem: Environmental > Terrestrial > Soil >... | reverse complement strand
CCCTCCTGCAAGCTCCGTGATAGGTTCAAATGGCGGTGTAGTCGTTTTGAGGTTTTAAGCGGTTGTACAGAATAATCTCCCCCCCAATAGTCAGGCTCTCCAACTCTCTCAGTTAAGATGGTCAGAGAATTTTTCCGAGTGCGGGGAAATTCTTACTCCAAGATGGTGCTCGACACACCACCTCTTTAATTAGATGAGACACTAACAGGGCAGTCAGATACTATTACCGGGAGATCTCACTTCTTTTTCTAAGATTCCTTGCCGCCGCCTCTTAAGCTTCACAAGGTTCCCGTGGCCCCTGCTCACCCCCCCTGAGAAGTCTGAAGACTTCTTTCCATTCCTACGTCCTTCTTTCCCGTGAGGCGCTTCCACCTTCGCAGCCTTCGGCGCGTGACCGCTGAGCCTCTTGGCCGCTCTCGACGTGAGCAGTTCCGCATTTACTCCGGTCCGTGGGGATCGGGCACCTTCGCAAGATTGGATAAGGAGGTGTCCCCCCCTCCTCCTCCTGTTTCTTCCCTCGGGCCCCAAAGGCCCCTGACATCCGCCGCTTCAAGAGACCTATCGGTGGTTTTTTTCCGAACTGTGCCGTGATGCCTTCAGGCCACCGCCTCCTATGCAATGCTCGACTTCCTGGTCCTGTTTCCTGGGACCCGGCTCTTCCAAGGGGGTTACAACGCTCCTGCTCCTTCCCCTGTCCTCCCCTTCTCGATCAGTCGCAGAAGACATCTTCCGGCGTCTGCGGCTTCTTTTTCTTCTCAACGGCGCCTTGAGGGCCCCGGTTCCTGAGCCCGCCCTCCCCACCCGAGGTCCCGAGAACCTCCGTCTCTTGCCGAGGTTGTCTTCTATAAAGTGAACGGCGATTATCCTTCTTTTTTAAAGAAATGAAGCTGGTCTTCCTCTTCCGATTCCTGGTCCATTTCCCCTGTAAAAAATCAGACCTAGTAATTGGCCATCCCCCGGTGTTTCTTACTGGAAACTTCAGAATTATAAGGGCCTGCAGTCTTCTTTTACACTGTTATGACAATGATATACATCCTCCCCCCAACTGCCGCGACTCCCGTGATCTTACCCCCTCAATTCCCCTTAGGGAAGAAGCAGAGTCCTTTAAGACCAGTATTTCCTGACGAAAGAACCATCAATCGGTACTTCCGGCCTCCTTGAAAGAACTCCCCTTCTAGGACCCCGAATGCGGAAAGACCACCACGCATCGGTACCTACTACGCTCTGATCGACATACTGGTGCAGCCAGTAACCCCCGGCTCCGCGGGCGAGTCACCAAAACCCTAGCCCCTCCCCGGAACTTGGGACCATCTTAGTCCATAAGGCCTCGACCGGTTGCCGCGGGAGAGTTCCCCTTATTCCCATTTATGGTCCTCTCCTTTTGGAGCGGCCAACGACCATTCTTAATTTTCCCCAGGAAGTCAATTTTCCCCCTCACTTACTCTTTCCCCTCCGCTTTCCAAGTGGATAAAACCCTGGCACCCCTTCACGCATCCAAGATGGTCGATCCGTGTTCCATCGGGAGACATTTTCTCAAGCATCAAGAACGGTCGTTGGGATGGCGCCGATCCCTTCCTTTCGACTTTTCACTCAGTTCACCAGTCGAAAAGGCCCCTTTCAAGGAGATTTCTGCCCTTCCCTCATGAAAGAAAACCCCCCTCCGCTTATGACGGCCGGACTATTTCTTTTTGGAATCGGCTCTGGCTGTCGTGCTAGAATTTCTTTTTCCGGAGAACCTTAAGAAAGGTGTTCCGAGCCAGAAAACTCCCTGTGAAAGAGGTGGGTATTTTCACTTGAACAAGAGTAGTTATCCTTTTTCAGTGAAGATGCACTACGGTCAGTCGTTTTTATAGCCCGGAGAGGAGACACTGGAAGATCCCCCTTAAATTAAACCCCTTCACACGGCTCTTGGGCCCGGGAGCTTAAGGGGCGGTGGCCCAGTTCTGAGTGCTCCCCGACGAGCAGAGTAATAGAATTGGATGGCCGCTATGCGACGAATTTCACTTCCTCTCATTTTTTGTTCTTGTATGAAGATTTCCTTAAGAAAGGACTAGATGACCCGTTCTGATTAACGCAGAAGTTGGAGAAAATGGTCAAGACGCCCAACTTCCAATCAACCCCGCTGCTAAGAGGCCGTAACCCTTTGTGAGTAATTTTATTCACGGGACAAATGTAGACTTCCCACGATTCAGGAACTCCAGCCAAGCCCCTGTAGAGTCACCCTGCAAGAGTTTGTCATCTCCCTGGTACCTAGTGCAACTTGCGGGTTCTCTGGCTAGGACACTCTTCTTAAAACTTCCAGCGCCATGGACTCTGGGAACGGAGCTGTCCTCCAGCGAAACGTCACGATGTCCCCCCAAGCTCACCCTTTTTCTTTCAGGATAGATTTCGGAACTCCTACATGACGGGCAGGATCTTCTTCACAACGGTACACTGACACCTCCCTGGCTCCCGCTAGAGCTTTCGCCAGGTAGGTTTTGAGGGGACGTGTTCGTTCATCTCCCTCCCCGGACCCTTACTCTCGGTGGCCAAAAGGGAGCGGTTTGCCACGATGACTCCCGGTGTCAGTGGTTATCTAGTTCTAAAGACCTTAGATCTGGTCTTCTCGGAATTTTGTCCTTACGAGCTCAGAAACGTGCCGACCCCTCCACAGTATTGTTACTTCCCCGAGGCCCTATACTTTACAGATTCCACCCCTCCTAGGTTCTCCAAAAGACGACGGCAGTTGGACTCCGCTTCGGCGAGAAGAATCTATGACCTTTAGGCATCTTTACTGGAGGCTCCGGGCAGCCACTCTTTTTACCGAGAGGAGTAGATAAGAAATCCCGTCCCTTTTCAGTTTCCGAATCGGTTTTTATTGAGATCCCCCCCACAGATTCTCTCCTCCCTCGGTAGGAATTCTCAGCTTCTGGATGGTGACTAGGAGGCCCCTGAGCTGCTCAAAGTGGACCACAGGGGTCATACGCAACAGTTATGATGAAGGGGCTTCTGTTCCAGATAGGGAAGGATTTCCGCAAGGAGTGGTGCCCTCACCAGCACCGGGCCAGTTCGGCCTGTTTCAATAGGCCTTTCTGCTAGAGTCCTTTACGTACAACGTCAGGTTTCGTATCGTTCTCAACGAGCCGGGAACATAGGTCTCTTCCCACCCCCAGGTCAGGAATAAAGGCCTTTGACCGAGGGATGTCCTTGGAAAGTTGTTCTCTCCACTTTTTCCCGGAGGAATATATTTTTTCACTTCTCGACTCCCCGATTTCCACCTCCCCCCCCCCCTCCCAGATTTTTTTGTCTCCCCCTTTTCCGTAGGTAGTTTCGAAGGTGTCGCTTCCCTCTTGTACCGGAATATGGGGTTTTTAAAACGTAGTTTGGAAAGGCCCGCAACCTTTTCGTCGAGTGGTTCGTGGGCCAGGAATGTCTGAGCCGCTTTGCAGCAGCCTCTAATGGGCAGGTCGGGCCACCTGTCGTCCAATTTCCCTTGCGATGAGCGTTCTCTTTTTCCCCGTAAGGTAGGTTGCACAGACTCCCTTTTTCTTCCGCCTCTTCAAAGGAACGAAGTCCAAATCCTGGCCTGCACTACTAAAAAAGGCTGAGTTCATTTCTCTTATCCCCTTTTTCCCGCTGAGATGCAAACCGGAGCCGTCCAATCTTTCCCCGCGGTAATTGAGCCCTTTCCAAATGCGCCCGGGCCCTACTGATCGCTTTCTTTCCACCCCTAGACCGACAGGGCAGCTTTTCTGTGTCAAAGAGTGTAGTGACATCTAGGTCTACCAATAAGCCCTTGAGATGCTTGACCCATCTCAGCGACCTCGACTAGTCTTTGCCGCAGTGGGAGTTGGACTCATTATAATGATGGCTCGTGGTGTAATCGCGGCCCCTGCGGAGTCTCCTGTGCCCCCCGATGAGTCGAGGCTGACGCAATCCGGTCAATTTTATGAACTTCACGAGTCGAGTTAGTTTTTCGTACAAACGCCCGGCCACATCCTTTTTCACACTTAGCACCGCGTGCCTGCGTCTAGCTGGGCATCGATTTTTTTCCGCGCGAACTTCCTCTTTTCTTCCGTCCATAAAGCGTGAAAGGCTTCCGCTCACCCGCCGTGAAAGTTGAAAGTCGGTTGTGCGCCCACATTCTTCTTTCCGCACAGATTGGCCTGGCCCACCAGCTTTCCCCGGCTCCTCATCCAGAAGCAACTTGGCCGCACCCCCGCCTCGGTCTCGGCCTGCTTCCATCCTGAGTCCCGCCTGGAACGAGCTGATCAAGTCGCTCCCCCTCTATAGGAGAGCCTGAAGAGGCCCCGAAACAGACCCCCCTAGAGATAAACCGCATCATAGCTGCCCCCACAACCTTGGAAGAGAAGTACCCAGAACAACTAGCTGTCCCCAACCCCTCCGGTCGCAAGTGCCATAAATCAGGAAGACCCAACCCAAACCCCCGCGCCTCCGCCGTAATCTCATCTTACCAAAAACCCTTTTTCCCGGCCGTCCCCACACCCCCCCAGAAAGAACTCGAGCACTGGACCCGTCCAGCATACTGTATTAGGTGCACCGTGGTCTTTGACCCCCGCACCTGTCACCCTCCTTAGAACGGTAGGAACTCTAAACGAGGTCTCTCTGACCCCACAGAGCAGCGTCCCCCCTTTCCCGCTTCCTCGAAACCCTTTTGCGCCGATTCACCGCCCTCGTCCTATCCCCCTGAAGACAGTTCAAGGCCAAGTCGTGTCCGTCCCCTCCCCTTCCCCAATCAGCCTCCCTGAATGAGAGAGAAGTTCCCCCTAGCACGAGACCACGGTCCCCACGGCCCTCGCTCCACGTTTTCCCGCATGCAGGATCCTGCCCGTCCGTCTGCGTTTCAGGCCGGCCAGCCGTCACTCTGTCTGAAACTTCAAGCACAACCCTAACGCCGCGCTCGCGCCTGCCCGATGATCGTCGTTGCCCTCTTGGTGCCGCCGCCTCTGATTTTTATCGCGGCCCGGTGCGACTCGATCGCATTCCCGCTTAGAACGACCCACTCGGCGTTGCCTATTCTCCCACTCCCTCCGCCTCCTACGATCCTGACCGCGAACTCGTTCCTCCCACTTCGTTTACCCGTCGGCCACGGCCCAGTTGCTCCCCTGCCACCCCATTTTTTTTACTCCAGAAAAGCCGCATTTGGCGTCCCACCGTTGGTCCATTAGTTCCCGTTTCGTCTAAAAGTAACCTCCCCATTAGTCAAGTTCCCCCCGCCATGCAGCCTCCCCTTCCGCCTGAGGCATTCCTCACCCGCTTTTTTAGTGGTGATAATCACCACTTCCTCAGCCCCGATCTCCCAGCAACCGACACTCCTCTCTCTGTCGCGGTCGCGCCCCCCCCCTGCCCTTCCCTTCGCTAGAAGAACTTGACTCAGTGCACCTTGGACGATGTCCCTCCCCGTTGCTCAGTTTCCCCCTATACCCGAGTTAATCCCCTCGCGATCATACTTAAGGTTCATGGATCCCGGTTCCCATTATGCACTTTATCCCTTATCCCTACCGTCCCGAACGCCGTCGTCGCCTCCTGGCAGTTCCCCTGAATCTCTTTGAGCCCAATGGTCTCTCGCCGCCGAAGGGGCCTTTTCCGACCTCTCCGGCCCTTCGTACTCTTTATATACTTGTTAATACCCCCCCTCGGAATTCGATGACGACGCCGTTTAAGGGATTAGCATGAGTTCTACATGCAACGGATGCGGCTTTCCGCTGCTCAAATTTGTTAACACCCCGAGAAGGATGCCCGTACGAAATGGAGTCGGCTCCCTTCCCTCGAGTCATACTGTTATGGCCTTTGGCGATGTTTCCTCCGAGCATCTTCTCAATTTACATACGTTCTAGACCCGGAAAAGATAAGGCCGCCGTCTGCCTAGGCTCATTTCCAGACCGCCTTGGATTCTCCTCACAGGTGCGGACGTTCTCGTGAACGAACACGCAACATACTCCCTGGTTAGGTCTCCCCCGATGTTTTTCTTCAATTGATTGACGATGATAACCTCCCCCCCCAATAGAGCTGGCCCCCCCTTTCCCAGGGGCGCCGTGGATGTACTTAACTCCTTGAGGTACTGCCGCAGACATTCTGGCCAGCGGGTGTGTTTATCGACGCCGGACGGGTGAAGATCATCATTCTGACTCTTCTCATGCAGATTCAATGGGGTGGGCGCGTCTTCCCTTTTTGGTCTGTGGCTTCCTTCTCCCGTAGGTACGGAAGGTGCTAAACGAGCCTTCTCCCTTTTTGGAGTCAGTCTTTCATGATGTAGGTCTATTCCCATCCTCAGTGTTGCGGGGAGTCCCTTGGATTTAAGATTGTCAAGATGTAAAGGGACCCCCGAGCCGAAGTTCAGGAGGAGGCAGTGGTTGGAGCTGAACAAATTCTCCTTGAGTATACTCCCCCTATTATAGTAGTTAGGGGTGTTTGATTCGACTAGGTCATCTATTCAAGCGAGAGTGGAACCATGAGCCCTGTGATTTAAGAAAAGCTATGAAGGAGCCCGACCCTTTTAGAGGTCGTCTGATTTGTCATGGAGGGGATGGGTGCCTAGTAACAGGGAGACGCGCTGACTATGGGCAGGTTGGAGACCTAGGCGCCAAGGGCCGTACTGTGGGACGAGGGGCTTGAACCTCTGTCGGACGCATCTGAGCTCTTTCAAGCACATTGAAGAGTCTTGTAACCCGCGGGGAAGGTCAGTGTTTCACGGCTTGGATTACGGAAGGGCTCGGTTGTTACCCCCTCTGGTCAGTAAACTGAGGAAGTTTGCAGGTTGTGAACATCTACCTGTCGAATCGTTTATTGATCGAGCTAAATGAGTAATATGTCAAAACTGAAGGGTTATTTTGTTAATTTGACCGTACTCGGGGCGGGGGTTAACGATTTATTGGCTGAGGAAGGGTGACTGAAGGGTTCTGTTCCGTACGGCCCTGTTCCCCCTCGAGCCCGTATGGTTTTTTTGGAGGGCTTCCAGGTTTGGCTTTCTCCATGACCCTTAAGGTGGTGCTCGCTCGGGCCCCGCGTATTTTTTCCCAAAGAGGCTGAGTACGTCCTCTAGATTTTTGGAGTTAGTCAGTTTCAGGTACGTGAAGCACTTGACATCAACTACATAGCTTCGGGAGTCGACTACCGTGGAAGATGTTCTCCTCCCTTAAGTTTCCTTTATGTGTACACTTTTGCCAAAGTTTTGGAGCCGTCGTCCTAAAAGGTTGGAAGAACCACCTGCACGTTCAAGGCGAATCGTCGTGACTACCTCTGTGACCAAGTTTCTTCGAGTTGCCAAGCTACCTCGTTGAAGAGGCGAGCCCAGCTCAGGCGCCGGTGGTTTGTTGCTCTTTCTTCTCTTTAGTTCCTTCGTGTGTTCACCTTACGATCTTAAATCAATTCGCCCCGTCCCCTCTCTACGTTCAAAAGGAAGATGCACGCTCCTGCTCGTGAGTGTTCCCGTGAAAGCAGAGCGATTCCACCCGCTCGTAAGTCCGGAGATGGCGTCTCCTCACCATGGCCCGAAGCCTTCCAGGAGCGTGGAGTAATTTTAGGAAGACTAGCTGCATGACTGCAGTGGTGCACCCCAACACGCATGCAACGCAACCCAGGGCATGCTGCGAAGTGGTTGCAATTCCTGAGCGCACTGTAGGTTTTAACCCCTTGAGGTATATGATTGTTCCCCCGGCGCCACCGTCCCCTGAACTTACGATCGTTAATCGAAGCGGTTATGCATTCAGATGCCACCCCCCCAAAAACCTTCATTGGTGATACGGAAGTGAAGGAAATAGGCCTGGACTCTGCTTTAGAGGTCCCCTTTTAAGCCCCCATGCTTTCTAGCGGGGACACCCACGCATGGAAACAAATCTAGGGACGAGCTATTGAGATCCCTTGGCCGAACTTTGTTTTTTGCAACGCCGAAGTTTGCTTCCCGAACTTCGAAGTAAGACCTTGTTCACTTTCCTACGACTTTTTACTTTTTTGCCAATTCCGGCATAACGCCGGGTTCGCTTCTTCCAGGAAAGCTCCCACGGTCATGTCACCAACCGTTTTCACCTGTAAGGAGACCACAGCGATTTAAGTCGGTCGACTCGCGGAGAGGAATCCTCTCGCGTTTCTTCGGGAGATCGTACTTCTTCTCTGGCCTCGGCGGAGAACTTCATCACAGAGTCACACCGAAGTAGTAAGAGAAATGATTCCCTTGAAGTAGGCTGAGTTGAGCTACCTAACTTCGATTTCGAACCTGCCTTCCCTTCTACCTGACGCTTTCCTCAGATCAGCTGCCCGCAGAAGGTCCGGACCAGCATCCACGGGTAAGGTTTCGACTTATCGGTCTGTGAACCCCACTCGTAGGTGAAGGGAATGCCCGATTTCTACATAGGAAGTCACATCATATCCCGCAGCCTTTCAGCTTCAAACCCGGGAAATGGCTTTCTTTGATTGAATCCAGGCCTCTCATCAGGGAGGTCCCGGAAGCTTTTGATCATTTGAACACCAGAACCCTCATGTGAGGCTGGTTCTCACTCTTGCCCGTTGAAGTCCTTCCGCCTTCTAAGACCCCCCAAGAGGTAAGTTTGCTAGAGGTCACGCCCTCCATTTTAGATTTAATTCCCTTTCGAAGAACGAAGGTCGAAGTAACACAAACTCCTCTTATTTAACTTCCCCAGGCCGCGGAACTTTCTCAACTAAAACTTTCCTATCCATGAGAGGTGGACAAGTGGCGAGGGTTATTTTTGAGTCCGTTGGACCTTCCCAGATAATGTGGAGCTCCTCTCCAACAGGAGCAACGGCACGAGCATTCCCTCGACTGTCAACATTCTAAGAGATACACCTCCACCCACAGGCCAGCTGGTAAGTTCGATGAACCCCTCTTTCTCCGGTGTAAAAGAGTTCTAGTACCTTCTCAGTCCTCCTTAGACCTCAACCTTAAGGCAGACCCTCACGGGAGAGTCACCGTAGCTGGGTCGTCGCCACATCAGGCAGCCTCCTCCGGGCCCCTTTCCCGTGAGAGTGGCATGACCTTCCACTGACGCACTCATGTCCTCTCGAGGGGACCCCCCGAGTACGGTTTGTTTCTCCAGAGGGCAGTGGGACTATTTTAAGACAATGCCCTTTTTCTGCTGAGCCTACTCCCCTACTCTCTTGAGCCTATTTCGCGAGGAAGGGAGGTGTGCTTGTTGACATGGCTTTCAGTGTTGTGATCTTCCCTGCGCACCCCGTTTTGCCACTTCCCGGACTTCAAATACGTGTTTTAACCGGCCGCGGAGCTGCTGGCTGAGGGCTGGGAAGCCCATTGCGAGAAGAGGACGCTCACCGGTCATCTTCTCCCTTAGGGTCCCAGTGAGACCTGATCTTTTTTTAATCCCCCCTTGTGTTGTTGCTTGATCAGTCGGAGCTCTTTAATAAGAAACAGGCCGCTTACCGAGGAAGAAGGCGCGAGCTTTCCAGTCCTGAACTTTTCAGCATCCCCTCGCTCTCTTACAACCTTTTGGTGCCCTCACCCGGGTTATCGCCGGGCCTTTTTCTATCGGGACTAAAAGATGGTCAAGTCCCCGTAGGCTCTTTCCCCTTATCTTCCATACAGCCAGCTGTGTCACCTCCAAGGTAATCCCCATCGTCTCTTATCTCCCCGCTTTCGTGTATGCAAGGTAGGGGGAACCCAAACAACGTCTGCCCCGCATGATGCCCCTCCTGCCTGTATTTTTATGGTCTTTCCCTGGTCAGACCTTCCTTTTTCGAAATTTCAGGATGTTCCCTCCCCGGTACATGAACGTAACCTGGCCTCCTTCTCTCCCCTTTTAGCTCGCCCAGGTCTGCTTGCGTTCCGGTGTTCGTCCTTGCTTTCCTCTCTCGGCCAGTGCCCCGTCTTAGGTAGTCTATCTCAAATTGTTCATGCTTTTACTTTGATGTCTCCCCGATGTCGGCGGCTTCCTCTTACGGCTTTCTCCCGGCGAGAGTTTCTTCTGGTTCCTCCCCGAGATGAAGTATTATAGACCGATTCTTCTGCCGACGAAATGGGGCCCTGAAATTCCCCCTTAAGGGCAGGTTATCAGCCGGGAGTTTTTTGGAGACCTTTCAGTCCTCCCGGATTCTCGAGGTCTGCACCCAGTTTAGCGCCTTGAGTCGAGACGAACCTACATGTGTCTTTTTCGCGCCCTCGGAAGGAGGACCCCTTCGAGAGCCGTAGACAAGGCCCCTGACGAATAGTCGCTGGGTTAGGCATGAGCGCCTGCCTTATCCTCTGACGGAGCCCTCTGTGAGTTTGAAATGGCCCTTCATCCTCTTCATCGGCGGGAGAGAGGGTTCATTCGCGTTCATCAAGCCAGAGGGAATCTTACAAACCCCCCAAAACAAGAGTTTTTCCAGGACGCTCCCCCGCGGGCCCTTCTCCACCCGGTCGGCTGTTACTTCGTGCGGCGTTCCTGCGCTCGCCGTCCATTTCTTTTAGTCTTGTCCAAACGTGATCTTCGTTCTAAGCTTACGCGGCGCGGCCCCGTGGGCTCTGTTTTTTTCTTCCTGATTGTTTCCCGTTCTGCCCTCGTCTCGCCGTAGGACGATGCCCCTCGGCGAGGTTCATCCTCCGAGATGTGCGTCTGACGGCGTCGCCCGACAGTTACTTCCCAATTTTTTTTTTTTCTCCAGGGAGCGGGCTGGCAGCCCAGCCAACCCTGGTCCAGGCTGGATCTGCCGGGGGAAAAGGCGTCCGATTGCACGGCCTGTCTTTTTTATGAGGGTGGATATCGTTCACAGTAGCCCCAGATAACCACCTATAGTAATAATGTCTCAGGTAGACTTTTCCCTTTAAGCGTAACATTTCCCTTGACGGGACTGGCCCCGACCCCAACATACTGACTCCGGTTACCCTGCAAGCCGGGTCGTTCCAATGCGTTCCCTTAGTCATGATCACCGCCGCATGCGCTTGGGGGCCCTTCGACTTAACCCCTTAAAGTTCCCCGCATTTCTTCCTGTCCCAGAAAGGCTACGTCTAAGCTGCCAGCCCCCTTCAAAGGAGAAGGACCTTGTTTAGTCGGCGCGTTGGTTGAGTGAACCCCCCCATTTCAGGAGGTCAGAATCCACCAGTAGGCATGGCTCCGCCTCCCTCCGCCGCGCCCTGGCCATTTCTTCCTCCGGGGATTCGGCGTCGCCAGCCTCTTGGTGGGCGCCGTTTTGTGATCGCTGCCCTTCTGTTCAGACGGTGAAGCAGGCTCGTGCTTCGGACCACGTTAGCGCGTAGGTAGACAATTCGCCCCCTCGGGCAGATCTTTCGTCGTCAAACGAATCGGCCATAACTTAAGAATTGCACCAGAAGTAGCGCCTGCGGTTTTCCGTAGCACCAGATCTGACCTCGTTTTTCTGGCCTACCCGACCACAGTTTAGTTCCCCCCCGTTCCGATGCCATCCGCCGTCAACTGCCCCTCGGTTGTTCGCCCCCTGTCCGGCCTCGTTTTAGCCTTTCGTGGACCCTCACCTCGCCGGCCGCCGGCCCGCCTCAGGCCGCCTGCCCCCGCCGCACCTCGCTTCGCATCGGCCATCATGCGTCCCCCGACTGGACGTTCGACGGCCGTACACTTCCTGTCTCCCGGCCCCTCCCCTCTCCCGCTCCGTTCTCAACAAGGATGAGCCCCAACGTGGACAGCTTCCCTCAGTCCCAAAAATTCCAAGCACCGGAACGGTTTGACGACAGTGACCTCCCCCTTCCCTAGAGCAGACCCCGCTTTAAGCCTACACCCTCACCCGGCGTCGACCCCCCCAACCACATCTCCGCCGCCTGTTTTCCCTTGAAAGGAAAAAGGAAACAGTGTCCGTCCCCATATTCGGCGTTTTTTGTAACAAGGACTGAAATTCCCCCAGTACCCTAGGGCCCCGCGGCGTCAACCGTAAGTCCGCCTCGCCCGCGTGATTCCCACCCAGCTTCTTCGCCGCAGCTAAATGATTCCTTTCCGAGTCCCGTCCGCCAAGTTTACACCCACCTTGACGCAGGTCCGGTCCCAGCCTCCCGTCCAGCTCCGCCAGCACTGATGTCCCTCTCGGCTGCCCCCCCAAAGGTCCCCGGCTCAAACCCCAGCCGTGCCATAGCCCCCCCTTCCCGGGCAAGGATTTTCCCCCGGAACTGCAAGCTCCTTCTCCTTTGAACCGAAGTTCCAACTTCCCCCACTCCAAGACGTAGAATGGCAGTCCTCTCCCTCTGCCTAGGACTGGAACCGTTTTCAGAATTCAAGATGCTCTCGGACCGGTCTCCAATAGATAGCCCGTCAAAAAGGAGATCCCACTGCACCCCCGTCTCTTTCAAATCCCTCCCAGCCTTGTAAGCTCCCGAGACACTTTGTCCTAACACTAGTCGAAGACTTCTCGGGCCCCCCAGACACGTGCCTCGACTCACATTTGAGATTTCTACCGACAGGAGGGTAAACAACAAGGACCCCACCACCCCACCCCCCAC
>Ga0179591_1417908_pt1 | contig 12410 bp, 10 predicted proteins | sample CZOMad2_1_08_16f_FD_182891 | JGI IMG/M metagenome (GOLD analysis project Ga0179591, IMG submission 182891) | Vadose zone soil fungal communities from Angelo Coast Range Reserve, California, USA - CZOMad2_1_08_16fungal (PacBio error correction) | ecosystem: Environmental > Terrestrial > Soil >... | reverse complement strand
AAGTAGACCACCCCCCTGGTGTAAAGAAACTTTCTCTTTCCCCTTCGGAGAATCCCTTCTTTTCCCTCCCCCTCTTCGGACGATAAGAGGGTCACGACGGGTCCTTGAATCTTGTAAGAGTAGCGTGTGATGAGTCGCCCTCCTTCTCAAAGCACGGGTGGTTGAGGTGCTTCTTCCCCTTTTTCCCTTCCTTCTGGTGTGTTGGAGCGAAAGAACGCAATCCTTCTTTTTATGCTCGCACAACTCCGATCACGGATCTTTTACGCCTTGTTGCGGCCCCCCTCTTTCCTTTTCAACGATAGTAGTGAGTGAAGCAACACACTCTCGAAACCTACTTGGAACGGCCCCTCAAGGTGCTGCTCCCCCGATTTGCCCTTTTTTTCTTCCGCAGCATGATGGCGGGCCCTTTTCTTCTTCCCCCTGGCCTTCTGCTAGGCGAAATTCACCGCCCGAACGGCTAGACGCCTTGAAGATAATCCCGCATCGCAGTCTCCAATGGTCCCTCCTCTTTCTCCCTCCCCCCTCGTAGAGAAAGGCAGAGATGAGTCGCCCCTTCCCAGCGACAACGGAGGTGGTTATCCGGGTCCCTAAATGGAATCATGAAGGCATTTGTTTCCCCTCCCCCTTCTCCCTCCTTTTTCTCCGGCAGATAGTACCATAGTGGCCCTCTTTGACGAACACCGCCGAAGGAAAGCGGTTTAGTTGCTTGTCGTGAGGGTTTTTCCTTTCCTTTTCGCGTGTGGAAAGCAATGAGTGATTCCCAGACATCCGAAGCGATGGGGATTAGCGGCACTTGTGGTTGATTGGTGTAAAAGGTTTCCCCCCCTTTTTTCCTCTGGAAGGAGGCAGTTGCCAGGCCCCTTTTTTCCTCCTACTTCGCCGAAACTGCTAGCCACCTCCATAGCGCCTGACCCCTGATAGCATCTCCCTTTTCCTTCTCGGAGCAGATGACGCCGTCCTTCTAGATGGAGACCAAACAGCGGTGGTTTCCCTGGCTTTTCTCCCTACGCATGAAAATTCCTCTCTTTTCCCCCCTTCTCTCGCTCTTTCACGTTCGGTAGTGAGTTCTATGACGCTGCGCAGCATCACTTTCTTGTTGGGCTCCATATGCAGGTAACTTTTCAGAAGACGCTTTAAGCCCTTCACCCGCCGCGAGGCGATAGGTCGTCCCTTTTCTTTTCTTTCTTTGCGGGGCGAGAAGTTCGGCGAATTCTTTTTGGCAACGGCTCCGATTACAGAGGAACCAGTCGGCCCCCCTTTTTACAAAAAACAAAGTGCCCTTTTTTTCCCCCCCCCCCCCAATGAAGAGATCCCATTTCTCTCTCGGAGAACGGGCCCGGGGAAATACTAATTGTGTACTTCTTTAGAAGAAACCTCCCTTCTCTTTTCCCCCCTCTCCCCCTAAAGCAGCTGTCGACTCCCTCGGCGGGTTTTCCACCACAAACCCCTCTTCCCCCCCCTTTTTTTTTCTAGCGAAGTAGTAGTAGAAGCGGGTATTCTGCATGAGGCCATTTAGTCGGAAACCGACGGAGAAACACCCCCCCTCCCGCCCCGGCGAAACAAGTGGGACGACTTTCCTCCTCCCCCCCTTTCGTTATTCTCAAGCTCGACGTACAGATGAGTCTCTTCCTCTGTTGGCAGGATGAGTTCAACGGCGTTCGAGACGTTCTGTGCCTGTCCTTCTTTTTACAGCAACCATCCCTCTTTTTCCTCCCCCCCTTCCTGAGTCATAGGTACGGCCAGACAGAGAGCAGTGCCCCACTGTCAAGTAGGGATTTTGAAGAGGTAGTAGTGTTTTTTTCTTTTCTCTTCGCGTTAAAGAATAGTTGGATGTCTCTCTCTTGCGCACGCACGTTCGAAGAAGATGAGTTGACTTTTTCCTCCTCAGAATGGTGTGGGCTTCTCCCTTTCTCTCTCCTCCCCCCCAAAACCAGCTTTACGCCCCGCGCTGAGGAACCTTAAAAAGCCCTTTGTAAGATACGGTTTTTTTCCTCTCCGCTTCACCTCTTCCCTGCTAAGATAGAAGGTAAAGTCGTGACCTCTTCTCAACGGGCTGGTAGCCGAAGTGAGAGGTACGAAACAATTTTTTTTTCTGGCCCAGTAGAGTTGGTCTCCCTCCTTTTTTTCCCCCCCCCCCTCCCTCTTTCCCCCCGGCGCGATTAGAGGAGCCTCCCTTTTCTGAAAGAAAGAGGGACGCGAGTGACCATTTTCCAGCGGAGCTGACGCTTCTTTTCTTTCCTCCCTCAGGGAAAGGCAAGGACTCCTTTTCTGCCTCAAGCAGTCGAAAGCCTTCTCAGTTTCTTTCGCGTAAGCGGCGAGGGCAGCCCCTCCCCCCCCTTTTTCTCTCTCTTCCCGTCAGTCTACAGAGCTCATCACCGTCGGTTCTCTTGCCGACCGCGAAGCAGTTGGAACACGGCGTCATCCCCTCTCCCGCGGCAAAAGCTTCCTCTCCTCCCCCCTTCCGAAAGGATAACGAGATGGCTTCTTTCCTTGGCGAAAAAGGAGGCCCAGAGTTTTTCGTTCTTGGGAACGAATTCCCCTTTCCCTCCCCCCCCCCCTGCCATCAAGAAAGCTAGCAACCCGGCCGCTAGTAGTTGCCGGTGCGGATGACCCTCCCCGCCTAAAAATAGGCGACCCTCCTTCCCCCCTCTCTGCCTCCAAAGGGATGCCACGATCTTTTCCCAAGGGTGCTATCACGAGTTGGAAGGTAGAAAACCGCCCCTCCCCGTTTCTTGAAGAAATGTTTCTCTTTTTTTTTTGTTCGTTTTCCCCAAACAACACAGGAAGAGAAAAGGAACTGGCTTGGCTCTCCAGAGGGCATGCCCCCCTCACTCCTCCTCAACGAAAGGTACCCTTTTCCCCCCTTCACCAGTGGCGAAAGAGTAGGTGATGGCCGTTGAATTTGTCCCTTTTCTTGCTAGAGCCTCCTTCCTCGAGTAAAGACTTTCCTTTCCTCGTGGTCGGCCGACGAAGTAGTTCGTTACCCCTTCCCTCCGCGGCGATCAGCAGGGGTTTCCCCCCTTCCTTCCCCTATTCGTAGGGAGGAGTGTGTTCCCAGGTGGCAGAAAATGGTCTTAGCTCTTTTTTCCGAACGATATATCTATTTTTCACTTCCCCCTCCCTTTCTCTTTCCCTCCTCGTGGACCGGATTTCCGATAGAGCTTTCTCCCTGGCCATGTAAAGGTGGTTTGAGACATTTTCTCTTGGCCGCAGCAGGGACATCCCTTCCCCTCCCCTTCCCTTTCTTGATTTCAACGAGAGGCCTCCTTTCTCGCCGACCACGCGACAACGCCCTTTTTGGAAGCGCTGAGGATCTTTCTCCGGAAAACGGCACCCCCTTCGGGCAAGCAAAAGAAGAGTTATCACGGTGAGCTCTCCGGTGGAATACGCTCTTCCTTTTTCTTTCCCTGATTGGGAGAGGACAGCGGTCCCTCCAGGCCGGTTCCTTTTATAGTTACTGTGTTGTTGGTTACTCTGCCGATCTCCCTTTCAGGTCGGGAAACGCCCGTCTTTTTGGCGAAATGGCCACCCCTTGCAGTCAGATCGGGAAAGGACATGCTGGACGACTCTCTGTCGAAGAGGTGGGGGAGGGGTTTCCTTGCCCCCCCTTCTCTGCACCGTGATCCTTCAAAAATATCGGGGATATATGGCGTGATTTGTGTGATTCCCCTTCTTCCTGTTTCCAAATAGAAAAGAACGACTCCCGCCCCTTTTCGAGCATATAAAAATAGAAGTCTCGCTATCCGTGAGGAATTCTTTTTTCTTCCTCTTCTTGCGAGATGCATTACTGCCCGGTTTTCCGTGGTCACCTGATGCGAGGTATGTCCTCTCTGTCCCCTTTCACCCCTCCGGTTGATGAGCGAGGGAGACTTCTCCCTTCTCTGTTACCGGTTGGATGGAATGACCGCGCCCCCCCCCACTTACTTGAAAATGCTGCGGAATGCTGGAGGCAGAACGGGCATGGGTTTTGATTCCTTCTTCCCAATGTGAGTTAGAAGACTTCCTTATTTCCTTGCAGCTTCAGCTTTTCTATGATTGCCGAACGAGCGGCCCCTCTTCTTCTTTCCCTGTCCGGCCTAACCCCCCCCCCCTCTCCTGGGGTACCTAGAGTTGGGGCCCCTTCCAAACTCGAATGGGAAATACCACCTCCCTCCCCAGGTTAGAGTAAAGCGAACCTCTCCCTTCCTGATCGACCCTCGGCGGCAGCTACGCGGGCACGATTTTTTACCTCTTGACGCTCGTCCTTTTCCTTTCTTTCCCCCTATCTCGAAAAGGACATCAAAGCCCAGGGTTTTTTTTCCTCAAGACCGGGGCCACGGCTACAGCCCGTCCCTTCCACCGGAAGCTTTTTCTTGTCGCATGATCGAACAACTCGTCTTTTTCGAACGGGCGGCGGCCCTCCGATCTGTTCCTCCAAAGGATGAGTTCCCTTTTTCGTTGACCGCCCCCTTTTTTCCCCCGATTAGCCGCGACCACTTCCTTGAATGCTAAGATGCTGGAAGTACCTCTCTCCCTTTTTTTTTCTCTCTTTCCTTTTTCTGGTGATGGAAAACCGCCTTCCTTAGGCGCATTCACCGCTAAAGGCTCCCTCAGCTCATCAACGGAAAAACTCGCAGTTCTTCCCCCCCCTTATCCCTTCCCTCTCCTTGCAGAGATAGGCCGAGCTGCCCCTTAGTGCACATGGTTGCGCGCGAGTCCCCTCTGTGTTATCCGCGGAGGAGAGACGTCCTTCCTCCCTTTTCTCTCCTCCCCGGAACCAGCTTAGGACGCTCCTTTCTCTGACCTCGAAGACTGGAACCCGGCTGACGACACCGCCGTCTTTTTAGGGCGACACATTGCTTTTCTTCCTCCCCCGGGGGCGCAGGCGCGGATGGACAGCACCGGTCTCTCAGCCATAAGAGCGATGGGGGATTAGTGAACTTTTTTCTTCCCTATTGTTGTCAACGGCGGGTTTCTTTTTCCCTTTTCCCCCTGGATCCGTTGAAACCGTTCCTTCCTCACTTCGCCGAAAATTGCTCGCCACCGCCAGCGGCCCCCCGACCTTCCTCTCGGGCGCGGATAGTCGCTTCTTTCCCTCTTTCCCCTTGACCTTTCATTTGATGGAGACAAAGCGGTGGTTTCCCTTTCTCTTCCCGAGAAACTCACTAACCGACTGAAATTCCTCTCGCTTTCCCTCCCGGTGTTGTATTACCCCTGTAGTGAGTTACTCTGCGATGCGAAGCAGTTCCCTTCCCTCTTTTTTATCCTCATTCTAAGGTAACGTTACAGACGAGCCTTTTCTCTCAGCGACCGCGAGGCGATAATTCGGAAAGGGGCCTTGGGCTATTTTCTCCGTTCGGAGAAGTAGAGATGTCCCCCCTTTTTTCCCACCCCCTTTTTCACTATAAAGAGGAACAAGTTCCTTGACAACCAATCGCGAGAGTCCCACCCCAGTTTTCCTCCCCCCTCGCGAGGATGGATGAGGTCGTGCCCTTTTTTCCTCCTCAGGATTGTCAATAGCGCGCGCCCCCTCCCTTGGCAAGTTGTCGCCCTCAAAAGAAAGACGCGTACCGTTTTCTTGTTAGTAAGGACGGTGTCCGTCTTCTCTTTTCCCCCTCTCTCTCCTGTCGTCGTCGAGTCTTTTCCACGCAGGCATGAGGCCATTTAGTCGGCCACCGCGGAGTAAACTTCCGCGAAAAAAGTGTGGCGTTCTTCCCCTCTTCTTCCTCTCTCGTCCAAAAGATAGCCTTTCCCCTTTTCTCCGGCGAGTTGGCCGGTGATGAGTTCACTTTCTCGTCCTGCGCAAGAATAAGGCGTTTTCCCCTCCCCCCCTCCCCCCCTCCCTCAGGAGAGGCAGAGACTCCCCCCCCCTGCACGTGAGGCCGGTCAAGTAGGGGTAGAGGGCCGAAACTGGTGGAGTAACTCCCTTCTCTCTTACCTCCTTTGCGATGTATAGCAACCCTCGGCGACACAGTTCGACGAGATACTTTGATCTAGCCTCCTAAGAAATGTTTTTCCTCTCTTCCAGGTAGTAGCTACCACAACACATGGACCTATCCCTCGCTGAGAACTAAAACCCCCTTCCTTTTTCACTTTTTTTCCTTCTCTCAGAACATGCGAAGCGGCCACTTCTTTCTTTCAGTACCAGTAGTGAAAGCGGAGAGAAGCCCTTCCCGGGGATGGGTAGACTCCTTTTTCCTCCTAACCAGTTGCTGAAAACAGGGTTTTTTTTTCGAATTTCGCGGTAGCGAAACGTCATCTCGACGTGAGATGAGAAGTTCCTTCTTTCTCCTCTCTTCGCTATAAAGACGGGCCGCCTCTTCTGTGCCAGCGGAGCTGACGCTCCTCCTATCCTCGGCGAAAGCCCTTTTTCTCCTTTCAAACAGGGAAAGGGCCGTTTCTTGTTTCGTCGCAGCAGGGGAGGAAGTGTTTGGCGGCTCCCTCTCTCAACCGTTCCCTTCTCCCATTCCCCTCTCTTCCCCCTCGCTATCAAAGTCGGTCACGCTCTCCTTTTCCTCTCAGCAGGTGGACCACGGCGTAACTAGTGCTTGCGCCAGAAGCGTCATCTCCCTCCCTTTTCCCCCTTCCCGCACGGTCCTCGACTCCTTACGCGCGGTGATATGAGAGAACGTCATTTTGGTGGGAGGCTTTTTCTTGTTACCTCCTTATGCGAAATTTCCGATAGACCCCGATATTTTTCCTCCTCTCTTTTTTCTCTGAAGGTGGAGGATCGCTCCCCCCCCCCCTCAACCTCGGAGAAGAAGGCATCCCCCCCCGGATTGTTCTTGGCTGCCACGATAGACTTCTTTTCCCCCCCTCTTTCTCCCCCCGCAATCAGTCAATCGCGGGCTTGCCTCCTCTTGCTCGAACCAACACCAAAGGAACGAGAAACCTAACCTTTCTTTTCCGGATCGTAGCGCTTTCCCCTTCATCCCCTTCTTTTCCTCAAAGAAACGGGACCCGCGTAGTCACCGAGAAGAGTCACAGTCGTTAATTTTTTGCAGGCCCGACCATTTTTTTCCTTCCTTTCTGCTGTGCCAGATATCAGCGTTCCACTTTCCGTGGTCGGAGAAGAAGAGGTTCCTCCCCACCTCGTTGATAAGAAGCGACGCTTCTCTTTCCCTCCCCCTTCTTCTTTCGGGCCAGAATGTCTCCCACCGGTAAAGGTGGCCAGGTAGTTTTTCCCCTTCATCCGGTCCGCGGCAGGCAACGATCTCTCTTTTCTCTTTCCCCCTTTTTTCTTTGATCTATAGTGCCTGCGCGGTCCTTTAGAGCCGAAGAACAGTTTGCCCTTTTTTATCCAAAAGCCGCAGAAGATCTTTTCCCCCCTTACACCACGGATGAAGCCGCCTTGTATCAAAAGAGGTAACCCCCTGTCGCAGACCCCCTTCCCTCCCCTCCTGGTTGGTCGAAGCTTTCTCCTTCACGGCCCAACGGCCCCCAAAACTTTACTTCCCCCCCCGAAAGAGGTAGCCACCCCTTCTGGTCGGTGAACTACGCTGAAGGGGCCCTCCCTTTGCGGCGAATCTGGGATTGGGAGGGCGTGTCCCCATTGCCAGGCCGGTTATTTTATATTCCCTTTTTTTTCCCCTCACAGACTAAAAGGCAGGTCGGTCCCCCTCATGATTGCGGTGGGCGTACTCCTCGGGATAAAAATGGAAGTCTCTTTTCCCCGCTTGCTGGATGAGAGCCACTTCCCGTTGGGAGGCGGGCTGGACCTTTAGAGAGCCGCCCCGGCACTTTTGTCCTCGACGAAAAAATATAGGTTTCCTCTTCCCCCGTGAGAGCAGGTGATGATCCATAGACACGGAATCCTCCCCCCCTGCTTTTCTCCTCTTTGAGAGAATATCACCCCCCCGTAGAACGACGCCTGAGGCCTTCCCTGAGAAGGGGAGCACCCTTTCCCCTGACGCCTGAGCATTCTTTGTGGGTATAGGTCACCCCCCACCTACCTCGGTTAAAAATGCTTCCCCCCTCCCCCAATCGAGACACTGCCAGGCGAGTGACCAGACTGTTTCTTTTCTTTTCTTTTCCGCCTCGAAGAGGTGACGGTTTGCTTCTTGGACGCGCAAAAACCCATTTCTTTCGAAATGAGGGATGCTCCTTTTTCCTTTCTTCCGAATTAGAACTGGCAGTTCGAAGAGGAGCCCCCCTGACCCCTATTTTCCGGGAAGAGTCCTCCCTTCCCCCTTTTCCCCCTTGCGATGTGATTTTCTCGGAGCAAAGTTTTTCTCGAATAAGAAAGTCTGCCCCTTCCTCTCATGACGAAGGGGTTTGGACGAGACGCGAAAGTCGACCAGTGTCTACACAACCCTTTTTCTCCACTTTTTAGATTAAAGATCCCTTTCCCAGCCCGTGGTGATCGCCCTGGCTTTTGCGGTCACGGACGATTTTTTTTTCTCTTCTCATCTTGTGAAGAGTCTCCTTCTTATCGACCGGCTCCCACGCACGGGTGGTGATCATGACCGGGCAAACGTCTTTTCCCCCTTTCTGGTGTTGTGGAGCTCCTCAAGGACTGGCTGCTGACCCCCCAGTTCCTTCCTCACCACTCCGATCAAAGGCCTCCCCTTTTTCCCCTTCCCGATGTCAGTGTGCGACCTGATCGGGAAAAGCTCGTTTTTGCTCCCCTACCCTTCGCCCGCTCCCCCCCCCCTCCTTCCCGTTTTGGAAGTACGATGACGGCTCCCCTTTTGGTGCTGGAAAACAGCATGATAGGAGTCGACCCGGAACGGCTCGACGAGTGCAGCCTTTTACCTTTCCTCCCAGTTCTCACTGGACCCTGATCTTGCCGCGCTCGCCGAGAGAAAGTTTGATTCCCCCTGTTGCGCGCGACTCCCTCCTTTCTCTCAGTGGGACGAGCCATCCTTTTGGGGAAACGCACGATAACCCTCCTTCCTTCTCTTTTCCTTTACCATAGGGGAAATCGGGAAGACTTGCCCCTGACGAAACATCCTCCCCTTTCGTTGGAGGGGACAACCCTTTCCTTTCTTTTTTCTCGGCGCAGGAGGGATCAGCCTCCCCGCCCGGTCTCCTCAGCCATACCGTTTTTGGATTCTCTGTTGTAACGGAAGGGTATGTTGCTTTTCTCTTTTTCCTTTTTTCTCCTTTCCGTTTGAAAGCGGCAACGAGGGAGCGTCCCTGAACTGATCGCAAAAGCCATAGCGAAGCCCCCCTCCCGTTCCTTTCCTCGGATCGTCGCGGCAGCAGAAGATTCTCCCCCTTTCTCCTTCTCATTCCTTAGGGCACAAAAGCGGCTGGGTTTTCACTGGTTTTTAGAAATCACTAACGACTTACCCTCTATATTCTTCTCGATGTTCAGCGGTAGTGAGTCTATGCGCTGCTCCCTCCTTCCTTTCTTTTCCCTTTTTTTTGGCCTCCATAATGAAGTAACGTTAAAGACGACGCTTTTCCGCGCCCGCGAGGCGATAAGGTAGGCAAGGGAGGCTTTTCGGGGCGAGCAGTTTTTTTGTCCCTCCTTTTCTTTTCTTCCCTTTTGGAAAAGGCTAAGATCCCGACCTCCCCAGACCGGCCGTTGAAAAAAAGGAGATCCCCCCTCCCATAGCGAGGATTTTCTTTTCTCCCTTCTCTTCCCCCCTCTGATGTAAATAAGACCTGCACCCTCACGACAAGTCGCCCCTTAAAGGCCGCCTGTCCGAGCGGCTTTTTTTTTCTTTTTTTTTTCCTTTCCTTCGGAAGAGGGAAACGATGGCCCTTGCGTCGTCTGACAGCGGGTTTCCCCCATGCAGGCATGAGGCATTTCTTCCTTTCCCCCCTTCTTTTCGATGACTTCGCGCGCAACCATTTTTTTTTCCCTCTTTTCTGCTCGGCGACTAGCGGCGGAAAGTCATTATTACGGCGATGTTGGCCGGTGATGAGTCTTTCCCTGCTCTCTTTCTCTCCCTCGATAAGGAGGTTTTCCCTCCCCTTACTCTTCCGAGAAGAGGTACGGACAGCATGAGTTTACGGTCAAGTAGGGGTCGCTTTCGCCCTTTTTTCTTCGGGGTGGAGTCAATTTCTTTTTCACGCATCCATGGATGTATCGCTACCCTTTCGACGGGACACGATGAAGGTTACTTCTTCTTTTCTTTTTTTTTTCCTCTCCGAATGGTGTGGGAAGAAGACAGTTTCTCTTTACTCCGGGGCACAGGTCATTGCGCTTCTCCTAACTTTTTAGATACTCGGTTTAGGATCTCATCACTTCTTCTCCCCCCTTCCAGGATTAAAGGTAAAACGTCTTTTCTGCTCGTTGGCGATCAAAGGGATGGTCCCTTCTCTTCTAAACTTCTTTCTTCTTCTTTTCTTGTCCCAGTCAGAGTTGGTAGACTTTCCCCAAGAGAGGTAACCCTTAACGTTCTAGAAGGTTCATCCTTTCTTCCCCTCAGTGGGCGGAAAAGAATTCCCCATGCCCACGGTGCCAGCGGCGCTTCGATGGCGCCGGGGTCGGACCTCCATGGTTTTCCGGAAGTCGAAAAAGTTTCCCTTTTCACTGCAGTAGAAGACTTTTTCTCGTCGAGGAGCGGGAAGCCATCCAACTCCATAGTAGAGTTAGGAAAGCAGTCTCACCGCGGTCAAGCCTCCTTCACTTGACCGCCGCAGCCGGTGGACCACTGCTCCCCGGGAAAGAGCTTTTTTCCTGGTCACGCGCACGCGGTGTGCCAATTTTCCTTCGGCGGCGACAGGAGCGGGTGATATCCCCCCATTTCCAAGAGGGTTGGAGGCTTTCCTCCACCGTGATGAGAACTCGAAACGCACCCCGCACAGTTCCCCGATAGGTTTCGAGCCAAATGGCCGCCCTTCTTTTTCCCCCTGTTTTCTTCCTTTCCGCAACAGAAGAAAAATAGGAGCGATTCCCCCCTTTTTCCCCGCGTGCTTCCCACCTCTTACTGTCAGGTGATAACGCGTGATTCAGCCATCGCGGGCTTGCCGACCTGCCTGTCTATTTCCTTTCCCCCCCAAAAAAAAAGGAAGAGCCCTTCTGCAGATGTCCGGCTCGTAGACGTACGGGCATAGAAAAATTGGGATTTCTCTCCCGGTACCAGGAAGAGTAGTCACCGCGCCTCTCCTTTCTTAACGAGGATTTTTTTTTCCTCCCCCCTTTTGGGTCAGGGGAAGTGACGATCCGATTTCATCCTCATGCTTCGGTCAGAGTGGCGGCGCTTTTTTCGGAAAAGAGTTGATCTCCTCTTTCCCGTTTCTTCTTGATGTAGCTGCTACACCTTTCTCCCCACCACCGGTACAGGTGACGCCGAACTTGGTTCCTTCTTTTTTAGGCAAGATCTATTCTTTAAGAATAATAAGTTGTTGTTTCTTCTCTCTCCTTTTCCCTTCTTCCTCACTTCCTTACGAAAACTGTTGCCCCTTACCGTTTTGGTATTGAGAAACAAGCCGCAGCCCTCCTTTTCCTTCCCCATAAAGGAAAAAAGGCTTCTCTCCCCCTTCTCCCCTCGGTCCTACAGGCAACCTTTTACTTCTCCTCCCTTGCTGGAGGTCTGGAAGCGTTGCTTGAGAAAAGGAAAAACATGTTTCCTTTCCCCCCCTACTCGTAGAAATCTGAGGTCCCACTCTTTACCTACTCTCCCTGGGTACCTGGCTTTTTCTTTTCTGGACAGAGGATAAGATCTTCCCCTTTCTCTTTTTTCCCTTCCTCTGTCCCCTGTTCTTGGTTCGGAGACCAAGAACCCCTCCCCCCTTCCTCCTCTCATACTGATTGCGGGTGGAGACTATGGCCAACTTTCCTTGGAGAAATGATGGTCCTTTTTCTCCTCTTATCTCGGTGAGGCGGGTCATTCACTTCCTTTCCTTTCCCTGGATTCGAAAAAATATCGGTGGATAGCTTTTCAGAAGTGAGAAGCAGGTGAGAGTTTCCCCCCTACCTCCCTCCCCCCCTCTTTCCCCATTTTAGAAATATCGCCCCGTTCTTTTTCCCTCCCCTTTCCCTTGCGGAAGGGAGGCACACTCTAAGATTATGAAAGATTTTCCCTCCACTAACGTGACGTCCTTTTTTACATGTTTTCCTTGCTTCAGAGGCTCTTTTTGTGAGAATCGGATCTAATCTACCCTCTTTTTTCTATTCTGCACTAAGGCCTTTTCTGGAACCCCCTCCCCCCCCCAAATAATGAAACTGCGCGAATGTTTCTTCTTCTTTTGGCGAATTCAAGTGAAGGAAGACCTCTTTCTTTTCCCCCCCTTTTCCTTCTTCTTTTTCCTTTCAGATTTTCCCTCCTCCTTCCTCTTAGTGACGACAGCTTCGTCGAATACGCCGTCTTCTCCTCCTTTCAGGGTTTTGCTCCCCTCCTCTTTTTCGAATAAAATAGAATGGCCTTCACTTCAGGGTTAGGATTAACCATTACCCTTTTTTTTTCTCCCTAAAAGTTTATCGGAGGATCCTCCCTTTCCCTCTATTCTTATAGGAATATGGGAAGGTTTTTTAA
>Ga0179591_1267246_pt1 | contig 12410 bp, 14 predicted proteins | sample CZOMad2_1_08_16f_FD_182891 | JGI IMG/M metagenome (GOLD analysis project Ga0179591, IMG submission 182891) | Vadose zone soil fungal communities from Angelo Coast Range Reserve, California, USA - CZOMad2_1_08_16fungal (PacBio error correction) | ecosystem: Environmental > Terrestrial > Soil >... | reverse complement strand
TGACCAACTGTCCTTCTGATGAACTTTCAGCGTGCATCGTATCGGAGCTGTTCGTCAAATTGGCACTCACTCAAGCTCTTCCTTTTTCCCCTTGTTTTTTATACTAACTATCGAATGTCCATCCTGCATGATGCGTTGTTACTTTGGCCTTTCCCAATCTTTTTTTCAGATACTACCACCGAATTTGGAGGGCCCCCCCCCCATCGTCTTGTTGTGGGTATTGTTTCCTTTTGGAAACTCCCCGATCCGTACCGGAGAATCTTAAAAACCCAATTTCGGAACGCCCGACAAACCTTCCACTTGCTTCGTCTCCTGCTTTTTTCGAACCGCCCAGCCAAGTTCGTCAATCCAACGTTTCGTTCGATCATCACTTGCAAGGCTAGGTCGGTAACTGGATTTTAAGCCTGCGAAAAGTAAGTGAGTTCTTTTCCCTCGCCAGCCCCCTTGCCGGCCTGTTTTCTTCCCTTAGGGATTTGGATTAAATTTCTACAGGAGAAGCAGTTAGTCAAATTATTTGAGATCAATATGGCTGCTTTGGTTACGGTCAGGCCCTTTTTTTTTTTCTTTCCGAGACATCGACCCCGTCGACAAACAGCCCGACCCCCCCCCATTTTAACCGAAAGGTCCCCCATACGCTTTATACTTAGGGCTTTTTTCAGCGGGAATGATTTTTTTAATGTATGTAGGTTGGTTTCTCCTTTTGTTAATTAGCAACTCGGCGGTTCGACCCTTGGCAGGTGTTAAGACTTAACTTTTTCGCCTTACCGTTCGTCTTAGGGTCCTCCGATTCCTCACCCGTGGAACATTTCAGAGAAAATCCTCAGCGCATTACTAGTCGTTAAAACAGATGCCGCCCTTTTTCTTTGGCCTGCCTGCTTTCCCTTGTCGCTCCCCCCCCCATCAGCTGCTGCCGATTGCATTGCGCTTTTTTCCGTATGGGAGAGTGGTTAGTGCTTGTCGGGTCACTCTAGGTGTGAAGCTTTCTGCGAGATATGAGATGTTGTTGGTCGCCTCTTTCTTTCCTTGACCCTTTGCAGATACTCAGTGTTGCCGATACTCGGGATGGAGTGGAAAGTTTACCCGAGGATTGACCAACAAGTTTTGTTGCCTCTGCCACGCTCACATCCTCCGTGCTTGACTACCTGTGGTTGTCCTCAATTCATTGAGTCAGGCATACTACCCCTGATGGCCTTTTTTTCGGTTACGCCCCTAGAGCCCTCCAAGTTAGAACACCCGAAATTCGCAACACCTTCCAAACCCTAGCGGCATCGATACCGCCCCATTCACGTGATCGATCCCAGCGCTTTTTTTTTACGTCTTCGTGCCCCCGAACTCATGGCGTCGGTTGCGGACGTGACGATGGGAAGAAAGCATTGAAAGCCCACGGGTTCACCTTGAACTGCTTTTTGTTCGTTTTACGTTTTCCTCCCCTCTAAAGGTAGTTCGTCCACTCGCTCTTCCCAGTTCACTATCCGCCCTCATATCTTCTGTAGCATCGCTTTTTTGTACCGTGGGTGGAGCAAGCGCGATTTTTACCCTCACGATAAGCGTCTCGACACTTCCGAATCCTTTTGGTAGGAGTTTTTCCTTTTTCGTCTAAGTTAGAAACATCCCCTTCCCCCTTTAGTTGCCGATGACCGCGATATCGGCTCCCGGGGCGGTCTCTGAATAACGTCGTACCTTATTTGTCGGGTTGATTTCCACTTTTTGGATTAGGTTCCCTGCTTTTTATTTGTTCCCCCCCCGCGGCGGTTCCGTCGTAAGCACGCCCCACGCCCATTGACGTTTAGGTGTTCTCGTTTCGTCTTGGGCCCTGCGTGAAGGTGGACTGTCTTCTAATTTTTTAATAGTTTAACTTACGGTTTGATCCGGCCTTTTACCCGTTTCAGGCCCCGAGCCCCCCTGGCGCTCCGTACCAGCGACACCCCCTTTCCTGGCGTTCGTGTTCGATTAACATTGCGTGGACCCACCAAGCGCTCTCCCTGTGAGTCTCCTTGTTTCATTGCGTTCCTTTCCTTGGGTTGAAAACATCTACACGAGCGTGCTGACTTGTGTCTGGGTAATGCTTGCTAGTCCTGGAGGCTTCCTCCGTTGTTTCCTTTTACTTTTTTTTCTCTTCTGCCCCTGCATTTTATTTCGCGCGGGTTTCGTCGTCGACGGCAGGTCGGCCGCTCTCCACGCTACCACTTCGCTTTATCCCATTATACCCTGACTATCAGGCAGTAATCTTCAGCCCAGAGCTGTGGATTGCCATCATGCTGCTCATCCATCCTCTTTCCTCGCTGGTCGATCTTTTGCTCTATTTCCGCCTACTCGTTGTTTTTTTTTTTTAGAGCTCTTCTTCCTTTTTCCTAGCCAGAAAGGCTGCGCAACGATCTGTTTATCGGTCATTCTTCGAATCCACTCTTGGCTGAGCTCCGTGTTTTTTTGGAACTCAACACGCGGTGGGAAGGTTCCGGTGATTCTTTGATTTAGCTGCTTTTCTCCCAGCCGCTCCGCGCGTGCCCCCCCCCCCTGACCTCCCCACTGACAGTGGCAATGCTTAACAAGAGCTGGAATTAAAGGCGGTCGAACCCCGGAATGCGTTAGAATAGCGGCCGTCGCGATTCTGCCGACTTCGAATGGTGTTTGTGCACCCCTGTCCAATGGACAAGCCAGCTCTTCTTTCCCGGCCGCCGTGAGAGCGGCCGGTCGATAGTGGCTTCGCAAAGGTTACACGAACCCCGTCCAGGTTGATTTGTTCGCGATGGGCGCCGCCAGCCGCTGTTTAGGGTATGAACTACCAGGGCCGTCGTCCACGCCCTATCCTCCAATTACCCAACTATGTCGGAAACTTATTCCCTTCCATCGCCATGCCGGACTTTTTTCCCTTCAACGCCGAACCCGTTGGAGTTTTCGAGGCGTGTCCGACGCCCGCGCTGGTCAACTGCAGCACTAATCCCCGACCTGAATCTGTCGCTTCGTCTGAAAACGACAGTTACCAGAGGCTAAGAGATAAGATGTAGCCTTTTTTGCGATTTTCGATCCTCTCTCCGTGCTCTGCATCTAACGCGGTTCCTTCCCCCCCCCTTTTAACTCATTCCTCAGCAATCTTTTACCCCCACTTATTCGTCCCAGTGTCGATCCGTCTTTTTCTGTCCTCCTCGCGCTTGTTCTCCGTGTAAATCAACCAGCCGAAGAGATGCACCGATGGTCTTCTAGTGCCCTGGTGAGATAATATGGCGGAGTTCGAATGAGCACTACCCTTTTTACCCTGGCTGAGACGGGGCCCCCCAATTCCCCCCCCCCGTAGATTTCAGCGATGATTTCCGTTTTTTCAGTTTTTGTTTCATATCGAGGTCGGGTCCCACCCTCGACCCCCCCCTCCTCGGTTTGGTCTCACGAGTTGCGTTCTTTTGTATCTCTGACCTATTTTTTTTGACGAGGTGCTTTTTTCTGCACAGCTTGCGGTTGCGCCTTTTTCGCTTCTTTTCGGACGAACTTTGGAAATCTTTTTTCGTATGTCCGCCTCAATTGATGTCTTGAGGACCCCCCACGGGGGTCCGACCATATTACGATGTTGATTGCTTGGCGGAGCTGCTTTATTGATCAAAACCCCCGTCCCGTGTCAATACTCAGTATAAGGCAGCCTTCGTTACCCTACATCACTTACGCTGTATTTCCCTTTCCGCGTTTTTTTTTTGTCCCTTCTTTCTTTCCTGCTGTTCACGCGCCGAGCCGAGAAGTCCCTATTTCGGGTGCTCGATAAAGCCTTCCACCCCCATAAATAAGAGGAAAGCTCTCTTTTGGCCAACAAGCGCACTATCGGCTCCTCCTTTGCTGTTTCCTGGCTTCGGCCCCCTTTTCGCTTCGGCTAGGCCTCACCAACCGTTCGTTCTTCGGTCAAGTGAACCACCAATCGGGTCCTCCAGGAAAAACCGTGTACACGGCCCCCCGCTCCCAATCCGGCGATAATCCTTCACCCTCACAACGACTTTCCCTAATTTTTTAATTGACTCATACCCTCACGCCCCCGCACGATGTAGGCGCAAAGATTTTCCTCGCATCGCAGGCCAACCACCTGAAATTTATAGCTTTCCAACAGGCCTAAGACATGCGGCCCGGAAATAGCGTTACTCACTAGGTATAAGCGATCCGGAGTTCTGCCTTGTTCTTTTCCTGCCAGGCCTCCTATTCTGACCACCACGGAACAGCCTGAGTCCCCTCTTCTTGCCGTTGCCATTTGAAACTGCGTCGCCCCTTTTCATGTAATCACCGCCTATGGGTCCTCAACAGCCCGTAGGACCCCCCCCCTCTGGTGTGAACCTGTGCGTCCCGAGTGCCCCTTTCTCTTGCGCCGATTTCAACCTCCCCTGACCTTTTTTCATCTTGCAGTTTAACTTTTTTTGAATCGACGAGTTGTCTTGGAAGTTCTTTGTTGCTATTTGGACCCGTCAGGAAACGCCTCGGATTTTTTCATGCTTGTAAACAGTTCGCTTTTAATTGGTTCTTTTTTCCGTCCTCTTAAGGGATTTAGGTTCGAATCCCCTCACAACCCCCACACCCCCTACCCGAATGGGTTGTCCCCTCGTTTCGTTTTGTCCCTTGATGAAGATTATTTCTCTCCCTGGGAGGAACAAAGACGCCTTCCTAGCCCATCACCCCGTTGATGTTGCCATTCGGGCTTTCTGATATTTCCCACCCAAGGGCATAGCTAGATGTCGTTCTTGACCTTAGGCATACGCGTATATTCCCCTTATCGGAAGAGTTTCTTGCGTTTTTTATCGCCCATTGTAAGATTTTAATTTCCCTCTCTTGTGTGAGATCTTCCTGACCCCATTTTTCGCTGTCCTCGCCTTCCTTTCGTCCGAGCCTTGTTGCCCCGTACAAATTGCCCCACTCCCCTCCCAAGCTATATTGGTTGGTACTTCCTAAGACGTAACCTCTTGAGATGGTTAGAAGCTGTGCTGCTCTCTTCGGTTTTTGGGTAGTTCACAGACTTACAGTTCATCATCCCCACCTCCGAATGTGGACACCCACAATCGTTCTTGGGTTGTGGGTATTTTTTGTCGTTTTATTCAACTCCTCCCCCACGATCCCGTTCTTTTCTAATCTCCAAACAACAAACAAAACTCTAAAGATTCGACGACAGCGAATCGTCTACCCCCCCCATCCTCTCGTTTTCCGACGCTCCGCCCCCCTAGCCGCCAAAGTTTTCCCCCACCAAGCTTCGGCTGGCAACTTGGCGACTGCAAGGAGATTTCCCTTTCCTTTGACTTCCCCCTCTTGAAATTTTTCAAGTTGTGCCTCGTGTCTCGCCAATTTCATCGTGCATTTTCCCGATGCTTTAGGACACCCGATGTGTATCCATGCCGAGGATTGATTCTCTCAGTTTCTTACCCCCCGTGGACCCGTTTGCCCTCTGCGCGGCTTTCCTTTGACTGTTCTTCCCTCCTTTGACCCCCCCCCTCGTTTTTTTGAATAGATGTTTCCCCAAGCAGTCCCGCACTCCTTCCAACAGCCCCGTCTTCTACCTTCTTGATTACTCCCGTACCCTTCCGTGGCATGCTTCTTCTCCTTTTTTCATCTTATACCTTTCAGGTTTTTGTGCCGATGTAAGGCGCTCTGGCTTTTTCTGGTCGACTAGGTCCTTTTATTTTCACTCTGCTTTCTTGTCAAGATCAACCCCAGTTTTCGTCCTTTTACCGTATTTCTCCTGAGTGTGCCTTCTCCGCATTTCCCCTTATTGGAACATACGGGAAATCCGTTGTGGCTTCTTGTTAGAAATGTTACAGCTTGTTCCCTTGATCCTTGGTCCCCTCCGGTTGGTGAGTTTTTTCCTTTCGCCGCCCCCGTATCCCACGGTGCCGATGCTCCCAAGAAATTCTTCCCCAGTTTTCGCGCATGAGTTGCTGAGTTTGCTATTTGACGGGGACTCTTCCTGGTGTTTTTTGGTTGTTATCTTTTTCTCAGAGAAGATCCCCGACCCTCTTCTTCGTTTTTTCTTCTCCTATCGCTCTCCTTTCACTCCAGGATCAGCTCAGAACGTGTCGAACCTTCCTGCTGGCTTTCAAGGAAAGTTCTTTTTCCTCCCCCAGCATTTTTTAGATTTTCCCCGGACCGTAGTTTTGTTTTGATCAAGTCGTTGCCTCGCAATGCGATTTCAATTGCATATGTACTTTTCCCCTCCCGGGTCCAAGTCCAATCATTTGGGTTAGGTCATACCCGATTGCTTCCGGCATCTCCCCGGTTACGTCCCCTATTCCGCACCTCCAACAGGCGCCGGAAGGAACCCCAAGCCAAGCTGTGCCGAACGCACGTCGTCCAAAAAAACGTTATTACCAGGAATTTTTCCTGACCTGTTGACGACACTCGATGTTTGACGTAGTTGCTGACCCTCCTTCTTTTTCTGAGGCTCCCTTGCCATCTGCGGGGGCAAAGACCTCCCCCTTTCAATATGTCTTCATTTTACAGCGAGTTTTGGTTTTTTTGCTCCGTCGCCTGATTCTACAGGCTTCTTTCCGTCCACTGCCCATTTTCAGTCAACATTTTCCAGACAAGAGTATTAGTCTATCCCCCTTTATATACGTTTCAGTTGTTTTTTGTGAGCCTCTTCCTCGCTGGTAGGTAACAGGAACAACCGATAACTGAGAATCTACACTTGACGCACCAAGTGTTGGCTGCTTGAATTCCCTTTCCTTTTCTGAAAAATCACCCCCCTTGCTTATGCCGTGACAGCGATATTTCCCTTGGAGGTTTTGCAGTTGATTTCTTCCCTTTTTAGTCATCCACGTCTTTGGTTTTTCGATCTCTTTTCTGCTCTAAACTCAGTCGGGTTTGTACTTCCTTCTCTTGTTGACCCCCCTTGCGGGTCCGTCCCGTTATACGCCTCGCACTCCTTTCTGGTCGGTTCTGTCTTTGGTGCCGACGAGGCTTTTTTTTTTTCTTCCCTTTTCCTTGACGTCATCTTTTTCAATTTTTAGTTATCGCGGTTAGGGACCTTGTAAGTTAAGCGGATCTAATTGGACTAACCCTTAAAAACCATTCCTGGAGTGTTTTATTAACCTTCTTCGTGCCACTATGGGGAACCTCCCCACTGCCGCTCTCACGGCGGTTGTGAATATCTCTGAGTTGTTTACTTGTCCCGCGCATTTGACGCTTTTTGAACAAACCCATTAAAGATATATTTTTTTTCTTCGTGATCCTGCGGATCTCCTACTCTTTTTTCTAGACTTTCGCCTGATGTGATCCTTTCACGGACTTTCTTCTTTTGTCCCTCTCCGGCTTTTTGGGCGGGCAGCCGTTCTGACTCAGATGAACAACTAGCTTTTTCTGCAATTACCCCTGTTTTATTGGCGCACTTAAGGCTTTTGCTTCGAGTCGGCTTCCCTTGCCCTAACTCAACATGATTTTTCCTCCGCTTTTTTTCCCTGCGATGTCTCCTCTCCTCCCTCTTTTTTTGGAGATATCGTCCCTCTCTATTCCTTCCTGCGATGGCTGCCTCATGGTGAGTGGGGAAGGATCCTCTCCACTTTCCCGTTTTTGTCTTGATTTGCCGTTCCCCCTTTTTGCTATAAGGCGTTGTAGCGTGATCGCGTTTCCCCATTTACGCTGCCCGTCTCTCCCTTGCACTCCAGAGAGTCAACTCCTCTTCCTGCTGGCCATGATACAAAGCTCAGCTTTTGTACCCTGGAGCGAACCCCATCTGTAATGTCTTCCCAGGACTCTCCTTCAACTGACCTCCGTCCGTCCTCCTCTTAGAATTGGTTGTGACACCGACGCCCGAGGGCGTGAGATGTCCCACTCCGGAGATCTCTTCCCCCTTCCCTTCTCTCTCATGTTCGGTTTCTATAGTGGACACGTCCTTAAGTTTAACGTCCCCTCCTCCAGGATTTGTTTTGATTTGTTCTTCTCCTCCAGCCTGCGTAGCTTTTGACACCTGTCCCAGGCCCCGTCGTTCCCACGTAGATAACGTAAGCCATTCCCCCTATGACCCCCCCCCCCCAAGGTGAAAAACTTTCTCCTCATCAAGATCATCCTCTTTCCTTCCCCCCATGACCCCGAGACATCGCCGTCCCCCTATGGCGTGCAGTTCTTGCTTCCTCGACGCCCGCCGTGGGTTCCCATGAGCACTAATCCACCCCCCCGCTCCCTGATCGCCAGCTCGAACCCCGAATAACTCTTCTCCTTCCTTTCGTATTCTGACCTCGGGACTCCTCTGCTCCTCCTATCGTGTTCAGTCGGCATCTACGCCCCCTTTTTTTCAAACTTAACGCCTCGCTCTTCATATACAAACCGTGTTCTTCTTCAGTGTCCGATCTCTTATCTTGGTTCCCCCCTCCCTCCGATGGTAGCTCCTATCCGTAGTTTCACCTCTCCCCACCACTGCCGCGCCTAAAGACGATTCTATACCTCTGTTCTTCTAGTTGAACTGGGAGTCCTATGGCTTGAGTGGACGTAACTCTCAATTTACCTTTAGAATCAGGAGAAGGAGCCCACCACCTTATTGATCCCTCTTCTTCCAAGGGCTTTCCTTTTTTTTCTTTCCGCTCGGGGTCGTCACTCTTAGCCTCCGACGCTTTAGTTCTTTTCCCTACCGCTTCACTCACAACCGCGCGGATAGTTTTTTTTTCTGTTAAGGCGGAACCGTTGCTTTTTCTCTGTATCTCCTTTCCCCTCCCTTTGTTTTTTGACGTCGTTCGTTCACCACAGCTTTTTTGCTTCTTTTGTTATTGCGCCTTTTGTGCGGCATCGGGACGACGACTCCTGCCCTTCACCTTGTGTAGACACTTCTTTCTGGGATGCTTACATTGCTCCCGAAGATATTCCCTCTCTTTATTCGCTTTTCTTCTTTGCGCGACTTGAAACTCCGGTCCGTTGTCCCATCCTCTCAAGGGGCTTGGTTCTACTGACAGACTTTCCTCCTTCAAACTCATCAGTTCCGTACTGCCCCGGTGAAGACCGTTTTGAATCTGGCTTCCTTGATTCGTCTGCCGGCACCTCTCTGACCGTACACTTCTTTTTATTTACTCGATAAAGCTTTCCAAACCCCCCGACAGAGTGACGACCAAGTCCCTCCGACTGAGCTCCCCCCGAGGTCTCAGCAGCGCCTCCCCCTCTTCAAACCTGCATTGCTGTGGTCGGCTGCGGCACCGGGTCCCTTGAGGCGAGGCTTCTCCCACAATTTTTTGGGGTACTGTTGAACCACTTCCTTGTACCTCAGTCTGTACGCGGATTTCGAACTCCCCTCTGTTTCCCCCCCCACTTTGGCGGAGCAATTGCCCCCTCACTAGATGGGAGGCGAACCTGTTCCTCTGAAAAGTCAGATCATTACGACGCCGCCGATGATCACAGGTTCCAATGCCTTCCGCGCTTCTTCCCCCCCCCCCCCCACCGAAAAGAAGTTAATAGTTCACACACACAACCCACAACACCCCCCACCCAAAACACCCCAAAAACACCCACCCACCACACCCCACCCCCCCCCACCCCTACCCAAACACAAAAACCCCCCCACCACACACCAAAAACCACCAAAACCCCCCCCCAACCCAAAACCACCACACCACCCCACCCCCCCACCCCCCACAAACTTCCGAATCAGCATGCCGGAAGGAAATAGCTTCTTAATACTATTCTAAGCGGTCTGTGGTTACCGAGTTGCTTTTCCTCTTTTGTTTGTTTGCCGTTTTCCCGTCTCATTCGCGCCCGATTTTTTTATTACACATTCAAGCCTCATCTATTTAGCTTTCCCTTGTTTCTTTCAACTTTTTTCCTCCTCTTTCTGTTTAATCCAACTCTTTTATGGGTCGAACAGTCCCCAGTAGGACTGTTCTGGCGATTCCCCAGTGGTACTCCCAGTTCCCCTTTTTCGCCGCTTGTACAAATACATTGACCCTTGCTGCCTTCAGGCTCCCCCTTTGGAATCGCGTCCTTGATTGAGACCTTGTGTTTAGTTTGCGCGCCTATGATTTTCCCCTTCCCGTTCTTGGAAGTGTTCCCAAGCTGCGCTGTCTGCTCGACATTGGATTTTTTCCTGTTTTTAAGATTCTCCCCATGGATCCGTTTTTTTTTTTAGACTCTCCCCCCTCCCCCCCCCCACTACTCAGTTTCTCCCCCCATCTGTTCGTTGGGAAGGATTTGATTCAGCTCTTCTTATCTGGGACTAGGACCCAAAGTCTCCGTCATAAGCTATTCCTAGAGTGTTTTTTTGCGTTATGCTTTTATACAACCCCCTTATCGGATAGTTTTTCGGTGAGTGCCACCTTGCCCCTTCTCTTCCAAATCTTCCTTCCTCTCCCTTCTCTTCCTCCGGCTAATCCTATCTTAGTTTCCCTTTTTGCTCTTTTTTTCTGTGGCCTGACCAATGGGTTCCGCGTTGACTTTCATTTTCTTCGTACAGAATGTTGCCCTCCCTCCGGTCTTTCGCTTTGCCATTTCCTCCCCTCCTCCTAAAAGTGTTTTATCCCTCCATATACATCGTGGCCAAAGAAGTGTTTCCATTTATTGTAGATTGCGCGCTGTGGCCTCTTTGTGTTCCCCCCTAGTCCCTCTAATGCCGGATTCCATCATATCCCCGACAATCATGCTTGTCCACCTTTTCTTTTAGTTGTTCTTTGATAGTTCTTGCTCACCGCCCCCTTCTCGGTCTTCCCCCTTCCCCCGAAAACCACCCGCGACAGTATGTTTCCCCCCACTCCTCCTGGTCCTTTAGCCAGTCCCGCTAGAAGTCCACTTTTCCTTCCCCCACAATTTTCTGCCGAGGCTCTGTCATGCTGTGGTAATTGTTTTCGTTTTTTCAACCAGTCTCAAAAGTTCACGCTCTGTGCCTCTGGCCAATTTTTCCCTCTTCCGATAGGAACCCGCCCCTCTTTGAGATTCGAGAGGTTTCACTGGACCCCAATTTTCCATGCGCACCTATCTGATGCTTTTTTTTTGGTTCCGGTCAGGCTGTTACCGGAGATCAATGTTTTTTCCAGCATAGAAGACCCATCCCGGTACCCCCTACGCTTTCTACCTAGTTTTCAGACCGTTCCTTCCGGGATTCTTATGTGCATTCAGTTTTGGTTTGTCGTCCGACGGGAGCAACTCTGGCGGTAATCGTCTCTTCCTTAGATGTATATCTGATTGAACGAACTAACGTCATTTTTCGTTATTTTCCTGATTTCTTCCGCCTTAGATCTCTTGAGGTCAATCCTTTGCGTCTCCTGCTTCTCCCCTGTAAACTTTACTCTGACGGACCGGGGGAACTCCTTTTCTCCAATTGACCCGTCGAAGACACATTACCTTTGAATGCTTGTGCCTGGTTCCTGGCCCTTCTGTGTTTTTTCCCTCTTATGTTCGTGCTGTATCGCTAGCTACTTGGTTTTAGCTGACGCTTTCGAAGTAATCCGGATGCCCGAGACCTCTGAACTTTCATGGAAGCTGATGGTAACTTTTCAATTTCCCGCCCTTGAGGATTCCCCGTTCCATCTGCCACGTCTTATTTTCTCGTGGGTTCCTCAGTCAACGGCCTTCATTAACAAAGGATTGTGCCCGGTTACCCTTGCCGCACAGCGGGGCGCCAATCGCCTCTGTCCTACCGAACATCGTCAAACCCACCAGCGGCCGAGCTAGCCTGAAACTCCGTGATCGGAACTCCCGCGAGGGTTTTTTTTGCTTTTGACCCGACCTCGCGTCGGACGATGACTAGTGCGGAATTTCAAAAGCCATGGAATAGGACAATCCAGAAGCCTCTGATTGTGCTAGTTCCTCCCCTCTTAGCTAGTTGCTACTTACGTCAGAGCCATATTATCTCCAGCTATCCGACATAGTATAGTTATATCCTTAGATCGCCATTTTTTTTTGTGACTCACCTTACCTGAGACCATGAGTATTCAAAGCCCTGATATGCGGAGAAAAGGAACTTCAGAAAGTGGTGGGTGTTAGCTTTCGTACTGAGAACCATCAACTTTTTTACGTAGGAGACCTCTTTTTTTGTTGGTCGCACTTTTGACTCTTATAGATTTTAGGGTACTGAGGAATTGACGCTAGAGGCAGTTTTAGTGGTGGCTTTGAGCGACAGCGGACCGTCCTTCTTCTTGAAATAGCGCACTAAGGCCGTTCCCCTTCTCGTTCCAGGTTCGTTCACGAGGATTGTCATTCGTCTCTTCATGCTCGATATGTTCTTTGCTAAGATCGGTAATTGCTTACGGTTCCCATGGCTCCTTTCTTGACCTTTTTTTGAGTCCTGCTTTTATTCTCCCCCTCAAACATGCGAACACAACTTCATGGCTGTTTCTCTCCCTAATTGCCAGTAGATTTGAACCTTGAAAAGACTGTTTTTACGTACGGTGCCTCGATCGGCTGGTTGGTGACCTTCTTTGTTGAGTTTTTTTCCCCCCAACCCCTTTCTTATTCACTCTTTCGGGGTCATCTGGCAGGGAGTATTC
>Ga0179591_1231331_pt1 | contig 12410 bp, 6 predicted proteins | sample CZOMad2_1_08_16f_FD_182891 | JGI IMG/M metagenome (GOLD analysis project Ga0179591, IMG submission 182891) | Vadose zone soil fungal communities from Angelo Coast Range Reserve, California, USA - CZOMad2_1_08_16fungal (PacBio error correction) | ecosystem: Environmental > Terrestrial > Soil >... | reverse complement strand
TTGCTCCCTGCCGATGGATTATTTATCGGGGACACGTCTTCCCTGGTTCTGTCGGAGGCGGGTGCCCCCGCCTTCTTAAAATCTACCTGCCCTTCCTCTCTCCGTTAATGTCACCGGCGCGATGCCGTTGTTCGTGAGATAAGTATACTCAATGGAGATCTGACAATCCCTCTTCCTCAAATTGCCACCGCGTTCGTGTCTGGCCTTCCTGGATCTGGAAACCCAGGTCGTTCTTCTCTTTTCCTGCGCTGAAACATGACAGAATTGGGTCCCGTACGTGCCATGGATGTGTTTCCATCCCTTTCTTCAGGCCCGTCTAACTCTTTTTTCACTTTCCCCCTCTCCCTGAGGTCGACAGAATGGACCCCCCTTCTTTTTTTTCTTGTCGTAAACGACGAACTGGTTGCTCCTTCTATTCAGTTTCATAGACGTCCTACTTCACTGCCCCCTCTTCGTCCATGATTCAACGACGTCGTGGTTCAAGGCCTTTCCCCGGAGCGAGTTCTTTCTATTGTTTCCTCGACTGCCAGAACAGCGCGTCCCTGTGGTCGCAAGTCTCGTTCCTTACTAACAATTCTTCGACATTCGCTCCACGCTTCCGCTCCTCCTTTCCCCGAGATACTTCCTTCTCTAGTCTAGCCGAAATCCGAATGCCGTCTTTTTGTGCCCCCCTCTAATTCCTCCTTTCTTTTTTTAGCCTCCTATCGAAGGTAAGCTCCTCTTAGCTTCCCCCCAGAAGCGGCTGATCGTCCGATAGAGGATTCGGCGCGAGCCGCTTTCCAGGAATGCATAACGCAAATCTCCGGTTATTTTCTCCCCCCGCCTTCGTGTCGGAACGGGAGAGCCTAGAGGTCTTCTGAGTAGACGAATTTCCTCGTCCTTTGCCCTCCTCTCATAGTCGATATGTCTCTTTTTGCCGTCCCTGTGTTTAGCCGCGACAGGGTTGCTTTCCTGAAGGACTGTATGCGCCTTAGTTCTAAAGATGAAGATTTACTCCCACTCCCTCAGGTGCGTTTCCCCTCAAATTCGTTTTGGCCTTTTTCCCTATCCTTTTTCGGAGGGCGCTTCCATCCGAAGAGGGAATGTGTTCTGCTTCGTCTGATTGTAATCTTGGACTTTTCTTTTTTCCTGGAGAAATCATACCCCCGATAGTTCTCCTTCAGGCACCTTCATTGCCTCTCTCTTTTCTTTGCTTTTTAGTGCAGTCCTGTGACTCCTCTTCCCCTCCCATACCAGCCGCTTCTGTGTTTCTTCCTCGAGGATGTTACGTTCTTTGCGGAGAAAACGTCACCCCCCGGGATTTTTTTCCGCAGCTTTTGATTCGTTGACCCCAGCCCCCTCTAGTCCCTCTTGTTACGATGAAAGAATTTCCTGTGAGAATGTTACATCCGGTGTCTTCTCCGTGTTAGATTACGCGGAAGTCTCCTTGCTTCACGCTCCCTCGGGACTCTTTTTCTCCTACATGGAGTCTAGAGGTCGAGGACCTCGTCGGCGGTTCCTCTAGATGGAATGCTCGTCCTATGTCCCCTTGTTCTTTCAAGCACTGCGCCAGGTTGCTTCCTATTTATAGATGTCCGGGCCGACCCGGCGCGATACCCCTCGGTTCCCCACACGGATCTTGACCATCCACACTAGTCTCTTTCCTTTCCTTTTTAGCTGTTCCGTCGGCGGCGATCGTTTTTCTGGAGAGTATTTGCCCTGTGGCCGCCTGATCCGTCCGCGACAGCTTGTCAAAACCACTTCTGGTTGATTCCCCTTGCGAGAATTTCCGTCGGATCGGGCGAGGTCTCGCCCCTGTTTTTCGTCAGGTCGATTCCCTGGACCTTCCACGCGATCACTGTTAGGAGTTTCTACACAGTTGTATAGTTCCTTTGGTTATCTTACCCAGCCCCCCTCTCTTCTTCCTTCGTGAAAGTCACGACGGCGCGACGTGTGCGTTTCCTCTCCTCTTGTTAAGAGAGTCGGGAAGGATAGCTTTGGACGCGCCGGCAATTCCCTTTATTTCTTTTGTCTATTTATATTATTTTTCCCTCCTCGTGTTTCTTTTTTCTCACTTCTCCTACTCTCATTTTGGTTTCCCTTGGAGTCCCGGCGCCGTCCGGGGTCCTTCCTTGCTTGAGGCTACTCTCTCCCCTAGCTCCTTTGTTTTCGCCGGCTTGCGCGTAATCTTGGTCCTTGCAGAGGACGGGTACTTTTGGTTACACCCTCTCCCCACTTTGTCTCCCAATGCCACCAGTCGTCGACGCGGTTCTTAAGATTCTTGCCGACGACCTGCCCGATGAACTGAGACGCCCTTCGGTAGGACCCCGGTGCCTTCGCTCATTTTACTTTTTCTTCCGCCAGTCCTAGCCAGTGATTGAGATCATCGTCAAAGTTTCCAATATTTAGACGACAGATCGCTCGCGTCTTCCTTCTATAGAGCCGACAGTGTTTCACCCCCTCTGTGGGGTATGTTTATATCCGGGTGTCGACCTTGTTTGGTACTCGGTTTCTTTTTTCGACCGGAAATACGATACATATTGGTCCCCTCCCGACTTATTTGCTCTTTTTCAGACCGACGCTCCAACTATGCCCCCCCTTCCTTCCCTTTCTATCAAGACGCCCCTTCTTTCTTCCATCGCGAGCTATTGTTATCATCCCCCGCAGAAGAGGGAGTTTTCGCCAGTTCTCCCCCTGTTACACGAATCGAAATCTCTCACGATGGACCCTATGTAGAATCTTCCGTGCTTACTTAGACACAATGTTATTCGCTCGTGTCTATGTCTGAGGCGAGAAGCCAGATTCGGACGGTTGGAGTGGGTTCCGTGTGGTCCCTTCCCTCGCTCATAGTCGTGAGGCCCATGATTCTTTCTTTTAGAGCAGGAACCAGGGTATCCTGCTAATCGGTACGCTAAGTCCGTGCTCCTCTATGTTCCTGTCATCGAAGATCGATCTTCGGTAGCATGATTCCCAACACTTTTTTTTTTTCCCTTCCGTCTGTTCCCTCCTGAGGCGCATCGGACGCAGCCCGAACGTCCCCTCTGACTGCCCCGAATGGAGTCTCCCCGTGTGTCGCTTCTGCCTCTGTATCAGCGTTCCCTCCGATACCTTTTTCCCTCCTTCCCCTTTTGCTCGGCTCGCCGGATAAATACTGCCTTCTCTCCTCTAATAGAGCGCGGGCAGTCGATTTCTTTTCCTCCACCGACGGATCGACTCGCCTTACCCTTTTCACTGATGCTCCGTTTACTTTCCTCCCAGAGGAGTTTTTGGATACTCGAGCGAGGCTCCGCCTCTATTCGGATATACGCAGCGGTCTGGTTCCTTCTCGGCTTTTCCTTTATTTTATTCCGCAGCTGCCTGGTCTTTCTTGTTTCCCCTTTACTTTGGCTATCTGCAGCGGCCGTTTTAGGAGGTTCCTCCTCCTGGGAGGCTCGGAGTCGCGCGCGCTCCTCAGCCTTTGACTTTCGTCGGCCTTTTCGTCCCCGTAAGTCGAGGTCTATTTTCCCCTTTCTGATCTGCGTTGTTCGGAGTACGATCGCGTCCCTTTTGCTCCTCCCTTTCCTTTGACCAGAATGGCGATAGTTTTTTTCTTTTCTCCTTTTCGAATAGAAAGGACTTCGAGCCTTCTCTTCGTGGTGGCGCAGGAAGCCCTTCTCTTCTCCCCATAGAGCTGTCTCCCTTGAACCCCCTCTTTGGTCTTCTTTCCCGATTGCCGACTGACACAACCCTTCCCCTTTTCAACGTCGAGGACCCAAGTCGGTTTTGTAGCGTGGCTCCGGCCTTCTTTTTTCCGTGAGGAATTGTCGAACCGCGGTTGTCTTTGGATTCCTATCTTGGGAGGTCGATCGCCCACTTTCGTGTCCCTGATTTACGACGTTAGTTAACGCCCCTCCGTTTTTTTACTTTTGCCAAGTGACTGTTCCGCCCCTTTGGTTCGTTGCCTCTATGCGGGCGTCGCCCCGAAGACCCTCCTTCCTCCTTGTCCGTACTGTCGACTCCATCGCAGCGTTTCTCCCGATCATGAATGCGTTTCAGAGGAGCATCTCTATATCCTCCTCCTTTGTTTTTTTCCGATTCCTAGCAAGCGGGTTTCCCCTAATAGTTCTCCCTGCGATGGATCCTTCCGTTGGGAAAAGGTAGATAGCGGGAGTAGCTTCCTGTCTTCACGCCCAGATTCTCAACCTACCTGAAACCTTCTTTTTTCCTTTCAGAAGGTCCACTTGATCCCACCGGCGCCTTTTTTTATTCGTTCCCGGAGTTTACTCTCTAGCGACCCGTGCCCTTCTATTTTGTACATCCCAATCTCCACACGACAACAAGCTGTTCCCTGCGCTTTATTCGGACCCCAAATTTAGGATTTTTCTGACTGCGCGACCCCCGCCCTGACTGGTCAGGAGAATGTTTCATGTCTTTTATGTTCATGACATCGGCTACCTTTTAGAACTCCTTGGGTGTCGGAATATTATACTAGCTCCGCGCGTTTTGGGCCCTTTTCTTCTTACACTCTTTTGGATGAAGGTCTTTGAGGGCTTTCATAGCAGTCGACTTCTTGACCTCCCTCTTTCCTGACAGGCGTTCCAAAAGACTGCTTTGACTTTTCCGGAGCCAGATAGAATCCGACCTGGCCTCTTTTTTTCTGAGGGATCAGCGAGGAGCCACCTCCTGATTGTCTTCTCCTTCTATTTCCGGAGCACGCTTTCGTTCTCGTGTTTTCTCCCCCTTCTCTTCCAATAAGGATCTGCAGATAGCCGATTCTGCCTTTCCAAAGCGCCTCTTTTACCACCTTTTTCCATTCTAAGATGCGGGGATAGTAACTCCTTTTCTCCCCCCCCGAGGAGCGTCGCATCCCCATGACGCTTGGATAGCCGCCTATCTTCCTCTGAGATCTCCTCCCCTACTGACGGTCACTCATAAAGCCCCCCCTATTGAAGAAAGTATTGCCCGAGCAACCGAGCGAGTTTTTGAATGTCGATCTTAGCGGAAAGGCGTGGGCTTTGTAGGTTTTTTTATCCCCCCCTCGCTTTTCGCGATAGAGTCGCGATTGAATCTTTTTGCGTTTGACTCTGGCGACGCCTCCTATTCTTTACTGAGTAATTTCTTGTGAGAGCTCGCGATCAATTTCCTTTCTCTCTGCAGATCCATCCCGATGCGACTCGTTTACTGTCCTATGGAGGTTTTTATTTTACTCTGAGTTCCCCTTAGAGGAATGACGCGTATTTTCGCTTTCTCTTTTTTCCGTAAGAGGGTGATTGCAGTTTTTTCCTCACTCAAAGATCGATTGTAGATGCACATTCCCCTCTGCTACGACTATTAGGATAGGCGCCCTCCTTTTACCTTTCTTTATTCGCCGGATCCAGACATAGATCGGATTTTTTCTCTCTTTGCTGGATGCGACGGCTCGCTTTTGTCGCAAACGGACCCAATCGCCACCTTGCACGTCTGTGCTCCTCTTCCCTCTATCCCGAGAGATACCGCTGTTCGATTTATCACTGCAGCTGCTGAAATGATGAGAGGGTCTTATTCTTTCCCTGCTGGTCGCCTTTCTGTCGTGCGCAAGCTCCTCTTCTTTTGATCCCTCTCCCCCCTCACCCTTAGATCTCTCCGGTCGACTTTGTCCCGTTTCGGGCCTTCGCTTTCTGCCTCGGCTTATTTTTTTTCCAGTCGTTCCCTCCCCATAACTCCTCCAGGTCTTTGAAATTTTCTCGGCTCTCTGTCCGGTTCTGACGTTCTCTTCGTTTTATTTAGTCTTACCCGAGTCTAACTGATCCTCCCCTCACCCCATGTAGAGGGTACGGTTTCTCGATCCTCTTACTGATGGTCTCTTCGATGCTTTGGCTTCCTTCTCTTTCTGACGGGAACAGATTCCTCAGCCCCTTCGTCAAGAGGCCAAACCCCTCCGGATGCGCACGGGGCCAGAGCCTCCTGAGGCCCTCTGGCCCTCGTCTTATGTACGGATGGCGGGGACATCTTTTTTTTCCCCCTCACAGCGATCGACTATGGGTTTTCTTTGCGGTTTTAAGTTAACTTCGGGAGGAAAAAAGAACCTTCCTTTTTCTTTCCCCCCTTTTAACCCTTTCTTGCGCCTTGAGCGCGGGGATTGAGTCTTTTCTTCTCCCTTGCTTGATAGCCGACCGGACGGAGTCTCTTTGGTCCCATTACAGTTCTCTTCCGAGTTTCATAATACGTTTTTGTCTTTCTTACCTATATTCCCCCCTATTTTCTTCTGTGTCTGGCGCCGGTGTTCTTTCCAGCGGCGGAGGAAGACTAGAATCCGCCGCCACGTTCGCGCGACTCGTTTTCCGCGTTTTCCTTAGCAGGTCAGTGCTTTCCCGTTGCTCTAAAATTGTTTTCTCATGACCCAGAGTCGTCGCGTTTTTTCCGAGTCGCCGCCCATCCTCCCGGTGAGATCAATACTCCCCCTAGGTCTACTTACGGCTAGCGCAACCTTTTTAAGTTTTCTGGTTTTTCCTCTTTCGAGAAGGATGACTTCATTAGTTTCACCGGGCCAACTACTTTCTCTAGATAGACCGCCTGACGGCGCTCCGTTTTTGCCTCCCCCACCTGTCCATCGAAGATGTTGTGATGGTCCGATCCGGGTGTTCTGGTCCTCTATCTTTTTTCATTTCAAGACTCTTCGATATGGTATCCTGGCGATTCTTTGGTGAGGATCGCACGACGCCATTCCTCTGCCGGCCCCCGACGAGCGCGCCTCCTTTTTTGATGAGATCATTGTGATAGGTCTTTCCCCTCGGATGTGAGCCCGGAGCCGTGCCCCCCTGAAAGAATACAGCACCGATGACAAGGTCTACAGTTTTCATCACCTAGTATCTCGATTGTCTGGCGTGCTTTCCCCGCGTCTGGACGTTTTTTGAGAAGAGTTGTTTCTTTTTCTTCGCGTTTTTCCGTTCTTCGAATCCTGCGAGGATTTCCCCCTTTGGATGTCTGTGCGAGCGTTTTTTACTAAAACCCGTTCAGAAGCTTCTCATAGTCGCTTGCAGACTTTTTTGTGCATGCGACCGAGAGATCTTTTTCATTCTGTACGAACTGATCCCCCCAACCATAGTGCGGCCCAGCCCCCCTCACTCGCAGAAGCGAATCATTCCCCGCGAGCATCGTTACTGAAAGCTTAACAGATTCGATAGCCCCTTTGTCTCCCCTCTTCTTTCATCTCTTTAAATGCTCGTTGCCGACTTATTCCCCCCTGCTGATCGCGATACCAGGCCGGCTTCCCCTCAGGAACCTTTGACGAGGCTCGCAGAGTCCGCGCTTCTCTAATGTTTTTTTTTGAGATCTTTTCTTTGACTAATTTCCAAATTTGGAAAGAGATCATCTTTCTTCCCCCTCTGTCTGAGACCGAGTCCCGATAGTTTTTTTTTCAGGCCAGAGTCAGGCCTTCTAATCTCCTTGCTAGACCAGCTTCTGTTTCGTCGAAGCTACGCTGAGCGAGGCATTGTTAGGAGGTATAAGAAGTTCACTTTCTGGGCGTTTGTTCTCCTCCGTTTCCATTCGGATAGGATCTTTCAGCTGCCGAAGTAGGTCCCCCCCTCGAGCCTTTTGATCTCTGTGCGCGATAGAAGCTTTTCCCCTTCATCTTGCGATACCAGGCCTTTCTCGTCTTTTCTTTTCCCTCTGCTCCATAGGTCCCTCGAGCCCACATCGCCCCCGTCTTCCCCATGATCGCGGCTTGCCTCGTCAGCATCGAGTGTCACGTTGCTATAGCCCCCCCCTTTTCTTGGACGTCTATTCCTCTTAAGACTCCTAGCAATCCCGCGACACGTCGTCTTCTGAAGAGGTATGAACTTCTGTAACTAATCAGCGTTCCTTCCCCAAATATTTGGCCGTAGCATTTTTTTTTCCCAAGCAATAAATGGGGCACGCGCGTTCCTCGTGGGTTCCTCTCTCTGACTTCCTCGAAATTGGTTAAGCTGAGTCTTAGTTTCCGCATTTGTTCTTTTTTTCCCCTCGATAGTGGGATGGTCCCGATCCCCCCTGTAGAGAATATCTTTCCTCGCTCCCGCTTAAAGTCATAGCGCCGTGTGACTTTCCTTCTTCGACCCCGGGTAGGGTGTTGCCTCCTCTCTTTCTTTTTTCCTCCGCCCCAGAGCCGACCGCGACCCGTAGCCTCCAATCCTAGGTAGAGCCTGGCCAGAGCGCCGATTCCGTTTTTTGCTGCATATCCCCCCTTTGTCTTTCTTTTCGTCGAGCGGCTCGCGGGACGCGGGGTCGATTTTCTTCTTTCTCTTCTTCAGGACACGGAGATCGCTCTTTTCGTTCGGATTGCCCATCCTAGAGAGTACCCCCCTTTTCCCTCTGGTCGCCGACGCCCAGATTTTCCCCTTTTTTCCCCTTTAAGGCGAGGCGTTCCTTTTTAGCTGTCTTCATGTCCTTCCCGGTCGCGTCCCATCCAAGCTCTCTCACTGAACCCCGCTCTTTTTCGTCCTAGGTCAGAGTCTTACAAAATGGTCTAGTTTTTCTTCCTTCGCGACACCCCCTACCTGACGTGTTCCCCGCGTTCTTCTTGCTTGTGTTTCATCGCCAGTGCACTCCAGAAAACACCCCGCCTGGTGTTAAGTGTATGCTTTTCTCTTTTCTGAGAAGGGAAAATAACGTACTCTGAGAGAAGGTTCTTCCCTTGAGAGTGCGTATTCCCCCTGGACGTCCCACGAACCCCTCTAGCGCACAGGCCCTTCACGCCATTCTTTTTCCTTCTGAACAAGTTACTTTTTCTTTAGAGATTTCTTGCGAGTCCCTTTTTTTCCCCGAGAGGTCAGCATCGACTTCTTCCTTCGAAAGTCTCTTTTATTCTGCAAAGGGTTCTTTCGACGCTCGCGTCGCATCACCATCTCACTTCCCCCTCAGTGCCTTTTCACCTAGCAGTTGATGTTCGCTTCTAAGTCATATCAGCTTGCCCGAGCGAGCGAACTCACGCAGTCCCCCCCCTTTCCCTTTAGTCTAGGCATCCTTCCTATCGGAGCTCCTTTCTGAATCAAAGCTTCTTTCTTTATATCTATATCGGATTATGCTCTTTTTTTGCCTCTTTGGAAGAACCTCAAGACCCCACTCTCATCCGTAGCAGATCATAGAGTAGAGGACTTTTCTCTCTTTCTCGTAAGGTTAGGTGGCGTAGAAGGACTTTTTTTTTGCCTTCCGCGCATTCCGATTCTTTGATCTTGGTAGGTCTTACTCCTTCGCTTTGCTCTCTGGGGCCTGCGGCATGTTCTTCCCGGCGAGGATCAGCGGTTTTCCCTTTCCATCCCTCGGTAGACTCCCCTTTTTGGGCTCCTTGAAGCGTGTTTTCCTGTTTTCTGCTTCACCCGGCTGCAGTTTCGTATCCGTCTGTTGTTCTCTCTTTTTTCCTTCTATTCCCCTTTTTTTTGTTCTCCACGAGGGGTTCTTTTAATCATGGTGACCTCCTCCCTCCCGTTAGTAGTCTGCCCCAGGCACCCTCCGCCTGTAGGTATCAGACAGCGGATGAGCCGTGTTGTTTTTTTTGATTCCCTTCCCACAAGAACCTCACTATCGTCGCGGCCTCCCCCCTCCCAGTTCTGAGAAGGGGCTCGGCTCGGCGCCATTCAAAACGCGCCACACGTCGCGTGTTTTTTTGCTAAATCTCGTATTACGAGGTTCTTGATCCCCCCCTCGCAGTAGAAATGGTCCATAGTAGTTTTCGGTTTTCAGAGTTAGGAGAAACTTTCTTGATCCGGTCTCACTCTTTTCAGGTTTTTTGAAGACTCGCCACAATGACCACTCTCTTTCCCCTTTTCTTCTTCGTATGACGGGCTATGCTTCTGCGATTGGAGTTCGTTTCTTCCCCACCCTTTTTCCTGGAACCGGTATGGAGGACCCACCTATATATATGTCCTTGGCCTCCCTCTTTAGAGATAAACGAAGGTCTACCAACCCTTATATATTCCCCTTAGCCGGAGGTGCTCAGAGAGAGAAGTCCTTCTGGGCTGATTCGAGCGGCTTCTAAGTATTGCAGGTCCACTCCCATATGATATTTTCATCCAACATTCTTTTTTCCCTAGGTCACCCCCATTGTATGCGCTGACCGGGTGCCCTTTCGCATTTTCTTCGTCCCGGGCGAGTCATAGTAACCAGGTCTTTGGCTGTTGAGGTTGTCCCATTCCGCCAAACGCCTGAATTTCGGTGCATTTAGTGTCCCTTTCACTCTGCGGTGATGAACACCGACCCGTCTGGCGAAGGACCGTGTTCAAGAGAACGACGGCTGAGACCAGTGAGCGAGTGTTATCTCTTCTCCCGCCGGTTCTTCCTTGATATCTTAGGAGGCGCGTTGCCAAGGTCAACTTTTTTCGTCTTTTTTTTTTCTATTTTACTATACATCTTTGTTTTTGAGTCCTCTCCGCACCTTGAATTTTTTGCCGGAGCTTACGGAAGGAGACGTCCGCTTTTCTTCTTTTTCCTCCCGCGAGAAGGGTTCGCGAAGTTTGCGCTTTCTCGTCGTTTTTTTTTTTTTCCGGTTTTTTGGTGGTAATCAGCATTCCACTATACCATTGTTTCATAATTCTCCACCAAAGAGTAGATGCGTTGCTTCTTTCCCCACTTTCGTGAAGCCCCTTAAGTTTACGGTGTCTGAACCTCCATGGAGGGCCTCCTTTCCTTTTCGTTCCCTATCTTGCAGAGACCTACTTAAGTGGTGGTGACTTTCGGGTTGGGTATCATTTTTCTTTCCAGGTCAATACTTTCCTCCCTTTCTCCGACTAGAAAGCCGACGCGCTCGATCACACGCCAGGAAGTCCCCCTTTGTTTTGATGAGATCTCCTGGAGTTTAGACTGCGGGTCTGGTCCTTTTTTCTCCCGCCCTCGATACGGATATTTGTCCCCCGACCTGGCTCTCTTTTTGATGATTTTCCCCCCTCCGTAAAATCTGAAGCACGGCCGGTGCGCAGCCTCACGGTATAGACGGCGAGCTTTCCCTTGTTCTCGATTGTCAAGAAGCTTTGATTCTCACTTCTTTCAGCGCCTCGACCTGCAACCCTCCACGATCGGACCAGGTCGAACGCCTCAGGTTTCTCATAGACAACCCCCCCTGGATCTCGGAGATGGGGGCCCAGCGCAGCCCGCTTCGAACTTTTGGAGCCATTTGGTGCTTGGCTACGCACCGCGGGCCCGTAGAACTATAGGGCGGAACCCGATATCGGATGTATGTGCGGCACGCGAATACCTTTCCTGCCCCCCCCCCGCCTTCGGAATATGCCCATATTTTTCTTCCCCCATTAGTTTTTAATAACGATTCCTTTTCCATGTCGTCTCCCTGAGCACTCAAATTTGACCTCCCCCTGACCGCCAGACCCGACTCAGGCTTTCTTCCCTGAGTCCCGCCCGATCACCGCTCTGATACTCAGACTGTTTTGGTCTCGCCCCCTCTTTATTCGTGTCGGCCGCTGGACTTTTCTTCCTTGCTTTATACGCCTTTCACTTAAGTATGCCCAGCTTTGCCCGGCTCTCTTACGCACAGCCCGACTTCTCTAGTTAGCTCGGTCCCTTATAGTATTTTCCCGCTCCACGATGGCCGCGATCATACCCTTTTTTCCCCCCTCTGATAGGAGACGGTAGCCCTCTCTTGGCCGCTGATTGAATTCATATCTCTGGCTCTGCCAGACCCGTCTCTTCTTCTTTTAAGCAGAGCTTGGGGAGGGTTTCCCCCCTCTCGTGCAGTAGGATCTTCCGCCCCCTAGAGGCATGAGGATTGACTCTCGTGTAATTCTATTTTTTATCTTCAGATGAGGATGTAGTTTCCCTCTTCTAGTGTATATCGGAGCTTCCTCGATAGACAGCTTCGTCAACCCCAAGGTTACCCCCCCCCGACTTTCCTCCATCCTCCCCTTCGCCCCTCCTCAACTCCTCTTATCTTCCTCTCTCTCCTCCCCCCGTACTCTTTGACTAAATGGCCTCTAGTTTTTCCCCCCCTCTTTTTGATACCCTCGTACTCGATTCTTCGTACTATAGATCCTTTGCCCTTCCGGAGAGGATTTCCTCTGGTCCACGCTTAGTTCTTTCCTATGTAGACGCCGCTGAGACCCATACTACATCTGCCCTTGTCCGTGGACTCCTATGCCATTATAGTAGCAATCGAGATCCTCGTTCCACCCCGAGGGGTCTTTTCAGGTAATCCTATGGAGATGAACCTACCCCTTGTGCACTCTGTCACTTAGGGTTTTCTTTCCTGCGCAGTCCCTAGAAATTGCGTTCTATACATATAGAAAGTTGTGTCGTGGTCTATCCTTCTTCCTTCTGCAAGGTAGAGAATGCTCATTCGTCTTCCAGCTTCTTGAAGAAATGTTTCCCTTAGTAGCAGAACCGGGTCCTTTTCTGTTTGCTATCTTGAGGCGCTTTCGCCTCCCTCCGACCTCTCTAAGTCACTTAAGACGAATCATCGCAGGCGCTTCGAGTCCCTCTTTAAGAGGAGC
>Ga0179591_1231318_pt1 | contig 12412 bp, 11 predicted proteins | sample CZOMad2_1_08_16f_FD_182891 | JGI IMG/M metagenome (GOLD analysis project Ga0179591, IMG submission 182891) | Vadose zone soil fungal communities from Angelo Coast Range Reserve, California, USA - CZOMad2_1_08_16fungal (PacBio error correction) | ecosystem: Environmental > Terrestrial > Soil >... | reverse complement strand
GGGCACGTTCCATCTCCTCTGATGATCTTAACGCCTTTTCCCTACGTGTGAGTCAGACGTTCTCGTTTAAATCGCGTACGCTTGTAGTTCTGCTTTTAGCAAATTTTCCTCCCCCTCGGAGGAGTTCATATTTTTTGGTTCCCTTTTCTCGTTCTATTGGCGCTTATACTAGGAAGGTGTGTGTCTTTTTAGGTGCCCCCTGCCCTCGACATAGTTATAGACGGAACCTTATGTGTCGTCAGTCCACTATTTTCCAATTTCTCGTCTGAACGCCGACTCGAATTCTCCCCGCTTTCGCGTTTCCAACCAATGATGCGCCGGTCCTTTTTGATTTTTTTCGCGAGACCCGATCGGCCCCTTCGATCCCCCTATGAGATACGAGTGCTAGCAGAGGGAACACCCCCCGTACCTCTCTTTCATTCAACCGGTGGTGTTGTCTCGTTTTTAACTCGTTGTTTAAGCCCCCCCCCCCCCCCAGTTCCGCTTCTTACGTAAGATATTCTTTCAGTGTTTCTTTTCTCCCTTTCTTTCCGATTTTTCGGCGCACGGTGGCAATGCGCACAATTTTCAGGTTAATTCCTGCTGCTTCGTTCGGCTTTTACAGTCGAGTTCCTTTTCTTCCTGATGTCCTTCATGTCGAGATTTATCTGGCTTTTACTTCTTCTTCCCCCATTACGGCAACACGCTTGCGGGTCTTTTTTTATCAACTCCCCCGTTTCTCGTCTCCGGCCTATCGGTCTGGTCCTTTTGGTGTTGGTATGCAGGCAGAAGTTTCACCGTTTCTCTCTTGACTTCCGAGCAGTCACGAGTGGCCAATTCGATTCGATTCTGATTTCTGGGACCGGATTCGTTTGTCTTCTTTTTTTGGAACCGTGGGATCTTCTTTTCCCACCTTAATCCTCCCGGTTGTTCAAATGTTCTTCTTAATTTGCGCCCCCGGGCCCGCGCACACAGTCGACCAGAGCTTCCCCTTTCGGAAACACGCAATGGGCTAGGGTTCCCTTAAGACCACCGTGTTCGAACTCCTCCCTTTGACACGTCTTTATAAGATTTTCGTCCTGCGCATCCGTCCCCGAGGGAATGCCGAGCAAGTGCTCGTCTTCGCGCTTCGAGACATGCCTTCTTTTCTTTGCTCCCTCTCCCTTAAAGACGGCCAAAGCGTACTCGTTTTGCCGCGGAACGTGGGGCGTGGCTGGCAGGCTCAAGTTTTTACGCCCTCTTTCACCTTTCCTTTTGGTTTATCCCGTAGGGATCGTGTCCCCTCCCCCGGCCGCTTGCGCGCAACAACGTTTCTGGACGTGCCTTCGTCGGCCCCCTTTCTCTTAACAGCGATCCCTAGGTACTTCCTCAGGGGGATAAATCGTCCAAACCCTTTTTCTTTCTCAACGCTCCGGACTCACGTTCGTAGTACCTCATTTTGCTTCCTGACCTCACATCCTCTTCAACCAAGGCCGTTCTTTTCCCGCGACTTTCTTTCCGTCGAAGAAAGCCAGTTTTTCGCCTTCCTTTCCTCTGGTCCCAACCTTTTTCCCGCGAAGACCCAAACCTAACCCTTGTTTTTCCCTGAGTTTTTCATCCAACCTACCGGTTCTGTGAATTTTTTTCAATCTCGCCGAGTCTAAAAGGAGTGGTCTCCCCTTCGGTTTTTTTTTCGATGACAGTCCTCTAGTTTTTCGAGATTATTTTATCCAAGACCACGTTAGAACCGGTTCCCGCCCCCACCCTGACCGTCAGTCTTTAACACCGCAATAGAGTGGAATTATCGTCTTCTTCTCTTTGAAGCCCCAGTATTTTCCCGGAAGATAACCATATCCGGATAGCCGTCCCTACTTTCCCAAGCACAAGCTCCTTCCTTTCGTGCCTTACGATTGAAGGTTACACGTCGGACACTCTCCTCTTTCCATCAGAGTGTCCATCTCCCGGTGCTGTTCTATTTTTTAACCTATCTCCCCCCCTCCCTTGCTTTGGTTAATGTTTCTTCCCATTTCCCCGAAGGACATGGGTTGGGCACTAGCTGATGACGTTGTCATTTTTCCGACCCCCGCGTGAGTCGTCCCCGGCTCTTTCCCCCCCTCTCCAGAGAGACTTGGCCTCGTTTCTTGCCTGTCATGGAGTAGGGCCCCTTTCCTCTTTTCAGAAAAGACCCTCATTTTTCTCTGCCCGCGTCTTTTCTGCGGCGGAGACACCTTCGAACGCCGTCCTGCGTTGTTGAGTCAGATTTTCCATCTCGAAGTCTTCCGAAAGTGTCGGTATTTTTAGTTTACAAGAAAGTATAGGTGTCGTCTGACGTTTTTGAGAACCACGCAACCATTGAAAGGGGAAGCTGCCCTTAACTGCGAGCCGATTCACTTTCGTCTCCCTTCTACGTACATTTGCCCTCCCTTCGGGGCGCACCGCCCTTTTGTATTCGTGAACACGAAATCCCCTGGCACCCATTTTCAGGCAAATTACTTCCTTTTCCCCCTGCTTGACACCCCAAGCGTGATTTTTCCTCTTAGCGCCTAGCAGTTTGATATTTCTTGTATAACACGGGACCTTCAGTGATTCGAAATCGACTTTGGTGGATCTGCTGGTGATCCTCCTTTCTCTCTTCGACCCAGTGGAGACACGAAGTGTCGTAGAATCCCTCTCCTTTTTCGCTCCTTTCAGTCAGGCTCACCTCCTAAATTCCTTCCTTCTACCTCGGCGGTTCCGTTCCGTGGGTGTACGGGTCCTCTCCTTTTCACCATGGGCCAACTCATCTCTGTGTTCCGCTAGCCCCTTCTTAGTCATCGAGTCCCCTTCCAGCAGATGGGCGAAATATTGTGGATTCTTCTCCTTCCCTGACGTCTGTGTTGTTTATAGTGATAATATACTACTCCTTTAGAGGCGACCGTTCTTTTTCTAGACTTGCTGTACCTCCCTTGTACTTCTTGAGCTTCCAAGTTCCGGATGAGTTCCCCCCCAATTGTTCTCCTTTGGGCGATGCACCCTGATTGTACACTGACGGTTCTCCGAGGTTCGGCCTGGAAAAGTTGCCTGGAGGTGCCGTATGACTTCCCCCCCTTTTTTCCTCTTCTTGCGCGGAGTTTTCTCACGCACCGGCGGCGCCGTACCGCTTACGGTCGAGCCCATCCTCTCACCAGCAGATCAAGTCACAAGTTGGCCTCTTCTTTCTTCCCTTCAGTGTTCTATCCCAGGCTATCCCGTTGAGCAAGTCGACGTTAATTCTCTTTGTCTTACGTAGTTGCTTTTTGCGGGGCATTTCTTTTCGTTTCCCCCGCCGATGCGGTGCTCAAGGCAGTTCTGCCTGGGACGCCGATCTTTCCACCCTTGACCTTCTCTCCCCTGGAAGGAACCGAAAACTGATGCCGTAAACCAGTTTTTCTTTTTTTTTTCTTTCGTTTTCCGCCGAACGACACAGAGAGGGTAGGGAACGAAGTCAATGTTGGCACTTCCCCGTTCGCACAGTTCTCGAGTTTCTCCGTTTTGACATCTCGCGTGAGGTACTTCTCGAGATGCTTTTCTTCTTAGCTTTTCCCATAGAAGCAAGAGGCCGGTGTTTGACTGTCCTTCAACCTTAGACTGCAACTGAAGTCCGTAATCTGGCCCAGTTCCGTTGCTCATGTTTTCGGAAAAGCCTTTTTTTCTTTGGCTCGCGCCTGAATGTCGAACCTTACAAGGGCTTTTCCCCCTCCCTGCTTCGGATTCTTTTGCCACCGGGTTTTCGGTCCTTGTCTGGCGAGTTACCCCCTCCTAGTCACCGATCGCGGGCTTATGAAGGAGCTCTTACTCGTGACTTTTTTTTTTCCCCTACTCTTTGTTCTGTTTGACTTTTCCTTTTTGGATTTTCGAGGGCCCCGGCGTATCGGGTAGATGTTCAGTTTTAACACCTTTTGCTACAAAAAGGAGCAGCCGAACGCTAAGGCCCCAGATTCCTTTCTTGACTTTCTGGTGTTTTTTCTCCTTTTCCGCACTTTTTTTGGATATAATACGAGCTAGCGCCCCCCTGTTCAATTCGCAGAAAGTTGTCGCCCCACTCAAGGCGCTCCGATTCCTACCCCCAGTTCTCCTTTTTAAATCTCTGACCAAGACCGAGCTGGCTTTCTGCCGTTTTCCCCCCTGTCCAGCTGAAAGAAGAGCATTTATTCTTTTTCCAGATCGTAGTCTCTTTTGAATTACCGCTAGTTAATGGTAGACTACCTTCCCTCCTGTAATCCTTAAAAATTTTAGCTAAGCTCCTTAGCGTGTGCCCCCCCCCCCCCACCAATAGTTTCAAAAGGGTTGTAGGGGAGCCCAGCCTGAGTTGCGTTTTTCTTTCTCCCCAGGCAGACTTAGTTACCCTCCCATGTGAATTTCCGTCTCGGCCCCGCCCCCCTGTTTGCGTGCTCCACAAGGGCTTTTATTGCGATCTCATTTCCTGTAGTCTGCCCCCGATTTCAGGCCGATGTTCTTTTCCGCAATTTTTCCCTTTCCCTAAAGTGACCGCAAATTTTCCTTCCCCTTGGTTTCGATATATGCTGGGAAGCTTCATTGTCTAACCGACATGTCCCTACTTTAAATAGTTACCCCTGTCGAAGTTCGATGAATGCAACTCCTTATTCAGTCTTGAAGGTGGTTGTGGTCCCACTTTTATCCAGCTCCGTTTTAGTTTTTTTTCGACGTTTTTGCTAAACACCCCATCCCCAGCACATTCTTGTCACTCCCCCGTAACAGCTGTGGTGACTTGAGGTTTTAAGGGCTCCCTCCCGACTTCTCAAGAGGGTCCTTTTCTCCCAGAAAGGTGGTACCCATGGTCTAACCCAAATTTTTTCTTGACCCTAGTTGCCTGGTCCTCAGTAAGCCCGCCCCTCCTTCCGCCGTGTTACCTTTTGAAGTTCACCTTTCCTCCCCCTTTTACCCCCGTCGCTCCTTCTCCCCTCCCCTGACCGAATACAACAGTCTGTGCCGCCTCCTCGCGAAGGTCTTGATACCCCAACCGTTCCCCACCCCGCAGCTTGTTTTCCCGTAATGGTGTGATAACGCAATCGCACACCGGTTTTCTGCGAAGCCAAGGCTGTAACTTTTTCACGAATCCTTACCGACGAAACGCCATCCTTCCTCTCCCTGAACCGGTTTTTCCAATTTAGAACCCCCGACCCCTCTGCCGAGAGTCCCAAAGAAGTGTGTCAGTCTCGCTGATCTCCTCTGGCACTGTGAGCTTCTCACCTACCGTTAACCCTTTCTCTTCGGAAAACCCCGTTTCAATCTATTGACTCTTCACTCATCTCGCACCCCCCCTTTCTTCTCTGGTCCGCGCTGCATCGTCTCCCAGCTCTCTCTTCTAAAGTAAAGCTGCCCTTTTTTTTCCCTGACTGCGAGTTTTTGTCTCTTTCTCTGGGAAGCTTTTCTGTGGTTTGAAGGCACCTTCTGCTACCCCCGTCCTGTCGCTAGCCCGAGGTGCGCTTCTCCGTCACATTCCGACAACCTAATCTGGCTCTTCGGTCAAGCCGACCTTCGGTTTACGCTCACTCGACACTGCTAGCCCGAAAGGGGAGATCCGCCACATCGCTTTCCCAATCACCCTATTAAGCGCGTTCTTTAGTACTCACTTTTTCTCAACAAGTACGACGATCTCACAGGCGGAATAAGCCCGTCATAGTTTCGACTTTAGCCGGGATCAACTAGTAGGTCCAAAATTCTCGCGATCGTGTGGCTCAGCGTTCTAAATAGGATTCCCCTTCTCCTAGTACTCTTCCCGAAGCCATGCCCTTCTTTTAACCCCCCTCTACACAAAGCTGGATCCGGGTCCCGTTTCTCTTCAGGTCAACGGGCTCCTTCAGGTCGTCTGCAAATACTCTAGCCCTTTTCTCACGAGAAAAACCTCTGCCTTCCTCCCCGCGCTCATCCCTCCCTCGACCAGCCTCCCCCGTCCCCCTGAGCTCTCTCAGTCTCGTAATCTCCGAGACAATACTCAAACGTATCCCCCCTTCGTGCGGTGATGAAGGCAGATGCTCACCCCTTTTTAACTGGCCCCTTCTCGTTATATGAAGTGACGTACTGAAGCCCGCCCCTCTCGTTCCCCCACACGTCTCTTACCGGGCGCTTGAAATCCTTTACACAAGAGTATAGGGCCTTAATCCATCCTTAGCCCGGCCTGTTCGTCCACACACTCTTCTCCCCTTGAAATTTCTAACGATCATGCAATACGCCCCCCCCCACTGCCAGCTTTTTACACGGCGCTTACGGCGGTTTGCTTTAACTGCCTTTTTCTTTGCCTTTCCAATCTTTCTTTTTTTTCGTATTCGTCCCCGATCTGGATTTTTCCTTTCAGAATTCTGTGCAATCGGATTTCGAGGCCTTCCTTGTTTTTCCTTTAGATACTTCGTTCGTCGCGTTACGACAACGAACTTTCCCCAACGAAACTCTATCCCTCCGCTTCCTTCCATAGCCTGCCTTCCCTCTGGATCCGTTTCGATCCCCCAAGGCCTATTCTCACTCCTTTTTTTTGGATATATTTTAATAATCAGCCGTTGTTGTGCGTTGTTGTTTGACGGCGCCCGTCGTTCTCGTTTTCTTTGTGCTCGGTTTTTTATGGATGTTTATTGAAGACCTATAACCCTATTAGGACGAAATGTCCCTCTCTTTTTTTTTTGATTTTTAGTCCTCCTCCTTAGAGGACGTTCAAAACATTTTCACACTTTTTTTCATGACCTCCTCCGCTATTGCACGAATGCGGATCTCCTTTTTGTCACCCAATCCAGCCCGCCGAATCAGAGCTTTTTTACTCCTCCCCCCAAGATCCCCTCAAGGCCTTCATCACCGATCGAGGTTGGTCCCCCCATTATCGATCAGTTTCTTGATGGCGGATATGTCCACTTCTTTCCGGTTAGAACGTCTTTCTTTCTTTGCGCCCACCGCCTGTGCCAAACCTTCTGTCTTGTGGCATGTGTACTGGCCGATGCTTGGGCTCTGGCCTGGTTTAAGTCCCCCGGCATCTGCGCCTCTGTGGAGTACGAGTAATAGGTGCTCCTCACGTCACGGGTCCCCTCTCCGCGATTTAGGCCAGTTACAAGAATTCCTCAAGTCTTAGCTGGTCGAGCGGTCCTTATCCCTGCTGGTCTCAGCTTTCCCTCTGGTCTTTCGTTCGACTTATCTCCTTCCTTTTTTGGAAGCGATCTGATTTTCTTTCTCTGTGAGTCATATTTTGACGCTTTTTATCGATTTTCGACTGTTCCCCCCTCCTACGCATGCCCTATAGATTACCCTTTTTTTTTTCCTCCCCCTTACATCTTTTGTTCATCTTTTTTTTAAGATGTTCTTCCTTCTTCGTATTCCCTGCGTTTTCGCATCCTTCTTCCCCTGAACGATTATCCCCCCCTCGACATAATCGTGCACGATCGTTTTTCAAACCTGGCTCCGGTTTTTCCAAGCTTCCTGAGATTTCAGCTTGATCCGTTTTTTCCTTTTTTTACGCGTTCGTTTCCGGAAATAGGAACGTGTGTCGGTTCCCCCGTGCTTACCTTTGCCTGTGTTCTTGATTGCTTATTTATTTTCCTTTTCTTTAGACTGGGGCGCGGACATACACCTTTCCTGTTGTTTTTCCCCTTCCCTCTTCAGTTTGAGCAACCCGCGTGATTCCCTCGGCTGGTTCGCTCGTCTGTGACTCCCCCGTTTGTCCGAAGCCCCTTTTAAAGTCCCCTTTGTACCGAGTTAACCACCACTTTGTCTTTCTTAGCGCGATTCTTTCCTTTTTCCATCTATTATGAAGTACGTCGCCTCCAGTATCTTTTTCTCTTCACGAGGTTTCGATTATTTGCCTCTCCCGTTCCCTCTATTCATTGACCCCCCCCGCGTTGCTGACATCTCGGTTAAGGACTGTTTCTTGAAGGAACAGTGACGATGCCTGCCGTTATTTAAAGATTTTTATTTTGATACTTTCCTTGGTTTCGTCTCACCTTGTCTCCTAAACAGTATGGTGCGACGTTTGAATTTTTCCTCTTTCGTTTCGAGTGCTCCTGATAATTGCTGACCCCCCTCGTCCCTTGCCCCGTGCCCGTGAGCGTTGTTCTCCCCCCGTGCAACAGATGAGGTTCTGGGTTTTATACCTCTCCTTTCGTCTTCAGAACCCCCCTTTTCCGGCCCTCCTTTTGAGTCGGATACTGTAAGTTGTAAAAGTGGCGTATTCCTTCGACCAGTGAAACGAATGACACCGGCCGCTTTTTCCTTGATTGGACTGGCTGCCCCGTAAGGCACTTTCTTTTCCTACCTCTTTTTGTGCCCGCGGTTCACCACCGTTCTTTTTTCCGCGGGCAGGCTGACCCTCTTCAGCAAATAGTCCTTTGGGTGCTTCCCTGTCTCCCTACCTCCCCGCACAGCCCCCTTAAGGTTTTTTTCGTGAACACGCAATTTACTTGTGGTTTTTTCCACCCTGACAGACCCCTTTCCGACTCTCGGTTAGTTTTTGATCCTTCGTGATTAAGATTTAAGGCGCCTCCGGTGATGGAATGCATCTAACGGGCGAACTTTTATTTTAGGCTTATTATTTTACCAGCTATATACCCCAATCCTTCTATAGATCTATCTCCCCCGGCACGTTTTGTCGGGGAGTTTTTGAGGTCCCTTTTATTGACAACTCCTCTTCTTGGACGATAGTCTCTTTTCTTTCCGGAACACGTCCCTGGTTTGCCGCATCTTTCCCCTCGCTTCCACATATTCCCCTCATTCCTTCGAGGAGAACCCCCGAAGGCGTTCTACCTCTCCCAACCCCGTTTGTTTCCCTTCTCGACTCTTTCGTCGTCTCGAGGCCCGCTTACCGCTAGTAACATTCGCTCCCTTTTAACCTTGACCCCTTTTTTGAAGCCCGAGACGCACTTCCACGAATTGTTTCGACGCTAGTCTTTTTTTCGTTTATACAATTTCCCTCAGAAGCCACGTCGGTTGTTGATCTTTCTTCTTTAAGCCCAACCTTGGTGAATGAATCTCCTTCTTCGAAGCTTTTTCCCACTTCTTCCCCCTTGAGACGGCTAGCGTCCCCTTTTCTTGTAGGGCTAAGACCCCCCAAACGTTCGCCCCCCTTTCTGATCCTCCCGAAGCGGGAACCACAATTTTGTCCTTCTCTAGGGTCTTGATCAAGTTCTTGCCCCCTCCTCTTTCCCTTGTTTTATTCTCACCCGCGTCCCCGTAACGGACTCCCCCTTACCTTAAACGTCCCAGAATTCTGTGACGTGGCCCATTTTTGGCCTTGTAAGATTCGACGGCCCTCCTCGCCTTTGTCTCTTTTATGGGGGCACCCCGAGATCACTCACCCCTATTTCGTTTCCAGGTTGTCGACCTACCTCATGACCTTTTCTGGCCGTCAGCCTTGATTTCTGCAAGTTTTTTTTCCCCCTTTCGACTTAATCTTCCCGTAAAACGGTAATACAAAAGACCCTCTCCTATCACGCCATGATCTATCTTGGTCCGGATTCGAGTTTTCGCTCCTTATTTCTTTGTCAGTCCTCCCATACTTTAGAGGGCCGCCCCAGATGATTTATGACCGTTTTTCTTGTCTAATTAACGCCCGCCCTTCATGTCAGGTTTCCCTAGCTACATCCCTGAAACGTGTCTTCTTTCCAGTTCTTCTCCCATCTCTGGTTGTAGTTTAGAGACGTATCCCCCCCTCCCCCTGCGCCGGTTTACGGATCAGTTTTGGACCCGCCTTGTTTGCCATTTTTTTAGCGCTTTCCCTTTCCCCTTTTCCCACCTCCGTGCCTGGTGTTTCCCCCGAATAGGCTGGTTCTCGTGGAAAAAAAAGAAGAGGCCTTTCACCTCCATATTTCATGAAACACGCTTCCTTCTTACTCGTGTCCGCCTGCAGAATCTCGCGGGCTTTAACGGAATTCTTTCTTGCCTGATGCTAACGGTGGACGGGATCTCTGTTGCGCCTGGCTTGTAGCGAATCCTTTGTCGGCCCTGCGGTCCTCCTCCGCGACCCGGTCTCTGTGAATTTTCTTCTTTTTACCTCATCTTTTCCAGTTTCACTGTCCCCTTTAGAAAGCTGTCTCCCCTTTTCCCCAGCTTTGCTTCGTGACGATAGGCACGTCACTCAGCCGGCCCGCTCCGAGTCCCCTCTTCGAGCGAAGTTCTGACCCCTCTTTCCCCAGGTTTGCTCCGTTGCAGATTATTCTCTATCATTACCTCTTTTTTTTTTTTTCGTTTCCTCCACTTCCCCTCGCCTTGTAGGTCAGACCCCTTGGTATTTTCGTTGAGTGAGCTTTCGTCCCCGAGGACCATTTCGGCGTTGATTTTCTTTTCTCCCACCCGCTTGTAAAGATGAAGAACGTCAGAGGCTTCTTTTCTTTTTACTAAACCACGCGTGCATGATTGGGGACTCTTCTCCATTAATCTCCCCTTGCTCGGATGGCCTTCACGGCGGCTTTCCCCTTCCGTAGTTCCCGTTTTTTTGTAAAACGCAGATCCCGGCCACCGGCGTCTCGCGTTTCTCGGAGTGCGGGCGAGTCCCGCCGGCGACTCGCGGTTTTTTCGCGCGTTCAAACCCACAACACAACAACTCCCCCCCTCCCCCCCTCACCAAACACAACCCCCCAACACAACACACCCCCACCAACAAAACCCTCGCGTAATGCGATCGTGTTTTTAATGCTCTTTCTTTGTCTTTTGCCCCTTTTTTCTTCTTTTCCTCTTAACGCGTATTTTTAGTTTCTCCCCATTCCTGAGTGCCTTGTGCGTCCAGGGTCTCCTCCCCCTTTTTTTTTTTTTGTACGCCAGCAATCTCCGTCACCGTGCATTATTGTTTTTTTCTGTTCCCTTGGACCCTTATGTGTGTCAACAGACGTGGCCCAGGTCACAGGTTCCCCTGATCCGCGTCGACGGTATGTAAATCCGCAGTTTTGCTTTTTGCTGTTCTCGGGTGCCCTGCATCCTTTCCTCTTTTTTCCCATGCGAATGTGCTTACGCTTCCCCTTTCTATAGTCCGTAAATCTTTGCTGCCGGTCTACTTTTCTTTGCAATGGACGTTTACGGGTCCGTGCTTCTCTTTCAAGGCCAGCTACAGTCTTTGCCGTCCTCCCTTTGTTCTTTGAGTCGACAAAGGGAACCACTTTTGTCGTTATTTCCAACCGAACGAAGCACCGATAGCGTCTTTCTTTCTTGCTGATCTCGTCCTCATGCCTGCATCAGTGCGACACTCCGTTACTTTCTTTTTTTTCCCCTTTGGAGGATGTCAGATGCCGGAGGTAATCCTTTTATTCAGAGGACCCTGGGGACCTTTTTCCCAGCTCCTCAAGTTCCCCCCGCGATGTACGGTTCCCCCCCCCCCTTTTGTTTGTTTTTTTCCTCCGGGGATAAAGATGTCTTTGTCCCTCTTCTTTCATCCCCTGCCGTATAGAGCGGTGTCAGCCTTGACCCCTTTGCCCCCTTCTTCGATGCATTTTTTTTGTGTCTTTTTTCTTTTTTCTCTTCCTTTTTTTCAATGTGGTGGCGAACTTCTAAATTCTCCCTCCTTTTTTTCCTTTCCTCCAGCTTGACCACTTTCTGCTCCAGTCCCCAAATTTTCGACCGTCCCGGCTTCCACGGGGAAACGCTTCGAGATGTTCAGGCTTTCTGCTTGCCCCTCTAGGTCCACTTCTTAACTGGTCCTCGTGCGTCGTCAAACGTGTTTTCTCTTTTCTCTATTGTTGAGTCGAATGCAACTCTTTTGTCTCAGTTTTCCGACGCTCTTCCCGTCTCCAAGTTTCGTCGCAACGCGGTTTTCCTTTGCTCCTTACGGGAACTTCTCCGTGCTTCTTTTTTTTAAATGTTGAACTGTCCCCTTTCGCCTCCCTTGCCGGAGGGCTGATTTCTTTTTTTCTTTTTCCTGGTTCTATAGTCCCTCAGACTTACGTGTCGAAGAACTCGTTCCTTACTGGGATGCTGCATTCCCATTTTCTGCCTAGAAGCTTATCCACTATTTCCCCAATTGTTACTTTTTAGGACCCCTCTTTTTGGCTTGTCTAAACCCGCGACATTGCGTGTTCACGACCCGTACCTGGTGTGTTGGGTTTTTTCTCCCTCGTAGTGCTGATGAGTTCCACGAGACTTGCCCTAACGGTTAAGCGTCCCCCCCCCCTCTTTTTTCGTCAAGAGGGGCCCTCCTTGAGTTCTCCTCCTTCAAGCGACTGTACCGCCTTTCCTTTTACCCACTTTTCTCGGACTCGGTTTCCATGTTGAAACGTCGAATAGAAACGAATACCCTTTTCTTTTCTTTCCCCCCCCTGGATGCCGTACGAACGATGCCCCCGACCCAGATCCCAACCCAACGAACGTCAGCTTTCTTCCTGTTTGCTCCCCTCGGCAACTAAGTCCTTCCGTTTTGAAGCCCTTCCTTTCCCAGTCCTGAGTCGAAAGCGATGCACGTCCTAGCGACTTTCCCAGTCCGTCCCTCCCTTTTCCTTTGCATTCACCGTCCTGGCTA
>Ga0179591_1303313_pt1 | contig 12413 bp, 13 predicted proteins | sample CZOMad2_1_08_16f_FD_182891 | JGI IMG/M metagenome (GOLD analysis project Ga0179591, IMG submission 182891) | Vadose zone soil fungal communities from Angelo Coast Range Reserve, California, USA - CZOMad2_1_08_16fungal (PacBio error correction) | ecosystem: Environmental > Terrestrial > Soil >... | reverse complement strand
TTTTTTTTTTCCCGCTAACTTGATGAATCTATTTTCAACGCCTATCTTTTTTTTGAGGCCATCTCTATTCCCAGTTAGTACCTGAAGAGAGAAATACCTCTGACTCGTTTGCGGAGTCCCGCTATCTTTCTTTTTTTTCTATTTCCCTCTCCGACCAAGGCAGACACCTGCCTTTCTACCTTGCTTTCGTTCTTTGCGAATTCCTCGACTGCAATTTCAACAATATATCTGTTCAAGTAAGGAGTCCCCTATTGTCCTCCGGCCCACCCCTTGTTCCTCCTTCTCACACTCGAACCTCATCTCCTTTCACATCGCGATGCCCCTTCCTGAAGAACAGGACTTCCGCTTCCCGCGGTTCGGGAACTTCTCTTCCCTTGCCCACTGACTTCCATCCCAACTGATCCTCATCTCCCCCCGCAGTAAAAGATCTACTCTAAGCAGTCCATAAAGTTTTTCCCCACCGCCCTGTTTCCACGTCCCCTGGCCCAATTCGCTCCTCTTTTTCCGCTTTTCCCCCAGGACCAGGCAGATTCCAAGCAGAGCATGTCGTTTTTTTGATGTGTTGCATGAGTCAGTTTGGAATTGATTAGTCTTCTCTCTCTCTTCTATGTAGAGGAACCTGAGGTTCCTTACGAGTGCCACCGTTCCCCCGAGTTACGCGTTTACCTGATATCATCTGGTGAGGAATCTTTGATCCGACCTCCATCGTCATTCCCCTCCCTTGCCTGATTCATTCCATGGTTCCTCCCCAGCTTCAATGCTCTTTTTTGCATTTTAAATTGCTCCTGTCTGATCTACGCTTCTTCAAAGGATCATTTTGTCGCACCCTCATCAGCTCGCTAGAGATGTTATTGTCACCCCCGAACGCACCACTTGTGTTCCACTTTCTCGCATACTTCGTGATGACTTAACCCACCAGAGATAATTTTTCCCAGCCCCCTTCTAGATCCCCATTTTCCCTGTTTCCCCTAGGTTTCCCTGATGTCTCGGATCATTTGTTGACACACGTTTTTATGTCCCCGTGTTTCGACGAGGGAACCTTCGAAGGTAATCATTTCTGTGCTTCGCACGACTTTCCTCCCCCTTTTAGTCATAACCCCCACTTGACTTTTGTTTTTCAGCCACTGCACCTCAAAGAAACACTCCCCCGGCTCCCGAACATTTCAAGTCCCATCTCCATCACGTTTCCTGATCAATTCTTTCTCCATCCTAATTATCCTGATCAATAGGCTGTTCTCCGGGGTCTATAGACGCCCAACAACCACGCGTCGGACTCACCAATCCTTCCGTATTTTCTAAGTGTTTAAATCTCGATACTATTCTGGACCCAACTTTTTTTATCCGTTTTTGGGTGAGCTTTTTTTCGAAGAGTGTTTTTTTCTTTCGTGCTAAATTAGGGCGCGTCGTCCCCACTTGCCTATCGAGTAACCTCCTGCAATGTTTTTCACGTGGAGGTCTCCCGCCCGCTTCCCCCCCAACTGCGAGAACGCTTCCTCTTCCCCTCTTTGCCCAAGGCATCTTCTTCTTCTCAATTGCCCGTTGTTGTGGATATTTTGTTTTGTTTACCGTCAATCTCCGCGTGATTGCTTGATCTTTTTTTCGAAACACCCGTGACACTTCTCGGTGAGACCCCCCCCCTCCCTTCTTTCTGTGCCTCTGGTTACGCTCATGAACCTTATGCCCCCGTGTCAATTGACAATCAGACTTTTTTCCCACTTTGCTGCGCCTACTTGCATTTTCATGAATTAGGAGATATTTCTCCCCTCCCAAATACGGTATGGTTTTCTCCCCCACGTCCGGTCCGGTTTTGTAAAGGGCTTCGAATCTGAAGATGCCCCAACGTTCCTGGCCGCTGTCCCCCCTGATTCTGGGATTGACCCTCGGCCGTGATGGTAGTTCAGTTCCCAAAGAAGGTTCTTGTCCCCTGCCCCTTTTTTCTGCGCCCCCCCCTCCCATTGGTGGTCTCCCGAGTGAGTAAATTCGTGTCGCCTGCCCCCCCTCTTTCCGCACGGACTCGGCCCTGTAAGTTTCAAGAGCTGTCCAAAGTAGCCCGTATCTCGGTCACTACCTCTTTAGGTATTTTTCCCTCCCCCTAGTCTTCACCCGTCTTCCTCTTTATGGAATTGTTTCAGTTCGTACACTTTTATGTTTGATCTTGATGCAACCATCTTTCTGGGGATTCACCCTCTCGACCCTGGCTATGATGCTTTGTCCTCTCCGAAATGATTTCCCCCCTGCGTTTTTTTTTCCTGCTGTTTCGGTTTTCGACTTGTTTAAAGGCATATCACCCCTGTACTCCTGACGATTGTTCTTCCATTACCTTCTTTTTCGAGGTTCTGGTCCTATCCTTATCTTAAACTCTCCTTCTGGAACCTCGTCCATGATGCCCTGTGGACATGCTGTTTCCTACAGCCCCCCATCATGGCTTAACTTTCGAAGATTTTTCTAGCCCCCCACTTCATTCACTTGATTTCCAAATGACTTTCTGCCACACCAATGGACACCAAACGTCTTACCTTCTATTCTGCTTCAGGTCCCAAATCGAAACCCTCTCTCTGCCATGAGCTTTTACCTGGTTTTTCCCCTTTCTTTTTTTGTCAAGTTTTTTTGTATGTCTAGTGCTTGGGGGATAGTATGCTCTTAGAGTCGGGCAATTCCGACCTTCTCACGCCTGAATCTCGCTGATTCCTTTCCATAAGTAATTGTTCGGTTATGTTTTGTCGATACGTGGCGTCGATTAGAGGGGTGCCCCACTTCCGTAACCCTCCCCTCGGTTCTCCCTTCCTCCCACCTTTTCTTTCCCCTGAGGTTCCGAGCTATAACTGTTCCGCCGGACGCATTCGATCTTTGCTGGGCGGCTCTGATCCACAAGACTGATCGAGACTTCCAACCTCCCCCTTCCTGCGCTGAAATTTATGTGCTCTATTCAACTCCTTCCTTCGCTGGTGCCAGGCGGCTCTTTGATCGGCTTGCCAGTTTTTTTTTTCACACCGGTCGCCTTCTCCCCTTTGATTATAGCGTTGCACTGCTCTATCTGAAAACCCTTCCTCCCCCCAAGAGGCGGGATTTTGCCGGTGAGAGGCCCTGGACCCCTTTTCTTGAGAGAAAAGTATCAACAGGGATTTTATCCGAAAAGGCTTCTCGCTATCAGCAACCTCCTCCTCTGAACGGCCTCAGTCCGTGATTTTTTTCGCGGGCTTGGTCGGCGTCGTCGGCCCAATCCTTTCTCCCGTGGCGCTCCTTCTCCGAAAGTCCCTCCCCCCTCTCTCACAACCTTGCCCTCTGTCCAGCCTACTAGGTCTACCCTCCCTAGACGCTCCTCTCTGTGGCCGATCTTCTTCAGCAGATTTTCGTTTCATCGGGCCCTCGCGGTCCCGGCCTCGATAGCGTCTGGTGCCAATCAAGATTTCTTCCATCCTTCCTTTGTATGTGCCCGTAGGCGGTCCTCCTATCTCTTTTCTCTTTTCTAATATGCTCCTTTATTTTTTTCGGACTTCATCGGGCTACGGGCTATTTGCCCTTCAAGCTTGTTATGTCCTCTCCCGTTGCACTGCAGGTCCCTTTCTTCCGCGGTGCTCACGTTTTTTTTAGTTCATTTTTTTTTTTGGAAGGTGCCTCCTTGCCTGTTTCAATCAAGCACTGCCAGCTCCTCCGAAAGTCTAGCCTCCCATTCCGTCTTTGCTGCCAGGCCGCATTTGGAGTCTGAACATTCCCCCAAAACAATTCCACCTTAGCGCTGTTCATGTCTCTCGGGTAATGAATTCATCCTTCGCCCATCGGGTCCCCTCCACCCTTATTGCTTCGAGGCCTTCGCCCCCTCTGTGGGGCCTCCACGTACTGCACTCTCCCGCACGTTCCTTCCCCTACCAAATACGTTCATCGCAGCCTCCTAGACCTAAGCCTGACCTACCCCTCCCTTTGCTATTCCAGTTCCCCCTGCAGTCCCTGAATCGGGTGGTTCAAGAGAAGGCGCCTCTTCATCACACTCTTTTTCGGTTGCTTTTTGGTTTTTGCCGCTCCCAGCACGCGAAATCGCCGCTATTTTGTTCTCGCCGCCCCGCCACCGGAAAACGACGCAGTTGACTTCCTGTCCCTCCACAAGTTGGCCCTTTTTTTCTCCGCCCAACCTTCCTCGAGCAGATGGTTTGAATTCCCGCCCATGTTCACTCCTTTTCTTGTTCCCTGTCCGGTCCCGACGACACGCTCTTCCGTTTCTTTTATCGCTAGTCCCTTCTGTCGTCCATTTACGTTCCAATGAGAGTCGTTCCCCTTGAAAACTTAAGAGGCGTCCTCCCTCATTCCCGGTGATACCTCTTCCCACGTCTTCAACATCCCTATTATTATTTACTGGTTTGCGCGGACGTTAGTGAATCACCTTTGTTCGGACTCCTTTGCGGCTTCAGAACCGGGGCCGCACGTGACGAAAACCTAGCAGTATCTTTTTTTGTGGCCAAGAGTTTGCATCTCTCCGCCGCTTGTGAGTTAATTTACTAGCGTGGTTTTCGTTCGACGGTGGCGTCCCCCGAAGACAAAGCCCGTAGAGTCCTTGGTCTTCGACTCCTTCAAAACTCCGGGCTGCCGTTTATCTGAGCGGCGTATCTCCCCGCGGGATCGTCTTGTCTTAGTTTAGTAGAAGTCTCGGCACTCACTCGCGATTCCTATACGATGATATATCATTGTAGACTGTATACGGCGTTTTGCCACCAGGGACTTCTTCCTTAGGTTGTTGCCGCTCTATTTCCTATTCCTTCTCCTTTTAATTAACACGTTTGTCTGACCGTTCAATCTTATTTTCAGGTTACTCGATCCCACTCCCCTTTTTTTTGATATCACAGACTATTTATTGTTGCTGAGGTGACTGTTTTTATTGCCACTTATCGGGCGGGGTTTTTCCTTTTTGCACCGCAGCCGCCGGTCCGGGGGTTTTATCAGGTGTCTTTCTTCTGAGAGTCCCATTCAGAGCTTCCCGGGAGTCCCGTTTCGAAGCCCCTCGATTCTTCCTTTTTGACTTGCGTTGCGGCTGTCTTGTTTGCCCAAACAGCCCGCGTTCACGAAGAATGATCCAAGGGGCTTGGCCCTCGCGTCTATTCCCGGCGCCTACAATGATCCGAGTTTCTTCCTCTTCGCACTTCTTCGGTGGAGTCTTTCAACTGGCTTAATGCCCTTCCTAGTCACCTTTTCCTCGCCGCTGCACCGAGTAGTGTACGACAAGCTCGTGCCACTCGAGATCGGATCCCCCTAGATCCTTCTTCTTGAGACCAGACCCATCCTTAGCGAGCACGTCCGTAGACCTACACCTGCCGCCAGTCTTCATTGGGCCTTAGGGTACCTCCCCACTTTCTAGTTCGACGTCACGCACGTGCCTAGTCTTCCCCCCCACTCATCTCGGGCCCCCCTAAGGCGATGGGCTCTTTTAACTTTTTAGGTCCCAGTCCCTCTTTTCCCCGGGTAGATCCTCTGGAACTGCAATCGCTTTCACAGGAGCGGAAGCGTTGTCGAGCACTTTTTAAGGCTCGAATCGCCTTGCGTACCCCCGAACTTCCCTCGAATGCGTCCCCTCCCCAGCTCATTCTCTTTTTCCGCGCTGCGGGTAGATGATCGCCCCTAGGATTCGCCGGTGGCTGTGTTCGCGGTGTAGGTGACCCCCTCTCGGCTATTCAGTCCTTTTGAGATCTGGAGGGTTACCGGATGTGTGGCGGGTGTAGTTCGTGATTGGGTGTTCCTTTCTTCGACACAAGTGATCATGAGGAGAGAGGGTGATGAAGACCCCGGTCTCTCGTTGGTGCGGCAAATAACGTTCTTATTGCGCGACTGATGTGCGATTGACAGGACAGAGCATTTGTGCTAGGGATCCTGCCGCTAGAGTCAATGCTGGTCCTTTCTTTCCTCGGTGTTGTTATTCCTCTACGCTTTTCCAAGAGGAACTCGTTCCTCTTTTACCATGATGTGGATAAGAAGATCTTTGTTTCGTTCTGATTATGCGCGTAAAGCTTAGGGCTCCCCCACATAATAATCTTCGTCTTTCCGAAATCTCTTATCTCCCTTCCTTGCCTCTTGGACTTCGCAATCATACCTGATTTCGTCAGATTTGTTATTTTTTTTTTTCTACTATCATTTTTAGAATCCCCCACAACGAACGTCCACGAAGCCTCTTGCCCATACTGTATAGCATGCCACCTGATATTGTACAGTAGTCTGACTCAGTGCTTTTGAGTCGCATCTATTTTCCGAGTTGTGTATGGATGATGGGCCTGATTTTCACCGCGCAGTGATGTATTTCCTTAGGGTCCTTTTTTTTTCGGATTACCAAGTCTTGGCCCGTGAGTAAGAAGTTCTGCAAGTGAGGCCCCAATAGTTTTTTCTTCAAGGCGCCGGGAACGGAGGCTACTCTGGTTCTTGGAATTGCCCCAGCAGCCCTTTCGCAGTAATTTCCCTAGCCTTTCCCTTGTCGGAAAAGGCGGTATTTATGTCCTAGACCCTGTGCTTTCGGCTCTTTTACTCGCTATTTGGGTGCCGGTGCTTTTTTTGATCGGTATGAGTCTTCCTGTTGAGTAAGGGAGCTAATTAGAGCGTTTTCTCTTCCTTCCATGACTACCTTCTTTGTTTCCAGAGCCCCTGAATCCCATGATCTCCCTTGGTCTGTGATCCCCCTCTGATAGGAATCTGTGGTATCTGTAAACGCGAATCTAAACCGCAGTACATGTCTGCCTGTTACTGTCTTGTTCCACCGATCCTGATTCCGACCCAGGAGCTTTTTGGCATGAAACGTCCCTCACACAGGAGTTTGAAGTGCCTTTTCCAGGCCCTTTTTTTTTCGGGGGTTCCTCCACCCTTGCAGTTTTTTTATTTTTGTGGGCTGGCCCTCGGAGGTTGAGTTCCACAGAGGCTGTTTTGTTCTAACCGAGCGGATTCTCTCCCCTTCTTCAGAATAATTTTTTGTTCTCTATCTAAGCATTAGCGTCATCGGCCTGGAACCTGGCCCCTCTTTTGCCAGACCTTTCCTATTAGGCCCTCCCCCTTCACCACTTGGTGGATGACCCCGTTCTTGAACCGGTTAATCGAGGCCCAGCACTCACTCCTTCGTGTACTCTGCAGGTCGTGCTGACACGCTTAGTTTCCTTTACCCCTAAGCGGTTACCCCAAGGCAGACGTGCCGCTCCCAATAATTTTTCTTCGCTTAACCCTTCTCTCCCTTGGTAAGCCTTGCTCGAGATCAGTCGCATCCAGTGTAACCTACCCGGTTCCTTTTATTGTACTTGTTTTCTTGGTTTCGGGAAAAACCTCTAGAATCGCGAATTTCACTGGGCCTTCTACTTTACGCACTTATCCGTGTTAGTAAGTAAATGGTAACAGATCGCCCGATACCCCCCTCTAAGGCCTCCGTTTCTTCGGACGCCCTTACGTAAGACCCTCCGATACCATCCACGGTTCTTGTCGCTATATTGTCCAGGAAGAGCTAAAGGGAGGGTTTCTATCGACCCCGCCCCCCCCCCTTCCAAGGCTGGCCGATCCTAAATCCCGGGTTGTTAACTTACCCAACGGCGCTCGCCCCTACTAACGTAGTCGGTGAATGGCAGACTCCCCTCCGGCCATGCCAGTTTTCCGTATTTTCTCCGGACTGGCCTCATCACATATCTAATCCTTCGACTTTCTGAGGTTTCTTGCTCTTTCCACTTGACTGTGAATGCTCTTACCAGTATTCTTTCCTGCTTGCTTTTCGGGCTTCTCTCTTCATTTTCGCACTTACGTCTTCCGGCTCCACTTACGAAAAAGCGTTATTAGGTCGGCGTCGCGTCACAGTCAGTCCTTATCTCCATTCTGGATTAGCAGCATATCGTGCCCTTTTTTCGCGGAGCAACCTCTCCCTTTTCAAGAGGGATTATACGCTCTGGGTCGTGGAACTTTGTCCTTCCCCCCCCCCTTCTAAGAAGCATGTTACGTCCTTCATCTCACATTTCCCGGCCCCCCGACCTTTATTCGTGATTTGGGACCGCTGGCCACACCCGCGCTTTCGGGAAAAAACCCTTCTCGCCCGAGAACTGCCCACGAGGACATCAGTTGCTTTTTTAAAACCCCTTAAGAACCGCACCTGGCCATCTTGTACAATCTTTTTATCTCTCTACCCGCCGATGGCCTTAGTCAGGAGGGCGGTCCTGAATGCGGGTTCGTTACCGTTAATTTGTTACGTATCTTCCCAGTGCGGCTGTACCCTTCCTCAATCCTTCGCCTTGGATGGAAAGAGGACTTTACCTCGATCGAGTCCCTCCCCCCCTTCGGCTACGGTTATAATGAAATGGACACCTACCCTCTTTCCGAGCCATAGACTCCTGATTCCCCCCCTTTTTTTGCCGGCTGCTTTGTCGTTTGGTTGTGTCCTCTAGAAGCGTTTGCGACTGATCCACTTGTCTTTTCCCTCCTATAGTAATAGATACTTGATCCTGATCATTTCTTAGACTTCCAGTGGGGGGCCCCCGCTCTTGATAGGTACGCGGTCGCGGGATTAAGATAGATTGGCTTCCTCGATCGCCGTCTTAGCTTTTTCTTCACTCTCTATTGGAGCGGAGGAGGAACCTTTCCTATCTCGTGTCATGCGAGGCCTTCCCCCGGTAGTGTCCACTGCCGCTGCCTTGCGGACACTTAGCACCCCGATAGACTGCCGCTTCCCGCTCGGCTTTGATCCCCAAGCTAGAATGCTTCTATCGCCCCTCTCCAGGTTAGGGTTTTTTCAAGACAGAGTTCTCTCCGTCCACCTACCTTACAGGCGAGCGTGGAATCTCCCGGGTTACGCCCCCCGCATCTCTAACTTGCTTGCTTTTTTTTCTACATATTACCCTACCCCTTGGACATTCCGGCTTTTTTAGTCATAGTGACCAATCCCCGAAGAGATTCCTTGTAAACATCGTAGTCTTTCCCTCGAGCTGAGGTCGTGATTCTTCCTCTTTTTCAAACGACGGGCTTGAGTCCCCCTTTCTTCCGGGTGTCAACACCCTTTTGGAATGTAAAACTAGACGCGGCAATGTGAGTTTTCTAACAACTTCTCCCATGTCTCTCTCCGGTTTCCCACCGTTTTCTTTTTGGACGACTGGACGTCCCATTCCCGGTCAGAACGTACGATCTGTATCGTGAGTTCTCCCTGCAGTCTTTCTTAAGCCTCTCCTAAGTCTGAAACACTACTCTTCCGAGTAGTTCTTCCTGATCTTTAAATTCCGCACTGAATGGGTTTAATGTGCCTTCTACTTGAAATCCCCTCTGTCTTTTGGAATACATTCTTCTAAAGACCCTCTCTGACTCTCTCTTCCTCTCTTCTGAGATGCCTCCAGTTGTTTCCACCTGTAAAAAACCCCCCTTAGAGGTGGAACCTCCTCACTTGCCTGCCGAGGAAGCCGTCCCCGATCACGCACTTTTTTCTCCTGCGCACCACGCCCCTCCTCCCTACTTTCTTGCCCCCGTGTTTTCATCGTATATAGTTGAAATTCGCTGAGATGCTTGTGAAGCGGAGTTGGACCTTCCTTTATGTATTTTTCCCCCGCTTGTTTCCTAATCCTTTCTACCGCCCCAGAGTGCTGCTCTCCGACGCCGGACGCGCTGGTGAGCCGAATCCCTGAACACCCCAGAGATCCCTCTTTCCCAACTGTGTGGTTTACATACTCTAGTCTTTCAGATACGGTAATCCCCTCTATTTGCGGAAACCGGTCCCCCGTGAGAGTGAGGTCAGCGATCTTTCTCTGTTCCCAATTTGGTGAGCTCCGACCCCTCCACCAAGAGGGGCGTCATTGCGATTTAGGAGCGTGCTGCACGCGTGCACCCCAGCCGCCCCGACAATTAGGAAATCGCCTCTTCTCCAGCTCCCCCCCCCAGAGGCCGGACGGCAGCGTAGCAGCTTCAAGCCACGTTATGATTTTGGTTGTGGGTAATTCGTATTCTTTCGCTTCCGCTTCCATGATTTTTTTTTTTCCAACCCGCTTTATCGGAGACTCCGTCGGGGGCTGCACGAGTGGGTCTCTTCCCGCGCCCGCCTCTCCGGCTTGTGTAACCGGTCATGACCATTGCAAGCTTTCTTCTCCGGACCGCCGATGTGAATTAGTAGCTGTCTTGGGAATTGTTTTGGTGAGGATTCCTTGTGTTCGGAAAATCGGGCCTTCATTCATTAATCCCTTAGGCTCTCCCGATTCGACGTGGTTTTTGGCTTTGCAAAAAACAAAAAATCTTCTGCCTCAAAGATCTGAGCCTGCTCAGGACCAAGGTTTCCCTCCTCGCGCTTCACTGTCGTGCCACTTTTTTTTTTTAACGAAACACTTGGTGGTCCCATAGTAGAGCCTTAGACCGTTTTTAGTCTTCCCTCGCTAGTGACTGATATTTTTCCGCTCAAACAGGGCCAGCGACGAGTTCGAATGTTCCCTCTTACAAAGTCCCTTTGAGAGCGGCCACTATTCTTGGCACCCTACTTCTGCGGCTTGTTCATGCACCGTGGCACGCGATGAATTAGTCTTTTCGTGCCGCGTGTTTGCAAAGGAAAGCGTCTCGTTGTAGACTCTTATGCTTTATTGGACAACGTTGGGTCCGTCTTGTCCTTTTTTTACCTCACCATCAGATGTCTTTTAATTTCGCCTGTTTTGTAGCCGACGAGCGTTCACCTTTTCGCAATAACTTCTTGGTCTTTGAGCTATTTGACCTTGTTTTTGGTCTCCTCCACTTCATTTGTTTCCACCACAAGTTTCCTTGACTACTTTTCAATCTTTCTGTTTATAGTTTTAAGCGTCTTTCTTCCCCAGGGCCCCTTCGGCTTTTTTCCTTTTTCAAGTTTGTTCATCTCAGCCCGCTCCGCTTCTTTCCCCTGTGAATTACCTTCGTCCCCGCCTGGCTTTTAAACTGCTGGCACGCGCCCTCTTTTTTTTTTTCGGTTCCATCCCTGCAGGATTTACGGCTCCCCCTACTTGCTCCGCGCTTCCCATTTTCCTTTGTCGGAATCCTTGCGTGTACAGGTGCGACTCCCTTCCCAGTCACCATGACATGTGTTTTTTGTCTTCTTTTACTTTCTTTTCGCCTGCATAGTCCACGTCTCTGTCAAGCTTCAGGATCAAGGATTTCTTCCGCCATTTTTTTTCTCACCTCGACCCTCATCTTGCCAAACGAATATTCCAAAAGCTAACGCGAAACGTTCAGGATCCTTTCCACCCTCCTTCCTTTTTCGGGTCCAAGAGAGGTCCCTTGCCACCCTATTCTCTCCCCCCCTAAGAGCTATTAGTTTTTCCATCACGATTCTCATCGCAGCAGCCTTTCCCTCAGGTCCCAACCGGAACTAGCAAATTCTGTCTCTCTTTTTTTTCCGCTTTTACAGGAACATACCTTCCGTCAATGTCCTTCCTTTTTGGTGCCTGTTTTTATTTGCAGCCCGTCATTTTCAGCTTCCCGTGGTGTTGACTCGCCTTTTTTCCCCCTGCGATGCGAGCCATGCTTTGCCCCGTTTCCGCGTCCCCCCAAGCTCACATTTTTCCGTTTTGCGGTCTTTTAGATCATATTTTGGGTCAGTCTGCTCTTACGGGCTTCTGCCTCCTTTTTAATCGTTTTTTTTTCTCGCATAAAGTGCTTACCCCTCTGCGGGCATTTTGCCGAACCAGCTTTCAAGTTTGCCGTTCCGACTTTCCTGCCTTTAGCACCATAGTTCTCTGGTAATCCCTCCGCTGTCGTTCCCCCCCCCCTCTTGGACTTCTTTGCTTCGGACAAACTAGCCTTTTTTTTTTCAGATTTTCTTTGGCCCCCACCCGCTTCTTTTTCATTCAATGTCGAATCTTCATGCGTTACCTCCGACCGAGTCCTACCGCTCTCTATTTTTCCCCCGATCGAGATGGTTGTCCATTTACGTCCAATTTCGTTTGACCGAGTCTGTTTTTGCTTTTTTTTTTTTTTGATCCTCGGTGCCCCCTCGCCCCTGCTGCAAAAGGAATTGTCCTTGGGGACCCGGTTTGTAATCCTTTTCGGTTAAGACACCCTCCTTCCTCATTGTTAGAATAGAAACCATCCCAATTTTATTTTGGTTTTGTTTCAAGCCACCGTTTGCCACGTTCCCCCCGCGTTCGGCGAAATGGACTCCCTCCCCTTTTTTCCTCCGGTTGGCTTCCCCGAACTCCTTCCCCCCTGTGATTTCCCTGTTGTGTCTCTTTTTTTTCCGCTTTCCACGCCTTCTTTTTTCTATTGTCGAAGGTGGTATGAGAACCTCTTCTCGAACTGAAGTGCAAGCGGAGTCCCTTTGTTTAGCGTTCCTTTTCTTTTTAGAGTCCTTTTTCTCTTTTTTGGGTCTCATTGCAGGCACATAGCCACTCGTTGCTGGTGGATAGAAACTTCTCTTTTCTGTTGTGGTTTTTCTCCCCTCCCGTTAAATCCGAGGAACTGGGCCTTTTCAATGGTCAAAGGCC
>Ga0179591_1300344_pt1 | contig 12414 bp, 14 predicted proteins | sample CZOMad2_1_08_16f_FD_182891 | JGI IMG/M metagenome (GOLD analysis project Ga0179591, IMG submission 182891) | Vadose zone soil fungal communities from Angelo Coast Range Reserve, California, USA - CZOMad2_1_08_16fungal (PacBio error correction) | ecosystem: Environmental > Terrestrial > Soil >... | reverse complement strand
ACCCTGCTCCTTCATTCCTTTTAGCTGAAGAGGGTCATTCCACCTCTTTCCTCGAGATGAGTCCGCGGCCTCCTTGAAGAAAGTGGGAGAAAAGGCCGTTTCGGAGCTCTCGGTTAATGATCTGCCTCTCTTTTTTTCTTTTCGGTGACTCCAGAGATACGTCCGTGCCCTTCCGCGACCCTCCCCCGGCCTCTTCTGTTGATAGTAATGACTCAAGGCTACAGTTGATTGCGAATCGCCTTTCCTAGTCTCTGCGTCTCCTCATCCTAAAGTACGTTATTCCATAAGTCTCCACTCCCCTTCCTTTCCCAGACTCTGGAAGGCCGTCTCCTGTTAGGAGAAGGTTCTTGCCCCTCTTCTAACCGACTTCTAGCGGATGCGACGCATTCTCTGGACGTGCTCCCGTCTATAATCTGCGGTTAGGAATTAGCGTCCTGAACTCTTTTTTTTTGAATGAAGAAAAGTAGACGTCCGATATTCTCTTCTGATGACTCTCCTGGGGGCGATTAACTTCCTTCTGCAAACCCTCTTGAAGGTTATCTTCCCCTTTTCCAAGACCCCTTATCGATAAATTTATTTCCCTGTCAATACGATTAGTTCTTCCCTTCTATCGGCTACGAGGCCTCAAATTAAAGATGTCCTACCCCCTCTCATCTCGATCCCTCCACTTTGAAATTTTTACGTCAGGGAGCCATAGTGTACACTCTTTGCCCGTTTCCCACAATGAAACGAGTTTTCTGGTAGACCTCCTCATCGCTGGTCATAATATGGGAGTCTCGGACCGATGCCATCTCTATCCCTCATTCAACAGGCCAATTCAGGAGGATGTTATCGGATCTCCTGCTACACCCCTGATGTGACGGTTAACCACAAGGTCCTCAGACAGTCTCCGTCGCGAGATGTCACTCTTAGACTCCCCGGAGTAGGAACTCCGACTCCCTTGACTCTCATCACTTTGAAAGACCTAGGGATTTTTCTCGATCCCGAAGGTCGGATCCCCTGCCCCTCACCCCCCTGCCAACTATCTCAGGCGCACGAACCTCTTTAGTCCAGGGAGAGGAATGCTCCTCCCCCTCTTTCTCTTTCCCTGAATCCCCGCTTCCGTTAATAGGTTGTCAGTTTTGTCTCCGTCCCCGCAATTCCACCGGCCGCTCGAAGGTTCGGTAGACCTTTTCCCTCTCTCCTTCCGGTATTCTAGGATGGGTCCCCGTTGGCGATTCGTCAGCTCCACATAAAAGCTGTCGAAGCGACCCAGAGATGTCATCCAGTCCTCCCCCCCCCTGGCCTTCAATCTACCCCCGACCGAAGCGTCCATCCCCCTTTAGACGATCCCCCCTGCCCTTGTGCCATCACTTAGAATCCCCCTCTCCTGGACGGGGGATGCCGGCCTCCCTAACCTCCCCAGCCGGATACCCCAGAGTCGAGGCTCCGCAGAGATCTCCCCTAATCAGAGGCTCTCCCCCCTCCGGCGATTAGGCCTAGAAAAGTGCACGCCCCCAGTGAAAACCCCCTCCCTTCCCTTACACAGGTCGATCGGTTCGAGGCGCAGATACCTGTTACAATAAAGTACAGGCTTTTCGGGCGTAAGCGCTCCCCACCCCCCCGCGTCGTCGGCCCCTTGCCGGGGGACTGTCCCCACAGTTTTCAGCTCCTGCGAGTTTCTCTCCCCCTCGGTGATTCGTTAGAACGCTCAGAAATTCAGGGTGTTTTCCTTTATTCCTCTCCCACAATTCACCCCGGGGTCGTGCTGGCCCCCCTGTCTCCCCCCCTCCACGTTAAGGTAAGCGGATCCCCTAAGGAGACCATGTTTTCTTTGGTTGAGACTCCGAGTCATCCTATTTAGCTCACACAATCCCTTTTGATTTTGACCCGCAATCTCCCCGATGACCTTACCGGCCCCCCCCCTTTAGAGAAGGGCAGGCATTACCTTTGGGATTGGCAGTTCTTCTCCCCCTCCCCCCCCCAAGTTAGCACGGCACCGGCCTTCCAAGCCGGCAAAATCCGAGAAAGTAGAGTGCTTCACCCTCCTTCTCTCCATAACCCGAGTTTGATGACAAGGAATCGACGCCATTCCACTTCTTAGACAGACTGAACGGCGTAAAGCTCGACCCGCGAGTCCCAGAAACGGGCGCCAAGACGTAGCCGGTGCGATTTCTTCTCTCTTACGGCCTCTCTTCGCCGATCTGGCCCCCGGAGAGCCTCAGTTCGTCTGTGCGTGGGTTTTCCGACATCGATGTTGAATCCGTTTTGAGGCCGTTTTTTTCCTTTCCAGGTTCGGACGCTTCCTTTTCCCTCATTCTTCTTTTTAGAGTTATTGGCTGCGATGAGAAATGGCCTCCCATAAACCAGTCCCTGCCACCTCTCTTTAAAGATAGAGTCGACACCCCGCGAGGTTCTCCTGATCTCTTCACTACAGAGAACTCGCACCGTTACCCTCCTCGTAGCGGAAGAGCCTCATCTTTTGTTTTTCTCAATCTGGCCCTCGTGCTGTCATCAAGAGCTCTTGTCAAGCCGGTCAGCCCCCCCCCTTTCCCTATTTTGGAGGTCGCGTCCGGAAATGTGAGATTACCTGTCCGGATTCTCTTTTCCCCCTAGAGAATTCTAGGGTTTGCTCTGTGTCCAGCGGTGCCGTTCTCTCAACTGGTTGTAGGCTCTAGGTGAATAGCCTCCCTCCCAGCTTTTTTAACTTTCCCTTTACGTTCCCTTTTCCCCCTGTCCGCAGGCCATTGCGGTCCCCTTAACAATCTATTTTTTCTCCGTTCTCTCCGAAAATCTCCTCTTTTTCCCCCCTTAGTCCATTCCCTGTTCCTTCGTCTTTCAAACAGGGTATCTAAGGGCGTGAAGTCCTTGTTCCCAGACCTTCGGTATATTTTATTTCGGGGTAGATATGGGTCCCTACCCGTTCTTGATTGACTTGACGGCACAGTTTCTACGAACCATTTCCTCCCTATATCTCGCTCCCCTCCTCCTTGGGAAATGGACATTGCTCCCCCTTCTCTGTACGAATTCGATGATGGGGAGGGAGATTTCTGATTGCAGGAGTTCAATAAGGGATTTTAAACTCTATTTCCTCTTTTTTCGCCCTTTTCTTCTCAGCCCTCATTTTCTCTTTTTCCTCTTGCAGCTGGTAGAGCCCGAGCTGCGCCGACGCGGCTCTCTGATGCTTGAGAGAGTTGCTCTTAGAGCCGATTTTAAAGGTTTTCGGAGATGGCCCTAAGCCCAGTCCTCCCTCTGTCCCGGGCCTCCCTTACTCTCTTTCCACTTCTCTTCTTCTAGGATACCCCTAGGCCTTTCGGTCGCTTAGTCTCTTGGTTAGTATGTCCTTCCGCCAAGGGGTTTTTGCCCAGACGTTGTTCTCCTCTCGAATCTCCGTTGAATTTGTTCTTTCGTCGCCCGACGTTAACCGTCTCTCCCGCCACTCTAGGAATACCTCCTCTCTCATAAGTAACCCACCTTCCCCAACTTTATTTACTTTCGTTTCCTCTCTTGGTCCATTCCGCTCAAACCTTTCGAGCTTCATAACCTCCTTTCCCAGTTCTATAAACTTTTCGGCCGAATAGGACGCCTTGCCTACCAGAAACCATTCTTACTTCCTTTTTGGTGATTCTTTCCCCTTTCTGACGAGCCTCAAGCTCGCCCTTTTGAGAGGATATTTCCCCCCCTCTTTCCCGTGCTTCGCCAGTCCGGACAGCGGGGCGCTTCCGTACCCTAGGATTGAAGGTGCAACTCTCCAAGCTTCCTCTTCGGAGACCCGGCGGAAAGACTCACCCCCCGGCCCATTCCCCCACTTCCCCCATCCCCCCCCCACTGCCCCACAACCCTTTACCCATTATCCTCCGGTCTCTTGCTCTCCTGCCAGACTCGCCATCCCGTTTCATTGCGAGACCTTCCTTTTTCCGGACTCCCGATCGAAATCGGTCCGCCAGAGTCGCCTTGACTCCCAAGGGGGATTTTTCCGAGCCCAAAGCTTTCCGGAACGTCCTATAATACCAGCTCAAGAACTGAGACTTTGAATCCTCGTTGTCCCCTGGTGTATTCCATTTTCTTTTCCTCGGCGCTAGCCTTCGATCGACGCGAGTCCTTGGCTCAAAGTCCGGACTCCGTTTGTTTTCCCTTAGTTTGTGAAAGGCACGAGGATGCTCTTTGGAGATCAGCTCCCCCATCCTTCCTTCCTCTTTCCGACATCCAGCCTGTCCGCACTTTTTTGCCAGAGCCGACACTAAAAGGCTGAGGACTCCACCCATACTGGCGATCCCATTTATCACCTCTGCTCTGCGGGATCTCTTTCCCCTACCCTATCATTCTTATTCTTTTAGAGCCCTCCCCTCCAGAGCAACAGCCGTCGATTCCGACCTGAGATGGAATGTTTTCTCAGGTTCTTCCCTTAACAGCCACGATAAGCGTTCGGCCTCCCTTCTCCCGTTAGGGTAGGCGCCCCTATTTTCAGAAGAAGAATTCCCGCTTACCGAGTTCTCTTCCACTCTCCTTCGTCCTGACCCTTCCCGTATCTTTTTGTTCTCACTTAGCGCGCCAGCCGCAGCCCAGCAGGCCCGAAGAACTAACTCTCCTTCTTCCCCGGAGAGGACTGGAACAGGTCTGGACGGTGAGAGGTTTCCACCTTTCAGAAGAGCTTCCCTTCCCCCTTTTGCGAACTCGTGGCGGGCCTCGGTCCTGATACACTTGTTTCTCCTTTCTCTCTTTCCCTTGTGTTGTCTTCTCTCTCTTCGTAACAAACATTTGAGTCAGGAGACGGCATCCGCTCCAGAACATCTAGCACCCCCTCTCCTTTTTTTTGGTGAGGAAAGGAAGCCGACGCCAATTGTTCTTCTCTCGCCATTAGAAGGCCTGATTTTACCTTCTCTTTTTTCAGGTCTTCTTTTGCTGAGTGACGCCTTTATTTCCCCCGGTACCTCGGAGCTTTGCTCTTCGCTTCCCCGGTCGTTTCTTTCTATCGGCTAATACGCTCTCGCTTGCCTGCGGCAAACATCAGGGAGAATCGGTCCCGGCTCGTCCCGGACCTTCAGTACTGATAGGGTTTCTTTCTGCTCAGTCCGCCTCCCCCCAGCCATCTTTTTGAAGGAATGATCTTCATCTCTAGGAGCATTCTATTCCCCCAACGCAGGTTCCCCAAGCCTTACCCTTCCCCGCCATCCTGCCTCCTCAGACCCTTCTCCCTAGGAATATCGGATCGGACTGTAGGGAAATTGTCTTTATTTGCTGCCCCTCGGATCCCCCCATCCTAACGCGGATCCTTCTGGTTCTTTGATAGCTAGCCTTTTTTCACTTCTCTTTCTACACCCTTCAAAACCCTATAGTCCAGTCTTCGTTTCCCTGGACTCGTTCGAGTGGGCCTCTACGGATTACGCCTTCCCACCTTCACGTAAATACACCAAGAACCCTCTATCCCCTTCCCACGGATCCACTTTTCCCTTCCTTTCTCCTTCCCGCTTCTATTTGTTTCCTTTTTGCTTATTTTGACTCCGACTTCTTCTCCGCCTGGTCGCGATAGGGGCTACGCTTCTCTTATGTTTAGACCCTTCCCCGATCGCCCTAGCCCCCAGCCTAAGGTCGCAATGACGGGCCTTCGATTTTAGAGGACTTTCCTTTCTTTCTCTTCTTCATTGATGATTTCCTCTTTTTACCCCTTTATAAGACACCTCCGACCCCTGCCCGGAGATGGGCACTTCTAAGCAGGAGTTTCATCTAGCCCTCTTTTTCTTGACCCCTCAACTTTCAGGCTATTCCTTTCGGAGATTAGTTAATCGACGCTCTATCTTATCTCTAAGATATCACCCCCATGTCCCTTTCCCGTTACCTTTCCACACCCCAGTAGGCGATAAAATTTCTTATCACGACAGGAAGAACTTTAGTCGCGATCTGGAGACTCCCCTTTCAACGATCGTTCTTTTTTTAGAGAGACCGCTCCCCCCCTCTACAAATTGATAAAGTAACTTTGCATTCGTGATGAAGTAGTTCTGGTCTTTCTCTGTCCTTTTTCCTAGTTGCGTCCCGCCTAAGTCAGAAACCTGAGCAAACGGGGCGCCTTGGTTGGGGGTGTGTTCCGGGCTTTCCCCTCCAATTTACTCGTCTAGTCATACTCGTACGATTTCTGGCTACTTACGAAGCCGCTGACCTCCTCGCAGATTTTTCCTCCCCCTACTCTTTGAAAGCTAGACCCTCTCTCTTTTCCTTATTCTTTGCGTTCGCACCCTACGCGGATCCGCGGCGCGGCGCGCCTAGAATCCGATCTCTGGATAGAAGACTTCTAGTAGCCTTTTTTCCAATCCTCCCAGAGACGAAAACGTTGCCTTTTTCTTTACTTGAACGTTTTTAGCGCCTCTCTCGGTATATAGAAGGTGTCCTCTCACCTGTCACCCCGAGTACTACAAGCGCTCGACCCCCCCCAAACCTCCCTCCCTCTGCCCAGGCGTCCCTCGGCTTTCCCTCGGCCCCCCCTGTCAAAACTCTTCTTTATCCTGGACTCCCCATTCTCCCGTCTACAACCCCGCTTCGGAGCTCCCCAATAGGTTGGGACTTTATTGATAGTCGACACCCCCCTCCCATTCCACCTTCCTCCCTTATCTCTTTCTCCGCCTATCAACCCTACAGTAAGGACCGTTAAACGGTCGGTCAACCCCCCAATGAGTCGATGTCACTCGGTCTTCAGTGAGTGTCTTCCCCAGCTCCCACAAAGAGCTTTTTGACTTACCCCGAAATTTCTTGCTCTCGCCCATTCACCTCTTTTCTTCTTACAGGGACGTGGCATTGTACAGCTGAGTGGCTCTGCGTTTATAAGAAAAAACTCCCTTCCACTTCTTTAACAGATTACCCCTCTTCCAAAATCTCACGTAGATGAGGTCCCACCCGCATCATGCCTGCGAAAAGAGTTGGCAACTTTGTCTACGCCCCTCTTGACGTATTCGGAATGTCCCCTGATTAAATTGTTCTGCGATTAGCTTTCCTTGCTTTCTTTTCTATTTATACTTATAAGGGATTTTTCCTTCTACTCGCAAGGTTGAAGATCGAGGGTAGTTGAAGCGCCCCGGTTCGCAACGCTCGAGTTGTTTCTCACCTATTTCTCAGAGTTGAGACCGTTCTTAGGTCGAGTCCGATGCATCCCCTCTCTACTTTTACCGCCTACTTTCGTCTTGTCTCTTTAGCTAGATCCTAGGCTGGAGATCGCTCCATGTCCAAAAACACTTTCTATCAGGCCGTTCGGCCACCTCACGCTCCTTGTCTCTTAGACTGCGAGTTAAACTACATCGGACCCCCTTCTAGCCGGAGAATCACGGCTTTCTTCCTCGGGCTTCTTCCCCCTTTGATGACTCCTGGGCCTCCCTTTTCCGTTCTCCGAAGACGGTCCCGCTTTGGGCGTGCTTTCCTCCCGGTTTCTCTTCATGAAGAGTGTCTTCCAGTCCCCTCCCCCCTTTGAGCTCTTTTCTTCCTCTGGGAACAGGTGAGTGGCTCGACCTCTTGTTGATGACTATCGGGGACGCAAGACACGCCCCTTCCCAATCTCAAATAGAATTACTTCCCCGTTTTCTTAAGCCGAGCTCTCCCGCCTTTTCCATACACTCCTGGTTTCCTTTCACAATGTCTCCCAAATTTTTTCGCTAGTTATCTTTAATTTTTGTCCCACCCTTACGTGCCGGACTTCCCCAGTAACGCCCCCTAGGGAGGACGTTTTCCTTTTAGGGTGACTTAACTGAAGTGTCCTTTCCAAAGAATAGGTTGTTCTGACCTGTATTTTTCTTACGAGAAGATTTTCCCTCTCAGCGCCCGACTCTTTCTGGTTCTTTTGCCAACGGATCCAACCCAGTTTTTTACCCTTCGCTGGTCCTCGGGAGGGAGATCGTCCCGCTTCCTCCGGAGTTCGGTAGGGAGTCATTCATGCGATTCATTTCCCCGCGTCCGATCGCGTCCTGTCGCGCCTTAATTCCCTTGGAGGAGCGTCAGCTTTTCTTTTAAGAGATGACAGAGAAGGTCGCTCTCGGGCGAGGCGGTTGAGCGCCTTCTGAGACTGCTGACTGGATTTTCTCACCCTCCTCCCAGGACCTGATCTTGGGCACTCTTTCGTTCTCAAACGCTTCTGATCTCGGATACAACTCTTTGTTCTTTCCCTGCCGCTTCGGATGGGCCTTCTTACCCACGCCCCCCCCCTTTCTTCCTTCCTTCCCGAAGATTTTAGTTCCTTCGATCTCTGACCAGCTTTGCTGTTCGTCGCGACCGCAAAGGGTCCCAGAACGCCTACTATTCCCTATCCCCCTTTCAACCTTCCCAAGTAAACCCGGTCTTCGAGTTTGTCCATGTAGTCAGATCAAAACCCCTCTCCGATCGTGGGAACCCTTCCATCTACCGATCCCTCAAGAAGTACCGCCCGCCCCGCCAATGAAGACGAATTCCCCCTCGCCTAACTCCTCTTCCTGGCAGCCGCCCGACTCGGTTCCGGTGGGGGAGGATCAGGAGATTTCCCAGAAAGAATCCGCGGCGAGGCCGATTCGAAACCCTCGGTCAGTGCTGCGCACTCCACTGCTCCTGGGCGTCGATTCGATCCCTGGGTGAAGAGGCGGTGAACCGCTTACCCCGCGCCCCCGTTGGCTGGCGGCCCCTGTTGAGATCCGATAGCCTTCCTCTGAGGCGAAGCTCAAAATTCCCCCCCCTCAGTCTCCCTTGCGCTTGACCATGTGGGCGCCTGTACCGGGCCCGCCCGTACCAAGACCGCCCACCCTTCTTCCCTTCTATCTCGACCGGCGGCGCCTGCGGTTCCAATGTCCCCGTATCCCCGCTGTCTCAACGATTCTCCCCTTCGCAGGTCCGAAGACCAGCGCGTGGATAAATGGCTTCGATGTGTGTAGACGCTACTCAATTGAGTAGCCAGTATCCCTTCCGGTCCCTTCCTCGACCGCAGAGGATCTGGACGCTCTCCCAAGGTTGATTGACTCAGTCCGTGTAGCCCACGCGGTATCTCACATTCTTTTTTTCATCGCAACAAAGCAGATAATCGCCCGCGGCCTCTTTACGGCCCCGGTTCTTAGCATCCACCCACCCCCTCGACTCCGCCCCAGCAGGAGAGAAAGCGAGGATTTTCGGCCGCGGCGGCTGGCCTGATTCAAGGGGAGCCGTTGCTCCCTCGCAGGCTACTTTAGTACGAGCGTGGCGACGATCCCCCTTTGCATTTAAGCTCTATAGAACTAGAGTCCTCAAGCAGGACATTAAGGCTCTAGTGATCCCGAGCCTTTTTAGGCCGCCCCGGCGGCGATGCAGAGTGACCTGAGCTTCTTTAGCCTCCTTCTCCGCCCCTGACAGACTTTCTACTCGCCGGTTCTTGAAAGTAGAGCCTCCTTTATGCCTTTCTTTTCCCGCCAGAAGTCCAGAAGGACCCCAAGAGGCCAGAAGGATAGGACTTCCCCCCGGTTGAGCACGGTCTCGTGCGCGAGGTCCTTTCCGCCTCTCTTCAGTCGGCTACCTCTTTTCGTTCTGCTCGTTTCCGCGTTAGGATGGCTAATGCTTCTCTTTTCGGTGTTGTTGATCCTTTTTCCGGCTTAGCACGGAGAAGCGCCGGATCCGACAACGCGTCAGAATAGCCTTGGCTTCTGCGTTGTTAACGGTCCTTTTTTCAAGTTTACCGGGCGCAAAGGCGGAATAGCGTCCCTCTTAACTTCTGCCTGAATGCTGGCGGTCGGCCCCTTTTCTTTTCGTCCGAACTCCTTCGCCGGCGAGAAGTTCTTCGGGGTGGCTATAGGGCCCTCCTCCCCTTTCTGTTTTTTCTCCAAATACGGGGCCGACTGATCAATCAGAAAAGTACGATCGGTTTCTATGCTTCTCTTTCTCCCGGATTTTTTTCCCCTTACCTCCTCTTTGGAAGGCGATCGTGCAAGGAATTTTTTTTTCGCCTTTATCAGTTAACTTCCCTGTTTTTTCCTGTCACTTTTCTGTATGCCGGAACCGTACGTCTCTTTTCTTCCAACGGGCTCGCGTCTGGTTCCGGCCTCAGCGCGCGCCTGGGAGTGCTGACTGCAGACCAGTCGGTTACCGGCCGTATATCGTCGCTGCAGCTGGTTTTCTCCCTCGCCGGTGCGGACCCCTTCGTGACCGGTCGCCACTCGATCCACACCACCTTGCTCGCTCCGTATGTTGGCAATTAATATCGGTCAGCTTTCCTTCCCTATCCCTTCTACGAGGCCGTACCACATCCGTCCCTCGAATTCCCGCGGAGCGTGCCCCCCGGTCCGCATGGTTATTGCGGCGATTCTAGTGATGAAGGTCTTTTTATAGTTTTCCCCCCACCCTTTCGTATAAGCAAGTTTAGAGATATGTACGCTTACGGGTGCTGCTGTCCCTTCTTCAACCGCCCCTTCATGATCTCGGATGCTATTTGTACAATTCCCCCTGACCGCTTATGCTCTAGAGAGTTCACCCTTTTTCAAGACTTGATCCTATCGGACTCGTCCCCTCACCGCCTATCCCGACGCTGCGTCGGCGTCCCGGCTGGCCTTGCTTTTCATCCACTACCTCCCCCCTCCCCCATTCGCTCCTCCGCCTCCTCGTCGGGTCGCGATCCCACCACATGCCCCACCTCCCTCCCTCCCCCCCTTGTTTCATCAAAGAGTCCCCATGCCACGTCTTTCGATTTGAGACCCCGGAGAGGAAGGACTCGGCCCTATGCCTTCGCTCGGAGATGCAGGGTTTGGCTGTCCTCCCTGACCCAATCTCCCAGCTCCGCCTCCAGTGTACGGTGCTTTTTGATTAAGATTAGAGGCGGTCGTTTTGTGTTGTTGTCTTTGAGTTTTGCTTTGTTGTTTTGAGTGGGATGACAGCCGCCCCCCCTGAAGCCCCATACTCGTAGCCACCCGCACAAGAAAATGAAGCTTCGCCTGTCCTCTCGCATGTCGTCCTTTTTGTGCGAACGCGAAATCCCCTTGTCCGTTTCTCTTTGAGCTTGGAAGACACCTCTCCACTAGACCCTCCACCTCCGCTTTAGCCATGATCCAGAAGAGTGCCTAACTTCGAATTAGATGACCAGCTCTCCATTTCTTCTTTTTCTGGGACTTGAGGAAAGCCCCTGACCATCGGACGACGAGAGTCATACGAGTAGCCACATCATAGGTCCCTCACGACCTCCATTAACTCCTAGGAATCTCCCAATTCTCAGACCCGGGAGAATTCCATGTACACTTTCTTCCAGGAAACAGCTCCAGGACTAGTCATACCCCGCCTTAAACTCTCGGCGACTACAATCGTCCTCACGAAAAATGTTCTCCCCCGGCGGACCCGAGTTTGGCGCTTGTCTTTTCTCTGGAAACCCAGCGGTCTCGACGGTCGCCCTCGGCTCGTAGAGACTCGGAACCCCCGCCCCTCCTTTTTTTTTACTATGGACCCATAGCGAAACTAAATTCATCCCAGTCTCCGTGCTTGCCTCCGTTTCCAAAGGCCCCCCTTTCAGTGGGGTAACATGTGTCTTGAGCAAGGCTAACGATGGCGATTTCTTCCCGGTTGTAGCCCTCCCGCTCGGCGCGCCATCTTCACTAGCAGTTTGATGCATCAAGTGCCGTCTTACCCGCGCTTCCCCGGACCCTACGGATGACGACCGAGTTTCTTTTCACCTGTCCTGGGCATATCTTTCTCTTTAATAAACCCAACTCTTTTTCCCCACCGGCTGGCCCCATATTCAGCCGGACCCCCTCGAGCACCTCAGCTGCGCTCTTTCCCTCCGAACTCTCTGAGCGCAAAGAGGTGTTCCCCCCCCCCCTTTTCTTCCCACTTCTTCGAATCACGGCCCGCGGTTTCGCTTCACGGCGCGCTGTCTGTCTTCTTCCCTTTTGATTCCGCGGCGGAGTAACGATATCGAAGTGAGATCTCTCCCAGCGCAGGTAGCGAGACAGACGTTGGTGTCGCCATAGAGATTGCCTCCCGTCAGGACGTGGGTGTGGAATCCTTTTCGCCCCCCCGATCTTCTTTTGTTGTTTTTTGATAGAGGTTTTGAGACGACAGTCCACCACCTCCACAGAGATCGGACCCCTCGGGTCGACACCTCCCCCCTAGTCCTTTCTTCGATGATCTCCTTGAGAGCTCCCCCCCGGAGAAGGGGCGACGTAACTTGTATCTCCGCGACCAAGGATAATTATTATCAAGATCCCCCGTCCCTACCTTTCTGCAGTGAAGCGCGTCTACTTTCTTCTTATCTCTGAAAGTTCACACCTCCTCTTAATTCCATACGACTACTTTGCGCTTCATGAAGATTCATATGTCTTCCTTCCCTCTACTGACTCATAGAGGTGGGCGGTATGTTATGTCAAGTCTGAGGACCAGCCGGTTTCTTTTACTTGTCTCGGAGTTTCTCACGATAGGTACGAAGACACCCCCCACGCTAAGGGGAGGACCCCCCACCCCCCCCTACCTAGAAACCATCCAAGG